>Ga0102959_1000004_pt1 | contig 71852 bp, 57 predicted proteins | sample SalPonF2_B_D2_MG_FD_84520 | JGI IMG/M metagenome (GOLD analysis project Ga0102959, IMG submission 84520) | Salt pond soil microbial communities from South San Francisco under conditions of wetland restoration - Salt Pond MetaG SF2_B_D2_MG ...
TACGCCGGGTCCTGTATCTCGGGGGTGTCGGCGTCGAAGTGCTCGCTCCCGAACCGGAAGATGTTCCAGACCTTCGTCAGGAATCGGGAGGCCGACTTGACCTCCTTCCACTGGAACTGGATGTCGCTGCCGGGCTGGCCGCCCAGCGCCATCGCCTGCCTGAACGCGTCCGCGGAGTACTCCTCGACGGCCTCCTCGGGCTGGACGAAGTTCCCCCGCGACTTGCTCATCTTGTTGCCGTCCTCGCCCATGACCATGCCGTTGATGAGCGCCTCCTCCCAGGGTATCTCGTCCTCGAGGGCGGCGGTGCGCAAGAGTGTGTAGAACGCCCACGTCCGGATGATGTCGTGGCCCTGCTCGCGGAGCTGCGTCGGCTCGAAGGCCTCCCCGGGCCAGCCCTGCACGTAGAGCGCGGAGATGCTCGAGTCCATCCACGTGTCCATGACGTCGCGCTCGCCGCGCCACTCTTCGCCCCCACACTCCGGGCAGTCGCCGACGGCGGGCCCCTCGCTGGTCGGCTCGACCGGGAGCTCGTCCTCCCCGGCGACGTACCAGTGCCCGCAGTCGGCACACTCCCAGGCCGGGATGGGCGTCGCGAACACCCGCTGGCGGGAGATGACCCAGTCCCAGTCCATGTTCTCGGTCCACTCCTCGAGCCGGGCGTACATGTGCGGGGGTATCCAGTCGACCTCCTGGGCCTTCTCTAAGATCTCGTCCTGGCGGACCTCGACGAACCACTGCTCCTTCGGGAGGATCTCGATGGGCGTATCACACCGCCAGCACTGGCCGACCGACTGCTCGGTCGGTTCGTCGTCGACCAGGTGGCCCGCCTCGTCCAGGGCCTCGGCTATCTCCGCCTTCGCGTCGCCGATGGCCGTCCCCTCGAACTCGCCGGCGCGCTCGTTGAGCTTCCCGTTCTCCGTGAACGCGATTCGGGTGTCGAGGTCGTACTCCGCCCACCAGGTCACGTCCTGCTTGTCGCCGAACGTACAGATCATGACCGCGCCGGTCCCGAACTCGGGGTCGACGGCGTCGTCGGTGAGGAGCTCGATCTCCTGACCGAACAGCGGCACCTCGAAGCGGTCGCCGACCCGGCCAGCGTATCGCTCGTCGTCCGGGTTGACGGCCATCGCCACGCAGGCGGGCAGCAGCTCCGGGCGGGTGGTGGCGATGTCGATGTCGTCGTTCCCGGCCCCGTGGAACGTGACGGTGTAGAGGGTGCCGGTCCGCTCCTCGCTTTCCACCTCGGCGTCGGCGATGGCGGTCTCGCAACGGGGACACCAGTTCACCGGGTGCTCGTCCCGGTAGACGTAGTCGTCGTCGGCCATCCGGACGAACGACCGCTGGGTCTCCCCCCAGTACTCGGGGTCCATCGTCCGGAACTCGTGGTCCCAGTCCTGGGAGAAGCCGAGTTCGATCATCGTGGTCTTCATCGCGTCGATCTGGGACTCGGTGTGCTCGATACACCACTCCCGGAACTGCTCGCGGGAAACCTCGGTGCGGTGGATGCCGTGTTCCTCCTCGACTTTCACCTCGGTCGGGAGGCCGTGACAGTCCCAGCCCTGCGGGAAGAGCACGTCGTCGCCCTGCAGGCGGTGGTACCGGGCCGCGAAGTCCTGGTAGCACCAGCCGAGCGCGTTCCCGATGTGGAAGTTCCCCGTCGGGTACGGCGGCGGCGTGTCGATGACGTAGTCGGTCGCTCCCCTCTTGCTGTACTCGTAGACCCGGTCGTCGAGCCACTGCTGTTGCCACCTCGGCTCGACGCGCTCGGGGTCGTACGTGTCGGGGATGTCGGTCTCGGACTCGACGCTTCGTGTATCGCTCATTGTATCGGCTCCGTGTTAGGGCGGTGATGACGCGGTCGGTGGACGTCGGTTCGACGTCGGCTGTCCGGTGTCTGGCCGCGTAGCTAGGCGGAGAAGAACGCTGGCACCGTCTCTCAGCGACGTACTACCGACGGCATCACGCTCACACCCTGAACTGGCACGTCGCCCTTCTTAAACGTTCCCGTCCACCGTCGGGGCCTGCATCGAGCGGCCACGGCCGCTCGCATCCATCATAATTCGTCCATAAACTACTTACCGGCTTCTTGTGAGGGTGTCCCATGAAGCGGCATCGGACGTATCTCTTGCTTTCCGCCCTCGCCATCGGCGGCGTCGCGGCGTACGTCATGACGGACTCCTCGCACTCGCGCTGGCGCAGACGGGAGCGCACGCCGTCGGCGTCGCCCCGGAGCGGCCGGTCGGAAGCGTACGTGCGGGCACGGCTCGTCGACGACCTGCCTTCGGGCGCGACTGTCGCCTCCTCGACGAGCGGCTCGCTCTCGCCGTTCCCCGTCGCCCGGGCCGCCGCGCGTCGCGCCGTCGACGAGGACGCCCGCGACGACTGGGTCCACGTCGTCGTCGAAGGGGCCGGCGCAGACCGGGTCGCGGCTGCGTTCTACCGTGACCTCCCGCACTTCGTCGCCCCCGACGCCGCCGACGGGGAGCAGGACGGGGTCTACGTCCGCCACGAGGGCGAGCTCGTACAGTTGACCGCGGCTGGACTCGCGCTGACCGACACCCGAGAACACTGACCGGTCGCGGGGGAGCCGTGGGAACTGCCGTTCACGCCCGGAGCGAACCGCAATCCCTACGTTCGCGGGTTCGCTGTCCCCGGTATGGAACTGGGCGTCATCGGACTCGGCAGGATGGGGCAGATAGTCGCGCGCCGTGCGATGGACGCGGGTCACGACGTCGTCGCCTTCGACCTCGACGGGACGGCGGTCGAGCGGGCCGCCGCGGCGGGGGCCACGCCCGCGGAGTCGGTGGCGGACCTGGCCGACCGTCTCGGCGACGAGAAGCGCGTCTGGCTTATGGTCCCGGCGGGCGACGCGGTGGACGCGACGCTCGACGACCTCGACCCGCACCTCGACGAGGACGACGTGGTGGTCGACGGCGGCAACTCCCACTTCGAGGACTCGGTCCGGCGCGCCGAGGCCCGCACGGCGGCCTACCTCGACTGCGGCACCAGCGGTGGCCCGGCCGGGGCCGACCTCGGCTTCTCGCTCATGGTCGGCGGGCCGGCGTGGGCCTACGAGGCGATGACGCCGGTCTTCGACGCCGTGGCCACCGGGCCGGACGGCCACGAGCGCATGGGCCCCGCCGGCTCGGGCCACTACGTGAAGATGGTCCACAACGGGGTCGAGTACGCGCTCATGCAGGCCTACGGCGAGGGCTTCGAGCTCCTCCACGAGGGCCGGTACGACCTCGACCTCGAGGCCGTCGCCCGGACCTGGAACAACGGCGCGGTCATCCGGTCGTGGCTCCTGGAGCTCTGCGAGGAGGCGTTCCGCGAGGAGGGCTCGGACCTCGACGACGTGGCCGACCACGTGGCCGGCGGCTCGACCGGCACGTGGACCGTCCAGGAGGCCCTCGACCAGTCGGTTCCGGTCCCGCTCATCTACGGGGCGCTGGCCGAGCGCTTCGGCTCGCGTGCCCCGGAGACGGGTCGCTTCTCCCGCCGACTGGCGAATCGCCTCCGGTACGGATTCGGGCGACACGAGGTCGCCCGCCGGGACGACGAGTAGCTAAGCTCGTTCCTCTCGGTAGACCTCGCCCCGTCGCTCGTACTCCATCGTCGTCGAGACGGCGTCCGCGATGGCTGCACCGGCAACGTCCTCGACCAGCCAGAGCGCCAGGTCGATGCCGCTGGTGACCCCGCCGGCGGTGAGCACGTCGCCGTCGTCGACGACGCGGGCGTCGACGACCCGCGCGTCCGTCTCCCGGAGGTCATCGACCGCGCCGGCGTGGGTGATCGCCGGGCGTCCGTCGAGCAGGCCCGCCGCGGCGAGGATCATCCCCCCGGTGCAGACGGACGATACGACGGCGCCCCGCTCGTGCTGCCTGGCGAGCGCGTCCGGGAGGGCACCGTCGCGGACCTGCGTCCACGCGCCCGCGGATGCGCGGGCGTTCCACCCACCGCCCGGCACGACCACGAGGTCCGGCGATTCGAGCACGCCGTCCGGGCGGACGCGGAGCCCGTGGCTCGCCGTCACCTCGTCCGTCGGGGCGAGCGTGACCAGCGACGCGTCGAGGTCCGCGCCGTGGTCCGCGGCGGTCTGGAACACCTCGTAGGGACCGACGGCGTCGAGTTCGTCGAACCCCTCGTAGACGACGACCGCGATCGAGCTGACGGTGTCTCGTCTCATACCGGTGGCCAGGGGAGACAGGGGCAAAACCGCTCCGACAGCGCCAGCGGCCGGTGTGGTTGTGGCTGCTCGGACGGGGTTCCTGACGGCCCACCTAGATGCCCGCAGGCGCTCGGTCGAGCGAATCACAACGCTGTTAAACGATGCCTCCGTAGCGCCTGTCATGGTAGACCCGCTGGGTGTGGGTATCGGCCTCGTGCTGACCCTCGTCGTCGTGGCGCTCCACGCCGCGAGGGGGACGATGCGGCCGGTACCCGACGACATCGCACAGGAGGTCCTAGAGCGTCGAGCCTCGACGGTCCCCGAGACGGACTTCCCGGAGCCGATGAACCGCTCCGTCGGTGGTGGCGGCGCGGTCGGCTCCATCGGCGAGGGTGCCGAGGGTGAACTCGAGGAGGGCGCCGAGAAGGAGGAGGCCGGCTTCGACCCGGCCTCCATCGCCGAGGACGAGGTCGAGTACTTCGAGGTCGAGTACGTAAAGGAGGGCACGACCATCGAGGTCGCCAACAACGAGAGCCTCCTGGAGGCCGGCGAGGACGAGGGCTGGGACCTGCCGTACGCCTGCCGCGAGGGGCAGTGTCTCTCCTGTGGGGCCCACGTCCCGGACGGCGACGGCAACGAGTTCGTCCGGCACAGCAACAACGAGACCCTGAGCGAAGAGGAAGTCGAGCAGGGCTACATCCTCACCTGCACCGCCTACCCCGTCGCGGACTTCTCACTCGAGACCAGCGAGACGCCCTGACCGGCTGTTCGTCCTCGGTTTTCTCCACCGACCGGGCGACCCGTGCCGTCGGGTCACAACGGGCCTATCATCTCGCGTTCGTCGGATTCGACGCCGGTAGCGGTGTCAACACGTAGCGCACATCCCCCCACTCACTTGCCCCCTTTTCCGAAGTCACAGCGTTGATAGTACTCCGTCGCATCCGAGGGTAGTAGTGTCCGAGACGCGCATCGAGAGCTCCATCACCGAGGGTGGGCTCATCCGCCCGATGGTCGCGCTGGCCTGGCCGATGGTGGTCATCCAGCTCCTCCAGGTGGCCTACAACATCGCCGACACCGTCTGGCTCGGCCGGCTCTCCGCCAACGCCGTCGGCGCGCTGAGCCTCGCCTTCCCCATCATCTTCTTTCTGATCTCCGTCGGCGGCGGCTTCACGACCGCGGGCTCGATACTCGTCGCCCAGTACACCGGTGCGGACAGCGAATCCTCGGCGGGGGAGGTCGCCGGGCAGACGCTGTCGTTCGTGACCATCCTGGCGGTCGTCCTCGGCGTCCTCGGCTTCTTCCTCACGGGGCCGATGCTGGCCCTGTTCCCCGCGGACCCCGCGACCACGCGGCTGGTCATCCCGCTGGCCGGCGAGTACATGCGGGTGTTCTTCCTCGGCCTGCCGTTCATGTTCGGCTTCTTCGTCTTCTCCTCGTTGATGCGGGGCTACGGCAACACCCGGACGCCGATGCTGGTGATGGTCATCAGCGTCGCGCTCAACGTGATGCTCGACCCTGTGTTGATCTTCGGCTGGGGCCCGTTCCCCCACCTGGGCATCCAGGGTGCGGCCATCGCCACCATCTTCTCGCGGTTCGTGGCCTCCATCGTCGGCCTGTACGTCCTCTTCGGCACTGGCGCCGGCCCGGCCGTCCACCTCCGCCACCTCGTCCCGGACCTCTCGCTCATCCGCGAGCTCGTGGACGTCGGGCTGCCGAGCGCCGCCGAGCAGTCGATGAGCTCGGTGGCGATGATCACGCTGACGGCGATGGTGGCGACGTTCCCGCCCGCGGTCATCGCGGCCTACGGCCTGGGCAACCGCCTCATCTCCCTGGTCTTCCTGCCGGCGATGGGGCTGGGCCGCGCGACGAACACGATGGTCGGGCAGAACCTCGGGGCCGGCAAGCCCGACCGCGCCGAGCGGGCGGTCTGGCTCGCCGTGAAGGTCTCCGGGGGTGTGCTCCTCGGCATCGCCGTAATCGCCGCGCTGTTCCCCCACGCCATCGTCGGCGTCTTCCTCGGCGACGTCCCGAACGCCGCGCCGACCATCGCCTACGGCGCGTCATACCTCCGCATCCGCTCGGTCGAGTTCGCCTTCATCGGCGTCCTCCAGGTCATCCTGGGCGCGTACCGTGGCGCGGGCAACACCAAGACCGCGCTCGGCTTCTCGGTGGTGACCCTCTGGCTCGGTCGGGTTCCGACGGTCTACTTCCTGGCGTTCGTCGCCGGGCTGGGCACGACGGGAATCTGGATCGGCATGGCGCTGGGCAACATCGTGGGCGCCATCACGGCCGGCCTGTGGTTCACCCGGGGGACCTGGAAGCGGACGGTCATCGACGAGGCGGCGGCGACGGCGGTCGACGGCGGCGCCGACGAGTAGGGCGGGTTCACAACCGTTATACGGTCGCCTGTGGTACGAGTGGATGAGGGCCCGTAGCTCAGTGGACAGAGTGCTTGGTTCCGGACCAAGATGTCGCGGGTTCAAATCCCGTCGGGTCCGCTCGATTTTCCTACGGAAAATCTCGCTCCCCCGACGACCTCCCGCTCGCCGCGCTCACGGCTTCGTCGTTCGCGGTTTCGAGGCGCTCTCTCCAGTCGCGCCTCGCTGCGCTCGCGGGAGTCCCGTCGGGTCCGCTTCTGCGACGAACGAAGGTGAGGAGCAGCGGCCAGGGGTTTGAACCCGGAGTGAAGTGAACGCAGTGAGCGGAACGAACGTGGTTCACATCCCGTCGTCATGCACGGACGGAGTACGTGCAGCTCCTGGAATATACGCTCCGCTCGACTTCCAGCGGGACCGTCCCGCGAGTCGTTGCAGGAGGGAATCCGCCGATTGTAATCGTTTGTAAGTTTTTGTAATTCGCCTGCAGTCGGTGGGTTCGAGGCGCGGTCACTGCCGGATGCCGATGGACGACGGATGCGACGGACGAAGGCGAGAAGCGAGGTGGTCAGGGTGTCGCATGAGCGAACCGAGCAAGGGGAGAGTTCGTGTGGTTCGAACTCTCACTCCCCCGACGACCTCTCCGCTCGATCCGTTGACGAACCCCCCTCGAATGCGTTCGTGGACCGCCGCGTCTCTACGCGTGGGGGCGAGCAAAATGGTGTCCGAAAAAATGTATTAAAAAGTCTGGAGTATTGAACTTATATCGAGCTTAAATCACATTTTATAACAGTATGATTATGTTTGTGTCCTCCCGCTGCTCTCTCGCGAAGCTTCCACACTTCCGAGAGACCGGCTCCGAATCCTGGACCCGACGACGCCCGTATCCACGTGCCCACTGCTCGGCACCGTCAGGTCGTCCTCGTGTCCGATATTCGTCTCGCGGTGCTGTCGTCATTCCGAAGCTGTCGTCGGGATCACTGGCGAAACGAACAGCGTGGCACCGAGGAACCGACGTCTCGGCCCCGGGGGCGGCGACTCGTTCCAGCCACGTCGGGAGGCCCGGTCCCTTTCTCGAGACCCGGAGGCAACTCCTCGACGCACGTTCGATGAGCCTTCAGCTTCGTGGCGTCTCGCGAGGTTCGATAGGCGTGGGGACCCCGGCCGCACTCACAGTGCGTCGAACACGTATCGACCCGGAACGACCCGCTGTCTCCGTCACCGTCTCGAACTGATATAATTTATCTTACTACCGTAAAGTAACTAAATTGTCAATACAGGAATTCCGTCACTGGGTGCGCCGGTCACCCCCGAACCTCGGGGATCCCAGAGCCGGCTGGCCTCGTCCGTTCACACCCCGCCATCCGGTCCGCGACGAATAGCCTCTGCCATCACACGGGTTGCGGCGGCTACGGCATCGGGGTCCGTCGCCTCCTCGGGGTTGTGGCTGATGCCGTCCACGCTCGGGACGAATAGCATCCCGGTCGGTACACCCTGCGTCTGGAAGTTCATCGCGTCGTGTCCGCCGCCGCTCGGCAATCGGAGGTGATCGACGTCGAGTTCCGCGGCCACGCCGTCTATCGTCGAAACGATGTCGTCGTCGAGCTGCACCGGCTCGGTTCGGTCGAGTTCCTCCATCTCGACTTCTACCGTCTTGTCGGCCGAGATCTCGTCGAACTGCCCGAGGATGCGGCGCTCAACCGCATCACGGTACGCCTCGTCGTTGCTCCGGATGTCGAGGGGGAACGTGACCTTCCCGCAGACCTTGTTGATGGCACCGTCCACCGCCGTGACGTCCCCGACCGTCGCGACGATGTCCCCGTCCTGGTCGGCCTCTGTGGCCAGCTCTTCGACCGCGACGATCATCTCGCTCGCCGCGACGAGCGCGTCCTGGCGGAGCGACATCGGAGTGGCCCCCGAGTGGTCGTACTTGCCGGTGACCCGGACGCGGTACCGAACCGGCGCCCTGATGCTCGTGACCACTCCCACGTCCGTGTCCTGCTCGTCGAGGACGCGACCCTGCTCGATGTGGAGTTCGAGGAAGCCGGCGACCCTCGAGCGGTCCCTCGTGGGCTCGGTCAGATCGGACGGACGGAGGCCGACTTCCTGCATCGCCTGCCAGAGCGGGACGCCGTTCCGGTCCGTAGCCGAGAAATCCTCGATGCGCAGCATTCCGAGCATCCCACGACTCCCGATGGTGTGCTGGCCGAACCGGGAGGACTCCTCGGCACGGAACACCACGAGGGTCGGCGGGTACGGGACCTCCTCTTCGACCGTGTCGAGCGTCTGGATCGCCTCGAGGGCCGTCACCACGCCGAGCGCCCCATCCAGGCGGCCGCCGTTGTAGACTGAGTCCAGGTGACTGCCGACGTAGAACGACTGCGCTGCGTCGGGCGTCGGCGAGGCGAAGAGGTTCCCTATCGAGTCCGTTTCGACGGTGTACTCGTCCGGAATCTCCCCTCGAAGGTACTCGAACGCCTCGTTCTCCTCGGGCGTGTAGGCCAGTCTGGAGACGCCGTCATCGGCGGTCCGCCCGATCTCGGATAGCTCGTCGATACGCCGCTGGATCCGATCGGCGTCGATCTCCTCGGTCATGCTCTGAAGAACGAAACCGTGGCCCCGTTCCATAATAAACGTTTGCCACGTCGTCCGGATCTCCCAGGGAGGTCGCGGGACTCGCTACCCGGTTACTGGAAGTGCGGCATCACGTCCTCGGCGACGATGCGAATCGACTTCTCGGTCAGCGCCGGGTCGAGCCCCGGGAAGTGCATCCGGAGGAGGACCTCGTCCATCCCGACCTCGTCGCGGTAGGCGGCCAGCTCCTCGACCGCCGTCTCCGGGCCCCCGATGATGAAGCGACCGTCGGCGTGCTCCTGTAGCTCCTCGACGGCCTCGCTCGGGTTCGACGGATCGAAGGAGTGGCCGATGTCCTCGTAATCGCCGTACACGTCCTGGTACTCGTAGAGGAGGCTCTCGCCGACCTCCTCCCACGCCGTCTCGTCGTCCTCGGCGACGTAGGTCTCCCGGCGCAGCGGTCGGTGAACGTCCTCGACGTCCCGGCCGTGCTCCGAGAGACGCTCGCGGTAGAAGGCGGCCTCCTCGGCGAGTTCCGTGCGCGTCTCGATCGGACTCATGATCCAGGCGTCTGCCATCCGCGCCGCGCGATCGATTGCGGGCTTGGACTGACCGCCGTACCAGAGGGGGACCGCAGACTGGACCGGCCGGGGCATCACCGTGAGGTCGTCGACGGAGAAGAACTCTCCCTCGTAGGTCACCTCTTCGTCGGACAGGAGCCGTCGGATGAGCTCGATCCCCTCCTCGGTTCGGGGGACGCGCTCGCGCTTGTCGACGCCGTAGGCCGCAAACTCCTCGTCCCGCCAGCCGATGGCGACGCCCAGTCGGACCTGGCCCCCCGAGAGATTGTCGAGCACCGCGGTCTGCTCGGCCACCTCGACCGGGTTGTGCAGTGGGAGCACGATGATGTCCGTCCCGAGGCGCATCTCCTCGGTGACCCCGGCGAGCGCGCCGAGGAACAGCATCGGGCTCGGGATCCAGCCGTCCGGGAGGAAGTGGTGTTCGGCGACGTACAGCGACTCGTAGCCCAGGGACTCGGCCAGCCGAGCCTGGTCGAGCGTGCGTCTGTACAGCGTCTCCCACTCTCGTTCGGGCGACTGGCAGCTGTAGTGGAGTCCGAACCCAAGGTCCGTCATGAGAATCGGTTGCTTCGGGACACGCCGACTTAAGGCTGTCTCTCCGGAACCGGGACCGGGCGCTACGCTGGCTCGATGCGACCGACCTCTCCGTCGACGACGACGTCGGTTCCGAAGACGCTCGACCGCTCGGCGACGCGTTGGAGGATGTCCGTCGCCTCTGCCCCCGTCGCGAGTACGGGAATGCCGCGCTGGGGGCACCCGGCGCGGCGCTGTAGAGTCACGGGGTGAAGCGCTATCTCCACGAGGGTCCCCTCGACGAACCGGCACGTGGGGACGACCGTCATCCAGAACTCCTCGTTGGCCAGATCCCCCTTCGGCTCGCCGGCTTCGTCGAACAGGCGCGCGTCGAAGACGTCCGAGACCTTCGTCGGATCGTCGAGGCCATAGCGGGCGAAGCTCTCCGGGGGGAGCCGCTCGACCGTCTCGTTCTGGACGATCCAGTTGCCCAGCGAGTAGAAGATCGGTCGCCCCTGGTAGAGCTCGACACCGCGGAGGACGTGTGGGCCGTGGCCCACGACGACGTCCGCGCCGGCGTCGATGGCCGCGTGTGCGAAGCGCGTCACGAACTCCGGCGTCTCCGTCGTGGTCTCGCGGCCGTCCACTCCCTGGTGCCCGTGGATCGCCGCCACGACGAAGTCGGCGTTCGAGCGCGCGTCACCGATCCAGTCGGTGACCGCCGCGATATCGTCCTCGTCCAGCGAGTAGGCCAGCCCGGTCTCGCCGCCATCGGCGACCTCGAACTTCATATCGCCGAAGTGGAAGTACTCGGGGTCGTTCCAATCGTGGTTGAAGTAGAGGCCGCGTTCGAGCCACGATTCTTTCATGGCTTCGATCCTGGCGCTCTCGCTTACGGTCCGGAGCGCATCGAGCGCGTCGGACGGGATCCGATACACCTCGTCGACGTGTAGCGGGTTGATTCCGGGCCGACCCGGCAGCGTCGGTGACTGTGCGCCCGCCTCGCTCCCCGGCGTGATACTCGTACAGGTGCTCACCATCGCGACCCGCCCAGCGGGCGTCTCCAGGTAGGCCGGTCGCCGCGCCTCGTAGAGCGTGTTCCCGAGCCCGGCCGCCGCCAGGTCGCGCCGGCGGAGCTCGGCGAGCGTCGTCTCGACGCCGCCGTGCGAGAAGTCGAACGCGTGGTTCGTCGCCGCGCTGAAGAGGTTACAGCCCGCCCCCGCGAGTTCGTCGAGCACCGCCGGCGGTGCCCGCATGAACGTTCCCCCGCTCGCGGCCGCGGGATAGTTGTCGTAGTCGTGGACGAGCACCTCCAGGTTTGTCGCGGCGACGTCCGCCTCCCGGAGGAGTCTCAGCATGCCGTCGAACCGCGGTGAGTTCCCCTCGTACGCCAGGAGTTCCCGCGTGAGGATGGCGTCGCCGGTCGCGGCGAATCGAAGCTCGTCACGCTGCTGGATGGCCATACCGGCCTCCTACACGGCCGACGTATTAAGCCGACCGGACCTACTGGTCCTGCCCCTCCAGCGCGAGGTACATGTCGATGAGGTCCTCGCGCTTCCGAAGGTCGGCCGGCTCCCCCTCGAAGTGGGTTCGACCCTCGTCTATCACGTAGACGTAATCGCAGTGCTCGAGGAGCGCCCGGACGGACTGCTCGACGATGAGGAACGGGACCCCGGCGTCCCTGAGCTGCTCGATCTGCTCGAACAGCTCCTCGACGAGGTCGGGTGCCAACCCGGCGGACGGCTCGTCGAGGAGGATGAGGTCCGGCTGGTTGACTAGCGCCATCCCGAAGCTCAGCATCGTCTGCTGGCCACCGCTGAGCTCCCGGGCGCGCTGTCCGGCCTTCTCCTCCAAGACCGGGTACATCCCGTAGATGCGTTCGAGGCCGTCGGAGAACGCCCCGTCGTCGAGGACGTACCCGCCCATCCGGAGGTTGTCGACCACCGTCATGTCCGGGAAGACGCGATCACCCTGCGGCATGTAGGTTATCCCCTCCCGGATGAGGTCGTGGGGGGCGATTCCACGGAGGTCCCCGCCGTGGTAGCGGATCTGCCCGTCGAAGAGGTCCGCGATTCCGATTATCGTCTTCAGGAGCGTCGACTTCCCCGTGCCGTTCGGGCCGATGATCCCGGTAATCTCGTCGGCTTTCACGACCAGGTCGACGTCGTGGAGCACCTCGATCTCGCCGTAGCCGGCGGCGGCCGACTCGACCTCGAGTACCGTCTCGCCCGGCCTGTCGGCGGCGGTCATGCGCCCTCCCCCAGGTAGGCCCGTCTGACGTCCGGATCTTCCCGGATCTCGGAGATCGGACCGTCGGCCATCACCTCACCCTTGTTGAGGACGATGACGCGCTCGCAGAGCCTCGAGATGAGCGTGATGTCGTGTTCGACCAGCATGTACGTCCGCTCGTCTTTGGTCTCCTCAATGAGCTTCGCGATGCGGTCGACGAGCTTGGGGTTCACCCCGGCCGCGGGCTCGTCCAGAAGGATCACGTCGGGGTCGAGCATGAAGACCCGCCCGATCTCCAGCAGCGTCTGCTGCCCGCCGGAGAGGTGCCCGGCTTTCGTCCGGCGCTTCTCGGAGAGATCGAGGATGTCGAGTATCCACTCGATCCGTTCCGCGCGTTCGTCCTGCGGCAGGTCGTAGTTCGAGACGAGGAGGTTCTCCCACACCGTGAGGTCGTTGAACGGCCGGGCGATCTGGAACGTGCGCCCGATCCCCGCACGGGCGACCTCGTGGGCCGGGCGTCCCTCGATGTGCTCTCCGCCGAGGATGATCGTGCCCCTGTCCGGCTTGTAGAAGCCGGAGATGAGGTTGAACAGCGTCGTCTTCCCGGCGCCGTTCGGGCCGATGACGCCGGTGATCTCGTTTTCCTTCAGGTCGAAGCTCACGCCGTCTATGGCCCTGATACCGCCGAACCGCTTCGTGAGGTCGTCTATCTCGAGAATCATGCTATCGCCGGGCGAGCATCTCCCTCCGAGCAACTGGCGGGCTGGTCTGTATCGGGGTCATGTGGTTGCTTGCCGTCTCCTTCGAGTCCAGGGGCAAATAGATGTTGATGATGCGTGCGAACGAGCGAGAGAGTGGGTCGGGGAACCGCCCACTTGGACTACTTCGTGTACTCCGGGCGCGGGATGTTGTTGATGTCGATCATGTCGAGCTTGGCCGCGTCCGGGTACACGGCGTAGATGTCGAGGGCCCCGTCGGACTGGTCCGGGTGGTAGACGTCGTCGGTGTACGTGTCCTTCTGCCACTGGTGGCCGGCGACCCGGACGCGCTGGTTGCGGTGGTGCTCGGCGTCGAACTTCCCGCCCCAGCCGTTTGCGGTGCCACCGAACTCCACGTCCAGACCGAGAACGGCCTGCTCGAAGTCGTCGACGCCGAACGAGTTCGTGTTCTTCGCAGCCTGCTCGAAGAGCTGGGTCACGCTGTAGGTCGTACACGGCAGCTGGGAGACAGGCGTCTTCGAGTAGCTGTCCTCGTACTTCGAGAGCACGTTCTTCACGCCGGACGCCCACGACTGGTTCGTGTTGTACGTCGGCTGGTCGACGTTGATGATGCCCATCGAGGTCTGATCGCCGACGGCGTCGACGAAACTGTGGAGCATGTACGCCGTGCCGTTGCCGACGGCTGCCGGCACGTAGAAGCCGAGGTTCCGGGCCTGCTTCCAGAACAGGTTCGTGTCGCTGTTGTACCCCGAGTGGTAGACGACAGTGGGGTTCGCGCTCTTGAACTTCTGGATGATCGAGGAGAAGTCCTGGATACTGAACGGCGGGTAGCCCTCCTCGGCGACCACGTTGTAGCCGTACTTGTCGGCCTGGGCGACCATCTCGTCCTTCGTCGAGGTTCCGAACACGCCGTTCTCGTAGAGGATGGCCACGTCGAGCTCCGAGACGCTCTTGCCGAGCTGTTTGGCGACCACTGTCTTCAGGATCTCGCCACCCTGCTTGCCGTACGTGGTCGTCCGGGCGTTCGTGTGGTAGACGTTCTTGTATCCGGGTTTGCTGATCTCGGGCGAGAAGCCGGTCGTCTCCCAGTAGATCAGGTTGTAGCGCTTGGCCGCCTGACTCGCGGCCTTGGCGATCGAGGAGGAGAAAGACCCCATGACCGCGTCGGCCTTCGCCGAGGCGAGGTCCTCGACGTTGCTCACCGCCGCGTCGGTGTCCTTCGCGTCCTTCTTGATCAGCTCGATCTTCCTGCCGTCGATTCCGCCGTTGGCGTTGATCTCGTTCACCCGGAGTTCGACCCCGTGCATCGCCTCCTGGCCGAAGGTCGAGAGTCCGCCGGAGAGCGGGAAGTTGAGGCCGAGCTTTATCGCCTCGCTCGCGCTCGTCGTCCCGCCTGCGGTGGTCCCCGACGAGGTCGTGGTGGTGGTCTCACCGTTTCCACCGCCAGAGCTGTTGTTCTTTACGCAGCCAGCCAGCCCGGCGACGCCCACTGCACCGACTGTCTGTAGGAACCGACGACGGTCGTTACTCTCAACCATAACAGCGGGGTACGAGCACTACCACTTATAGTTATCGTAGCTTCGAGGCGGTCGCCGCGCACGTCCGACCGACGCCGAATGCCGTCAGGACGATCGATAGACTCCGGTGGGGTTGCGTCGAACAGGCCGTCCCCGGCCACCCTCGGCGTTCGTATTGTCGAAGCCCATTGCTGTCACAAGAAATGGCGATGCCCCAGCGGGCGACCGGGGCGCGTTGGGCCACGAACTGGTCGGCGAATCGACGGAACGGAGCGCGAGCAACCACCAAAGCATAAGTACACCGTTCCGCATAGACAGATTACATGGCATTCAGTTCGTTCGCGCAGATCACCCTCAACGGCCTCCTCACCGGGGGGATTTTCGCGCTCATCGCGATGGGGCTGACGCTCGTCTTCGGCGTGATGGACGTCGTCAACTTCGCCCACGGTGCGTTCGTCATGCTCGCGATGTATCTCACCTTCGTCCTCGCGAAGGTCGCCGGCATCGACCCGTTCCTGGCCATCCTGGTCGTGACGCCCGTGTTCTTCGTGTTCGGCGTCGTCACGGAACGACTCGTGATCAGCCCGATCCTCGATAAGTCGATGTTCGCCCAGGTGTTCGCGACGCTCGGCCTCCTGTGGATATTCACCAACGGGGCGGACTTCATCTTCGGCTCTGCTCCCCGCAGCATCTCGACTGGCTACACCGGCATCACCCTGGGCGGGATCGCGATCGAGGAGGTGCGACTCTACGGCTTCGTGATCGCCATCGTGACGACGACACTCCTCTACCTGTTCCTCTACCGGACGAAAACGGGGCTCGCCATCCGCGCCACCGCCCAGTCGAAGGAGCTCGCCCGCCCGTTCGGGGTCAACGTGTCCTACATCTACATGCTCACGTTCGGGATCGCAATCGCGCTCGTGGGGATTGCGGGGAGCGTGTCCGCCGCGACTCGACCGACGACGCCGAACGTCGCGAACTTCTTCGTGCTCATCTCCTTTGTCATCGTGACGCTGGGCGGCCTCGGCAACGTCACCGGCGCGTTCCTCGCCGGACTGTTCATCGGCATCGTCAACGCCTGGGTCGGCTTCTACCTCTCCTCGGAGCTCGCGCCGCCGATATACTTCACCATCTTCATCATGGTGCTCGTGCTCCGCTCGACCGGCCGCTTCGACGAACTGCTCTACCGGATCAACGCCGCGCTGGGCACCGGGGGGATGAGCCATTAGGTCCGACGCCCCGCCGGGAACCACGACATGGCTCACCCAGCTCCGGACGCCCACGTGGTACGCGGTGGGGGTCCTCTTCCTGGTCCTGCTCGCCATCGGCTCGTCGATCGACAGCGGGCTGCAGAACCTGTTCATCGTGACGTTCGTCGTGGGGACCGCCGCCATCGGCTGGAACGTCATCGGTGGCTTCGGCGGCCAGTTCTCCCTCGGCAACGGCGTCTTCTTCGGGCTCACGAGCTACACGATCGGCCTGCTGATGGTGACCGTCAACCTGTCGTTCGTCCCCGCGCTCCTGATCGGGCTCGGCGTGACGCTGCTCGCGGCCGTCGTCATCGGACTTCCCTCCTTCAAGCTGACCGGCCACTACTTCGCGCTCGCCACCATCACCGTCGTCGCCGGCGGGCGCTACCTCGTCCGGTACTTCGACGCGACTACTGGTGGGGCGCAGGGGTTCTCCCTCGTCCCGGCGAGCGTCGGCGGCGGCCTCGCGTTGAACCTCACGACGATGGGCTATTACTACGTCGCCCTCGCGCTGTTCGCGTTCGCCGTCCTCGTTTCGATCCGGCTCCGGTACTCGAAGCTCGGCTACTACCTGCTCGCGCTCAAGGACGACCAGGAGGCCGCCTCGGCGATCGGCATCAACGTCCCGAGGTACAAGATGTACGGCTGGCTGGTCACCGCCTTCCTGACCGGGCTGGCCGGCGCCGTGTACACCATCTACACCCAGTATCTCGTCCCCTCCTACATGTTCTCGATCTCGCAGTCGGTCCTCTACGCCGTCATCCCGATCATCGGGGGGATCGGGACCCTCCTCGGTCCCATCGTCGGGACGTTCGTCCTCGTCCCCGTCCAGACGTTCGCCGTCTCCGAGTTCGGCGGGAACTTCGGGGCCCTGACCTACGTCGTCTACGGCGTGTTGCTCATCCTGCTCATCCTCTACGCGCCGGACGGCATCGTGTCTCGAACCGGCGCGATCGGCGAGCGCCTCGTCACGACGATCGGACGCGGTCACGACGACCGCGGCAGCGAGGAGTAGGTTTATCGTTCTGGCGGTTTGACTCCGAACCGTCACATGCCGTTGGACACGAAGTTCTCGAACTGCCACATCGTCACGGACGACGGTGTCATCGGGCCCGACGTCGCCATCGGCGTCGAGGACGGGAAGATCGCCGCGCTCGGTACGGTCGACTCTGTCCCGGACGCCGACGAAACGATCGATCTCGAGGGCCACTACCTCCTCCCGGGACTCATCGACTGTCACATCCACACCCGCTCGCCGGGCTACGAGTACAAAGAGGACTGGAAGACCGCGACCGCGGCCGCGGCCGCCGGCGGCGTCACCACGGTCATCGCCATGCCGAACACGGACCCGCTCGTGGACACGCCCGAGCACACAGCGGAGATGTTCGAGACCGCGGATCGGGACGCCATCGTCGACTACCAGTCCTACGCCGTCGTCACCTCGGACAACCTCGATCAGATCGCCCCGCTCGACGAGGCCGGCGTGGCCGGCTACAAGGTGTTCCTGGGGACCACCTTCGGGGGGATCGAACCGCCGAACGACGGCGAACTCCACGAGGTGATGGGCGAGATCGCGAAGACCGGCAAACGCCTCGGCTTCCACGAGGAGAACGACGCCATCCTCAGCCACTACCAGGCGCAGTTCGAGGCGGCGGGCCGGAATCGGCCGCTCGACCACTCGCTCTCCCGGCCGGTGATCGCGGAGGCCGAGGCGGTCTCGAGAACCACGCTCCTGTCCGAGGACACCGGCTGTCCCGTACACATGTTCCACGTCTCCTCGGGGACCTGTGCGGAGATCGTCGCCCGCGGGAAGGCGCGGGGAGTGAACGTCACGGCCGAGACGATGCCCCACTACCTCTGGTTCACGGAGTCAGTCATGGAGGAGAAGGGGAACGTCGCTCGCGTCCAGCCGCCTATCCGCGACGAGGCCGAGCGCGAACTGCTCTGGGAGGCGGGCGTTCACGGCGACGGCATCGACTGCTTCGCCACCGACCACGCACCGCACTCCGACGAGGAGAAGGGCTACGACGACCCCTTCAAGAACACCTGGGAGACGATCTCCGGGTTCGTCGGCCTCCAGGCGGAGCTCCCCGCCATGGCGACGTTCGTCCACGACGGCGAACTCCCGCTCCAGCAGTGGGTGTTCATGCACTCCACCCGCCCCGCCCAGATATGGGGGATGTACCCCGAGAAGGGCACGCTCAAGGTCGGGACGGACGCGGACTTCACGGTGTACGACCCCGACCACGAGTGGACGCTAAAGCGTTCGGACCTCTACTCGAAGTCGAAGACCTCGCCGTTCGACGGCGAGACCTACACCGGGAAGGCGACCAAAACGGTCGTTCGCGGCCAGGTCGTCTACGACGGCGAGGACGTCACCGGCGAGCCGGGGGACGGCGAGTACGTCCCCGTCGAAGACACCTGTGGGCCGTACCCGTAAGGGGCAATCCCGGTTCCCGTGACGTGAAATTCTTCGGACCCCATTGAGCCGTGCCGAGGGCGTCGAACTCGCCTCCAGCTCACCGCTCGAAGTCGAACAGCGTGCCGACGTTCTCCACGGCCCGGAGATCGAGTAACTGGCCGCGGAGTTCGTCCGCCTCCGAGCCGATCGCCCCCGTCGCCAGTCGGTCGAACTTCGCCCGGACCTCCGCGGGAGAGAACGGCGAGTCTCCGCCCCCCCGGGCGTCCTCGACCTCGCCGGTGAGCGTCGACCCGTCCGTCAGCTCGACCGCCACCGCCGCCCCCCAGTTTCCATCCGCGGCCGCGCGATCGAAGGCCTCCGAGCCCTCGATCTCGATACGGTCCATCAGCGACCTAATGCGTGGATCGGAGACGGTCGGTTCGTCGAAGGCGTCGACGTCCGTCGATCCGAGCAGTAGGCGCACGGCGAGGACGTACGGCGTGCTGAACTTCGCCGCCAGCACGTTCGCGGGTCGAGTCTCGTCGAGCCACGTTCCGGACTCGAACGTCCGGACGGTTATCCGCTCGATCGCCTCCGGACCGATGTCGCGACCGTCGAGAGCCGCCTCGAGCGCCTCCACGGGAGCGTGGCTGTATCTGCACGCCGCGTGCATCTTGAAGTAGCTGCTCGTGAGGTAGTAGCGCTCCCCGAGCGAGTCGACGCGTTCGCGGAGCAGGTCCGCTACGTCCCCGTCCGCGGTGTACGGGAGCAGACTCCGAAGGATGGCGCTCCGGACGCCGGTCACCCCCGCCTCGGCGAGAGTCGCCGCGCGGATTCCGTGCTCGACGCCGATTCCCGTGTAGAAGTTCCGGACGGTCGCGCCCTCGAACGCCGCGTTCCAGGTGGCCGCGACGAACGGGTTGGCAGCGATCCTGATCGCGGTGGCCATCTCCTCGCCGTCGAACCCGAGGAGGCGGCCGACCGCCACGGCCCCGGCGATCGGCGACCACGATCCGTGGGGGTGGAGGCCGGCTTTCATGGGTCGGATGACGTCGCCGATCCGGGCGCCAACCTCGTAGCCGGCGACGACGGCCGCGAGCAGCTCCTCGCCGCTCGCCCCGGCGTGCTCGGCGGTCGCGAGTGCGGGCGGGACGACGTGTATGCCCATGTGGGCCGACCGCTGGTTCCCCTCGTCGAGCTCGAGCGTCGTTCCGCCCGCGGCATTCACGAGCGCCGCGAACGCGGGCGTCGACCGCGTCCCGTTGGCGAACACCGTCGCGTCGCCGTCCGCACCCGCGAATCCGACTTTCCTCGCGGCGTCGACGGCGTCGCAGACGTAGTCCGTCGACGACCCCCGGAGACAGACCCCGACGGTGTCGAGCACGACGAGCGACGCCTTCTCCCTCACTGGTGAGGGAACGTCGTCGAGCGACAGGTCGGCCGCGTACGATCCCAGGACGGATTCGATGTCGCCCCCGTCGTCGCGCGCGTACGAATCGGTCATGGCTTCCCTCCGAGCGCGGCCTCGAACGGCACGCCGGCCGTGAGCGTCACGAGGAGGGCGATTCGAGCCTTCTGCGCCGGGAGGTCGCCGGCGAAACTCGCCCCGGCGTCGGCGAGGGACCGCCCGCCGCCGGCCGAACCGTACACCGCGGCGACGCTTCCGGCGTGACACCGAGACGTGACGACCACGGGGACTCCCGCCTCGACGGCGTTTTCGACGGCGGCTGCCAGGGGTGCCGTCGTGTTCCCCAGCCCCGTCCCCTCGAGGACGACCCCGTCGACGCCGGCCGCGACGGCGCGCTCGACCTGGGCCCCGTCGACGTCGATGCCGCTCTTGACCGTCTCGACGGTCGCCCGCACCGCCTCGATGGAGACCGTGGGGGTCGTCGTCCCGGCTGGCCGGTTGAACTCGAACCCGCAGCGGGTCTTGACCGCGACCGGGCCGTGCCCCGGCGACTCGAACGCCTCGAGCTTGCTCGTGTGCGCCTTGGTGACGTCCCTGGCCGTGTGGAGCTCCTCGTTGAACGCGAGAAAGACGCCGCCGCCGACGTCGTCGTGGGCCGCGGCGTCGACCGCGTCGGCCACGTTGGCCGCCGCGTCCGAACTCCGCTCGTCGGGTCGCCGCTGGGCACCCGTGAACACCACCGGGAGCCCGGGCGCGCTCGTCAGGTCGAGGTAGTAGGCCGACTCCTCGACGGTGTCCGTCCCGTGGAGGACGACGACGCCGTCCGCGCCGTCGCCCGCCGCGCGACCGATCCGTTCTCGGAGCCGGTCGAGGGTCCGGAACGTCATCTCCGGGCTGGCCGTCTGGGCGACCTGCTCGACGACGAACGCCGCCCGTCCCTCGAGGCCGGGAACGGCCGCCAGGAGCTCCTCGACGCCGAGGGTGGGTTCCGCGCCGTCGTGACCGGCGGTGCTGGCTATCGTCCCTCCGGTCGCCAGCACGTGGATCGTCGGGTCCATACGGGCGTATCGAACCCGGTCCACCTCTTTCTTTCCCTCGGCGACGCCCGGGTCTCGGGGGGGTACGTGAATAGAAACCGTTTTGCCCGTTGCTCTCGTGATTCGACCGATGTCTGACATCGCAACACTCATCGAGGATTCGGGCGCGATCAAGAAGGGGAAGTTCAAACTGTCAGACGGCTCGCTCACGGACTACTACATCGACAAGTACGTCTTCGAGACGGAGCCGGCGGTCCTCGACGCCATCGCGGACGAGATCGCGCGGCGCCTCGAGGGTGCTGACATCGACGTGGTCGCGGGTCCGGAGCTCGGAGCGATCCCGCTCGCCACCGCCGTCTCTCTGAAGACCGGCACGCGTGCGGCGTACATCCGCAAGGGGAAAAAGCACTACGGCACGCAGGCGAGGATCGAGGGGTCGATCGAGAAGGGGCAGCGGGTCGCCATCCTCGAGGACGTCACCTCGACTGGCGGGACGATAACCGAGTCGGCGGACCTCGTCGAGGAGGTGGGCGGCCTCGCGGAGCGGCTCATCGTCGTGATCGACCGCAACGAGGGCGCAGTCGAGAACGTGAGAGCGGCCGGCTACGACCTGGAGTACCTCGGCCGGGTCGGCGAGGACCTCCAGATAGAGAACGGTCCCTGAGACGGCGGCCCGAACCGTGCCGGGATCCCGGTGACCGCGAGCGGGCTGACCAAAGCACTAATAATCGTCGACGTGCAAGAAGCTAGTTCTTACGATGTCCAAGTCTGCCATCCTCGACGCGACGACGACCATCACTGCCGGAACGCCGACGTACGACGACCTGATAGACCTCTACAACGAACTGCGGGAGTTCTCTCCGGAGTCCCGGGAAATGATGGTCGCGAAGTACGCCATCGCGGAGGTGCTCGGGGAGTTCATCGATTACCTCGACCTGGTCATGGACGAATTCGAGAAGAGCATCGGGCTCACCATGCAGGACGAGCGACTCCGCGTACTCGAGGCACTTGCGGGACCGACGAGCGACGACCCGGTGGAGATGGCCGCCGACATCGTCGAGCGCTGGCAGTCGGTGGACCTCGTCAGCCCCGAGGACATCTACGCGTCGTTCGGCTAGTGGCGTCCGATTCGGGCATCTTTTTTAACTGGCGCGTTCATTCCGATGCATGGTACAACCGGTGTTTCTGAGCAGCAGGGACCTCGACGGGCTGGCCGAACCGAGCGAGTTCGTGGCGGCGGTACGGGACGCCTACCGACAGCGCGGCGACGGCGCGCCGACGCGTCCGCGGACGTCGCTCCGCAGCGACGACCCCGCCGGCCTCTTCAACTGCTACCTCGCCATCCTCCCGGAGACGGGTGTCATGGGCGGCTACGTCTACGCGGCGGGGTTCGGCGACGCCGACGCGTGGCTGCTGGCGCCGCTCTTCGACGCCGAGTCCGGCCGGCCGCTCGCGCTCCTCGACGGGTCGAGCATGAACACCGCAAAGACGGGGGCGGCCGGCGCGGTCGGTATCGACGCCCTCGCCCGCGAGGACAGCGAGGTGCTCGCGGTCGTCGGCTCCGGGGCACAGGCCCGCGCACAGGTGGTCGCCGCGACGACGGTCCGAGAGTTCACCGAGGTCCGGACGTACTCCCCCACACCCGAACACCGGCGGGCCTTCGCCGAGGACATCGAAGCGGCGCTCGACGTGGAGGCGCGCCCCGTCACCTCGAGCGGGGCGGCAACTCGCGGCGCCGACGTCGTCATCACCGCGACGAACGCCGGGACGCCGGTCGTCTCCTCCGAGGACATCGACGACGGAACCCACATCAACGCCATCGGGCAGTACCACCCGGAGAAGCGCGAACTCGACGCGGAGACGATCCGGCGGGCCACCTACGTCCCCGACCTCCGCGAGCGGGCGTTCCAGGACGCCGGTGCGTTCCTCCTCGCGGTGGCGGAGGGTGCGATAGACGAAGACCACATCCACGCGGAGCTCGGCGAGGTCGTCGCCGGTCACGCCGCCGGCCGCCGCTCCGCCGAGGAGGTGACGGTCTTCGACAGCGGCGGGACCGCCATCGAGACGACGGCAGTGGCGGCGCTCCTCTACCGACGCGCCATGGACGAGCACCCGGAGTCGAGTCGGCCACTCGACTTCCTCCCCGCTAGCGAGACGTACGTGGGGAAGCGTGGAGATACGGCCGACGAACTGTGAGCCGCCGCGTCGGGCGGTCTCACCCCGACCGGTTGCCTGTCGGTACCACGCCGAGGGCGAGCGTCACGACGACGAATGCCGCGAGGGCGTAGAACGCGGCGACGAACAGGAGGCCGACGTAGACGCTCGTCGCGTCGATCGTCACCCCGACCAGGACGGGGCTTAGCAGCCCGCCGAGCGAGAGGCCGGTGAAGACGAACCCGAAGTTCGATCCGACGTCGTTCGGGTCCGAGAACGCACTCACCAGGCGGTCGCGCGAGGGGAGCGCCACGCCGACGAAGAACCCCAGAATGGCGTACAGGGGAACGACAGTCGTCGCCGTCACCGGGACGGCGCCGGCCACCACGGCGAGCACCGTCGCCGCGACGACGGTCAGGGTGGAGACGGCGACCGTCTGCGGGTGGAACCGATCTGCGAGCACCCCACCGACGAGGATGCCGACCGCGGTCGAGGCGAAGAAGCTCGTGAGCGAGCCGTTCCCGAGGTCGGCAGTGAGACCGAAGCCGTCGGTGATGAAGACCGTCGTGAACGTCTGGATCGCCTTCGTCCCCATCGTGATCACCATGAAGAAGGCGAACATCGCGAGCACCGGCGGGTGGAAGGCGCCGGCGAGCATGGAGCGGACCCGGCCGCCGCTCGTCCGCCCCTCCTCGGCGTCGTCGTCCCCGGGTCGAACGAATGCGGCTGCGTCCAGCGCGACGGCGACGACGAGCGCGTAGACGACGCCGAGTAGCCCGGCGACGACGAGCGCGAACCGCCAGCTCGTGGCGAACCCCAGGGTGCCGATGCCGATCGGGGCGGCCGCGAACCCGGCGTACCCACCGAACGTGTGGATTGAGAACGCCCGGCCCTCGTTGGACTCGGACGTGATCGAGCCGAGAATCGCGTAGTCGGCCGGGTGGAACGCCGCCTGCCCGACGCCGGCGAGCACCGCGAACCCCACCGCGACGGGATAGGTTGGCGCCACGCCGACGAGGGCGGTCCCGAGGCCGGACACCAGGAGGCCGGCGACGAGCACGGTTTTCGGCCCGCGGTCGTCGACGATCGACCCGACCGGTATCTGGAGGAACAACGGCCCCAGGGCGACCGCCGAGACGAGCACGCCGAAGGTCGCATTCGAGAGCGAGAACGCCGCCACGATGAGCGGGAGCAAGGGGGGGAGCGCGAGCAGGTACAGGTGGGAGAAGAAGTGACCGCCCGTGACGAGGCCCAGCGGCGCGCCGACACGGTGCCCGACTCCACGCGATTGCTCCTGCATGGACTACGCGTCTGTGTACTGCCGGTATAAACGTATTCACACGCGCCCGGTCGTGCGATGAACTCACACGCTGTCGCTAGGGCAGTCCCCGTCGGCGAGCTGCATTCGGCCTCGCGGTGTCCGGGTCAGCGTACAATCCCAGGTTCTACCGCTTCGCGTAGTTTGCGGCGTTCTCTCCGGCAATCTTCCCGTACACCGCCGCGTTCGTCAGTCCGGTCCCGCCGGGGTAGTTGTTGTAGAACAACCCGCCGGTCGAGTTACCGGCCGCGAAGAGCCCGGGGATCCGGTCGTCTCGGGTGTTCAGGACCTCCCCGTCGGGCGTGATCGCGACGCCGCCGAAGGCGAACGTGACTCCGCCGGTGACCGGATAGCCGGTGAACGGTGGCTCGTCGATCGGGAGCGCCCAGTTCGACTTCCGTGGCTCGATTCCCGGCGCGTCGTTGCCGTCGAGCGAGTTCGGATCGTACGTCGCCGACGTTCCGGTGCAGGCGTCGTTGTACTCCTGGACCGTCTGCACCGTCCGCTCCACGTCCTCGATGTCCAATCGGTTGGCGAGCGATTCGATCGTGTCGGCGGAGATGGGTCTGGAGGGGCCCATGTGAGCGACGTCGTCGACGACCTTCGAGTCGACGACGATGAACGCCTCGTGGTAGGGCTGTTCGAAGATCCGCCTGCCGAACTTCGCGTACGTCTGCCCGCGGGCGTCCTCGCCCTCGTCGACGAACCGCTCCCCGTGGTGGTTCACGATGACCCCGTACTGGTAGCCGTCGATGCGCGTGATTCCGCCCTCCACGTCCGGCGACATCGCGTCGATCAGCGCCATGTGCGCCCCGCTCCACTGGCCTTTCGGTTTGGCCCCCGCATCCAGCGCCGCGTCCACGGCCTCGCCGGTGTTGTAGCGGCTCCCGCGGACCTTCATCGATTCGTACCCCTGCCCGAAGTAGACGGCCCGCTTCGCCTCGTTGGATTCGAATCCACCACTCGCGAGCACGACCGACTCGCCGGCGAACCGGATGAGCTCCCCGTCCACGAACGCGTCGACGCCGACGACCGCGCCGCGCCCGTCCTGGAGTATCGACCTCGCCTCGGCGTCGTAGTAGACGTCCGCGCCGGCGGCCTCGACGGTCGAGACCAGCGCGTCGGTCAACTGCTCGCCGTCGTGCCAGGTCCGGCCGACAGTGTACCCCGGATGGGGCGGCTGCGTCTCCCAGGCGAATCCCGTCGCGGCGAGGTGCTCCGTGAGCCACTCGAACACCGGTCCCGCCTCGGACGTGAGTCGCTTCGTGAGTTCGTCGTCCGCCTCCATCTCGGTCACCTTCATGATGTCCGAGTAGAAGTCGGCGGCGCTGTAGTCGTCGACGTCGAACTCGTAGCCCTCGAGGTCGACGTCGGCCGTGGGGATCCGGAACGACTCGGTGAACCGGAGGTGTCCCCCGCGGCGGGTCTCGGGAGCCTTCTCGAGAACGGCGACGCTCGCGTCACGTTCGCTCGCCGCGAGGCCGGCGGCCAGACCAGCCATGCCACACCCAACGACAACCACCTCGTAGTCTCTCGTCTCTAGCGGGTCCGCTGTCACCGTCATGGACGGTGAATCACCTATCACGAACTAATTTGTTCCGGTTCAGCGTTCCCGGCCGCTTCACCGGACACGCGCCCCGTAAGAGAGACACCGCGGTCCACTGCCACGTCGGCAGCGCCCCTTCGACGGACCCGTGGACCTGCCGATTGCGACGCCTCTCCTCGTCGATGCTGCCCCCCTCGCGACTCGAAGCCGAGCTCTCGACCGTGATTTACCATCGCCGAATGGACAGGGTGGGGGGTCGTTCCGTCGAACGCCCGGTAGAGCCTGTGGAGTGGTCGAACGACGCTTTCGAGGAGAGATATCGGCCATGCGCTATCGCTGAATGCCGGTGTGGACGGATCGCGGTTCTGTTTATACACCTGAGCGGGCTTCCGCGTTTCCACCGCGAACACGTTCAGTGATGATGAACTTTATATAGTAGCGCTCGTTCTGTGGCACATGAACGATGACGGTCCCAGAAATCGGGTGAAAGCGCTCGAGAAGACGTTCAGTATCGTCGAATCACTCGAGGAGCTCGACGGGGGGAGAGTGACTGAAGTGGCGACGCACCTCGACTACCCCCCAAGCACGGTGCACAGTCACCTCTCCACCCTCGAGCACTGGGGGCTGGTGGTGAAGGAGGGCGACGAGTATCACGTGGGATTGCGGTGGTTGACGTTCGGGGGGTACGCGATCACGCGGAAGGACGAGTACACGCTGGCCGTGGAGAAGACCAAGGAGATCGCGCGAACGACGGGCGAACGGGCGCAGTTCGTCGTGGAGGAGCACGGGCGGGGAATCTACGTCGCGACCGAGACGGGGGAGGCCGCAGTTCAGATCGACGCACGCATCGGGAAGCGGAACTTCCTCCACGCGAGCGCGGCTGGAAAAGCGATACTCGCCCACTGCCCGAGCGAGAAGATCGATGCGATGATCGACAGGTGGGGGTTGAAATCGCTCACGGAACAGACGATAACTGAAAGAGACGCGCTCGAGGCGGAACTGGCCGCAGTCAGGGAGCGGGGGTACAGCATGAACGACGGCGAGTCGATCAGTGGACTGCGGGCAGTGGGGGCCTCGATTCGAGGCGCGAACGGCGAGGTGATCGGGTCGATCAGCGTCTCCGGGCCGAGCAATCGATTGACCGGAGCGCGATTCGACGACGAACTGCCCTCGCTCCTGCAGGGAGTCACGAACGAGATCGAACTGAAACTCGAGTACGGGCGGTGAGCCACGCCGAACGGCGATGGGGCCCTTCATCGCCGGTGGCCACAGTTCACTTTACAACAGTATTTCTGTAACGCCGTGTGGGCAGCTCCGCACGCCAGTGTCGCATCCAGCTAGCAGCCACCGGTCCAGCGTCGAACCACCCTGACCGTCCTTCATCTGGGCCCGCCGGACCCGAAACTGCATGGCTCGTCCGGGCGACGGAACCGGCGCTCGCGGGAGTCTAGACATTAGAAAAAAATACTCACCTATTGCGACAGTTCGGCCCGCGCAGCTCCCTTTGTCGACGACGGGTTTCACCGCCACCCACACTTCCCGCTGCGCGGTGTCCCGGTTCCAACCGGGTCCGCCGACGGGTCACCGCGGAGTCGGCTTAGACGACTCGGAGGCGGGTGGCGCGTTCGGTCTATACACACTCAGAGGGCCAGCGCTGACGCGGTACGGCGTCCGGTCCCGCGTTCTCTCGTTCGCGGCTCGGTCGACGAGTCGGCTCGATGGGGATCACCGCGACGGTCACCGCGCCAATCGGGAGCCTCGGCAGCGCGGCACGGTCACCATGACGCCTCCCTCTGCTCTCGGGCCCGATGCACTTGCTGGCCTCGCTCACCAGCGTGCCAGTTCCGCCAGCCCACTGCCCCGTCGATATGGGTGGGACCCGGTCTGTCTCCCTGACATCCCCTGGCTCCTCGACACCTCCGGTCGTCGACCGGTGCCGTTCCGGGGAGAGACACCGAGCAATTTTTTCTGATTTTCACTTCGAATTCGTCCCGGTACGAACGGTGGAGTCGGCTGCCGAACCGACTCGACCCGGTCAGTCCAGTCGCCCCTGGGGCTCGACGAACGACCGTCGCTCGCTCATCTCCTCGACGGAGAGGTGACAGGAGATGTGGTGACCGCTCCCGTCGGCGACCGCCTCGAGTTCGGGGACGTCCGTCTCGCAGACCGCCCCGGCCTTCCTCGGACAGCGCGTCTGGAACCGGCAGCCAGACGGCGGGTCGATGGCGCTCGGGACGCTTCCCTCCAGGAGTATCCGGTCCGTGACCTGGCGCGGGTCGGCGTGTGGCACCGCGGATAGCAGGCTCTCCGTGTAGGGGTGGAACGGCGGGGAGAACACCTCCGCGACGGTCCCGAACTCGGCGATCTTCCCGAGGTACATCACGGCCACGCGGTCGCAGCTGTGCCGGACGACGCCGATGTTGTGCGAGATGAAGAGGTAGGCAATCGAGCGCTCCGCCTGGATGTCGTTCAGCAGGTTCAGGATCTGGGCCTGCACCGAGACGTCCAGCGCCGAGACCGGCTCGTCGCAGACGATGAGCCGGGGCTCCGCCGCGAGCGCGTGGGCGATGGCGACGCGCTGTTGCTGGCCGCCGCTGAACTCGTGGGGGTAGCGCTCGGCGGCGTCGCCGGAGAGCCCGACGCGTTCGAGGAGCTCGCGGACGCGCTGGCGCTTCTCGGCGCCGTGGGCGACGTCGGCCTTCTCGACCGCGCGGCCGATTATCTGCCCGACCGTCTTCCGGGGGTTGAGCGAGTTCTGCGGGTCCTGGAAGATCATCTGCATCTCGGTGCGCAGACTCCGGACCGCCGATCCGTCGAGTTCGTGGAGCGGCTGGCCGTCGAAGTAGACCTCGCCGCTCGTCGGCGACATGAGGTGGAGCGCCGTCCGCGCGACGGTGGACTTCCCGCAGCCCGACTCCCCCACGAGCCCGACGGTCTCGCCGGGGTAGATGTCGAAGCTGATGCCGTCGACGGCCTTGACCTGCTGCCGTTCGACCTGGGGGAGCAGCCCGTCGTCCCGGGAGAGGGTGACGCCACCGAGGACCCCCCCGCCCGCGTTGAAGTACTTCCGGAGGTTCCGGACCTCGAACAGCGGGTCGCCGCTCCGGTCGACGGTGTCGCGCCCCGTCCCGGCCAGCGCGGGGGTCGCGCTCTCGCGGAGGTCGAGTTCGTCCGCCCGGATGCAGGCAGCGCTGGACGGCGAGCCACCCACGGCTTCGAGCGTCGGGTCGCCCGCCGTCCGACACTCGTCGGTCGCGTAGGGACAACGGGGCGCGAAGTTGCAGCCGGCCGGCAGCTCCCCGAGGTCCGGCATGGAGCCCTCGGGCGAGGGGAGTTCGTCGTAGGAGACGTCGACCTTGGGGATCGAGTCGATGAGCGCCCGGGTGTACGGGTGCCGGGGCGCGTCGAAGAGCGTCTCGAGCGGCGCGGTCTCCACGAGGTTCCCCGCGTACATCACGCCGACGTGGTCGCACGTCTGGGCGACGACGCCGAGGTTGTGCGTTATCATCAGCACGCCCATCCCCTTCGTTTCCTGCAGGTCGTTGATGAGGTCGAGGATCTTCGCCTGCGTGGTCACGTCGAGGGCCGTCGTCGGCTCGTCCGCGATGATGAGGTCGGGCTGACAGGAGAGGCCGATGGCGAGCAGCACGCGCTGGCGCATCCCGCCCGAGAACTGGTGGGGGTAGTCGTCGACGCGCTCCTCGGCGTCCGGGATGCCGACGTCGCGCATGGCCTCGACGGCGCGCTCGCGGGCAGCCGCCCCGGAGACGTCCTGGTGGCGACGGACGGTCTCGACGATCTGCTTCCCGACGGTCAGCACGGGGTTGAGCGAGGACATCGGGTCCTGCGGGATGAGTGCGATCTCCTTCCCACGGATGGGCCCCATCTCCGCCTCGGTCCGTTCGAGGAGGTCCTCGCCCTTGAACAGGACCTGCCCGCCGGTGATCTCGCCGGGCGACTCGATGAGCTGGAGGATCGAGCGGGCGGTGACGGACTTCCCGGCCCCGGACTCCCCGACCAGCCCCATCGTCTCGCCGCGGTCGAGGGTGAACGAGACGTCGTTCGAGGCGACGACGCGCCCGGAGCGCGTGCGGAACTCGGTGCGGAGGTTCTTCACCTCGAGGAGCGGGGCGTCCTCGCTCGTCGAATCAACCGCCGTCTCCGTTGCGTGACTCTCGGCGGGCATGTCAGGCCGCCACCGTGTCGACTTTCGGGTCCAGCACGTCGCGGAGCCCGTCGCCGAGCATGTTGAACCCGATGACGGTGATCCCGATGGCGAGCCCCGGGAAGATGAGTATCCACGGCGCGGTGTCCATGAATCCACTGCCCACGTTGATCATCAGCCCCCAGGAGGGCGTCGGTGGCTGGGCGCCCAGCCCGAGGAAGGAGAGGCTGGCCTCCGCGAGGATGGCAAAGGAGATGTTCAGCGAGCCCTGGACCAGCAACGGCGCGGAGCAGTTCGGGAGCACCTCGCTGAAGATGATCCGCCTGTTCGACTCGCCGCGGGCGACCGCGGCCTCGACGTAGGACTCGTTTCGTTCCGTGAGCGCGGCGCTCCGGGCGACGCGGGCGATGTACGGCGTGTAGACGAACGCGAGCGCGAGGATGACGTTCGAGAGGTCCGGCCCGAGCACGACCATCAGGGTCAGCGCGAGCAGGACCGGCGGGAACGCCATCGCCGCGTCCATCATCCGCATCAGGAGCTCGTCCGTCAGCCCGCCGAGGTAGCCGGCGATCACCCCGATGACCGTGCCGATGGCGAGCGCGGCCAGGATGGAACCGAAGCCGACGTAGAGGGAGATGCGACTCCCCATGACGACGCGACTGAAGATGTCGCGACCGAGGCTGTCGGTGCCGAAGGGATGGGCGACCGACGGCGCCTCGCTCCGGTGGCTGATGTCGGTCTTCGAGATGGAGTACGGCGCGATGACGGGCGCGAATATCGCGACTAGCACCAGGGCGAGGACGATCGCGAGCCCGATCTCCGCCTTGGTGTTGGCGCGGACCCGCACGGCGAAGCGCGCGATACGCTCGCGCTGGGCGGTCGTCGGGCGCAGGCGCTCGACGACGCTCGCTTCGGCCGCCATCAGTCGCCACCTCCGTAGCGGATGCGCGGGTCGAAGAAGGCGTACAGCAGGTCGGCGGTGAGGTTCGAGAGCATGTATATCAGTGCGACGACGATGATGCAGCCCTGGATGAGGGGGATGTCACGGCTCTGGATGGCGATGAGGGTCAGCTGGCCGATGCCGGGCCAGTGGAACACCTGTTCTAAGACGACGACGCCGCCGAACGCGTAGCTGAACTGGAACGCGATGACGGTGATGACCGGAATGATGGCGTTCCGGAACGCGTGGCGGAGCACGACGACGCGCTGGCTCATCCCCTTCGCGCGGGCGAGCTTGATGTACTCCTCCCCGAGCACCTCGAGCATCGAGGAGCGCGTCATCCGCATGATGTAGGCGGTGAGCGCGAAGCCCATCGCACTCGCCGGGAGCACGAGGTGTTCGAGCGCTCCCATCGGGTCCTTCGAGGGCGGGACGTAGCCCCCGGTCGGGAACCAGTGAAGCCACACGGCGAACACGAGGATGCCGATGAGCCCCCAGAGGAAGATGGGGACGGAGATGCCGACGAAGGCGAAGAGGGACGCCGCGACGTCGGGCGCCTCGTTCTGCCGCACTGCCGAGTAGACCCCCAGCGGGATCGAGAGCAGGACGGCGACGAGCGTCGCGCTCACCGCGAGCAGCAGCGAGCGCGGGAGCTTCGCCGCGATGAGGCCGACCACCGGCTCGTCGAACCGCAGGGAGGTCCCCATACTGCCGTGGAGGAGCTGGCCGATCCAGTCGACGTACTGGACGTAGAGGGGTTGGTTCAACCCCAGCTGCTGCTGGAGGGCGTGCAGCGACGCCTCAGAGGCGTTCGGGCCGAGGATGAGCAACGCGACGTTCCCGGGCAGGACGTTCGTCACCGCGAACGCGATGACCGTGACGAAAAAGAGCGTCACGGCCATGAACCCGGCCCGGCGAGCGACATACGCGTACATTGATTGGGCGTCGCGTGGTTACTGGATATAGTTGTCGGCGAACCACAGGGTGGAGCCGTCCGCGGTGCCCATGTGGCCCTTGTAGTTGTTCGCGGCCCCGTAGAGGTCGGCCTGCCACCAGAGCAGGAGGTGGCCGGCGCGGTCTTCGTGCATGATCTCGGTCGCCTTGTGGTAGAGCTTGGCGCGCTCCTGCTGGTCGTAGAGGTGACGGGCCTTCTCGACGAGCTGGTTGTACTCCGAGTTGTCCCAGCCGGTGAAGAAGAAGGCACCGTTCGGGTCCAGGAACTTGAAAAAGGAGACGTCCGGGTACCAGAGCGCCAGGTAGGAGCTGGTCGTCGCCTCGAAGTTCCGGTTGGAGTAGACGTCCGAGAGCCAGGTGCTCCAGGTGATCTTCTGGATCTGCAGGTCGATGCCGACGTCGCTGGCCTGGTCCGAGATGACCTTCGCGCCCTGGACCTGCGTCGGGTAGGACTCCGGGATCTTGAAGGAGACGGAGAAGCCGTCCGGCATCCCGGCCTTCTCCAGGTGCGCTCTGGCCTTATCGAGGTCGCGCGGTCGCGGTTTGACGTCGGGGTTCACCCACGGACTGCCGGGCGCGGCAGGGGTCGCCGTCGTCTTCCCGGTCCCGTAGAGTGCGGCCTCCATGATCTGCTCTTTGTCCAGGGCGTAGTCCAGGGCCAGGCGGACGTCCCGGTTGTCGAAGGGTTTCTTCGCGCAGTTCAGTCCCATGTAGACGAGCGCCTTCGGGAACTGCGTCTCAAGGCGCTCGTTCGAACTCGACTTGAGCTTCTTCACGTCCTTCGGCGCGACGCCGTTGATGAACTGGAACTCACCGGTCGTGAGCGACTGGAGACGGGTGGTCGGGTCCTTGATCTCGGTCTTGACGACCGTATCGAGGAACGGCCCGTTCTCCTCGCTCGCGTTCCAGTAGTTCTCGAACCTCGTCATCGTGAACGAGGTGTCGATCTCCCGGCTGTCGAACTGGTACGGCCCCGTCCCGATGGGCTCTTTTATCTTGTCCTGCTTGGCCTGCGACTCGGGAACGACGGCGAGTTCGCTGGTCGCCATCCGCGCGACGAACGGGGCGAACGGCTCGGTGAGCTGGATCTCGAAGCTGTAGTCGTCCGGGGCCCGCAGCTCCTTGACGAAGTCGAAGAAGCCGGTCGCGAGGAAGTCGCCGTTCGCGACGCGCTCGTAGCTCGCCTTGACGTCCACGGACGTCATCTCGGAGCCGTCGTGGAAGGTGACGCCCTCCTGGAGTGTCATTCTCAGCGTCTTCTTGTCCTCGGACGTCTCGAGCGTCTTTGCCAGGTGGGGTTTGAGCGAGTAGTCGGGCTGGAGCTGGACGAGCTCCTCGACGATGTTCTTCAGGACGCGCTGGGTCGCCGCCGCGCTCTCGAGGTGCGGGTCCAGGCTCTGGACGGGGACGGCCCCGCCCCACTGGAGCGTGCCGCCCATCTTCGACGAGCCGCCACTGCCGTCACCTCCACTGCTCTCTGTGGTCGTGTCGCCGCCGGAGCCACCGTCGCCGGAACTCCCGGACGTAGTCGTCGTGTTCTCGGACTGCGAGCCGCCCGTACAGCCCGCGATCGCGAACGGGACCGACGCCGCTGCTGCACCGAGGAACGCGCGCCGGTCGACGCGGCTGTCGGTGTGGTCGGTACTGCCGTCTGCACTATCCGGTGTGCGAACCCGTTTCATACACCACCTCGATTCGGGTAGTGTAGTATAAAGATTGTGGAACCCATTCCCGATCTGGCAGTTCCTGCCGCGTTGGCCACCGGGACCAGCCCGGGCTCGCGCGCGGGGCGCGCACACCATCTACAATACGAAATGGGCGCAGAACGCGCGAGACACTCGGATTCGGCAGAATCGAGGGGTAGACGATGCAAACACCTATGGTGTCGCTCGTGAAAGGCCGGACTATCGAGCATGGTGGTAGACGATGTGCGACTCCGCAGTGACATCGAGTCGAACGCACGGTTCGGGGCCGTTCCGAGCGACGAGGGCCGTGGCCGAACCGTCCTGACTGGTACCGACGCCGACCGACGGGCCCGGGAGTTCCTCTGCGAACGGCTCCGCGACGCCGGCCTCGACGTCCGAATCGACCGGGTGGGGAACGTAGTGGGCCGGTGGACCCCGGACGGGGCCGACCCCGACGCCGCGCCCGTCGCGACCGGCAGCCACCTCGACTCGGTCCCGGAGGGCGGCATCTTCGACGGCCCGCTCGGCGTCTACGCCGGGCTCGAGGCCGTCCGCGCGCTCCAGGAGGCCGGCGTCGACCTCGTCCGTCCCGTCGAGGTCGTGGCCTTCACCGAGGAGGAGGGCCAGCGCTTCGGCGGCGGGCTCGTCGGCTCCAGCGTCGCGAGCGGTGCCATGCCGGTCGAGGAGGCCCTCGACATCGCGGACGACGACGGCATCCCCCTGGGCGATGCGCTCGCCGACATCGGGTTCGGCGGCCACGGCCGCCTCGACGCCGCCGACTGGGAGGCCTGGATCGAACTCCACGTCGAGCAGTCCGACCGGCTGGTCGACGCGGGGGTGCCGGTGGGCGTCGTCACGACCATCGTCGGGCTCACGCGCTGTGACGTCGCGATCCGGGGCGAGGCCGACCACGCCGGTGCGACCACGATGGGCGACCGGACCGACGCCCTCGCGGCCGCGAGCGAGTTCGTCCTCGACGTCGAGGAGACCGCGCGGTCGGTGAGTGGCGGGGACGGCACGACCGTCGGCACCGTCGGGAAGCTCTCCGTGTCCCCGAACGCGCCGAACGTCATCCCGGGGAGCACCTCGTTGACGGTGGACATCCGGGACATCGAGTCGGCGGCCATCGACCGGGTCGTCGACGCGGCGGCGTCGAGCCTCGACCGCATCGAGGCAGAGCGGGCCGTCGAGACGACGTTCGCCCGGGAGTGGGACCGCCAGCCCGTCGGCATGGACGACCGCTGCCGGGACGCACTCCACGCCGCCGGCGCCGCCGCCGGCATCGACACGATGGACATGGCGTCCGGTGCCGCCCACGATACGATGTACGTCGCGGACGTCACCGACGCCGCGCTCCTCTTCGCCCCGTCCGAGGGTGGCATCTCCCACAGCCCACGGGAGTGGACCGACTGGGAGGACTGCGCCGACGCCACGCGCGTTCTGGCCGGGGCCATCCGGCGACTGGCCGCCGACTGAGTCCCCTGCGATAGCCGTCTCCGTCTCCGTCTCCGTCTCCACCTCTCGGCTTCCGCTCGTCACCGCGCTCCGGAGCCCGCCGGCTGCCCCGAGGACCGTCCCCGGCAGTGAGTTCGTGGAATGTGAACGCGCCCGGTGCCGCGGTGGACGACGATAGACCGGGTCGTCGGGTGCTGGGAACGAACGGGCGCCTGTCGGAGATGGTCGTGACGTCGGTCAGCCGCCGGGAACGCAGTCGATGGCCGGTCTCGTCACCTGTCGCAATCGTTCTCCAAATGCGAACACCTATTGTCATGCACTCCCATGCACCGCGTATGGCCGACGAATCGACCACGGGATCGCCCCGGACCCTCAAGACGGTGTCGAGGGCCTTCGACATCGTCCGGGCACTGGAGTCCCTCGACGGGGCCGGCGTCACCGAACTCGCGAACCACCTCGACCTCTCGAAGAGCGCCACGTACAACTACCTCAGCACGCTCCGCGAGGAGCAGTTCGTCGTCAAGCAGGGCGACACCTACCGGCTCTCCCTGAAGTTCCTCCTGGTCGGCGAGTACGTCAGAAATCAGAACGTCCTCTACCGGCTCGGCCGCACGGAGATCGAGGAGCTCGCCGGCAAGACCGGCGAGTACGCCCACCTCTCGACCGAGCAGCACGGGCTCGGGGTCAACCTCTATAAGGTCCCCGGCGAGCGGGCCGTCGGGAGCGACTACCAGACCCAGAAGCTCCAGAAGCCCGACTACCTGCACTTCTCCGCCACCGGGAAGGCCATCCTCGCCCACCTCCCGCGCGAGCGCGTCGACTGGATCGTCGAGACGTACGGCCTCCCGTCGAAGACCGAACACACCATCACCGACCGCGAGGCCCTGGACGAGGAGCTCCGGGCCATCCGCGAGCAGGGCTACGCCGTCAACGACGAGGAGGAGATCAAGGGGCTCCAGGCCATCGGTGCGCCCATCACGGACCGCAACGGCCGCGTCCTCGGGTCGGTGAGCGTCTCCGGGCCGGTCAAGCGGATGAAGGACCCCGAGTACCACGACGCGTTCGTCGACCACGTGGTGAACGCCGCGAACGTCATCGAGGTGAACGTGAACATGGAGGAGACGGACGAGTCGTTCCAGCGGTTCGTCTGACACCGCGCGGTCGGGGCGACGCTGTCACCGCCGGGGGCGTTCTCGATTTGTGAACACGCGCGTTCGACCCCGTGGATTCACCGCTACTACGCGGGTCCCGACGTCGGAGATGGCGGACGGGACCGCGAGCGTGGCGACCCCCGGGCCGGTTCATCCGCCGGCTCCGAATTTACTTTACAACAGTACTACTGTAACGAGATGGGCGCGGTTCGACGATTTGAAGCGGTATCGTCGTGGAAAATACTGGACCCGTGTCGGCGGCAGTCATCCCGGTGGTGGTTGGAACGGACTCTGCGCGGGGTTCGACCGGCGGCTGAACCGGCGTTCTGTGGGTCAAATACGTTAGAAATAATTGCTCGATAATTCGGTAGTACTTGTGGACAGCCGCCTCCGGCGGGACCGGAAAATCAACACCGGCGCTCGGAGACCGAGTCCGATTCCGGTGTGCGCCGGCAGCTGGCTCGTACGTGGGTCAATCCGACGACGTGACCCCGGTTCGAGGATACTCGTCGAGTCGTACACCGACCCCGCCGCTCGGTGCGGCACGACCTGTTCGGACTGTGGCCTCCCATCGATGGCGTGGCCATCGGTGGTCCCTCACGACGATCCCTGTGGAACGGCGGGGATGGGACGGTGGGTTGGCAGCGCGGTGTTGGGTCCACAATCGAACTCGTGCGGGTCCGGGTCGTCGCAACGAACGGCCGAGCTCACCGTCGCGCCGGTCTCGGTTGTTCGCTGCGCTGTGGGTGCCTGGCCCGTGTTTCGATTGCCTGACGGTCCGAGGCCGGCCTCTCGGCAGTATCTCGGGTGTGTTGTGGGACCGGTCGACGGGTCCTCCATTCGGACGGCGGCTCGCCCGACCAACAACTGAGTAATTATTTTTGATTTTATGACGCGATCGGTTGCTGTGGGCCTCCTCGAGACCCGGCGGTCACCACTCCGTGAATCCGTCTCGACCGTGGGTGTAGACGAGTATCGCGCCGAGCGCTCCGATCCCACTGAATGCCGCCGCTGCACCGGCGAAGAACACCCACTTCATCCCCACGCTCGCCATCAGGAAGCCGCCGGCGAGCGGGGCGACGATGCTCCCCGGTCGCCAGACGAGCGCGCGGATCCCGAAGCTGCTGGCGACGCTCCCGTTGTCGGTCCCCTCGTCCGCGAACAGCGCCATGCTCGCCGGCTCGCGGATGCTGTCGGCGACGCCGAGCAGGCCGTTCAACGCGAGCAGGGGGACGAACGCCGCGGAGAGCTTGCCGAGAAGGGGGACGTCGAGGGGAAGCGGAAGTGTGGCACCGAGTGCCGGCGAGAAGGGGACCGCGAGCGCCACGAGCCCGTACAGTCCACCGCCGACGAAGACGAACAGCGACCGGCCGAAGCGGTCCGAGAGCCGGCCCATGTACGGCTGGCTGAGCATGTTCGTGAACTTCTCGGCGACGATCACCGCGCTCACCGCGACCGCGCTGTACGCCAGCCCGCCCTTCGCGGCCGAGACGCCCGCGTAGATCGGCACCCACGTCCGGACGAGCGTGACGGCGACCGCGTACTGGGCGCGGAAGCTCGTGATCGTCAGTATCCGCCGATTGACGGCGAGTTCGGAGAAGGCGAACCCGTCGACGCTGGTCCCGTCGGGCTCGACGTACAGCCAGACGCCGACGAAGGCGATGGCCGTGACCGCGACCAGCACGCCGAAGACGACCGAGAAGCCGGCGAAGTGGTAGAGGACGCCCGCGCTCAACGCGCCGACGATCCCGGCCGCGAAGCGCCACGAGTTCGACTTCCCGATGACGTTCGCGCGGCGACCCTGCGGGGCGAGTTCGCCGACGAGCGCGAGGCCCATGAGCCCCATCCCCGTGGCGGCGATCCCCTGCAGCCCCCGAGTCAGGATGAACCCCGCACTCGAGGAGACGAGCGCGAACGCGCCGTAGGTGAGAATCCCGATTCCGAGGCTCCCCAGCAGGACGGTTCGTTTGTCGTACCGGTCGCCGGCGTAGGCCAGGGGGACGACGGCGACTGCCTGCGTGAGCGTCAGTCCCGTCGTGAACAGTCCGATGACGATCCCGGAGGGATCGAATAAGTTGATGTACTTCGGGAGCAGCGTGAGGAGGGTGACGAGCCCGAAACTGCTCGCGAAGCGAGCGAGATAGAGCGCGTAGAGCTGTCGAGCGTCTGCGTCCACACGCGTACTCGACAGAAGGACCGGAAAGCGATTTCGATTCACCCATCCGCGAACGCACGTCGGTTCCCTCCGTTTTGTGGCGTCTCGCACTGGGTTCCCCCGCTCGGAAGCGACTGCGTTTCGAGTTCGTGCGCTCGGAACGGACCGCCATCGAGGTCCGACTGCTCTGCCGGATGCTGAACGTTTTTCCCGCGGTCACTCCTTCGTTCGGACGATGCCAACGCTCGACCAGCTCGACTTCGTCCCGCTCGGTACGACCGGCCTCCAGACCAGTGAACTGCAGTTCGGAACGTGGCGATTCGGGAAGGAGACCGAGGAGGGTAACGTTGAGATCGGCGAGGAACGCGCCTACGAACTGCTTTCCGCGTACGACGAGGCGGGAGGTCGCTACATCGACACCGCGGACGTCTACGGGGGTGGGCAGAGCGAGGAGTGGATCGGGAACTGGCTCGAAGCGCGCGACCGCGAGCGCTACACCATCGCCTCCAAGATCTTCTGGCAGATCCGCGAGGGCGACCCGAACAGCCGCGGGACGAACCGGAAGAACGTCTCCCATCGGATCGACCAGCTCTTAGAGCGACTCGACACCGACTACGTCGACGTCCTCTACATCCACCGGTGGGACGACGAGACGCCCGCCCGCGAGATGATGAAGACCCTGAACCGCCTCGTCGAGGCGGGGAAGGTCCACTACCTCGGCGCGTCGACGCTCCGACCGAACGCCTGGAAGGTCCTCAAGGCCAACCAGATCGCCGAGCGCGAGGGCTGGGAGCCCTTCACCGTCACCCAGCCCCGCTACAACCTCGTCGACCGCGAGATAGAGGGCGACTACCTGGAGATGACCCGCTCGGAGGGCCTGGCGGTCTGCCCGTGGAGCCCGCTCGGTCAGGGCTTCCTCACCGGGAAGTACGCTCGCGAGGAGGGGCTCACGGGCACGTCGCGGGCCGCCGAGTCCAGCCGCTTCGAGGCGAACTACCTCACCGAGGAGAACTTCGCGGTCCACGACGAGCTCGACGCCGTCGCCGCCGAGGTCGACGCCACGCCGGCCCAGACCGCCCTCTCCTGGCTCATGCACGTCGACGGCGTCACCGCACCCATCGTCGGCGCTCGCACCGTCGATCAGCTCGACGAGAACCTGGCCGCCGCCGCCATCGACCTCACAGCGGAGCAGGTCTCCCGGCTGAGCGAGGCGAAGGCCGGGCCGTACCACGGGCTGTAGAGCGACGCGCCCCGCCGGGAGCGGGTCTCTCTGCGGACCCGCCGCCGCCGACGGGGTGGCGGCCGAGTGGACGCGGCTTTCGGGCCGGCTGGTCCGAACCCGACGGCCTCGATTTCTGCCCGATTACGGAGCGCAGACGGCCCTCGTCAGACCCGAATCACCGACTCACAACCGCTCGCTCCGGGAGGCGAGCGTGTCCACGCCGGGGCTGTAGTAGTGGACGGGCTCGGCGTCGGGCTGTGCGAAGCCGTTCGCCTCGAACAGCGTGTTCTCGTCGAACCGGACGTCGGCGTCGTAGAGCGGCCACGGCTCGTGGCTGACGTCGGCGTACCTGACCGCGCCGCGCTGGTCCCCGGTGTAGTAGCGGTAGCGCTCGGTGAGGAACACGGCGAGCGAGCCCGTCTGGGCGGCGAACTGCTCGCCGGTCGGGCCGTACGTCGCCCGGAGGTGCACGGGGCGCGAGCCGGGATGCAATCGCCGGCTCCGGAAGCGGATTCGACCGTCGTCGCGCGCGAGGGAGATGCGGGCGTAGTAGTACGGGAGGTGGTGGACGGTGCGGGCGCCGAGGACGCCGAGGACGCCCTGCGCGTCGAGGCTGAAGAAGTAGACGCCTGGCACGTCTTCGCAGACCACGTAGGTCCGGAGGTTCAACTCCGGCAGCGGGAGCCCCCATCCCGTCGGGAGCCACGACGGCCTGACGTCGACGTTCGTGAAGGGGACGACCGACAGCCACGCCCGGCCGTCGTAGGTGTCGAGGGTCATCGCGTCGGGGACGTGCGGGTCCACGCCCGCGGGGTCGACCGGCCAGCTGGCGAACAGCACGTCACGCCAGCCCATGTGGAGCGAGCCGAGCATGGGTCAGGCCCCGCGTCCAGCACTCGCAGTGGTTGTGACGATGCCGGCCTGTCGACCCGCGTTCCCCGTCGGGTCGGGAGCCGATGCGGGGACCATTCTGTCACGACGACGGCCCCGGTCCTCTTAATAACTGTCCGGCGGAATCCCTGACACATGCGGGTCCCCGACGCTCTGCAGTCCTCCCAGTGGCCGACGCGCCTCGGCACGCTCCTGTTCGTCGCGGTGCTGGCTGGCGGCTACTACTACAACCTGACCTTCGTCCAGCTCGGGCTCATCGACCTGGGCACTCGCGTCGTCGGGCTGACCCGGTACCAGGTGTCGCTCGGCATGGGCGCGCTCGCGCTCGTCGCCTTCCTGACCGCGCTCGTCGTCGGCACCGCGCTCGACCGGTACGGCCTGAGCACGGACCTCCGCGCGAAGCTCCGCCTCCTGTGGGGGGTGGTCCTCGTCCAGCTCGGGCTGACGCTCGTCGCGCCACAGCTCCGGACGGCGCCGGCGTTCGGCGCGTGGCTCGTCATCTGTGCGCTCTCGCTCGGGACGGGGATGCCCACGACGTTCGCCCTGGCCGTCGACCTCGTCCCCGTCGCGGACCGCGGTCGCGTCGCCGCGGCCGCGGCCGCGGGCGCGTACTTTCTGGCGAACGTCTACCCGCTGCAGTGGCGCGTCGAGTCGTTTGCCGTGGTGATGGCCGCCGTCATGGTCCCCGCGGTCGTGGTCCTCGGCGTCCTCGCGTTCCGGGACGTCGCGTTCCTCGATTCGCTCGCCTCCCAGCACCGGGACCCGGCGTTCTCGGTCGGTCGGTTCTGTCGCCCGAAGCCGGTCCGCACCTGGAGCTCCGAGTTCTGGTCGTTCATCCTCCTGATGTTCGGCGTGTTCTTCGTCGACAGCCTGGGCTTTCTCCGACTCGTCGAGACGCCGGCGTACATCTACACCGCCTGGCAGTCGCCGGACCTCTGGGTCCACCTGCTCATCGGCGGCGTCCACGTCCTGGCCGCGCTCATGGCCGGCGTCCTCTACGCCAACTTCGACCGCCGGTGGCTGTTCCTGCTCGTGTTCGGGCTGTTCGGCTTCACCCACCTCATGTACCTCTTCGACGTCCGCGCCGGCGTCGGCGAGGCCCCGCTTCTCATGCCGCTTCTCTACTCGGCGGCGGTGGGCTTCTACACCGTGGTGAACTTCGCGCTGTGGCCCGACATGTCGACGGCAGACACCATCGGCCGCCACTCGGCCATCGGCGTGGGATTCGCCGGCTTCCTCGCGACCTTCCTGAGCACGGCGGTCGTCCTCTACACGGAGGGGACGGGGCTGTCGCTCGAACGCCACCTCGACCTCGTCGACGCGCTGGCCCTGGTTTTGTTCTTCGCGCTCCTCGTCGTGGTGTACGTCCGGCGGATGGTCCTCCTCGCGCGGGAACGGGGGCAGGGAACGTGAGACCGGAGACGGTCCCGCTGCTGGTCGTCGCGCTGCTCCTGATCTCCGCACAGCCGGGCGTCCAGACGGTCACCACGGTCTTCACCGGCACCCAGCCCCTCCCCGCGGGGACCGACGCGGTCGTCGTCGCGGACGGGACCGTCACGGTCCCCGCCAACACCACCGCGAGGACCGCCCTCTACGTCATCGGCGGGTCCGCCCGGATCGACGGCACGCTCGACGGCCGGCTGTTCCAGTTCGCGGGCGACGTCTCGGTGGGGCCGTCGGGCGTCGTCACCGGCCCGTACCAGGTGCTCGGCGGTGACAGGCGGATTGCCGCCGGCGCGGACGCGACCCCGCAGATGGTCGCCGAGCCGATCACCCGGCAGCGGTCACCCGGGGCCTCGCTCGGGTTCTTCCTGCTCCAGGCCGTCGCGCTCGCCGTCGTCGCGTTCGCGCTCGGGCGCCGGTATCCGGCGTTGCTCGCCAACGTTGCCCACTCGATGCGGCACCATCCCGTCGTGAGCGGGACCGTCGGCCTCCTCGCCACGGTGACGCTGCTCGCGCTGTTCGTCTTCATGGCGTTCACCATCGTCCTGATTCCGGTGAGCATCCTCGGGCTCCTCGCCGGGGGGCTCGTCTACCTGTACGCGTCCGTCGGCGTCGGCTTCCTGCTCGGTCGATGGGTGTCGACTGACCGTCCGGGGCTCGCGACCGCCGGTGGGGCCGTCCTCTTCCTGGTCGTGAACCGCCTCCTCGGTGCCGTCCCGGTCGTCGGGGGGACAGTCACGATCCTGGTACTCGTCGTCGCCGTGGGCGCGGTGTTCGTCACCTACTTCGGGCTGCGCGAGTTCCGGCCGCCGGCGCTCCCGCCGGTCGAGTGACGGAGCGGACCGAATCGATCTATCGAACACCGGCCGACTCCCCACTGCACGCACTCCAATGAAGAGAAATATTTGATAGATTGGGGGCAAACTTCCACTAAGAATTCTAATTTGTTCGTCATAATAACAATTTACTGATGGTATGTCGAATGACTGCTCACTGCACTCCCGTCCGTGACCGCAATCCTGGCCTCAACGTCTCCGACGCGGACGGTGCTCGGGAGTGGCGCGATCCGGGTACGGGGCTGGGATCTCTCTGGGTCGAGATTCGACGGGGCTTTGGCTCGACCATCGAGAGTAGACGCAGGCCCACCTGACCGCCCCTCGATTCCCCTGCACCTCGATCGATGGGGGGCTGCCGAACCGACTAGAGTGACTCGGCGGCGCAGGTCGGGAATCGACGAACCTGGGGTGGTTCCTCTTTCCGCCCCCGGGACGCTTTCTTGGGAGGACTGCCAGTCGAATTCCACCCCGCGGGGTTGGTCGTCCGGTTGGTCCGCTCGCCGCTGATGAATCCCGACCGGGCCCGTGTCTCGTTTCGGCGTTCGTCGCGGGTCATCCCCCTATCGGAACTCAGCACTCAAAATTTCTGAATAACTGGCATGGTGTCATTTTGACAGATTATGCGTGCATGATATGCCGATAGATACTCGTTCGCGCTCCCGTATGTCCGTCAGCTTTCCGGGCTCAGGGAGAGGCCTGTACCGGCACGCCAGCGACCGCGGTCGGTCACCTGTCCCGACTGAAGTGCCAGATCTCCTCCATCCAGGGAATCTGTTCGTCGGGCGATGCGTCCACGTCGATCCCCTGGCGTTTGTACTGGTTCGCTCGCCGCTCCCACCCGTCCATCTGCTCGTCTTCGCTCATCACCTCCACGTACTCATCTGCGTCTGTGACGTCCATAACGCAGACTGCGACGTCCTCGCGCTGGAAGACGCGGAAGTCCTCGACGCCGGCTCTCGCCATGGCTTCCTCGACGAAGGCCGGGACGTTCTCGTGAAGCTCTTTGTACCCCTCGGTCATGTCCGGTTCGAGTAACTGGAGGAATGCCACCCGTTCGGTGTCGTCGGAGGACATCACCCGGCCGTACGAGGAGTCACATCAACAATCTTTTCCTGCTCGACCGGTCTCGACCACGACCGGTTCCGCCGGTTGCGCGACGGCCGGATACCGCGGAACCGGGGCTGCCACCGCACGTCTTCGGTGCCGTCGCTCCCGGCCCGCCGATAGCCACAGCTATCGCCCGCGTCGAGGCGAGCGCTCAGTCGACGTCGGCGATGTCCCGAACGCTCTCTTTCGTCCGGTCGGGCGAGAGGACGGCGGTCCACCCGTCCTGGAGCAGCTCCGTCCGTGCCTCTTCCATCTTGTCCTGGGCGGCATCGGAGAACGGGAAGTCGGTCATCCCGAAGATGATCGCGATCTCGATGCGCAGGTGTCCCATCAGGAAGTCGAAGGCGGCCTCCTCGGGGACGCCCATGTCCACGATCTCCTCCATGCCGTCGTGGATGGTGTCGATGAGGGTGGCGGCCAGGGTCTCCCCGAGCGCCGGTTCGAGCAGCGCCATCTGCTCGGTCGTCAGCCGGTGGGTGCGCCGCACGGGCGCGTTCATGTCGCGAGCGATTTGCTCGCCGAGCTCGTAGGCCTCCTCGGGCCCCTGGTGGAGGGCGCAGACGACGTCCTGCGTATCGCGACCCTGCCCCCCGAACCAGTCGGGGTTCTCATCTCCCATCGTCGTATCCGCAGTGACGAACGACGGGTGACACGGATGGGTGATGAAGTAGCTGACGTCCTCCCGGTCCGGGAGAACGCCCGCGTAGGCCGCCGCCGGATCGAGCAGGACCACCATCGCACCCGAGTCCAGCTTCGGTACCACCTCATCACTTATGGGATCGATGAGCCGGTCCGGGACGGCCATCACGACGACGTCGGCTCCGTCCAGTGCCTCGTCCTGCGAGGTCGTCGAAATGCCGCGCTCCGCCAGCGCGGTCTGGCTCTCCTCGGCCGGTTCCACGTAGGAGATCTCGTAGTTCGGTTCGTCGGACAATCTATCGGTGATGCGCAGACCCATCTTTCCGCCTGCACCCAGCAGTGCGAGCCTTGTGCTCATTCTGAAACCACTCCTCTCGAACGTTGAAGGGTGATGAGTTAGTTCTTACGCAAACCGTCAATTTGCGGGTCAGCTTGTCGGGTCTCCGCCCGCTCGGACGAGTCCGAAGTAGTCCGACTCGTCGTTCGTCGTCTGCACCTGCCCCCCCTTGAGTGCGACCTCGAGCCCGTCGAGGCTGGCCGTTCGCGAACGGGCCCGGCACAGCGGGCTCCCGGGCCCGACGGGAACCACGAACTCCAGGGCGTAGACGTCCAGGTGTGGCGCGACGAATCCACTCGTGTCGCCACCGGCGACGCAGAGCCGGTCCAACCCCGCCGTCTCGACGATCTTCCGGGTGATTTGGCCCTGCTGGTTCCCGAGCCGCCTGCCGATCTCGCTTCGATCGATTCCCAACTCGTCCAGGCGCGCGCTGGTCCGTTCGATGGCGGAATCGTCGGGGCCTCGGGCAGTGTACAGGAGGGGGCTCTTATCGGCGTCGAGCAGTTCGAGTGCAGCCTCGACGGCACGGGTCCTCTCCGCGGAAGCTCCCTCTGGGTCGACCAGCTCTTCAGTATCGAGCCGCACCCCCTCGAAACCGTGCTCGAAGGCCCAGGTCATCTGGTCGGCGTTGACGGGCGAGGCACTACCCGACATCACGAGTAGCTGATCGACGGACTCGACTGGCTCGACCTGTGCTGGCTTCTCGACGACGCCGGTCTCCTGCCAGTGATTCGCGAGGGCGTACTCGAGCCCGGACGAGGACGCAGAGAACATGGTCCCGTCTGCCTGCGTCGCCCGTTCCCAGATGAGCCTCCCGACACGGCGTTGGTGGTCGTGGTTCAACCCGTCGAAGACGACCACCTCGGGCTCCGCGGTGAGGAGCTTCTCGAGGTCGGTCTCCAGAGACTCTCCATCGGGCTGATCTATGCTTCTGATGTCTAGTAGACGGATGTTACGGTCCGTTTGTTCACCGAGATGGCGTCTCAGATCGGCCTCGGTCATCGGAGTGACTGGGTGTTCGCTCATCGTCGGGTGCCGGTCGAGCCGGTAGGTCTCACCATCCACGGTCGCAAAGAGATTCCCGAAGAGGACGTACCGCCCGCGAGGCTGTAGCGACGGAGCCGAGACGACGACCGGTACGAACGGCGAGTCGAACACCTCGAGTCCGAGGTCGATGGCATGGCCGATACTCCCCCGGGTCGGCGAGGAATCGAACGTAGAGCACACCTTGTAGTGACAGATCGTCGCCTCGAACGCCGCAAGCGCCTCGAACTTCGGTCGGAGTTCGCCATCCATTTCGCTCGGGGTCATGCTCCGGCTCGTTCCGGCCAGTCCGACGGCCTGGACCCCTTCCATGTCGTCGAGGTCTTCGGGACCCGGCGGCTCAAGGAACAGCACGGTCTCTACGCCGTTCAGACTCAACGATTCGAGGACGTCTGTCGATCCCGTGAAATCGTCGCCGTAGTACGTCAGTAGCAGGTCGGTGTCGCTCATGCCCTAGCACGTCCGTGCAGTCTCGTGTGCCCGATCGGCCGTTCGGGGTGGGACGCACTCACCATGGCGTCATCGTCCACTCCCGACCGGTCCGAACTGTTCGATTCCCCGTCGCAGTTCCGCGTGTTCCTCGGCGTACGCTTCGAGCGGAACGCCACTCATCGCGGCCTCCCAGCCCTGTTTGAGGTGTGTGACGCCGGCCGCGGGTCCGTCCGGGTGCCCGAGGATGCCACCGCCGCAGAGGTACATCAGGTCGGCGTTGCCCAGCGCCTCGTAGGTCTCGGGAGCCTGTCCGGCCCACTGGCCCGACGAGAACACCGGCATCACGGTGTCTGACTCGTCTGCGATGGGCGTCTGACACGTCCGCGCGGACCGGATGACGGAGGCGTCCGATTCACAGAACTTGTTCCGAATGCCGTTGACGTGCATGTGATCGACGCCAGCAAGTCGCCAGAACTTCTGGAACGCGGCGTAGTCGAACCCGAGTAGTGGGTGTCTCGACAGCGCCCCCCAGCCGTTCCGGTGGGCGTGTATCGGTAGGTCGGCCTCCTTGCGGAGCGCAAGCACCCCGGAGAGACCGACGCTGTTGATGCTCACCATGACACAGTTGCCACCGGCTTCCTTCACGACGTCGTGCAACGAGAGCATCGTCTCGACGTCTCCGGTGATGTTCACCGCGTACATCACCCGGTCGCCCGTCCGATCCTCGTGGCGATGGATGACGTCCATCACCGCTTCGACTCGCTCCTCGACCGGGGAGTACGGCGGGTTCGCGATGAGTTCGTCGTCCTTCACGAAGTCGAGACCGGACTCGACGAGGTTTCCCACGAGGTCGGCGGTCTCCGTGGGCGTCAGACCCACACTCGGTTTGACGATGGTACCGATGATGGGCCGGTCCCAGACGTCGACGACCTCGCGCGTTCCCTCGATACCGAACGCTGGCCCGGGGAACTCGCGTGCAAACGAGTCCGGGACGGTCAGGTCCTTGAGCCGGATGCCCGAGAACTGGCGGAGTTCGAACCCGTTTCCCGCGACGGTCGTCCGGAGATTCGGCAACGATGCCCCGACGTTCTCGACGGGGAACGAGAGTGTGACTGTGCCCCGCGTGTACTCCCGTTTGCCCTCGGAACCGTCGGGGGGGCTCGCCCCCGGGAGGCTCGGTGACTCGCTCACGTCCAGTTCGACCACCTCCTCTACGCGTGCACTGTGGCGTTCCTGGAGTTCGTCGGTCTCGCCGGGAACGTCCACGAACGTTCCCGACGACTGCTCGCCGGCCAGGGCCCGGGCCGCATCCAGCAGCGGATAGCTAGTCTCGACGTGGTAGGTCGCTGTGATTCGATTCGAAGTCATGGCTCCGACCTTCGTCTCGTCGTTCCGATGGGATCGGCTTATATCTTCGCTCCCCCGCATCGGTCCGCGGGGACCGGTTGTGGCCCCGGGACGGACTGGCCTCCGAGATTACGGCCACGCCTGACTCGACTCTTGTCGACCGGCCGCCCCAGCGATTCCGCGTACGTTTCGGTCGTCCGATGCTCATCGGACCTCGCCACCAAGTTAGAGAGAGGATGGGTGTGGCGACGGTACTCGACTTGGAGTCGAGTCAGAACTCCGGGAGCACCTCGTCCGCCATCACGTCGATGTACGCCAGTTGGTCTGGGCTGGCGGAGTGGATCTCCACCTCGTCGAAACCGGCGGACCGAAACTCCGCGAGGTAGTCTCTGATGTCGCCGACGTCGGTGGTGACGAGCCACCCCCGCTCGGTCATCTCCTCGACGGGCATCTTCCGCCCCTCCTCCTCGAAGACCCGGGGGTCGTGGATGTCCTGGTCGAACCCCACCGCCTGTGGTCCACGCCAGAATCCGACACTCTCGAGTGCTTCGTCGTAGTCGTCGGCGTAGGAGACGAAGCCCTGGCGGATGCGCGTGATATCGTCCGGGTCGCGGTCGGCTTCTGCCGCGCCCGCCTCCAGTGCCGGCACGAGCCGCTCCTCGTAGGTCTCTGCGTCCTGGATAGTGAGCAATCCATCTGCGTATCTCCCGGCGAGATGTGCGCTCTTCGGGCCGTTAGCCGCGACGTAGAGGGGGACCCGTTCTTCGGGGAGCGTGTAGAGCTGGGCCGTATCGAGGTCCCAGTAGTGCCCCTCGTAGTCGGTGAAGCCGCCGTCCCAGAGCGCGTGGATGATCTCACAGGCGTCCACCAGGCGCTTGCGTCGTTCTTCGTACGGGGGCCACTCGTAGCCGAGCGGCGTCTCGTTCATCGCCTCCCCGGTCCCGAGAGCGCAGTGCACCCGGCCCGGGTACGTCGCGCCGAGAGTCGCGAAGGTCTGGGCGATCATCCCGGGATGATACCGGTTGATGGGTGGGGTCACGCCGGTCCCGATCCGGACGTCCTCGGTGCGCTCTAGGGCGGCACCGAGCCACGGCCACGCAGCCCCACACTCAGCGTCCGTATGCCACCACGGATGGATGTGATCGCTCGTCCAGACCGTATCGAAGCCGGCGTCATCGGCGTGTTCCACGTAGTCGAGGAGCACCGATGGACTGTACTCTTCGTGTGCAGCGAAAAAGCCTACATCCATATCCAGAGCTACGCACGTATTTTTATAAACTTTCGGCCAGCACTCTCGTGCCCGGGTTCCCGGGTCGTCGTTCGCCGGGTCGGAATCGCCGGCGAGGGTTTACCGTACGATACGTCGACGTACAACGCCGGTCGGGTTGGTGCCGGGTCCTTTCCGGGTCCAGGTCGCGAGGGATTCACACCGGGACCTGCTCGGTCACACGTGTTCACTGGTCGTCGTTTTCGTCCAGCACGCCGAACGGCCGTCGTCCCGGGCACCCGATGTCGAACCGATCGCCGACGCGACCGACTTCGACGACGCTCGGATACGGGAAGGACGCCGCGTGGTCGTGTAGCGCCTTCGGGTCGCCCTCTGCGCCCTTCCAGAGGTCGTAGTGAACCGGCAGCAGCCGGTCGAGTCCCAGGGCGTTTGCGGACTTGATGACGTCGTTCTCGGTCATGTACATCTGAGTGACCCTGGTCTCTGGCTGCTCGTCGTCGTCGGTCCACCAGTCCGACCAGTAGATGCGGCTGAACGACCCGAACACCAGACTCCCGAGGTCGATGTCGAACTCGTCGCCGATGTCGTGGAACGTGTCGGTGTACCTGCTGTCGCCGCCGCTGAAGAACGTCCCTGTGGCGTGTTCGACCGCGTACGATATCGAGCCGTGCGAGTCCGGGTCGTTCGACTCGCGAGCGTGTACTGTCACGTCGCCGAATCTGAGGGTATCGCCCGGTTCGACTACGTTCTTGCGGTCGGCCGGGACCCGCATGTCGCCGTCCCAGTGGGGCCGCTCGTAGGCGGATTCCGGTGCGTAGATCGGCGCACCGAGGTCATTCACGAGCGGACCGTACGACGGCGGATGCATGTGATCGAGATGCTCGTGCGTGACGAGGACCGCATCACACCGGGTCACGTCTGCCGGATCGAGCGGTACCGGAATCATCCGCCAGAACGACGGCGGGTCGCCGTCCCCGAAGAATGGATCGATGTAAAGCGTAGTCTCGGGGGACCGGACAACGAACCCGTTCCCGCCGAGATACCATACGGTCAGCTCGTCGGGCTCCGCGGCTTCGACTTCGTCGCGCACGAAATACTCTCCCCAGGTGGGGTGTATCTCCGTCTCCATGGTTCAACGACACACTCGTAGACCTGAAATATAAATCATTGCCCCCGACGAGATGTCGCCGGTTCCTCGGTGCAGTACGGCGATTGTGGGTAGATTCGTCGCCCAGTGGCGCTGAACGGCCCCACACCACCGGTACGGGTACGTGGTCCTGAGCAGCCCTCGACTGGAAAATTTGATGCAGTGCATCTGGATCCTGCGTACCGGACCGGTTCGATGTAGTAGAACGAAAGGGGAGATTTTTTCATCCCGGGCTCGGTACCTAGTGACATGGCAACGAAACGCGGGGGGAAGACGGGGAAGGAGATCGGTTCACTCCAAACCGCATTCGACATCCTCGAGCTAGTCAAGTCACGTGAACCAGCCGGCGTCTCCGAACTCGCACGCGAACTCGATTACTCGAAGAGCACCGTCTACTACTACCTCCGGACGATGGCGAACCACCGGTATCTCGTCAACGACGGCGGTGAGTACCGGTTGGGGTTGCGGCTTCTCGACTACGGTGGCCACGTCCTCGCCTCGTGGAACGTACCGTCCATCGTCGAAGACGAACTCGATCAGCTCGCGGCGGAAACCGGGGAGACTGCGCTGTTCGCGGTCGAAGAGCAGGGGACGAGCAGCTACGTTTACCGGTCGTCGGGCGACGCGAACGACCCCCATCTTGGGGCCGAACATCACCTCCACGCGACAGCGTTCGGAAAGGCCATCCTGGCACATCTACCCGAGGCTCGACTGACGGAGGTGATCGAGCGACACGGGTTGCCCGAGGTCACCGAGAACACGATCACGGACGTAGAGACGCTACGCGGCGAACTCGAGCAGATCAGGGAACACGAGGTCGCCTTCGACGACGAGGAGCACCGGCGGGCCGTTCGCAGCATCGCCGCTCCGATCGTGACCGGTGGCACCGAGGACGTCTACGGGGCCGTCGGCATCATCGGGAGCACCGGTCAGCTCGAGGACCCGAAGCCTACCGTCAAGGCACAGCGTTTCACGACGAAGCCGTCGAATCTCGTGAAGCGTACCGCCCACGTGATTCGGAGCAAGCTGACCGAGCTCGACGGGTGACCGCTCGCACGCAAAGTAATAAATCCGGGCACGTGAATCCTCCTGTATGACGACCGGCACCACGGATCGGGTGTACGGCTGCCTGATTGGCGGCGCTATCGGCGATTCTCTGGGAGCCGCGGTCGAGAACTGGTCGTACCGACGCGTTCGCGAGGAGTACGGTAAAGTCGACGAGTTCCTGTCCTACGACAACCCCCTCGCCGTCGGTGAACCGGGGACGGTGACCGACGATTCGGTCATGCGCCAGTACCTCGCGCTGGCCATCGTCGAGCACGGGGGTCGCGTCACGCCGGACGAGTACGCGGCGGTGCTCTCAGAGCACCTCGACCCGGACCGGGTGTGGATCACCGAGGAGATGATGTACTGGAAGCTCCTCGCGGGGATGAACCCGTGGGACGCGGGCCGGTCCACGGTTCCCGCAGGGACGGCCGTGATGCACGTCGCCCCTATCGGCATCATCAACGCGGGTGACCCCCGACAGGCCTACCAGGACGGGTTCAACATCGCGGCCATCGCCCAGGACGGCGTCAACCGGGACGCGGCCGCGACGGTCGCCGCCGGCGTCGCGACGGCACTCGGTCCCGAGGCAACCCTCGAGGACGTCCTCGCGACGATGTGGGAGTGCTCCTCGGAGGTCGTCTACCGGACCATAGACCTGACCTTCGAGCTCGTGGAGGGGGCGGAGACTGTGGACGAGTTTGTCGAGGCGTTCTACGACGAGCGACTGGACTGGCGGTGGCCCGCCGTCGAGTGGGACCGCGAGAAGTACCACCAGGGCGAGATCTTCAGCGCGAGCGGGCTCGAGATCGTGCCGGCCTCGATGGCCATCCTGGCCCTCTGCGAGGGCGAGCCGAACCGCTCTCTCGTCGAGGCTGCAAGTTTCGGCCGGGATTCCGATACGATAGGGAGCGTCGTGGGGAACGTCGTGGGCGCGTTAGAGGGGGCGAGTGCCCTCCGCGACGATTGGATTAGCGAGTGCGAGCGGGCCAACCGCGAGTTCTTCGAGGAGCTCCACGGTGACCCCGACGAGAACTTCGAGGCGATGGCCGACCGGCTAGTGGGTGCACTCGAGGCCGAACTCGAGCGGACTCGACTCCGTGAGGCGACGTTGAGCCGGCTCGTGTAGTCTCCGGCAGTCCGTGAACGCCTCGTGGTGGGCTCATCATCGCGACCGTGCGCGACGCGGTCGATGCAGATGACCAATCGCGGTACCCACGACGACCTCGACGGAGGACAGTAGCGGCTACGACCGGACCGCCGTGGCGTCCTCGACCGTGACCCGTTCCGCGTCGTCGTCCGTCCCGTCGAAGAGGTGGATCTTCTCCGGGTCGAGCCGAAGGGTGAGGCTCTCCGCGTCCGCGACGGCCACGTCCGGGGCGGTCTTCGCGAGGAACTCACTGCCGGCCACGTCGAGGTGTAGGATCTTCGAGTCGCCGAGGAGCTCGCTGACCTGCACTGTCCCGGAGATGGAGTACCGCCCCGGGCTCTCGGCGATAGCGACGTCCTCGGGCCGGATACCGAAGGTGACCTCGCCGTCGAGGTGGACCTCCGACAGTCGGTCCGGGAGGGCAATGGCGATGTCCCCCCCGCCCGCCTCGAACGTACCGTCCACGACGACGCCCTCGAAGAAGTTCATGCTCGGACTCCCTAGGAACCCGGCGACGAATCGGTTGACCGGGTTCAGGTAGGCCTCCTTCGGCGGAGCGAGCTGGTGTATCTTCCCCTCGTGCATCACCGCGACCCTGTCACTCATCGTCATCGCCTCCTCCTGGTTGTGGGTCACGTGGATGGTGGTCGTGCCGAGATTCTGCTGGAGGCGAACGACTTCGGCGCGCATCTTCTTGCGGAGTTTGGCATCGAGGTTCGCAAGCGGTTCGTCCAGGAGGAAGACCGCCGGGTCTCGGACCAGCGCCCGTCCGAGCGCGACCCGCTGCTGTTGGCCCCCGCTCAACTCGGCGGGCTTGCGGTCGGCGAGTTCATCGATACCGAGCATCTCCATCGTCTCGGTCACCAACGCGTCTATCTCCTCGGAGTCCACGTTCTGTGCCTGCAGCGGGAAGGCGATGTTCTCCCGTACGTTCCGGTGTGGATACAGCGCGAAGGACTGGAAGACCATTGCGATGTTCCGGTCCTGTGGTTGCACGTCGTTCATCACGTCCCCGTCGATTCGCAACTCGCCTTCCGTGATGTCCTCGAGCCCCGCGATCATCCGGAGCGTCGTCGACTTCCCGGACCCGGACGGGCCGACCAGCACGATGAACTCTCCGTCCGCAATCGTGAGCGAGACGTCCTGTACCGCTTCGATGCTGTCGTCGTACACCTTCGTCACACCGTCGAGTTCTATTTCTGCCATGGGTGTCCTCGGTATCTGTATTCTCGATTTCGCTCGGTCCTATTGAATCATTTGCTCACTGTCCTTTCACCGCACCGAGTGTCAACCCCCGGACGAGGCGCTTTTGCATGAACACCGAGATGAGGATGACGGGGATCATCGCGACGGTCGCGAGCGCGGCCATCTGGTTCCACAGCGTCTCGGCGGCGGATTCGAGCGCGGGGAACATGACCGGGTAGGTCTGCGATGCTCCCCGGGTGAACACGAGCGCGAACTGGAACTCGTTCCACGCGAAGACCCAGGCGAGCAGTCCGGTCGCCACGATTCCCGGGAGAGCGAGTGGGAGCGTCACCTCGTAGAACGCCTTGAACCGGGAGTGCCCGTCCATCATCGCGGCCTCCTCTAGGGTCTCCGGGATGTCCCGGAAGAAGCTCCGCATCAACCAGACGACCAGCGGCACGTTGAAGGTCAGATACAGCAGGACGAGCGCGACTCTCGTACCCATCAGCCCGACCTTCTGGAAGATGAAAAAGAGGGGCAGTATCGGGGCGATCGGGGGGAACATCCGAATCGAGAGGATCCAGAAGGCCGTGTTCCGTCCGCCGATCTTGCCCGGGTTCCGCGCGTAGGCGTAGCCCGCGGGGACGCCGAGCACGAGCGCGATGGCCGTAGACGCGACGCTCACGAAGATACTGCTGATGAACGCCTGGAATCCGTCGACGCCGGAGAACTGCATCGAGGAGTTCTGCCCGAACAGCTTGAGGTAGCCGTCTAGTGTCGGGTGCGCGGGGAAGAGCACCGGCGGGTACGTCATGACCTGGCCCAGGGGCTTAACGGAGGTCACGACCGTCCAGTAAAGCGGGACGAGTGTCCAGAACAGGACGAAGCTCACGAACGCGGTCAGCCCGATGACGCGTAGCGCGACGTGCACGGTCATCCCCTCCTCGCCCGCGCCGAGCGACCGTTTCAGCGATTGCGCGACGCTCATGCGATCTCCTCCCCGCCCTCGGTGCGTTCGAGGACGTACAGGAACAGGTTCGCCAGGATGACCGTGACGACGACCAGGATCCAGCTCATCGCCGTCGCGTGCCCCATCGCGTAGTCGTTGAACCCACGGAGGTAGTTCAGATACGTTATCAGCTCGGAGGAGGTACCCGGCCCGCCCCGGGTCATGACGAACATCTTATCGAAGAATTTGAACGCGTCCATCGCACGGAGCAGCAGCGCCACCGCGATGACGCCTTTCATCTGTGGGAGCGTGACGTGTCGGAACGTGAACCACCGTCCTGCGCCGTCGATCCGGGCGGCCTCGTAGAGGTCCTCGTTGATCGCGATCCGCCCCGTGTAGAGGATGAGTGTGAGGAATGGCGTCCACTGCCAGATGTCGGCGAACATGACGCTAAAGAGCGAGAGCTGTGTCGAGGAGAGAAACTGGATGGGGGCCATGCCGAACGCCGTCTTGAGCACGTAGTCCACGGGCCCGAACGTGCTCTGCAACAGGAGCCGCCAGATGTAGCCGACGATTATCGGTGCCATCATCATCGGCAGCAGCAGGACCGTGAACAGGGCCGTCGAAAGCATCCCCTTCGTGTACTTCGCCATGATCAACGCGATGGCGAACCCAATGACGAACTGGACGAATACGCCCCCGCCGACGTAGATGGCCGTGTTGAACAGGTCGTTGTAGAAGCGGTGGTTCGTAAGCACGGTCGCGTAGTTCTCGAGACCGACGAAGGCCCCGTGGTTTCCCGGCGCGATCAGGTTCAGGCTCGTGAAGCTCGTGTAGAGCGACCACACCATCGGGACGATGACGAGCGCCAGGAGCACCACGATGGCCGGTCCCGCGAACCAGTACTCGAGCGAATCGTTCGAGAGCGTCGGCCGAGAGATCCGCTTCAACACCACCAACGTTTCCTCGATCATGTTACTCGATTACAAACGGGCCCGGGTTTCCTATTAAAGGTTTCCGTCCTCGCGACGAGTGTGGGTGGACCGGTCGCGCGCCGACCGGGCGAGACGTAACCGGCGGGGTCAGGACCAGAGTCCGACCTTCTTCCAGCTCTTGATGACCTCCTGGTAGTACTTCTTCTGCTGGTCCTTGCCCAGGTTCTTGACCGCCTTGCTGAACTTATCGTCCATGTTCTTCAACGTCTCGTCGACGCCCTGGGAGCCGGCGACGAACTTCGAGCACTCCGTGTTCATGATTTGCGTGTAGGTCGGCGCGCCGGGCCAGTTCGGGACCGGGTAGCCCTGCTGGAGCGTCTTCTTCGTCATCTCCACGTACTCCTTGGCCTCGCGCTGCTGGTGGGCCTCGTCGGGGAAGTCGATGGAGGCCTTCTTGGCCTTGTCGTCCTTGTAGTCGCGGTACGGGTTCGGCTTGGTGTAGAGCGTGGGGTCGTCGTGGGACTTCCGGTAGATGTTCTGGCCGGCGTTGGCGTCCGAGACGGACTGCTTGCTGAACTTCTCTCCGGTCATCAGCTGCTGGAACCGGTAGGACGCCAGCTTCTTCTCCTCCGAGATGTACGAGGGGACCGAGGCCACACGGCCAGCGGGCATGCAGCTCACGGCCTTCCCGTCGGACCAGCCTGGGACGGGCTTCATCCCCCACTTCGAACCGATGTTGCCCGGGAGGTGTACCTTGGTCGGGATGTCGTTCCACTGTACCGTCATCGCGACCCGTCCCTTCGTGAACGCCTTCCGGATGTCCATGTAGGCGTAGTTCGCCACGCCCGGCGGACAGTACTGTATGGTCTCCTTCCAGTTCTTGAGGGAGCGACGACCCGCCTCGGTGTTGAACTGCGGGTTCATGTCCTCGTCGAAGTACTTCCCGCCGAGTCCGCCGAACCGGTCGAGGAACCAGCCGAAGGTGAAGCTCGGATCGCCGTAGGTCGCGGCACCGTACTTGACGTCGTCCGTCTTCTCGGTGAAGTACTTCGCCGCCTTGTTGAACTCAGACCAGGTCTCCGGGATCTTGACGTTGTGCTTCTCGAAGAGGTCCTTGCGGTACATCAGGCAGTGGACGTCGCCGTCGACGGGGAGCGCGTACTGCTTGCCGTTCCAGGTCGTGTACAGGACGCGGAAGCGCTCCATCACGTCGTCGAGTTTCTGGCTCCAGATTTTGTTGTACTTATCGAGCGGCTCGATGTGGCCGTTCGCGGCGAACGTCCCGAGGAGTCGGGGGTAGTAGATGACCGAGTCCGCCGGCGCGGACTTGGTGACGAACTTGTTCTGGTACTGCTCGAAAAGGTTCCCGAACGAGAACGTCTTGATCCCGTTCTTGGGGACCGAGATTCCCGTTTGCTTCTTGATCTCGTCCTGGTACCACCGGTACGGGCGCACGTCGGGGCTGGAGTCGACCGCGACTGTGATCGACTGGCCCTTCACCACGTCGTTCGGGTCTTTGGTCGTTGCCGTGTTGCCACCGCTCGAGGATCCACCACTGGTTCCTCCACCGTTGTTCCCGCCACCGTTTTTGTTCCCGCCGGTGCAGCCGGCCAGCGCGGCCGCGGTCGACGCGGCCCCCGCTTTCACGAACTGCCGGCGATTGATGCTACTCCTCACGGACTCGCGCGTATTGCTACCACTGTTCATTAGTCCACCCGAGAAGTTGCGAACCGGGATATATATATTTAATGGTCGGACTTCGGGAGGTCTATCTTCTACATTCAACTACCTCATCGGACGTATCTTTGGCTGGACGCGACCGAAGCCGGCGCCATAGCCGCTCGGAGTGCCCCGGGTACTCCCGTCCGTCGGCTTCGGCTCCCCATCGCGAAATTCGTGTACGCGACTGCTTCTCCCGGCTTTCGAGAACCGGGGTTCCTGGCAGCACTCGGTTCCCCACTCGTGAGTGGTGGGTTCACTCGCCCGTTCTTCAGACGAGGGCCCGACCGATCGACGGCGCGACGGGGTCACCGTTCGACAATGTAGAACGTAAGGTGCGTTCCGACACCCATGCACATTAATCCACGCAATCCACCAACGATATAATATATATAATTAAAAACAATGGCCAAGCCTCCCCACTGCGTTCTATATCGTCGAACGAAGGCCGTGGATTCTCGGTCCGTGAGCCGTCTGTTGCCGCTTCCGGCAGTCGGTTCTGTCCAGCCCACGGGGTCAGGTGGAGGCGCACCAATCGGTCGGACCTGGCGAGGTACAGAGCTCCATATGTTTTTGATACGCGTGCGCGACGTCGAGACGGGCCGACGATGGTGTTCTCCCGTCCACTGCCTGTCGTACACCCCCGAACGAACGACGTGCACGGGTGGTCCCCTCGAACGGCAGCGCGCTCACCCCGTGGCTGCACTCACCCGTGTCCGGGTTCGCAAACCGGAGGGCGTTCTATGATGTAGAACAGCGGCGGCCGTTCGACTGCCTCCCGGCTGGGGACATCGAACGATGATTTACGGCCGTACCGATGTAATCAATTATGGCCTCTCTGTCCCGTAGTGGATTCAGTCTCGGTCCCAGCCGGTGTCGACCGGGCCGACGCCCGCGAACCTCGGCCCGGTGACGTCCGATCGGCGCGGCCGACCCCGGCGGTGGTCCGCTTGGTGGCACACGGTCTCCGTCGCGTTCGCTCGGTGGATCGGCCTGGCTTATTCCGTTCCCATGGCCACCGGCTTCCCGGAGATAGTCGGTCTGGTACTGGGACGGACCCCGCGCCCCGGTGGGTTCGCCAGCGACGATCCTGGACGACCACCTCTGCCCGGCGTTCGGTCGTGGTCGTCGCCGTGGGCGGGGTGTTCGTGGTCTGCTCGGGCCTGCGCGAGTTCCAGCCCCCGATGCTCCCGCCGGTTGAGTGTCGGAGCGGACCGGACCACGGGTTGGGATAGCCGATACCCCCCTCGACGACTGGACGAGCCCCATCTCCAGTACGGTTAACTTCAAAAATAATTACTCGTTCGAATTTCGGTTCACCGGCCGGCTTTCGCGGATCGACACGAGCCGGCCGCCGTGCCTGCGACGGGCCAGGAGCGCCGCGTCTTCCCGGTCAACAACGCCTCTCGACCGCCTCCCCGAGCGCCTCGGCAGCCGCTTCCCGCTCCCTCGCCGGCACGTCGGCGGCGACCTGGTCGAACCAGTCCTCGAAGTTGACCATCGAGTGGAGGGCCGCGAGCAGCGCGTAGCACTCGCGGTTCTCGTGGAACTGCTCGACGACGTGCGGGGAGCCCACCTCGCGGTATCCTTCGAGCATGCCCGAGCGGATGGGCTCCCGGTAGTCGGGGACGCCCGGGAGCAGCCTCCAGTGGCCGCCGGCGAGGCTGTGTTCGACGAACGCGAGATCGTACGCCGGCGTCGCCGCGAGGCAGAACTCCCAGTCGAGCAGGCCGGTGACCGCGCCGGTCTCCGGGTCGAGCAGGACGTTGTCCAGTGACTGGTCGATGCGGGCGACGACCGGCTCGAACCCGCCCGAGAGCGCGTCGATCCGCGCGTCGAGTACCGCTCCGAGTTCCGGGCGCCGGTCGGCGAATCTGGTCCCGTCGAGCGCGGTCAGCACCCGGTCGGACTCGGCGGCGAGGTAGTCGGGCCAGGACTCGGTCGGTTCCGGGACTGAGAGCTGGTCGAGGTCGGCGCTGGGTCGCGTCCCGTCGAGCGTCTCGGTGGCGTCGACGCCGACGAACCCGTAGGCGTCGACCGCGTCGAGTTCGTGGAGCCTCGCGAGGTGTCGACCGGTCGAGCGGGCGAGTACCCGGAGGCTCGACTCCGAAAACCCCGACAGCCCGGTCCGGCTGCAGTTCGCCCCGGGGAGCGTCGGGGAGAGGAAAAACGGCGCGGGCAGGTCCGGGTCCTCGTCGACCACGCCTCGAACGCGCGGGACCGGGAGCGAGGTGTGCGCATCGAGGATGGCGAGCAGCCGGGCCTCGTCGTCGCACGTCGGGGAATTCTCCGACGGCGTCGCCTTGAGGACGGCGCGCGTTCGCCCCGCTTCTGTGGTCGGTTCGGTCACCCCTGTCTCGACGTCGAGGTGGTAGACGTCGTGGTGGCCGTCGGAGGCGGGCGTTGCGTCCTGGACGGTCCAGGTCGGTTGGATGCGTCGGACCATCGCCGCGATGGTCTCGTGGGGCACGGTTCGGTCGTCGGTCATGGGGTGGACTGGAGTCCGGGTCGGTCGGTTCGCGATACGTCGGGGTTGGATTGGTGTAAGCCGGCGTCGGTTCGCGGTGCGTCGGAATCGATTCGTGTCTCTCCAAGCGCGTGCGCGCTCGTGGCGCGAACGTGGCTTCGTTTCTCGTCCATATCGTGTTCTATCCTTGGGCAGTCCGGGGTCTGTGCGGAGGAACGTGGAGCACTCGCCGGGGCGCTCGTCGAAGCGCCCCGGGGAGGACCGGACTCGATACCTGCCGCTGTCGGTCGAACGGACCGACGTCGGGTTTGCGAGCGGAGAGTCCGGTCAGAACGCGGCGTTCATCGTACTACGCTCGGCAACGGTCGCTGCCGATAAATGTCTTTTCGAGCGGTCCCTCCCGGTGCTCCCTCGTGTCTGGAGTGACGACGGCGTCGATGAGCGTCCCCGGCAGACGAACCACCTCGGGTATCGCTTGCGCGAGGAGCGGGAGGGTCGCGTTTCGACCCGTTCGCTCGCCAGGAGTGAGTAATTATTTCTGATTGCTATTCCGGTCGCCGGCGTCGCCCGGACCCGAACCCGGCCGGCGGCTACGCTACAATCGCTGGTCGCTTGCCGTCGGTCTCGCCACGGGACGAGGCGATGGGCGCCCTGGCGCCTACTCGTCGTCTCGCCAGAGCGCGACGAGCGCGGCGCCCAGGAGCGCGAGCAGGCCGACGACCAGCCCGAAGCCCGGCTGTCCACTGGACGTCGTGCCCGCGGTGGTCATCGCGGTCGTGGTGGTCATCGAGCTGGTCGTGGTCGTGGTCGTGGTCGTGGCCATCGACGTGGTGGTGGAGGTCATCTGCGAGCCGGTGACGCCGATCGACGCCGGATCGACGACCGGCCCACCTGCCCCCAGATACGGCGGGTCCGCGCCGCCGTGGCTCGTGGCGAAGTCGTACTGCCGGTTGCCGTTCGTATCGTAGTGGGGCATCGCGATGAGCGTCTGGTTCTCGCCGAGCGGCGCGTCCAGGTGGACCGTCACGTTCCGATGGGTGCCGGCCTCGAGGTACGCAGACGAGCCGACGACGCTCGCGAACGGCTTGCCCTGCGTCAGACTGGCGTTGTGGATGGCCACGAAGCCACCGTGGGTCAGCGTCACGGAGCGCACGACGACCTTCTCGCCGTTCGTCGACTGCCCCTGGAAGGTGACGGCCGCCGTGACAGCCACCGAGCCGGAGTCGACCACGGGATGCCCGGACACGGTGTACGGCGCGTCCGCGCCGCTACTCGTCCCGAAGTCGTAGGCCTGGTTGTCGTTCGTGTCCCGGTGGGCCATCGCCGTCAGCCGCTGGGTCTCGTTCACCGGCCGCGAGAGGGTTATCGTGACGTTTCGGTGGACGCCCGGGGCCAGGTAATCAGAGTGGCCGACCACGCTGGCGACGGGCTTCCCGGTGCCGAGCAGCGGCGAGTGGACGACCAGGAAGCCGCCCGACGAGAGGTCCGCCACGGGGACCACGACGTGCCTGCCGTCTGAGCGCTGGGCGGGGAAGCTGACGCTCGCGGAGACCGTCACGTTCGCGGCGTCTGTCACCGGCGCCCCTCCCTTCGTGTACGGGGCATCCCCGCTGCCCGAGACGAAGTCGAACTGTCGGTTACCGTTCGTGTCGTGGTGGGGCATCGCGACGAGCGTCTGGTCCTCCGAGACCGGCTCGTCGAGGGTCACCGGCACGTTCCGGTGGAGGCCCGGCCTCAGGTAGGACGAGTGGCCGACCACGCTCTGTCTGGGCTCGCCCTTCGTGAGATTCGCGTCGTGGACAGCGATGAAGCCACCGTCGGGGAGGAAGACGGACCGGACAACCACCCGGTTGCCACCGGTCGGCTGCGGGCCGAGGCGCACGGTCGACTGGTTCGAGACGGTGACCCGTGCCGGGTCCGTTACCGGGGCCATCCCGTGCGTGTAGGGGGCGTCTGCGCTGCCCGAGACGAAGTCGAACTGCCGGTTGCCGTTCGTGTCGCGGTGGGGCATGGCGACGAGCGTCTGGTTCTCGGAGATCGGGGCGGACAGCGCTATCCGCACGTTCCGGTGGACGCCCGGCGAGAGGTACGTCGAGTGGCCGACGACGCTCTGCTTGGGCTTCCCCTGCATCAGGCTACCGTTGTGGACCGCCACGAACCCGCCCGCGGCGAGCTCGACGCGGTCCAGGACGACCGTCGTCCCGTCCGTCTGCTGGGTCCCGAAGCGAACCGTCGCGCTCGCCTGGACCGTGGCGGGGTCGACCACCGGACTCCCGTCGGCCGTGTACGGTCCGTCTGCCTGCCCGTTCGAGGAGACGAACTCGTAGACGTGGTTGCCGTCCGTGTCCCTGTGGGGCATCGCGATCAGCGTCGTCTCGTTCCGGATGGGGCTGTACAGCCGGACCGTGACGTTGTGGTGGGTCCCCGGCGACAGGTACGGGGAGACGCCGACGACGCTCGCGAACGGTTTCCCGTCTGTCAGTCGCCTGTCGTGGACGGCCACGAACCCGCCGTCCGGAAGCGTGACGTTCCGGACGACGACGGTCGTCCCGCCGCTCGTCTGGTTGGCGAAGGAGACTGTGGCAGTCGCCATCTGCGTGTCGGTCGGACCGAGGGCCGTCGGCGCCGGCGACCCGGCCGCGACGACCCCGGTGGTCACGCTCGTCAGCAGTACCAGGCTGGCGAAGCACGCGAGTGCCGTTCGTCGCATCAACACACCGACTGCACGCCCCGGAAAAAGGTATTTTCGTAACTGTCTCTAGACTCTCTCCCACATTCCGCTGGCCGATGGGTCAACCGAGGACGCCAAGGGCCGACCGAGGACGCCAGGGCCGACCGAGGACGCCAGGGACCGACCGAGGACGCCAGGGTCCCGGAGTCTTCTCGACATCCGACATCCCTCGACTTCCGTCCCACGGCGCGGGCAGTTTGGCGCCAACGATTAACTATAAGGACGGCAGATGGATTGCCCAAGTCGATGGAACATGCGCTCTGGTATCTGTTCGTCGGAACCCGCGGCGGGTCGACCCGCGTTCAGATCGTCCGGGCGCTCTCATCCCACCCCAAAAATGCGAACCAACTCGCGACCGAACTCGACCTCAGCTACACCACCGTCCGGTACCACCTCGACCGGCTCGGTGAGCACGACGTGCTCACCGAGGGGACCGAATCGTACGGCACGCTCTACTTCCTCACCGACGCGTTCGAGCAGCACCGGGACGTCTTCGAGCGGATCACGAGGGAGGTAGAGTGATGGCGTACGGACTCTGGCCGTCGCTGACGACGGTCCTCTCGGTCGTCAACCTCGCACTCCTCCTCGTCCTGTTGACCGTCTGGATCGGGAACTACCGGCGGTTCAACTCCTCGATGGTCCTCGGGTTGATAGCGTTCGCCGTCGTGCTCGCCCTCGAGAACGTCGTGGCCATCTACTTCGCGTTCAGCATGGCGGAGCTGTACGGGACCGCGCCGACGGTCCAGGCGACCGTCTCGGTCCTCCGCGGGCTCCAGTTCGTCGCGCTCGTCTTCCTCACCTGGACGACGCGTCGGTGACTGTCACCTAACCGACGCGCCGGTGGGACGACCGGGACATCGCCGTGGCCGACTCGTAGATTCGTGTCTCCACGTCGCGAGTGAACGGTCGACGCCACTCACTCGCGCTCGAGCTTCGCCCGTCGCTCCTCGAACTCCTCCTCGGAGAGGTCGCCGCGGGCGTACGCCAGGCGGAGCTCCTCGAGCGCCGGGTCGGCCGCCACCGACGACCCGACGCCACCGACGAGGCCACGATAGAGGAGGTAGCCGACGCCGACGAGGACGACCAGCCAGAGGAGCATCATGCCGATTCCCCAGAGCGGCGAGAGCCCGCTGGCCATCCCGCCGCCCCACCACCACCCCATCATCCCCATCATCGGGACGGCGAACACCATCATCAGCAGTGGGAACAGGACCAGCACGGCGAGGACGAGCAGGGCGATACGGAGGAAGCCGTCAGAACTGCGTTCTGTGGACATCGTGAATCGCTAGCTACGTTGTGCCGCTGACGGGATAAACCCCGTCGCCGGGCTCGTCCCCCGGCCGTCGACGGTCGTGACTGTACGAGACTAGTCGTCACGAGGAGCGTAGCGGAACGGCGGAACGAAGGAGCTCAGCCGGAGAGGACCGTTTCGACGTTCTTCTGCAGGGTCGCCAACGCGGACCGGGCCTGCTTCGGGATGCTATCCTGCGGCTGGATCATCGCCGGCTGTCCGGCGGTGTCGGGCTGGCCGACGATGACGACGCCGACCATCCCGAGGCTCTCGTGGGGCGTGCAGTAGTACTCGTAGACGCCCGCGGTGTCGAACGCCTGCGTGAACGTCTGGTCGGTCTTCAGTATCCCGCTGTCCCAGCCGTCGGCGCCGTCCGGGATTCGCTGGGGCTTGTCGTTCGAGGGCGCGAACGCCGTGGTCGTGTGCGGGTCCTCGTCGACGTTCTTCCACGTGACACTGCCCCCGGGTTTGACCCAGGTGACCTCGGGCGCGAACACGGGCTGTTTCTCCGAGACCATCGTCATCTCCACCGTTGTCTGCGCCGCCGGCGCGCTCGGGAGTCGATTCACGTCCTGCTCGCTGGCGAAGTCCCCACCCTCGCTGGTCCTCGTCGTCGATTTCGTCTGCGTGCTGGTCGTCGAGTTCGCCGAGCTGGTACAGCCGGCGAGCGCGAGGACGGCGGCGCTCCCGGCCGCGCCGAGGAACGCGCGTCGCGTCTGGGTCGTGTGTTTCGTCATGGTTGAGTCGCCTTACAGTTCGAATTCTGTTCGGGATGTCTATATATCGAGGAGCTGATTCCCACGGGATGGAAATTCGCGGGACGGGTCACGCAACTGGCCGTCACTGCGGGAGTTTCGGTGGCGTTGAATCGTATCGCTGGTCGCTGCCCGGACGCCGCACCGTCGCGTCGACGCCACTCGGGCCCGTCGCTCGACGGCGAGCGACCGCCCCGCCGGTCAGTGGTGCTCGTGCCCCGCAGGGGACTCGCCGACCGAGACCTGCGGTTGGTCCCGCGAGAACCTGGCCGGGCTCGCCTCGAACGCCCGCTTGCAGCTCTTCGAGCAGAAGTGGTAGGTCCGGCCGTCTCGGGTGAGACTCGGGACACTGTCGTCGGTCCGCATCCCACAGACCGGGTCGCGGTACTGCCCGGGCGCACCGAGCCCCCGCCGGTAGACGTAGAGGAGGAACCCGGAGAGGGCGAAGGCGACGACGTTGAGGTAGAACGTGTAGTTCAGCTCGAAGTACGTCTGCTCGGTGGCCGTCTGTCCGCCGGCGAGGTTCGGGACGATGCCGAGCGCGGCGAAGAGCTGCTCCATGAGCACGCCCGTGAAGGCCATCGTCACGAAGAACACGCCGAGGATGTAGAGCATGACCTTCCAGCCGTAGTACTTCCGGTAGACGTTCAGGACGGGGACCGTGACCAGGTCCGCGTAGACGAACGCGATGACGCCCGCGAAGCTGATGCCGCCGCCCCAGAGCGCGACGGCGAAGGGGACGTTCCCCATGCTCCCGACGAAGCTGACGACCGCGATGGCGACGCCCATCACCGCGTTCTCGGCGCTCACGAACAGTCCATCGCCCTGGAGGAAGAGCGCGTTCCAGACCCACTGGGGGACGAAGACGATGACGAAGCCCGAGACGAGAAAGCCCGCGACGACGTCCCTGTAGAGCATCGACCACTCCTTGCGGTACTGGTTTCCGACCTTGTACCAGCCGCCCCACGACCGGAACTCGTCGCGCCACCCGCCGCTGCTGGCGACCTCCTGCCGGTAGGTCTCCATGCAGCCGGCCGAGCAGAACTGCAGCGTCTCGCCCCCGTCGGTCACGAGCGAGTACTCGGGTTTCCCCTCCATCCCGCAGGTGGGGTCCTCGGTGACGCCGTGGTCGCGGTCCCGCCGCTCGAGTTCCGTCCGAGCTTCCTCGAAGACCTCCTCGGGGAGCGTCAGACGGACGAGCAGCGCCATCACCGCGATGAGGACGAGACCGCCCAGGAGTTCGGCGACGAGGAACTCCCACCCGAGGAGGATGAGTATCATGAGCCCGAGTTCGACGATGAGGTTCGTCGAGGCGAACATGAACGCGAGGACGTTCACCGCGTGGGCGCCCTTCTTGAACAGCCCCTTCCCGATGGCGACGGCCCCGAAGCTACAGCCGCTGCTCGCGGCGCCGAACGCCGTCGCCCTCGCGAGTCCACCCAGGTCGTCGGCGCCGAGGACCTGTGCCATCCGCTCCTTCGAGACGTAGACCTGGACGAAGCTCGTGACGACGAGCCCCATGATGATCGCCCAGGCGGCGGTCCAGAGGAAGCCGACGCCGATCCGCAACGACTCCAGCACGCCGTCGGCGAGGGTGACCTGCATACCTAGACTATCCCATCCATCCGTTTTGGCAGTTGCTCTTCAGAAAACGAAGCCAACCGCGTGACAAACCGAACGTTCGAAGCCCCCCCTGGCCGGTGGGGGTCGCCCACGACGCGACGTCCACCTTCGATTGTAAGCGGAAAACCGATTGAACTAGTCGTGCGAAGCTGTAGACATGAGCAACACGACGCGCCTTCGCGCGACGGTACGACGCGTTCGCTCGGGTAGTGTGTCCGCGACCGAGTTCCTGCGGCGGAACGAGCTCCGTCTCGCCGGCATCGTCGGCATCGTCGGCACGACGGTCGGCGTGCTCGCAGATCTCGCGTCCGGCTACTCGCTCCAGGGCGCAGGGGAGGTGACGACCGCGTTCTCCGTGCTCAGGCTCTCGAACCTCTCGCCGTTCTTGCTATCGAAACCACCGGCGCAGGTCGTCCTGGGCCACTACCTGGCGATCCTCGGCATCCCCCTGGGAATCTTCGGCCTCTGGCAGGTGTACCGCGCCATCGAACCCGCCGGCTGGGCGCTCTCGCGGGCGGCGTGGTTCCTGGGCGTGTTCGCCTACGTCGCCGGGACCGTCTTCCACAGCACGTACGCGTTCGTCACGTTCGGTCTTCAGGCGGCCGCTAGCGCACCGCCCGCAGCGGCCCCGGCGATGCAGACGATGCTCGACCGGTTCGCGCTCGCCTTCGAGCCGCTCGCCCTCCTCCTGGTGGGCGTGCTGGCCGTCGCGCTCGCACTGATCTTCGTCGCTATCGCGTCCGGCGAGACGCGATACCCTCGCTGGTTCGCGGTCGCGAATCCACTGGTCATCCAGGCCGCTACCGGGCTCCTCGCGCTGTTCGCCCCGCTCGAGGTCGGGGTCTTCCTCGTCGTCACCGCGTTCAACTTCTCGCTGCTCGTGTTCTACGCCGCTTCGACCGCGGTGCTCTGGAACGTCCGCCTCCCCTCCGCTACGTCCACGCGAAACGATGCGGCGTGACTCTCCCCCGCCCGTCTCGCACCTCCGGACGCTTCGACGCATCGTCGCCCGTCGTGACCTTCCTTTCGGTGGTTCGCGGGGGCCGATCCCTTCGATTCGAACGAGATACGGAGAAAACGCTGGGCGCCCTACTTTCGGCACGGAGGAACCAATGTACGTCACCGACAGCGCCGAGATCGAAATCGACGCACCGCCGGCGGAGATCTGGGAGTACGTGACCGACCCCGAGAACTGGACGGCGTCGAACCCCGAGGAGCACTACGGCCTCGAGTACGACACGCCCGACGACCGCCCTCGCGAGGGGGCGACGTTCCACCAGCGCGAGTCGGTCGCCGGGCTGTACGCCGACCTGTACGGTCGGTTCCCCTACGTCGACTATCCGAACGTGGCCGTCTGGGCCGGGACCGCCTACTACCCCCTACTCCGGGGGCTCCTCACGGTGCGGATTCCGGAGGGCGGGACGATCCGCCTCGAGGAGACCGACGACGGGACCCGGATGTCCCACGCGGTCTGGATGGACTTCCCGAACACCCGGCGAGGACGCGCGCTACGGTGGCTGTTCACCACCGTTCTCGGGGGTCGGGCGAAGCTCTACGACCACACCCGGCGGGAGCTCGTCTTCTTCAGGCGGCAACTGGAGACGACCGCGCCGACGACGGTGACCTGAACGGGCCGACGGCTCGGGTCGTCGCTCCCCGGCGGCCACGTGGACGGCCGAACGGGCGTCCGCGTGGACGTTCCCATCCCGCAACAGTCCCCTTACCAAGTCAGTAATAATACGGGCCACCGCCGAACGTCGGGCCATGAGCGTCCGTGTGCTGTTCGCCGACCCGGACGTCGAGGTCGTCGAGGACGGCCGGGACGTCTGGGTGGTATCCGGGGTCGACACCGGGGCGCTTCGCGACGCGATAGGCGGCGCGGAGACGGTCGACGGGACCATCGACGCAGTGTGCGAGCGCGCCGAGGACGCCGTGCTCGTCCACGTCGAACGCGGGCCGAGCGGCATCCGCGCCGTCGACGCCTACCGGAGCGTCGTCTCGAACTTCGCGCTCTACTACGGCCGGTCCGCGGACGGGGTGCTCTTCCTCGCCGACCACTACCGGAACGCCGTCGCACAGCTCCCGGCGGCCGCCCGGACGCTCGCGGACACCGCCGTGACCGACCACCTGCTCTTTCGAGCGCCCATCGAACCGACGACGTACCTCGAAGAGATACGCGCCGTCGCGCACGGGTCGTGGGTCCACTGGGGGCAGCACGCGACCCGGCCGTCGGTCGCGCAGGTCGACCGTCTGGAGAGCGACTGGAGAGGGGGCGACGACCCCGTTTCGGCGCTCGACGAAGTCCTGGGAGCGGTGCTCCATCGCGGAGCCGGCGGGCGGTCGGTCACCAACATGCTCTCCGGCGGCGTCGACTCGACCCTGCTCCAGACCTACCTCGACGGCGCGCCGGCGCTCGCCATAGAGCCGGACGCCCCCGAACTCCGATTCGAGGTCGACTACGCGGCCGAGTCGGCCGACCTGCTCGGGGTGCGCCCGCGGCGGGTTCCGCTCGCGGAGGCGGACTACCTCGACCAGCTCGAGACGAGCATGGACCGGCTCGGGTACCCGTCGCACTACGGGCTCACGCCGGTCGTGGACGCCGCGTTCGCCGCCGACCCGGGCGACCGGTACGTGAACGGCGAGGGAGCGGACGCGGTCTTCGGGCTCACGGGGATCAAGGGCTTCCGGACCGCGCTCCGGCTCGAACCCCTCCTGGACTCGCCGGTCGGGGGACTGCTGTGCGGCGCGCCCGACCCGGTCGGTGCCTACGTCCGGGAGCTCTCGCGGAACGTCGCCCAGTCGCGTCGGCCACCGAGTCACCCGCGGTCGTTCGCCCAGCAGTTCGCGTTCTTCACCGACCCAGACCTCGCCGCGGCCATCGTCGGCGACGACCGGGTGGCCGCCCGGGCCCGACGCCAGTTCGAGTACGTGGATTCGCGCCTCGGCAGTCGCCCGGTCGGGCGCTACGCCAGGCAGCTCGAGACGGCGCAGTTCATGAGCGTCTACCACCACAACACCGTCGACCAGTGGCGACAGCTGGCGTACGGCCACGGCAAGACGGTGTTCGCCCCGTTCAAGACGCGGTCGGTGGCCTCGTTCGCGCTGTCGGTCCCGGTCGAGCGACGGTACGCCACCGACCACCGACTCCCCGGGCAGATGACCGTCAAGCCCCTCCCGAAGCGGCTCCTGAACCGACGGCTGCCGGCCTACGACACGGGGAAGCCGAAGGGGAGCGGGGCCTACCCCCGGGAGCGGTTCTTCGAGGACGGACCGCTCGCGGGCGTCTTCGAGCGATACGACCCGCCGGCGTTCGTCCCCGAGCGCCTGTACGCCGACCACGTCGAGCGCTACGGGCCGCTCACGTGGAACCTCATCACGTTCGCGGTCTGGCGTGACCGCGTGTTCGAGAACGACGACCTCGCCCCGGTCCCCGGGACCACCGAGGTCCGGTGTGACCCGCGCGTGTCGGTAGACACCGTCTGAGCGCGGCGGCCCGGTCGGGCGGTGACCGCCGCCGACCGCGCGGTCCCCGACTATCGCAACCTGGAGAGGACCCGATAGTCCTCGTCGGGCGAGTAGCGCCGGAACAGGAGACTGTTCGAGAGCACCGACACGGAGGAGAAGGCCATCGCGGCGGCCGCGAGCGCGGGCTGGAGCAGGCCGAGCGACGCGAGCGGGATCATCGCCGTGTTGTAGCCGAGCGCCCAGACGAGGTTCTGCTGTATCTTCGCGAGCGTCCCCTCGCTCACGCGGATGGCCTTCACCACGTCGAGCGGGTCGTCGCGCATCAGCGTCACGTCGGCGGCCTCGATGGCGACGTCGGTCCCGGAGCCGAGGGCCGTCCCCACGGCCGCGACGGCGAGCGCCGGCGCGTCGTTGACGCCGTCGCCGACCATCATGGCCCGGCGGCCCTCGCTCTGGATGGCCGCGACCGCGTCGGACTTCTCGTCGGGGAGTACCTCGGCCCGGACGTCCTCCGGGTCGATGCCCACCTGCGCGGCCACCGCGCGGGCGGTGCGCTCGTTGTCGCCGGTGAGCAACATCACGTCGGTACCGCGCTCGCGGAGCGCCGCGACGGCCTCCTCGGCGCTGTCCTTGATCGTGTCGGCGCTGGCGACGACGCCCACCACCTCGCCCTCCGCGGCCACTCCGCGTCCGGTCTCTGTACCCGCTCCGTCCCCGCTCGTGTCGGCGGGCACGCGGGCGACGAGCATCGCCGTCTTCCCCGCCGATTCGAGCCGCTCCATCGTCTCGTCGGCCGGCCCGGGGTCGATGCCGGCGTCGCGGAGGAGCTTCCGGTTGCCGACGAGCACCTCGCGCCCGTCGACTGTCGCGCGGATGCCGTGGCCCGGGACGTTCTCGAACTCGGTCGCCGCCGGCAGGTCGAGGTCGCGTTCCTCGGCCCCCCGGACGATGGCCTGCGCGAGCGGGTGTTCGCTCCCGCGCTCCGCGCCCGCGGCCAGGCGGAGGACGCCGTCCTCGTCGAGCCGCTCGCGGGCGGTCACCTGCCCGCCGTCCGCGACCGGCGACCCGTCCGACCCGAGCGCGACGACGTCGGTGAGGCGCATCTCGCCGGTCGTCAGGGTACCGGTCTTGTCGAAGACCACGGTGTCGACGTCCTTCGCCCGCTCGAGGACGTCGCCGCCCTTGAACAGGACGCCGTTCTGGGCGCCGAGCGCGGTGCCGACCATCGTGGCGGCGGGCGTCGCGAGCCCGAGCGCGCAGGGGCAGGCGATGAGGACTGCGGAGGCGAAGACGACGACGGCGAACTCGAACGTCGAGAGCGCGGCGGGGCCGCCTCCGACGAGGCCCCACAGCGGCAGGGCGGTCACGAAGCCCGCGAGCGCGGCGGGGAAGAGATACCAGAGCGTCCCCCAGAGCAGGGCGTTCAGGATGACCGCCGGGACGAAGTACGCGGAGATGCGGTCGGCCAGGTGCTGGATGTCGGGCTGGCGGGACTGGGCCTCCGTGACCGTGCGGACGATCTGCTGGAGGGCGGTGTCGGCCCCGACCTTCGTCGCCTCCACGACGAGCACGCCGTTCTCGTTGATGGTCGAGCCGACCACCTCGTCGCCCGACCCCTTCTCGACGGGGACGGACTCGCCCGTGACCATCGACTCGTCGACCGCGCTCTGCCCGTCGACGACGATGCCGTCGGTCGGGATCTGCTCGCCGGGACGGACCTTCATCCAGTCGCCGACCGCGACCTCCTCGATGGGGACCTCGCGCTCGGTGCCGTCGTCGGTGACGAGCGTCGCCGTGTCGGCCTCCATCTCGAGTAGCGTGCGGAGCGCCTCGCTCGCCTGCCCCTTCGAGCGGGCCTCGAGGTAGTTCCCGAGGGTGATGAACACGAGGATGAGCGCCGCCGTGTCGAAGTAGAGGCCCTCGCTGGCCAGCAGGCCGAGGAGCGCCACGACCGAGTAGAGGTAGGCGGTCGAGGAGCCCAGCGCGATGAGCACGTCCATGTTGGCCGTGCGGTTCTTCACGAGCGCCGTGTAGGAGTTCCGGTAGAACGGCCAGCCGAGCACGACCTGGACGGGCGTGGCGAGCAGGAACTCGACCCAGCCGAACGACAGTCCGAAGACCGTCTCCGGGAGGAGCGTCCCGCCGAGCAGGACCTTCTCGACGAGGAAGAAGAGCAGGGGCAGGGAGAGGGCCGCCCCGAACAGCGTGAGCCGGAGCTGCTTTTGGATCTCGGCCTGCCGGGCGGCGTCGCGGCGGTCGGCGGCGGACTCCTCGGAACCGTCGTCATCGCGGACGGGCGAGTAGCCCGCGCCCTCGATGGCGTCGTAGAGGTCGGCCCGGCTCACCTCGGACGGGTTGTACGTGACCTGCGCCTCGTCGGTGGCGAAGTTGACCGCCGCGCCGACGACGCCGGGCGTCCGTTCGAGTGCCCCCTGCACCGTCTCCGCGCAGTTCGCACACGACATGTCGGTGATGGCGACCGTCGCCGTCTCGGTGAGCGGCGTGTAGCCGGCGTCCTCGATGGCCGCGTAGATATCGCCGAGCGAGACGTCGTCCGGGTCGTACGA
>Ga0102959_1000005_pt1 | contig 70963 bp, 60 predicted proteins | sample SalPonF2_B_D2_MG_FD_84520 | JGI IMG/M metagenome (GOLD analysis project Ga0102959, IMG submission 84520) | Salt pond soil microbial communities from South San Francisco under conditions of wetland restoration - Salt Pond MetaG SF2_B_D2_MG ...
CTACCTCCAGGCGCACGACGGACCCGTGCGGATGCGCGAGCTGGCCGAGCAGGTCGCCGCCTGGGAGCACGACACCACCCTCCACGCGCTCACCTCCCAGGAGCGCCAGCGCGTCTACATCCCCCTCTACCAGTCCCACCTCCCCAAGCTCGACGACGCCGGCGTCATCGACTACAACCAGTCCCGCGGCGTCGTCGAGCGCACCTCCCTCGCCGACCAGCTCGACCCCTACCTCGACGGTTCCATCGCCGAGATCGACGGCGACGCGGCCGCCGACGACCGGCGGTGGAACGGCTACTTCGCCGGCGCAATCGGGGTCGGCGCGCTCGCGGTCGGCGGGGCGTCGCTCGGCCTCCCGGGACTGTCGGCGATGTCCGGCGTCGCGCTCGGCATGCTCCTCTTCGTGGTCTTCGCCGGACTGACCCTCGCCCGCATCGTGGACACCAGACGGTCCGCCTGACAGCGACCGCCGACACTGCCCACGGGCCGGCCCGGACGCTGCCCGTCCCCGCGGCTCGCTGCGGATTTCCACGAGTTGTAATCGGAACATATCCGGCAGGTAAACGAGGCAATCGGCCACGAGCTATATAGCAATCTCACAACAAGAGATATGATACGCTAGTCGAATTCCACACAAACTCACGAAAGATACATGGTAAGAGGAGCGAAGACGCATACGAACGTAGGAGCCGCCCGCCGAGCGGCGATGGTCCTCCTGTGCCTGTTCGTCCTGCTGAGCGCGAGCGCGACCGTGAGCGCGACGGACCGCGTCTCAGTCCGCGGCGTCACGTACTCGGGCGACGGCGTCGTCGCGACGAACGGCAACGGCACGTACGTCTGGCAGTCGGAACCCCACACCCTCACAGTCCGCCTCCAGGCCGGGAAGGGGGAGAACGGGACGAACGAGGTCTGCGTGCGGACGGCCGGCGATTTCGCGAACTCACCCAGGCAGCTCTCCTGCAAGGAGGTATCGGTTCCAGCCAACGCCGAGACGAACGTGAGCTTCCACTTCAAGCAGTGGCCCGAGAAGCTCGTCGGCGACCAGCAGCTCACCGTCGCCGTCAACGGGAGCAACTACAAGCTCTCGGTCGTCGCCAGCAAGACGATCCCGCTGCACGTCATCCAGAAGAGCGGCGACGTCGACGGCGACGGACTGTCGAACGGGCGGGAGCAGAAGCTCGGCACGCAGCTCACCAACACCGACACCGACGGCGACGGCCTCAGCGACGGTGCAGAGGTCTCGGAGTACGGCACGAACCCGCTGAGCGTGGACACCGACGGCGACGGCGTCCGCGACGGCGTGGAGATATCGCTCGGAACCAACGCGACGAAGACCGACACCGACGGCGACGGGCTCGCCGACGGCCGCGAGCGGAAGCTCGGGTCTGACCCGCTGAAGCCCGACAGTGACGGCGACGGACTCAGCGACGCGACCGAGGTCACGCTCGGCACGGACCCCACCAAGGCCGACACCGACGGCGACGGGCTCAGCGACGCCAAAGAGCGCGCCATCGGCACCGACCCCACCAAGGCCGATTCCGACGGCGACGGGCTCAGCGACGGACAGGAACGACGGCTGGGGACGAACCCGACGAGCCCGGACACCGACGGCGACGGGCTCAGCGACGGCACCGAGATCCGGTGGGGGATGGACCCGACCGACGGCGGAACGACGGTCGCCCTCTCGGCCGGCGCGCTGCTCGTCGTCGCGCTCGGTGGCGGTGCGCTCTGGCTGCTCGGCTGGGCGGCGATGCATCCCGGCCGGCGTCCCGACGACGGGAGCGGGGCCGCCGAGCGAGCCGAGTCGGGCGGTGGCACACCGGGCGGTGGGACGCCGGAGTTCACGAGGAGTGCCTCGGCCACCGAGGCGCCGCCCATCCGCACCGACGAGGACAGGGTGCTCGACCTGCTCGCGGAGAACGGCGGCCGGCTCAAGCAGACGGAGATCACCAACCGAACCGAGTGGTCGAAGTCCAAGGTGAGCCGGCTGCTCTCGAAGATGGCGGACAACGACCAGATAACCAAGGTCAGCGTCGGCCGGGAGAACATCATCACCCTCCACGGCGAGGAGCCGAAGGGGGCCAGGACGCCATTCGAGGAGTAGGCGTGACAGGACGACGTCCGTCGGCAAGAAGGCGAGAAAGAAGGACGTCCTCCGCCCCCGTCCTGCCCGGGCTCAGGCGTCGGTGACGCCCTGGAGCTGGGCCATCGTGGCGGAGAAGTCGACCGTCGGGGCGGTCACCTCGCCGCCGGCGACGACCCGCGGGACCGTGTGAACGCCGCGCTCCCGTGCCGCCTGCACCGTCGCCCGGACCGCGTCGGCGTCGGCACCGCTCTCGACGTCGCGCTCGACGCGACCGAGGTTGTCGACGCCCGCGGCGTCGGCGAACGCGAGCAGCCGGTCCGTCGTCGCCCACTCCCTGTGCTCGGCCGGCTGGTTCGCGAACACGGTCCCGAAGTACGACCAGTAGGACCCCGGGTCGGCGCGCCAGACCGCGAGGCCCGCGCGGGCCGCACGCGGGGCGTCCGGACCGAGGAACGCCTCTCCGCCGCGGTAGGCGATGGCCCGGAACTCGAGCCGGAGCGCTCCCGGCGCGACGAACCGCTCGACGACGGTCGGGAGCTGGTTCACGACGAACTTCCGGGTGTAGGGACACTTCCAGTTCCCGTAGACGGTCGCGGTGGCCGTCGCGTCGGTCGACCCCACGACTGCGTACTGGTAGCGACCGGGGTCGGCCGGCACCAGCGACGACGGGAGAGCGGGACCGGGCCGCTGGACGACGGTCGTCGCGTCGCTCGACTGCGCGGACTCGTTCGCCCGTGTGGCTTCGGCGGTCGTCGACTGCGGTGCGTCCGTCGTCGGCTGGGCGGTCGAGGTGGGAGTGGTGCTCGACGTCGTCGTCGTTCGCGCCGTGGTGGACGGCGTGCTCGTGGTCGTCCGCGCGTCCTCGGCGGGGGCCGAGGACGGTCCGCCGACGCGCGACGAGATACTCGAACAGCCCGCCAGTGCGCCGAGCGCCGCGCCCGCGAGCTGCAGGACGCGACGGCGCGTCTGTCCATCGCTCATGTCCGAACCGTCGGGGACACACGGGCATTACTATGGAGCAGGTAAACGACCGCGAGCCGCGACGAGCGCCCACGAGACGGGCGAATCCGCCGACGGTGGGAGAGAGTCGTCGATGGGCGTCCCGACCGCTCGGCGTCTGACGCCGCCGCAACGGTGTGCAACGGGCTTAATCGGCCCATAGTAATGGCGAAACGACGGGATGCTCAGACGTGGCCCGTGACGAACCCGCCACGGGCGATCCCCGCTGTAGGAGACTGTTGCCATGAGACACCGACTTCACCACGGAGACGAGACGCGGACCGATTGCACCCCGGTTCGGGTGACGAGCGAGCCGGCGACGATTCCGAGCGGGTGGACACCCGCCCCGATAGCCAGCGGGGGTGTGCCCTGATGTGCGGCATCATCGCCCGCGTCGGGATGGACGCCGCGGCCGACTCGCTGGTCTCGGGTCTCGAGAACCTGGAGTACCGCGGCTACGACTCGGCGGGCGTGGCGGTCCAGAACGGTGACGGTATCACGGTGCTGAAGCGGTCGGGCCAGGTCGCGGCGCTGAAGGCGGCCATGGAGGACGGCGCGCCGAAGGGCGGCGTCGGCATCGGCCACACGCGCTGGAGCACCCACGGCCGGCCGACCGACGAGAACGCCCACCCGCACACCGACTGCACCGGCGGGGTCGCCGTCGTCCACAACGGCGTCATCGAGAACCACGACGCGCTCCGGCGCGAGCTGGAGGAGGGCGGGCACGCCTTCGAGAGCGAGACCGACACCGAGGTCGTCCCGCACCTGTTCAGGGCGCACCTCGACGCGGGCCTCGACGGCGAGACCGCGTTCCGGCGGACCGTCGACGCGCTTTCGGGGAGCTACGCCCTCGCCGCGCTCGTCGACGGCGAGGACGCCGTCTACGCCGCCCGCCGCGGGTCGCCGCTGGTCCTGGGCCTCGGCGACGAGGAGTACTTCCTGGCGAGCGACGTTCCGGCGTTCCTCGAGCGCACCGACCGCGTCGTCTACTTCGAGGACGGCGACCTCGCCGTCCTCCGCCCAGGCGAGGTGCGCCTGACCGACGAGCGCGGCGAGCCGGTCGAGCGCGAGCCGACGACCATCGACTGGGACCCGGCCGAGACCGGCAAGGGCGCCTACGACCACTACATGCTCAAGGAGATACACGCCCAGCCCGGCGCGCTCTCCGACGCCGTCCGCGGGCGGATCGACCCCGAGGGCGGGACGGTCGCCCTGGACGCGTTCCCCGCGGGCACCTACGCCGACGTGGACGACGTGCAGTTCGTCGCCTGCGGTACCTCGTACCACGCCGCGCTCTACGGGGCCCGCTCGCTGACGGCGATGGGCGTGCGCGCCAGGGCGGTTCGCGCAAGCGAGTACGTCGACTGCGCCGAGCCGGTCACGGGCGACTCGCTCGTCGTCGCCGTCACGCAGAGCGGCGAGACGGCGGACACCCTGGAGGCGCTCCGGGCGGCGAAGGTGCGAGGCGCGCGGACCGCGACGGTGACGAACGTGGTCGGCTCGTCGGTGGCCCGCGAGGCCGACCGAGCGCTGTGCATCCGGGCCGGCCCCGAGATCGGCGTGGCCGCCACCAAGACGTTCTCCTCGCAGGTCGTCGCGCTCTCGCTGTTCGCGCTCCGCCTCGCCGAGGACCTCCCGTCTGCGACGCCCCCAGACGACGCCGACGCGATGCTCGACGCGCTCTCCCGGCTCCCCTCGCAGATCGAGTCGGTGCTCCAGCAGCGCACGGCGGCCGTCGTCGCGCGCCGCTACCGGGGCAGCAAGGCGTACTTCTTCATCGGCCGGGGGCTCGGCTACCCCGTCGCGCTGGAGGGCGCGCTGAAGTTCAAGGAGATCACCTACGAGCACGCCGAGGGCTTCGCGGCCGGCGAGCTCAAGCACGGCCCGCTCGCGCTCGTGACGCCCGAGACGCCGGTGGTCGCGCTGTTCACCGGCGAGCACGACGAGAAGACGCTCACCAACGCCCGGGAGGCACAGACGCGCGGCGCCGACGTCATCGCGGTGGCCCTCGAGGGGCACCCGGCGGCGTCGTTCGCGGACGCCCACCTCCCGACGCCGAAGACCCACCCGGCGTGGGGCGGGCTGCTCGCCAACGTCCAGCTCCAGCTCCTGTCGTACCACGCGGCCAACCAGCTCGGCCGGGCCATCGACAAGCCGCGCAACCTGGCGAAGAGCGTCACCGTCGAATGACCCACCGCGTCCGCGGCTCCACGATGCACAAGGAGCTGTTCGGCGTCTTCGACGACGCGAGCGAGTTCCGCCGGTTCCGCTCGCCGGAGTCGTTCGACCGCGTCGTCGAGGGCGAGTCGGTGACCGTCGGCATCCGGGACGTGGGCCTGCAGATCCCGAACCGGTCGTCGACGGTCGAGCGGCGGGACGGCGTGGCCGTCGTCTGGGGCGAGGTCTACCTGCCGGCCGCCGCGGCCCCCGGCGCGGCCGAGTGGCTCCTCGAACGCTACCGGGCGGTCGGCACCGACGCGTTCGGCGAGCTGAACGGCTCGTTCCTCGCGGTCGTCGACGACGGCGACGACCCGGTGGTGGCGACGGACGTCGTCCGCTCCTGGGAGTGCTTCTACACGGACGACCCCGGCGTCCGCGTGTTCGGGACGGACCCGGCGGCCGTCGCGCGCACCATCGAGACGCCCAACATCCGACCAGATCCCCTGCTGGAGGGGGTACACCTCGGCGTCGTCACCGGCGACCGGACCATCATCGACCAGCTCGAGCGGATACCCTTCGACGGCGTCCTCGGGCCGACCGAGACCCGCCTGCTCGACCGCTTCGTCTACGACCCCCGGGAGTTCGACTACGCCGACGAGCTTGCGAGACGCCTCCGGCGGGCGCTCCAGCGCCGGAGCGCGAACCCCGGTCGCAAGGGCGTGCTCCTGAGCGGGGGGTACGACTCCCGGACCATCGTCGCGTCGCTCGACGGCATCGACGAGTGCTACACGGTCGGCACACCGGACGCCGGCGAGGTCTCGGTCGCCAGGAGGGTCTCCACCCAGTACGGCGTCCCCCACCGGACGCTGGTCGCGGACGACCGCTACCTCTCCACGGAGCGGGACGTCATCCAGTACGGCCAGGGGCTCTGTGAGTCCATCCACGTCCACCACGCCGGCTACCTCGACGAGATGGCAGTCGACACGATGTACCACGGGCTGCTGTTCGACACCATCCTCCGGGGGTACTTCCTCCCCCGGGACGGCGTCGAGGTGCTCGGGCACACGCTCCCGCTGCAGGGGCTCGACCCCGAGCCCGACGTGACCGACGCGGTCGCCCACAGCTTCGGCTTCCTGCCGGCCAGCGAGTCCATCTTCCCGGACTGCGAGCACGTCCAGGCCTCGACCAGCCGGGAGTTCATCCGGACGGTCATCGAGTCCGGGCTCGAGGAGTGGAGCGACCGCTACGACTCCCTGCACAACGGCATCGACCTCTTCGGCATCCAGAACCAGCCCACGATACCGTTCCGCACGCATCTGGCCGACCACTACCTGGAGTCGTTCGTCGCGGTGGACGCCGAACTCGTCGACTGGCACCTGAAGACCCCGCCGGAGCACCGGAACACCAAGACGTTCCTGCGGGCCATCCGCAAACTCGACCCCGAAATCCTCCGCCATAGGCCACCGGACCGGCCCACCGACTCGACCCGGCTGAACGAGATCTCCGGGTTCCTGCGCCGGTCGCTCCCCGGACTGGCGCCGTTCGACGGGCCGTGGCCGGACCGCGAGCGGCTCTACGACCAGGCGAACCTCGACCAGCGGCTGTTCGAGGTCTACCCCGACATCCACGGGCTCCCCGCCCGGCTCAAGCTCCGCATCAACGACATCACGACGTGGCTCGAACTCGCCACGGGAACCGACGTGACGCCGGCCGACGTGCTCTGTCCGCCGTTCGGCGCGGCGCGGCAGCGCGCCTCCCGGGCGGCGGACTGACTCGATTCTCCCGGTCGCTACGCTGGACCGACTCGATTCCCGCGGTCGCTCTACTCGGCTCGACAGACTGCCAGCCTGTACGCCGACAGCGAATGGTGTCAACGGACCGGGACTGCGGAGTCCGAGTCTCTCGGTCGGCAAAAGGGGGAATGGGGGGTGTACCGTCGCGTTCGAGAGGGGGGAGCCGATCGTGGAAGGAGTGCGTGTCGGTGACGACGGTACGAGTGGACCCACGACCCCCGACGACGTTATTATAGAGACGGTAAACCGCGGTTTCGACGGCCGAAGGCGTGGGTTCGCCGGGTCGACACCCCGGCACTCGAGTCGTTACCAGCCGCATAATAAAGCGGCCGCTCCCGGAATCGGGACGCGATGACGGACCGATCCCCCACTCGACGACGCCTGCTGCTGGCGACGGGCGGCGCGCTCCTCGCGGGCCTCGCGGGCTGCGCCGGCCTCGCGGCCGAGGACGACTCGCCGACGAACGAGACGTCCACGACCGCCGAGACGACGACAGCCACCCCCTCGACGACGGCCACCACGACCAGCGCGCCGATCACCCCACACGACGTCGGCGCGGTCCACTACCACGGCACGATGGTCCTGGAGATCAACGGCGTGACCTACCACTTCGGCGACCGGCCGAAGTACGCAGAGGAGCGCACCGGGAACGAGAAGTTCCACTTCCACACCGACGGCAAGCGAGACAGGTGGCACGTCCACGCGAAGGATGTGACCATCGCCTACGCGGCGAACACCATGCCCGACTTCGACGTCACCGCGCACAGCGTCACCTTCGAGGGGCACACCTACAGCGGCGACGAGCCCGGCACCAGCGTCGCCGTCACGGTGAACGGGACGGAGGTGGACCCGGCGACGTACGTCTTCGAGCCGGGCGACGAGGTCGTCGTCATCGTGAAGACCGACAGGGCGACGCCGACGACGAGGGCACCAAGCACGACGACCGGGAACGGAACGGCCGGGAACGAAAGCAGCTGACCGTCGGTGCCGACCCGGTCGGTCTCCCGTCTGACGAACCATTAAGTTCTCGGAGCCGACACCTAGGGGCACCATGGGCAACAAGAACAAGACCGTCTCGTTCCGCGTGAACGAGGACACCTTCGACGCGCTGCGGCAGATCGCCGAGGAGCGCGACCTCTCGCTGTCCGCCGTCTTCCGCGACTACGTCGACTCGATGGTCGCCCACGACGGACAGGTCCGGGTCGTCCCCGAACACGCAGTCAAGGCGACCGGAGACGACGCCTCGTTCCCGCCCACGGTCGAGGTGCCCAAGAGCTTCGTCCGCGAGCACGAGCGGCTGGAGCTGGAGGCCGACCACCTCCGCGAGCAGCTCGACGAGCACAAGCAGTACATCACCTACCTCAAGGACGCACTAAACGAGCACGAGGAAGAGGAGGTCATCCACCTCGACGACCTCGACGCCGGCGACGACGACGAGCCCTTCCAGCTCGGGTAGACCCGGACGGTTCCAGCGCTGGCAAGCCAGGAGGGTTCCAGCGCTGGGCGGCCAGGGCGGTTCTCGCGAGGTGTTGCCCCGGGAACGCGCTACGACGGGTCCCCGAAAAGTTCGCCGCTATTTCTCGACGTGTCCCACCTACCCGACGAGCTCCCGCTTCCGCTCGCGGGCGCGCTCCCGCTCCGCCTGGTTGCCCTCGACGACGGCGAGGTCCTCGACAGCTTCGAGGGTCCGCACGGCGTCGTCGAGGAAGGAGCGCACGTCGCCCGGGTAGGCGTAGACCAGGTAGTCGTCGCTCATCACGTCCACGATGGCCTCGGGGCCGAGCCCCTGCGCCCGCAGGTCGAGGAGGTACCGGACGAACTTCCGCTCGGGGTGACCGCAGTACGGGTTCGACTCGCAGTCGCAGTCGAGGAAGTCCGCCGCGAACTCGAGGACGCGCTCGCGGGTGGCGTCGTCGAGTTTGGCCAGCCCGTCGCCCTGGTAGAGCAGGTCGAGGGTCGCACCGCTGAAGGCGCTCTTCGGGACCGACGTCTCTAGCTGCGCGCAGAGCTGGCGGTGGTTCTTGACGTAGATCTTGTCCGTGACGGCCACTGTTTGCCGTCCGTTGGCGGAGTGTGCCCAAAAGCGTGTCGTCGGCCGGCTCCGGACAGGCGCAGGAACAGTCCCCCTCGACGGGCCACTCCGGCTCCGACCGGACGATCGCCGTCGTTCGGCGGTCGCGACCGTCAGAACTTTCTACTCGAAGTGAATACTACCTGGAGATGGAACATCTCGAGGACGTCTCGGTGGCGGACCTTCGCGCGGCGCTCGACGAGGTGTCCGGGAAGAAGCCGACCGAGCGGCTCGTGGCGGCGATCGCGTACAAGAACGGCGTCTCACAGACCGAGCTCGCGGACTGGTACGGCGTCGAGCGGCGGACGATCTACAGCTGGCTCACGCGGCTCGAATCGGGGTCGCTGGTCGAGGCCGCGCGGGACGAACGGCGACCAGGACGACCCCGGAAACTCGACCCCGACCAACAGAGGAAATTAGAAAGCACGCTCAAGAGTCCGCCGGCCGAGGTCGGGCTGGACGCCCCGTCGTGGACCCCGGCCCTCGTCCGTCGATACGTCCGCGAGACCTTCGACGTGACGTACTCGATCCCGAGCGCCCGCCGGTTGCTGACCGAGGCAGGGCTCCGGTACCGGTCGTCCGGGTGGGTCGTGGACGAGTCCTGAGTTCACGGACGGAACACCGACCACGGACGGACGACGGCGATGCCGATCGAGAAGGTGAATCGGCCCAATCCACACGATACGAAGGTCCCGCACGCCGACTCCGACGCCCACAGACGGGAGAGAGTTGATATGAAAACATATGTTTGATATGATGCCACTTGCGTGGTGAACGTGGGAGTGCGAGGGGCGGTGGCGAAACGGACGAGTGTTCACTTCTGATTTCACGACCCGGGCAAGTGGGTGACGAAATCCCCCGGAAACGGACACCGGCGGACCAGACCGTGACGACGGCGGGTCCGGCACACGAATTTACATACATACTCCTGTAAATCGTTGGAGTGTTCGTCGTTCGCGACATCGAAACGGGGCGGATGAATCGGGATGTCGCCGCTTTCCACGGGTTCTAATGACGAATCGGCGTCTATCTCGAGTAGGATTGCCGTCTCGGAGTACACACATGGCGAACGTTATGTAGCTGCGGTGTGTAGGTGGCCCCGACATGCCCACAAACGGCGAGCCGGGTCGGACGGTCAAGACGACGAGAACGTCGTTCGAGATCATCGAGCTGCTGCAGGAGCACGACGGCGCCCGCGTGACCGAGGTGGCGACGGCGCTCGGGCTGGCGAAGAGCACCGCCCACAACCACCTGTCCACGCTGGCGTCGATGGAGTACCTGGTCAAGGAAGGGGATTGCTACTACGTCGGTACCAGGTTCCTCGGCATCGCGAAGTACGTCCGGAACCGGAAGGCAGCCTACGACCTCGCCGAACCGAAGGTCGAACAGCTTGCCGAGGAGACCGGAGAGCTGACGCAGTTCGCCATCGAGGAGCACGGGCAGGCCGTCTACCTCCACCGCGCCGCGGGCGAGCGCGCCGTGCGGACGGACACCGGCATCAGTCAGCGCGTCTCCCTCCACACGACGGCCGCGGGGAAGGCGATCCTCGCCCACCTCCCGGCCGAGCGCGTCGACGAGATCGTCGAGCAGCGAGGACTCCCGGCGCGCACCGAACACACCATCACCGACCGGGACGCCCTGCACGAGGAGCTCGCGGCCGTCCGCGACCGCGGCTACGCGCTGAACCGGGAGGAGCGAATCGTGGGCCTGCGCGCGATCGGCGCACCCGTCAGGAGTGCCGACGGGGACGTCATCGGCTCGATAAGCGTCGCGGCTCCCAGCAACCGGATGAAAGGCGAGTGGTTCGACCGGGAGCTCCCCGACCTGCTCCTGGGTATCGTCAACGAGCTAGAGCTCAACATCACCTACTCGTGACCCGCCGGCCGATTCAGGGACGTTCGGAATGTGCGAACGGCCGCGTCGAGGGCGGCAGTGGTGCCGGCAGGTGACGGCAGACCTGACGAGCAACTGTCCGGCGCCCGAGCGGCTACACGGGGCGGTCGATGTGCGTCCCGTAGCCCCGCTCGCCGACGACCTCGCCGTCGGCGTAGGCGAGCTGGCCCCGGACGACCGTGTGGGTCGGCCAGCCGGTCACCTCGCGGCCCTCGTACGGCGAGTAGTCCGCGCCGCCCTGGAGGAGTTCGGGCGTGACGGTCCTCGTCTCGTCCAGGTCCACCACGACCAGGTCGGCGTCACTGCCCACGCGGACGGCGCCCTTCTTCGGGTAGAGGTTGAACGCCTTCGCCGTGTTCGTGCTCGTGACCTCGACCGCCCGTTCCAGGGAGATGCGGCCCTCGGTGACCCCCTCCGAGAGGATGAGCGGGAGCATCGTCGCAGTGCTCGGGAAGCCCGGCAGGCTGTCCGGGACGTCCTCGCCGATCTTGTCCTCGGCGAGGTTGGCGCAGTGGTCGGTGCCGATGCAGGAGATGGTACCGTCGGCCACCCGCGCCCACAGCGTCTCCTGGTCTTCCTTCGAGCGGACCGGCGGGTTGACGTTGTGGCGCTCGTCGCACTCCTCGGTCGTCAGCGCGAGGTAGTGAGTGCAGGTCTCGCCGGTCAGCCGGTAGCCCGCCCCCCGGAGCGCCGCGAGCTCGTCGGCGGTCCGCCCGGAGCTGATGTGGACGGCGTAGAAGCGGTCGTCGTAGTCGTGCTGCCGGGCGAGCGCCGCGCCGGCGACCATGCTCTGGGCCTCGGCGTAGCCGGGGAACCCCTCGACGAGCACGTCGTAGCCGCGGTACTCCTCGTCCTCGTCGCGCTCGATCTCGAGGTACGGGTTCTCGCCGAGCGCGCTCGTGATCTCGACGTTCTCGGAGTGGTAGCCGAGCGTCGTCGGCACGTCGAGGTCGGCGAGCGCCTGGACGAAGGCGTCGCCGAAGTCGTCGCGCATCTCGCAGTCGACGCCGAACTTCTCGGCGGCGCTGTACTTGTAGTTCATGTACCACTTGAAGGAGGTGATACCGAGCTCCTCGACGATGTAGGGGATCTCCGAGACGTGCTCGAAGGAGAGCAGGCCGAGCGAGAAGAAGTAGTCGTGGTAGTAGTTCGGCTCCGCCTGGGCGAAGTACTCGTCCATGATGTCGGCGTAGCGCCCGGCCCGACGAAAGTAGTTCCCGATGGTGGTGACGCCGCCGACCAAATCCGAGCGAGACTCGCTCTCGCCGTCCGCGTCCACGCCCCGGTAGATGCCGTGGTGGGTGTGCGGGTCGATGGCGCCCGGCAGGACGTACTTTCCCCCGGCGTCGATCTCCGTCTCGCCGGAGAGCGTCCCGGGCGCGGCGATGGCGCTGACGACGTCTCCGTCCGCCGCGACGTCCGCGTGCAGCCGACCGAGTTCCGGGGTGACTACCGTGCCGTTCGTGATGACGAGGTCGTGGGTCATGTGCACCGATGAAAGCGAAAAGTCGTCGGAACGACTTAACTATATCCGGCACCCGGTCCGAGCGCAGACGTCGGGCCGTTCGGTATGTGCGAACCGACGGTCACTCGCCACGGTCCCAGCCGTGCCTGCGGAGGTAGGACTCGAGGTCCGTGAAGGCGACGTCGTGTTCGCGGCGGAGTGCCGCGATGTCGACCTCGTAGCCGTGCTCGTTGAACCAGCGGTGCATCGCGGCGTGGACCTCGTCCACCTGCTCGCCGGCCGCCTCGACGGGGAGTGACTCCGGGCGAACGTCCACGCCGGTCACGTCGCTGAACACGGCGGCGGCGCTCGCCAGGGTGTGCTCGTCGCCGGCGAGTTCGTAGGTCCCCCCGACGTACCGCGTCGGGTCCGCGAACGCCCGGACCGCCATGGCGCCGATGTCGTCGACGTCCACGAGCTGCAGCGAGACGTCAGGTTCGAGGGGGAGCGCGAGAGTCCCCTCCAGTATCGCCGCGCGCTGGCCCTCGAAGTTCTGCATGAAGTAGGTCGGTCGCAGTACCGTCGCCGGGATGCCGAGCTCGGCGATGCGCTCCTCGATGGCGCGCTTGGGCTCGAAGTTCGCCAGCCCGGTGTCCCGGTCGGCGCTGGCGACCGAGGAGTAGACGAGGTGCTCGACACCCACGTCGGCGGCCACCTCGGCCACGTTCATCCCCTGCCGGCGCTCGACCTCGGGACCGCCCGCCCGGAAGACCGAGACGCTGAACACGGCGTCGACGGCGGCCACGAGCGGTTCGAGGGACCCGGGGTCCAGCAGGTCGCCCTCGACGACGGTCGCGCCCACGTCGGCGAGTCGCCTGGCGGCGTCGCCGGCCGGGTTCCTGGTCAGGGCGTCCACCGAGAACGTCGGCTCGCCGTCCCACGAGAGCAGCTGCTCGGCGACGGCGCCGCCCTGCTGGCCGGTCGCGCCGACGACGAGGATTCGTCGTTCGCTCATCGGTGCTCCTATCGGAACCCGGCGGGATAAAGGGGCCGATGTGGCGACTCCCCCACCTGATCGCAGGCGCTCCGGTCCGACCAGCCCGGACCGTCCCCGGTTCAACGGGCCTCACCGACCGAGACCGACCGAGGGGAAGCACTTATGTCGCCGCCGGGGAACCACTCGCCGATGAACGACTCGGGCTATCCCCTCGACGGCGTGCGGGTCGTCGACTGCACGCAGATGCTCTCCGGCCCGTTCGCCACCCAGCTACTCGCGGACATGGGCGCGACGGTCGTCAAGGTCGAACGCCCCGGAGTCGGCGACATCACCCGGTCCATCGAGCCGATGGTGGGCGACTCCGATACGACGGCCTACTTCGCGTCGCTCAACCGCGGCAAGCAGAGCGTGGCGCTCGACCTCTCGACCGATGCCGGCGTCGAGGCGTTCGCCCGCCTCGCCGAGACGGCCGACGTGGTCGTCGAGAACTACCGCCCCGGCACGATGGAGCGGTGGGGCCTGGGCTACGAGTCGCTCCGCGAGCGCAACCCCGACCTGGTCTACTGCTCCATCTCGGGCTTCCTCGACGGACCGTACCGGGAGGTGCCGGCCTTCGACATGGTCTCGCAGGCGCTCGGCGGGAGCATGAGCGTCACCGGCGAGGCAGACGGCCCGCCGCTCCGACCGGGGCTCCCGTTCGCGGACCTCTGTGCCGGGATGTACGCCGTCGTCGGCGTCGTCACGGCGCTCTACACCGTGCCCGAGTGTGGCGGCCAGCACGTCGAAGCGCCCATGTTCGAGGGGCTGCTCTCCTGGCTGACCGAGCGCGCCGGGCGGACCTTCGCCACCGGCGAGCCCTACCCCAGAAACGGCTCGACGCACCCGTCGCTCGCCCCGTACCGCGTCTTCGAGACGGCCGACGGCTGGCTGGCGCTCGCCGTCGGGAGCCAGGGGACCTGGCGGTCGTTCTGCCGGGCCGTCGACCGCCCCGACCTGCTCGCCGACGCGCGCTTCGAGACGAACACCGACCGCGTGGCGAACCGCGAGGCGCTGGCCGCTGAGCTCGAGGCCCTGTTCGCCGAGCGGACCGCCGAGGCGTGGTTCGAGCACCTCCGAACGCACGACGTGCCCGCCGCGCCGGTGAAGGACACGGTGGCCGTCTTCGAGGACCCGCACGTCAGGGCGAGCGAGAAGTCCAGCGACCTGGAGATAGACGACGTGGCGCTGCCGTTCGTGGAGTGCCCGGTCGCGTTCTCCGGGGCGCAGACCGGCGGGTCCGGTCCACCACCGGCGCTGGGCGAGCACACGGCGGCCGTGTTCGAGGAGCTGCTCGACGAGTCGGCGCTCGCGGCCCTGCTGGCCGAGACCGAGTCCACGACCGAGTAGCGCTCGCCCCCGACCGCGTCCGTAGTAGCGTCCGCCTACTCCGGACCGCCCTCGTCGTGGAGTGGGACGCCGTCGTCGTCGACGGGCGGGGCGCCGACGACCAGCCAGACGTGCGTCCGGTCGGTGTCGTTGAAGACGGTGCGCGGGGTCTCGGGGGCGACCCGGACCGCCCCCCGCTCGGGGACGGCCATCGGCTCGCCGTCGATTCGCATTCTGCCCGGCCCGTCGAGCACCACGTAGAGCTCCTCCTGCTCGCGCTGGCGGTGCGGGCCGAGCTCGTCGCCGGGGGAGACGAACCAGCAGCTCGACCGCATCTCCCGCAGGTCGAGGGTCTCGGTCAGGCTGACGTGCTCGACGCCCCGGTGGTTCGGTCGGCGCGCCGCGTCGTCGAGGGGTACGCTGTCGAAGTCGCGCATCATCGGTGCGTCCGTGTCGCCGGAGGACGATAAACGTAGGTCACGCGGACAAACTGGACCGGGAATCGTGAGCGAGCGACGACTGGAAAGCGGTGGGACACCGACCGGTGGGAACGACGGCGTCGGCACAGCCGGAGAGGGTGACTACAGCAACAGGTAGACGTCGTCGCCCTCGACGAGGGTGTCGGCCTGCGAGAGGTGGGGCGCGAGGTCGCCACCGAAGGGGTTCGTGCCGCCGTCGAGGTCGAACTCCCAGCCGTGCCAGGGGCAGATGATCTTCTCCGCGTCGAGGTCGAGTTTCCCCTCGACGACGGGACCGTACTGGTGCGGGCAGACGTTCCGGTAGGCGTAGACGGTCTCGCCCTCCAGGCAGACGAGGAACTTCCGCCCGTCGACGGTGACCCGCCGGGGTCGCTCCGCGAGCGCCGACAGGGTCGTGGCGTGGTGTTTCGTGCTCGTCATGCTACAGCCGGAAGGCCTCCTTCGCGTTCTCGTGGTACACCTTCGACCAGTGCTCCTTCGGGAAGTGGTCGCGGACGACCGTCGGCGGGTCGAAGTCCCAGTGGGGCCAGTCCGTCGCGAAGAGGATGCGGTCCCAGCCGCCGGCGAGCTCGACGAGGTACTCGACGTTCGTCGTCTCCTCCAGCGGCTGGGAGATGACGTAGAACTGGTCGGTGAAGTACTCCGAGGGGAGCTTCTCGAGCAAGGGAGCCTCGTTGCGCCGCGCGAGGAACTCCTTGTCGATGCGGTAGATGTAGGGGATCCAGCCCAGGCCCGCCTCCATCGAGATGAAATTCAGGCCGGGGTACTTCGCGGGCACGCCGCGACAGAGCAGGCTGGTGATCTGGGCCATCTGCTGGAACGGGTGGCTGATGGCGTGGACCTCCAGGAACTTGTGGAAGTAGTTCGTCTGCAGGGGGAAGGTGGGGTGGGTGGTCGCCGCGCCGTGGAGCGCGATGGGGAGGTCGTACTTCGCGGCGGCCTCGTAGATGGGGTCGAAGCGCTCGTCTCCCAGGGCCTTCTCCGGGCCGACCGGGTTGAGATAGACACAGACCATGTCCTCTTCGTCGCCGTACTTCTCGATCTCCTCCGCGCCGACCTCGGGGTCCTGGACCGGCACGAAGACGCCGCTCTTGAAGCGCTCCGAGTCGTCGAGCCAGACGTCCAGGATGTAGCGGTTGTACGCGCGGGCCAGCTCGACCGCGACGTCGCGGTTGTGGAGCAGGCCGTGGTAGAGGTTCTTCGTCGGCGAGATGATGGCCGTGTCGAGGCTCAGCTGCTCCATCACTTCCGCTTCCTGCTCGGGGCCGCGGACCGTGGCGTAGCCCGCGCGACCGCCCGCGGACCGGTCCCAGCCGTCCGAGGGGTACTCGAAGTACTCGCTCTCGACGTAGCTTTTCGCCTCGGCGTCGTCGACGTAGGGGAGCAGGTCCTCGACCGTCTCGCGGATGTGGGCGTCGCAGTCGATTACCTCCTCCGGGATGTGTATCGGGGTCTCGGGACCACCCTTGAGAACTGGCCCGTCGGCTCCGTCACCGTCGCTCGGGTTGGGCATGCGACTGGTCCGTAAGAAGGGGGCCACCTTAAACGTTGCAGTGGGACCCGAACCCGACCGAGACGGTACTATAAATTCAGTGACACGATTGCTTCGTCGCGGGTCCCGACCCGACAACACGATTGCTCCGGCGGGCGGCTCGACCCGGCAGCACGACCGCCGTCCGAGACGCTCAGACCGGCAGCACGACCGCCGTCCGAGACGTTCAGACCGGCAGCACGACCGCCGTCCGAGACGTTCAGACCGGGCGCTCGATGTGCTCGCCGAAGCCCCGCTCGCCGACGACCTCGCCGTCGGCGTAGGCGACCTGCCCGCGGACGACCGTGTGGGTCGGCCAGCCCGTGACCTCCTTGCCCTCGTAGGGGGTGTAGTCGCAGCCGCTCTGCAGGACGTCGGTCGAGACGGTCCTCGTCTCGTCTAAGTCCACGACGATCAGGTCGGCGTCGCTGCCGACGCGGATGGTCCCCTTCCGCGGGTAGCACTTCCAGGCCTTCGCCGTGTTCGTGCTCGTGACCTCGACCGCGCGCTCCAGGGAGATGCGGCCCTCGGTGACCCCCTCCGAGAGGACGAGCGGGAGCATCACCGACGTGCTCGGGAAGCCGTAGAGCGACTCGAAGATGTCCTCCCCGAGTTTCTGGTCGGCGTCGTTCGGGCAGTGGTCCGTGCCGATGCAGGAGATGGTGCCGTCGGCCACCCGCGCCCACAGCGTCTCCTGGTCTGCCTTCGACCGGACCGGCGGGTTCACCTTCATCCGGTCGTCGCACTCCTCCGTGGTCAGTGTCAGGTAGTGCGGGCAGGTCTCGCCGGTCACTCCGTAGCCGGCCGCCTGGAGCGCCGCCAGCTGGTCGGCGGTCTCCTTCGCGCTGATGTGGACGGCGTAGAAGCTGCCGTCGTAGTCGTGGAGCCGGGTGAGCGCGCTCCCGGTCATCATGCTGTGGGCCTCGGCGTGGCCCGGGAAGCCCTCGACCAGCGCCTCGTAGCCCGTCGCGCCGGCCGCCTCGACCCGCTCCTGGTGGTAGCTCGTTATCTCGGCGTTCTCGGAGTGGAAGGCGAGCTGGGTCGGCTCCTCGCGGGCGGCGAGCGTGGCGACGAACTCGTCGGCTCGCCCGTCGAAGATGCTCCCGTCCTCCGGGCCGCCCCCCGCCTTCCTGACGGGGAACCACTTGAACGTCGTGATGCCCCACTCCTCGATGGCCTGGGCGGTCGCCGGCCCGACGTCCGGAATGGAGGTCGGGTCGAGGGTGATGAAGAAGTCGTGGTAGTACCGGTCCCGGGCCTCCTCGAGGTAGGTCGGCACGAACTCCTCCCACAGCCCGCGCCGGTAGGAGAGCATGACGTTGACCGTCGTCACCCCGCCCACGAGGTTCGAGCGGGACTCGGCGACGGCGTCCGTCGTGAACTCGCGGTAGAGGCCGTGGTGGGTGTGCGGGTCGATGGCGCCCGGCAGGACGTGCTTGCCGTCGGCGTCGATCTCCGTCTCGCCAGCGAGCGTCCCGGGCGCGGCGATGGCGCTGACGACCCCGTCTGTGGCGCCGACGTCGGCGCGGAACGTCCCGAGCTCCGGCGTGACGACGGTGCCGTTTTTGACGACGAGGTCGTGGCTCATTCGGTGTCCCCGACGCTCGCGAGATACTCCTCGACCGCGTCGCGCTCTAAGACCTCGGCGTACTTCATCCACATGTCGAGTAAGCCGATCTTGTGGGAGGCCTCGATGCGGTCGAAGATGCACTCCTGGGGGAGCACGACGCTGAAGCCGTGGGACTGCCCGTCGACGGTCGTCGCCCGCACGCAGCCGCTGGTGGAGTTGCCGACGACGACCAGCGTGTCCACCTGCCGCCGGATGAGCCGCGAGAGCAGGTCGGTGCCGTAGAACGCGGAGGCGTAGGACTTATCGACGACGAGGTCGCCGTCCTGCGGGGCGATGGGGTCGACGATGGCCAGGTCCTCGTGGTCGGGGTCGTCGTAGCTCGACGGGATGACCCGCGTGTAGGCGACCGGGACGCCGTGTGCCCTGGCGGTCTCCAGGAACGGCTCGATGTCCTCGATGGCGTTCCAGGCGATCTCGCCCATCGAGGACGAGGAGCCCTCTCGAATCGACTCCAGGATGGGGACGTTCTCGCCCACGATGAGTCGCTGCATGTCGATGACGAGCACCAGCGGGTTCTCCCCGAGCCCGCGGGAGTCCCAGGTGTTCGCACCGCGCTGATCGTAGCCGCCCTCGACGATGACCTGCCGGTCCTGTTCGGTCAGCAGGTCGTCCCAGATGTGCTCGGTCATGGCTACCAGATTCCGAGTGCTACAAGCTACGACGCGATATTAAAGGTTCGCGTTCGGGTCATCGGTAGTGTTCAGCTTGGCCGATTATCACGGAGCAGTCGCTCCGGCTGTCCTCGGCCCCTTTCGGATTCCCACCCATGCCGCCTGGAGACCCGGCATCCGCGTATCTGAACACTGCCCGGGTCGTCGGCAGTGTCCGGATTCTCCCGTGAGTGATTCCACCGTAGCCGTTCGTCGTGAGTACCGGACCCACCTCGAACGCCCACCCAGCACGGGGCGTCCTGGCACGGGTGGAATCGAAAGGGGCGGCGGGCGGGACGACGTCGGCTGCAGGCCCCGAACCGGCGCTCGCGGCGACTTACACAGGCTTACACAGGCTTACACAGGCTTACAAACGCTTACAACGGCCCGAACCGACCGGCTCGGGGTCGAAAACGCCGATTTTCCGGGTCGCGGTCGCAGGCCGGCGTGAGCCAGGCCAGGGGAGACCGGGCCGTCGGTCGGGAGAGCACGCAACCCGGTCAGTCGCGGGCCGGCGCGAACGTCTCGTAGGTCTGCCGGATGAGCGCGGGGTCGGAGCCGGCCGGCCGGACGATGGGGAGGTCGACGCCGGCGTCGCGGATGTGGCGGAGCTTCCGGGCGGCCTCGGCGGGCGTGCCGTAGACCGCCACGATGTCGAGGTACTCGTCGCTGAGTGCGTCTGCGGCGGCCGCGACCGACGGGGCGGCGCGCGCGGCGGCCACGTCGTCGCCGAACCCCGCCTCCTCGGCGACCCGGTCGTAGTAGCCGGGGATGCTCCGGAAGTAGCGGACCACGTGCTCGGCGGCCGCCCGCCGGGCCACCGCGCGGTCGTCGGCCACGGCCGCGAGGACGTACATCGCCACGTCGATCTCGTCGAGGCCCCGGTCCGCGCGGACGGCCCCATCCGCCAGCCAGCCGCGGGCGGTGGCGAACTGGTCGAGCGGGTAGAGGTTGGGGAGCCAGCCGTCGGCCAGCTCGCCGGTCAGCCGCACGTTCCCCGGGCCGAGCGCCGCGTTGTAGATCGGGATGGAGTCGCGGACCGGCTCGAATGTCTCCCAGAAGCTCGCCCGCCCCGGCGAGTAGAACTCGCCGTCGAACGGGCGACCGTCACCGGCCAGGTAGCGCCGGACGAGCGTGACGTACTCGGCCATCCGGGCCAGCGGCCGGTCGAAGGGCACGCCGTGGAACTCCTCGACGACGCCCGGGTGAGCGACGCCCAGCCCGAGTATCGCCCGGCCGCCGGAGTGGGCGTCGAGGGTCGCCGCCGACTGCGCGAGCGCCGCCGGCGTCCGCGAGAAGACGTTGACGATGCCGGTCGCCAGCTTGATCTCCTCGGTGACCGTCGCCCACCGTTCGAGCTTCCCGAAGGCGGTCATGCCCTGTCCCTCGGCGGCCCAGACGCTCTCGTAGCCGAGCGCCTCGACCTCGGCCACCATCTCCAGGTCGTCAGCCAGCGCGATCGAGACGCCGGTGCGGTCGCGTGTCGTCATCGTCGTGTACCGACTGCCCGGAGACGGCAGGTGGATAAAAACGTTCGTGCCGGACGGCCGGGTAGTGTTCAGATGAGCATCCATTGGTCGAACCACCCTACTTGGGTGGGACTGGAAGGGGCCGCTCGCTCGGCGAGCGAGACGACGTCCTGGCGAGCGAAGCGAACCAGGGCTCGGAAGGCGAGCACGGCGAGCCTTCCGGTGCAAGGACCGCAGGACGGAGTCCGAGGACCACAGCGAGTCGCAGCCGTCGAGCGAGCGGGGGCTTCCGAGGCAGTCCCACCCGTCGAATCCTCACGTACTCTCTTATCTGAACACTGCCGGACGGCCGACCGAAGGAGAAGCTGTCGGCCGAAGTACCACCAGGACCGCGACTCGCGACCGGTCAGGACAGGACCGCGACTCGCGACCGGTCAGGACAGGACCGCGACTCGCGACCGGCCAGGACAGGACGGATGGAACCCCGTCAGGGCTCGTCCAGCGGGACGACGCCGTCGACGGTGAGGTCGTTCCAGATGTCGAGCCGCGCGATCTGCCCGTCTTCGACCTCGTAGACGTCGACGTAGCGCACGTCGTCGAAGCGCTCGCCGTCGTTGTCCACGCCGTAGAGCCGACCGATGCTCACCACGCCGTCCTCGCATTCTATCCAGCGGTCGTACCGCTTGGCGACCCACTCGTAGCGCTCGGCGCTCGCCGCCAGGAACGCCGCCGGGGCGTCAGGTCCCTCGAACGTCGCGCCGGGTCGGGTGATGACCGCGTCCTCGACGAACAGCTCGTCCACTGTCTCGCGGCGGTCGTCGCCCTCCAGTCGGGCGAAGAACTCCTCGACTACGTCCCGCGGTGAACGCGTTGCCATGCACGACGGTCGGCGAGAACCACCAAGTACGTTCCGGCGAGTTCGACGGGGGTCGAACGGGACGGCGGCACCGACCGGGGCCGGTCGAACGGAGCGCCACCGGCACCGAACGGAGCGCCACCGGCACCGAGCGAAGCGAGCCGTCGACCGGGCCGACGATGGCTTTATTAGCGAACCGACGGAGGTACTGGCGTACATGAGCCTCGAAGACAGCCTGGGCAGTAGAACCATCGACGACGACGAGACGGAGGTCCTGCCCGCGGCCGAGGTGTCCTGGGACGTGGAGACGGACGTGCTGGTCGCGGGCGGCGGAGGCTGTGGGCTCGTCGCCGCGCTGGTCGCCTCCGAGGACCCCGACCTCACCGTCACCGTACTCGAGAAGGCGCCAGAGGTCGGCGGGAACACCGCCCTCTCTACCGGCATGATCCCGGCGGCCGGGACCCGGTTCCAGCGCGCGGCCGGCATCGAGGAGACCGCCGCGGACATGGCCCGCGACATCCAGGAGAAGAACCACCACCAGGCCGACGAGGAGATCGTGATGCGGCTCTGTCGCGAGAGCCGGAACCTGGTCCACTGGCTCGTCGACGACTGGGACGTGGAACTCGAGTTCGTCGACGACTTCCGCTACCCGAAGCAGTCCGAGTACCGGATGCACGCGCCACCCGGCCGCAAGGGGGCGAACCTCGTCTCGCAGCTCGTAGCGCGCCTCGCCGAGCAGCCCAACGTGGAGCTGTTGACGAACGCCCCGGTGCGACAGCTCGTCGGCGACGACGGGGCGGTCGCGGGCGTCGTGGCCGGGAAGTCCGTCGCGGAGGCCATCCGGGCGCGGAAGGTCGTCCTGGCGACCAACGGCTTCGGCGGGAACCGGCGGATGATCCGCGAGTGGTGCCCGGAGATCGAAGAGGCACTCTACTTCGGGGCCGACGGGAACACCGGCGACGGCATCCGGTGGGGCGCGGAACTCGGCGGCGAGCTGGCCTGCATGGACGCCTACCAGGGGTTCGCGGCCGTCATCCACCACGTCGGCGTCCACTCCACCTACGGCATCATCATGGAGGGCGGCGTGCTGCTCAACGAGGACGGCGAGCGCTTCGGCGACGAGACCCAGGGCTACTCCGAGTACGCCGTCGAGGTGCTGAAACAGCCGGGCGGCGAGGCCTACAAGCTCTTCGACGGGCGGATCTTCGACCACTTCGCGGGCAAGTTCGAGGACTTCGACGAGGCGGTCCGGCTCGACGCCTACGTCCGCGGCGAGGACCTGGCGTCCCTCGGCGAGGAGCTCGGGTTCGACGGCGAGGGGGCGCGGGCCACGCTCGACGCCTACAACGAGGCGGCAGCGGCGGGCGGGCCGGACGAGTTCGGCCGGGAGGACGGCCTGAAGCCGCTCGAACCGCCGTTCTACGGCGCGAAGGTCACCGGCGCGCTCTTCCACACTCAGGGCGGCCTGGTCGTCGACGAGCACGCCCGGGTGCTCCGGACCGACGGGAGCCCCGTCGAGAACCTCTACGCCGGCGGGGGCACCGCCTGTGGCATCAGCGGCCACGGCGCGGACGGGTACAGCAGCGGCAACGGCCTGACCACCGCGCTCGGCTTCGGTCGCCTGGCGGGCATCCACGCCCGCGACTCGCTGGCCGAGTGAGTCGGCGGCAGGTCGACGGCAAGTTTCGCGGCGGCGGTGTTCGGCGTAGAGACGCCGAGTGAGGCGGTCAGTCCTCGAACTCCTCGCCGAGCGTCCCCTCGTACTTCTCCTGCTCCTCGGGCGGGAGGTAGCGCTCCTCCCACTCGACGACCTCCGGGAAGCCCGCGAAGTCGTGGAAGCCGCCGAACGGCAGGTCGGCGAACTCGTCGTAGAGGTCGGCGACGGCGCTCGTCCCCCGCTCGCGGAGGCGTTCCGCGTGGTGGTACATGCTGAGGATGGTCGCCCGGGTCGACAGGCCGGGGTAGATGACGACGTCGAATCCGAGCTCCTGGAGGCGGGCCTGGTCGAGCATGGGCGAGATGCCGGTGCAGTTGTAGAGCGTCGGGGCGTCGACCTCCCGGCCGATGCGGGCGACCTCGTCCTCGTCGGTCGGCCCCTCGACGAACGCCACGTCGGCCCCGGCGTCGCAGTAGGCGTTCACCCGGGAGATAGCGTCGTCGAGCGAGCCGCCGACCGCGCCGCGGGCGTCGCTGCGGGCGACGACGACCAGGTCGCTGTCGCGCTCGTCGCGCACGTCGGCGGCCGCCTCGAACTTGCCGACGGCCTCCCGCTCCGAGATGACCTGCCGGCCCTTGACGTGGCCGCAGCGCTTGGGGAACGACTGGTCTTCGATCTGGATGGCCCCGACGCCCGCCTTGACGAACTCCCGGACGGTGCGGACGAGGTTGACGGCGTTCCCGAAGCCGTTGTCCGCGTCGGCGACGACCGGCACGTCCACGCACTCCTGGATGTTCCGGGCGTTGGTGACCATCTCAGGCATCGTGATGAAGCCGGCGTCCGGGTAGCCCGTCGCGGACAGCGAGGTGCCGTAGCCGGTCATGTAGACGGCCTCGAACCCCAGCATGTCGTCGACGCGCGCCGTCAGCGGGTCGTGGGCGCCGGGGCAGACGAGGATCTCCTCGCGGCCCAGGCGCTCGCGCAAGGTCGTGGCGTACTGCATACCGGGCTGTGGCCGGCTCGGCGCATAAACGTACCGTCCGCGTCGGGTCGGCCGAGACGCGAGGGGCGAGCCGCCACGGTGGGGGACCGGTCCCGCCCGTCAGTCGAGCCGCAGGCCCTCGGGGTGCTGGCGGTAGTGGGCGACGAGCCCGCCGGCGTCGAAGATGGCCTGTATCTCCTTCGGGATGGTCTCGCAGGGGAGTTCGTCGCCGGTGTCGAGGTCCCGGACCAGCCCGGCGTCGAGGTCGACCTCGACGCGGTCGCCCTCGGAGACGACGTCGGTGACGCCGGGACAGGTGACGACCGGCAGCCCCCACGCGATGCTGTTGCGGTAGAAGATGCGTGAGAAGGACTCGGCGACGACCGCCCCGACGCCCGCGACCTGGAGCGCCGCGGCCGCGCTCTCCCGACTGCTCCCCGAGCCGAAGTGCTCGCCGGCCACCACGACGTCGCCGTCCGCGAGCTCGTCTGCGAACCCCGGTCGGACCGGCTCGAAGACGTGCTGGGCCATCACGTCGAAGGACTCGCCGAAGTAGTCACTCGGCGTGATGAGGTCGGTGTTGATCTCGTCGCCGAAGACGAAGGCGCGACCCCTCATGCGCCCACCTCCCGCGGGTCGGTGATGCGCCCGGTGATCGCCGAGGCCGCCGCGGTCTCCGGGCTGGAGAGGTATATCTCCGAGGAGTCGGCACCCATCCGGCCCTGGAAGTTGCGGTTCTGGGCGGCCAGGCAGACCTCGCCGTCACCGATGACGCCCATGCCCATGCCGATGCACGCGCCGCAGGTCGAGTTGGTGACGACCGCGCCGGCGTCGTTGAACACCTCGATGAGGCCCGCGCGGTCGGCCCGCGCGTAGATCTCCCGCGACGCGGGCGTCACGATGAGCCGGGTGCGCGGCGAGACCGTCTCCCCCTCCAGCACCCGGGCGGCGGCCGCGAGGTCCTCGAACTTGCCGTGGGTGCACGACCCGACGAACACCTGGTCGAGTTCGACGCCCGCCACCTCGTCGACGTCGACCACGTTGGCAACCTTGTGGGGCCTGGCCACCTTCGGGCCGAGCGCAGCGGCGTCTATCTCGTAGCGCGCCAGGTAGCCGGCGTCGTCGTCGGCCACCCGGGGCGTGTACGGCTCGTCCGTCCGCGAGTCGACGTAGTCGGTCACCACGTCGTCCACCGGGCCGAACGCGAACTTCGCGCCCAGCTCGATGCCCATGTTGGTGAGGACGAACCGCTCGTCCAGCGACAGCGCCTCGACGGCCGGCCCAGTGTACTCGATGGCCTTGTACCGGGCGACGTCGGTGCCGTACTCGCCGGCGATGTGGAGCAGCAGGTCCTTCGCGGAGACGTGCTCGGCGAGTTCGCCGGTCACGGCGAACTCGATGGTCTCCGGGACCCGGAACCAGGTCTGCCCGGTGGCGTAGACGTAGGCCATGTCGGTGTGCCCGATGCCAGTGGCGGCCGCGCCGAACGCGCCGTGGCTGGTCGTATGCGAATCGGTCCCGACGAGGAGCTCCCCCGGCCTGACGTGCCCGTTCTCGGGAAGTATCTCGTGGCAGATGCCCGACCCCACGTCGTAGAAGTTCTCGATACCCTGCTCGCGGACGAACTCGCGGATGCGGTGTTTCTGGTTCGCGTCCCCGACCGTGTGCGAGGGCGCGACGTGGTCCATCGGACAGACGATGCGCGAGGGGTCCCAGACCCGCTCGACGCCCATCTCCTCGAGGTGGGTGATCACGCCGTCGGTCCCGAGGTCGTGTGACATCGCTACGTCCACGTCGCACACCAGGTGGTCGCCCGGCGAGACGGCCTCGGACCCCGACGCCCGCGCAAGAATCTTCTCTGCGATAGTCGCGCCCATGGGAGAGACTGACGCAGCCGGGCACATAAACCTGTTTCGAGGACGACGACCCCCAGCCACGGCCCCGCCCGGTATTTGTGATTTGTTCACATTAAACATCTTTTTTCGGGAGAGAGTGTCATAGAAAAACGGGAAAAATTAATGTACGGGCCCTCAAATTGGGCTATACACTTCGGCGAGTGACATGAAAGACCGAATCAGCAATCGACGGACCGTCCTGAAGCGCATCGGCCAGGCGACCACCGTGGGCGCGGCCATGAGTATCGCGGGCTGCACCGGCGGTGGTGGTGGCGACGGCGGCGACGGCGGCGACGGCGGTGGAGGTGAGACCACCACACAGCCCCCGACGAGCGAGGAGACGACGACAGAACAGATGACGACCGCCGAGCTCACGCCCGTGAAGTGGACCCACGGGACCGGGTTCAGCGAGAAGGCGAACAACAAGGACGGCATCGACCCCTCGCACCTCTGGGAGCTGAGCCGGCGGCTCGACCAGAAAAGCGACGGCAAGATACAGATGAACGTCGTCGGGGGCAACCAGCTCTGCTCGTTTGCCACCTGCGGCGAGAAGCTCCAGGCCCGCGTCATCCAGACGGGGTCGGCCGCGTTCTCGCCAGCCGACGGGACCTGGCCCTCGCTGTACATCTGGACCATCCCGTACCTCTTCCCGCCGATGAGCCAGCCGCCCTACGCGAACAAGCCGGCCATCAACGCCACCGTCTTCTCCAAGGAGATGTGGGAGAAGTTCTGGGTCCCGTTCGGCAAGAAGAACGGGCTGGTGCCCTTCCTGCCGGAGGAGGCCGAACTCCGCGGTCTGTTCATCGGGAAGGGGGCCTCCAAGGAGCTCGGCAGGCGGGTCCGGAAGCCCGCCGACATCGAGGGGATGAAGATCCGGCGGACGTTCAGCCGGATGTCCGCGAAGGCCATCGAGTCCTGGGGCGCGAACTCGGTGGAGATCTCCTGGGCCGACACCCTCCAGGGAATGAAGTCCGGGCTGGTCGACGGCATGGAGATCTGGGCCTCCGCCAACGCCGCCTTCGGCATGGCCGACGTGACGGGCCAGGCGGTCATCAACAACTGGGACATCGGCCTCGAGCCCAACTGGATCACGGTCGACTTCCTCAAGCAGCTCTCCGCCGCCGACGCCCAGCTCATCGGGGAGACCACCAAGGAGCTCTCCGAGGAGTGGGTGCGGATGACCGACGACATCAACGAGAACCGCGTCGGGCTCGCGGACCCGCCGAAGGAGGGCTCGAAGTTCGCCGAGACGGGCACGCAGGTGAACATCCTGACCGAAGAGGAGATGAACGTCTGGAAGGGCGACCTCGACCCGATGGACAACCCCGACCAGTACCAGAAGGCCTACGACCAGGCCAAGCCCATCGTCGACGACCCCCGCGGGTTCGTCGAGGACATCTACAACGCGGCCCGGAGCTCGGACATCCCGGACTCGTACGCCGACTTCACGTACGAGGCCTGGTGGCACGACTACATCGACGAGCTCACGAGCTGATCGCAGACGACGCAGAGGGTGACCACCAACGGAGGCACTGGTGGAAACCCGTGGGCGACCACCAACGGAGGCACTGGTGGAAACCCGTAACGGACGACGCGGCACCCGCAACGGACGACGGACGACACACGGCACCCGCAACGGACGACGGACGACACGGACGGAAACGGTCCACGAACGACGCGACCGCCGACCCGCACCCCGTACCCGAGCACGAACGACACCAAACCGACACAAATGACGACGAACGAAGACCGAAGACAGCTACTCTCGACCGTGGAGCGTCACTTCGAGGGCTACGTCGCGAGCATCATCATGTTCGCCTACACGGCGATCATCCTGTTCACCATCATCACCAGAACGCTCAACCTCGACGTCAACACCACCTGGGTGCAGGCCGTCGACATCGGTGGCTTCGTCTGGCTGGGCTGGCTCGCGGTCGCGTACGCCATCCGACACGACGGGCACCTTCGGTTCACGTTCTTCAGAGAGCGGTTCTCGTCCCGCGCCAACTACGTCGTCTACTGGGCCGAGTGGCTCTCCTGGCTCGCGTTCGCGGGCGTCATCTTCTGGTTCTCCCTGCCCATCCTCGAGCTCCGGATGAGTTCGGGGACCACCATCGTCGGGACGCCCATCCCGCGCTATCTCACGTACCTGGCCATCCCGGCCGGCTTCGGGCTCATCCTGGTCAGGCTGGGCCAGCAGGCGGTCATCGTCACGCGTCGGTACCTGGACGGTGACGAGCTCACGCTGGAGAGCGGGTTCGACGACGCGGAGAGTGTCTGACGTGATCGAGCTGACCCAGATGCAGGTGCTGTTGTTGCTGACGATGGTCAGCGTCGCCCTCTTCCTGCTGGGCGTCTCCATCGCCCTGGTCTTCGGGGTCTGGGCGGTCGGGTTCTCGTTTTTCGTCCCCATCTTCCCCTTCTCGAACATGGCCATCGTCTCCTATACGCACCTCGCGGTCTTCCCGTTCGTCGCCATCCCCATCTTCATCGTCGTCGGGTCGCTGATAAACAAGGTCGGCATGGCGAGCCACATCATCGACTTCTCGCGCTCCGTCGGCGGCTGGCTGCCGGGGAGCACGGGCAACACCGCCGTCTACACCGCCGGCGTCTTCTCGGCCATCACCGGGTCGAACGCCGCGACGACCGCGTCGGTCGGCGAGGCGCTCCACGACGACCTCGTGGAGGAGGGCTACAGCCCGGCCTTCTCGGCCGCCACCATCGCGTCCGGCGGCACGCTGGGCATCATCATCCCCCCGAGCGTGCTGTTCATCCTCTACGGCATCACGTTCAACGTCTCGGTCTCTGACCTCTTCCTCGCCGGGGCGCTGCCCGGCATCATGATGATGCTCGCGCTCTCCGCGACGGTCAGCTACTACGCGTACCGGAACGACTACGGCGTCGACGAGTACACCTTCAGCGTCCGCAACATCGTGACGAACACCTGGCAGGCCCGGAACGCGATCATCACCATCGCGTTGCTCATCGGTGGCATCTTCTCCGGCATCTTCACGCCCTCGGAGTCGGCTGCGGTCGCGTTCACGTACATCTTGCTGACGGGCGTCTTCTCCGGGACCGTCTCCGACGTCGGCGATCTCGCGCCGTCGTTCCTGAGCTCCATCATGGTGATGGGGATGATCGTCCCCATCTTCGTAGCCTCCGTGATGATCCAGCAGAGCCTCTCGTATTTCAGCATGCAGACGGTCATCTCCGACCTCCTGATGCAGCTGGGCAACCCCGTCCTCATCTTCGTCGGCATGGCGGTCGTGATGCTGATCAGCGGCTCCATCCTCGACTCCGTGCCGAACATGATCCTGACGGCCCCGCTTCTGGCGCCCGCGGCGTTCTCGCTCGGCATCGACCCGCTGATGTGGGGCGTCATCTTCATGATCAGCGACGCCATCGGCTTCATCACCCCGCCGTACGGGCTGAACCTCTACATCATCAGCGGGCTGACCGGCATCGACTACATGGACGTCGCGCGGGCGGCGCTGCCCTACATGGTCGCGCTCTCGCTGGTCTGGCTTTTGTTCTTCTCGCACCCGGAGCTGAACGTCCTGGCCCCCTGAGCGGGGCCGTCCGATCCCCCTCGATGAACGACCTGACCGGCGAGCCGGGCCGCCGCCGGGGTGTCGACGGGGCCGCTGTTCTCGCCGCCCGCGAACACTTATTAGCTCCGCCGGCAATCCACGTCCAACCCGGAATGATAGTCGTCACCACCGGTGAGCGATTCCGGCTCATCACGCAACCGGCCCACGCGGAACTGTCCGGCCAGCTGGCAGACCACTGGGGGAACGACCGGTTCGACCGACCGGCACCGCGCTCGGCCGTCGTTCTGGCCGCCTACCACCACGACAACGGCTGGTGGGAGGAGGACCTGGGGCCGCGTCTCGGCCCGGCGGGCGAGCCGCGGAACTTCCTCCAGTCGGACCGCGACCGGTGGGTCGCGTTCTACGACGAGGGGATCGACAACGTGCGGTCGCTCGACCCGTACGCCGGGCTCCTGGCCTCCATGCACGGATCGGGCATCCGACGCCGCCGGTACGCCAGCCAGCCGGCGATGCCCGAGCGGCGACACGACTACAGCGAGTTCGTCGCCTCCCAGGAGGCGCTCCAGCGGCAGCTCCTCGCCGAGCTTCGCCGGTCCGACGAGTACGGCGAGTACGTCTCCGACGCCGACGTCGACACGCTCGAGACCCTCCACGAGTCCGGCGACGTTGGCGACGTCGGTTCCGACAGTCGCCTGCTCGCCAGCTACCTCCTGGTCCAGCTGTTCGACCGGCTCTCGCTGTACTACTGTATGAACGAGCCCCTGGAGGCCACCCGGCTCGGTCCGGTGCCGGTCTCCGACGACGAGACGCCCCTCGACCTCGCCATCACGCCCGTCTCCGAAAGCGAGGTGACCCTGGACCCGTACCCCTTCGACGAGTCACCGCTCGACCTGTCTGTCTCCGGTCGACTGCTTCCCGCCCGGCAGTACGAGAGCGAAGGGGCCCTCGTCGACGCGTACTTCACCGCGCCGCGTCGGACGTGGACGATCACCGTTCGGCCCCCCTGACCCGCGGACGACGAGGAGCGGCAGGCGCGAGGTCTGTAACCCGCGTTCGAGCTACCGTCACTACCGTCGCGCCGTCGGTGCTGCAGCGACCGCTCGACCGACGGGACCGTGCCGGTCCAGATCCCACGCGGAATCCCCGCTCATCCAGTGCCCGGTCTCCACCACTCCGAAGGCGTAGCCGAACGTTCGACGGTGCGGCGGTATTCGACAGAATAGTCAGTATTCTGATTGCGAATCCCGAGCCCCCGAAGTCGAAACGTCGGGGCCACGTTCGATAAAACTATAATGTCGATAGGATACATAGAAATCAGAGATGTTCGTGCCAATCCAGCTCCACGGACACCACGTTCCGTGGAACACCGAGCCACTCGACGACACCTCCCTCACGCTCGGTCTGACATGGCCGCCGACGAACCGCCAGCAACAGCTGTTCCAGCGACGTGGACTCCGTGCAGGGATGGACGTATGGCAGATGGTGAAGCGGTCGTCGGTCTGAACGAACGTTCCAGATCCCCGCTCGTCCAACAGGCACAGCGAGAGGGAGCAGGTGTCACAACTGGGTCGTGGCGTGGCGAGATGACTGACGAGAACGTGACCGGCTCAGAGAGAAGTGAGTCGATTGCTGATATGACGAGAATAATATAGAATGGCTGATTAGACAGAAAATCCTCATCTAAGTATCGGCCGGGATTCGGGGGAGACTCGCGCCCGTTACCGGGGGGCATATCGTTGATTTGAAAGATAGTTCGCGAACCCGGCTCTCCGATTCGAGCGTCGAGTGAGCCAGCCACACACGCATACGGACGGTCCCGTCACGTTACAGTCGTACATCCGTAAAGGACGCTGGTCGCCAGCCTGGATTCGTGCTCGACCGACCAGATTCGACGGGGCGGGAAACGGAGACCTGCGCCCACGGAACCGAGGCTGGCGCGGGAAGACGGTCGAAATCGGTTCATCGATAGTGAACGACCGAAATAACCACACATCTTGGACCGGTTCGGGAGAATCGCGGAAAATATTACGCGATTTCCTGAAGAACTGCCAGAACGTATTGTTATAACGGCTAGCGCGCTTATCTCAAACCCCGACGCCACCGGTAATTCTGAAGGGAGTTCCGACGATGATGAAACGTACTTCAGGGTAATGCGTCGTGGTATCGAGTAGCAATAGTTAAATTGTGGGACCCGAAATAGGGTTCAATGACGAACGAAGGTGCCCGAACATGAGCTACGAGGTGAAAGCCGGAACGAAGCTGTTCAGCATCATCGAAGCGATCCAGAAGCTCGGCGGGGCGACCCTGACCGAGATCGCGACCGAACTCGAGTACCCGAACAGCACGACGCACAACCACCTGCAGACGCTGCGGGAGAACGGCTACGTGGTCGTCGAGGACGGCACCTACTACCTGAGCCTGAAGTTCCTGGACCACGGAGTCCACGCCAAACGCCGGCTGAAGATCGCCCGGTTCCTCCCGCCAGTGCTCAAGCAGCTCGCCGTCGACACGAACGAGGCGGCGTGGTTCATGGTCGAGGAACGGGGATACGTCGTCGGCCTGGAGAAGGCGATGGGCGATCGCGCGGTCCAGACCTCGGGCCGGATCGGACGCCACACGCGGCTACACTACCACGCGCCCGGGAAGGCCATCCTCTCCGCGCTCCCGGAGGAGCGCGTCGAGGAGATCGTCGAACGGCACGGACTGACCCGACCCACGGAGAACACCATCACCGACTTCGAGGAGCTCAGGGCCGAACTCACGGAGATCCGGGAGCGCGGCGTCGCGTTCGACATCGCTGAAGCCGTGCCGGGCATCCGGAGCATCGCCTCGCCGGTCGTCTGCGACGGCGAGGTCCACGGGGCCGTCGCCATCGTCGGCCCGGAGAACCGCCTGAAGGGAGACCGGTTCCGGCACGAACTCCCGGACCTGGTCTCGGGGGCGGCCAACGAACTCGAGCTGCGCCTGCGGTACGACACGCCCTGAGTCGAGTCGGCCAGCGGGGGTTCCAACGGCGGGGCGGCGGATGGGGAGTCCGTCGCCGGTTCGATGCAAAGGGATTTGGTGCCGGCCCCCGCCAGATGGGCACATGACTGTCGAAGTCGATCTCTCGGGACGCGTCGCCGTCGTGACCGGGGGGACCAGGGGGATCGGTCTGGCCATCTCCGAGACGTTCGCGGCGGCCGGCGCCGACGTCGTCCCGACTTCGCGGACCGACGCGGACGTGCAGGCGGCCGTGAACGCGGTCGAGGGCTACGGCGTCGACTCCCTCGCCCTGGCGACCGACGTCACCGACGCGACGGCCGTACGGGACCTCTTCTCCCGGACCAACGACGAACTCGGGGGCGTCGACGTCGTCGTGAACAACGCCGGCGTGAACCCCGTCGCCGCGATGGGAACGCCGGAGGCGGTCTCGCCCGACGAGTTCGACACGGCGATCGACGTCAACCTCCGCGGGGCGTTCGACTGCATCCACGCCGCCGGGGAGTACCTGCGCGCGACCGACGGCGGAAGCGTCGTCAACGTGGCGAGCATCTCGGGCCTGGTCGGGACGCCCCGCCAGCACTCCTACACGGCCTCGAAGCACGGGCTGGTCGGGCTGACCAGGAGCGTCGCGCTGGACTGGGCGCCGGACGTCCGCGTCAACGCCGTCGCCCCCGGCTACGTCTCGACGGACCTCACCGAGCCCCTCGAGGAGAACGACCGGCTCTACGAGTCCATCGTCGACGACATCCCCGCCGGCCGGTTCGCCGACCCCGCGGAGGTCGCAGACGCCGTGCTCTTCCTCGCGAGCGACATGGCCTCGTACGTCACGGGAACGTGTCTGGTGGTCGACGGCGGCTGGACCGCGAGGTAGGACAGCGGGCGGCTCGTCGGCGGGCAATCCCACGAAGCAGGAGACGCGGCGGGTCGCCGATGGCGACTTGCGGAGTGGAAAACGGGGGACGGCAATCCTTATTAGCAGTTCGGCGCAAGCCCAAGCCGTCACCACAGAAGACGTCGATTCCAATGGACAAGGACATCATCAACCCAGATTCGCTCGCCCCGCCCCGCGGGTTCAACCACGGCATCGCGACCGAGGGCGGCCGGCTGCTCTTCCTCGCCGGGCAGGACGGCGCGGACGCCGACGAGGAGATCGTCGCTCCCGGGGACCTCGTCGCGCAGTTCGACCAGGCCCTGCGGAACCACCGGACGGTCGTTCGGGCGGCGGGCGGGACGATGGACGACATCGTCAAGCTGAACGTCTTCGTCGCCGACCGCGAGGACTACCTCGGGAAACTCGAACCTCTCGGCGAGGTGTTCGGCTCGTACTTCGACGAGTACCCGACGATGGCACTGTTCGAGGTCTCGGGGTTCTTCAAGGACGAGGCCCTGGTCGAACTGGAGGGGATGGCCGTCATCGAGGACCACGCCTGAACCGCGAGAGGGAACGTCGCACCCTGATTTCGACCGCCGGGTCAGTCGAGCGTCCACTCCGGCTCCCGGTCCTCGATGAGGGCGTCGACGCCCTCCCGGTAGTCCGGGTCGACCCGGGCGCTCTCGAGGGAGACGCCCTCGAGGTAGGCAGTCGCCGCGTCGGGCGCCATGTTCGTGCTCGCGTAGATGCCTTCCTTGACCTTCTTCGCGATGCGCGGGCTCTTGTTGACGAGCGTCTCGACCAGGTCGTCGACCGTGTCGTCGAGCTCCTCGGGGGGCACGCTCCGGGTCACCAGCCCGACGTCGGCGGCCTCCGCACCGGAGATCGTCTCGCCGGTCAGCATGAGCTCCATCGTCTTCCGGAAGCCGACCTGCTGGAGGAGTTGTGGCGGCGAGAAGTGGTTGACGATGCCGAGGTCGATCTCCGGCTGGCCGAGCCGGGCGTCGTCGGCCGCGACGACGAAATCCGCGTACAGGAGGAGATCGAACCCACCGCCCAGCGCGAGGCCGTCGACCTTCGCCACCGTCGGCATCCCGAGGGTGCGCATCGTCTCGAAGAGCGCCTCCCAGCTCTCGGTGAAGTAGGAGAGGGAGTAGTCGACCTCGGGGATCTCCCGGACGTCGCCCCCGGCGGAGAAGGCGCGGTCGCCGGCGCTCTGGATGACGACCGCGCGGACGGCGTCGTCGTCGCGGTACCCCTCGAGCGTCTCGATGATGGCCCGCTTGGTGGCCGAATCGACCGCGTTCAGCTTCTCCTCGCGCTCGATGGTGACGACGCCCGCGTGGTTCTCGACCGTGAACGTGGCGTTTACCATGTGCGCTACCAGCCGAGCCGGCGTAATAAGTTCTCACCCGCGTCCGTCGAAACCACGGTTCGGACGAGCGACGAGCGGCTGCAATCCGGACGAGTGATGAGCGGTCTGCGGTCCAGACGAGCGATAAGACGAGAGACCGAGGGTAGTCGATATGTCACGGTCCCCGCCCCGTTGCCGAGGCGGCCAGGCGTCGCTAGAGCGCGAACGGCGGACTCGAAGGGGGAAACACTCAAATGGGGATGCAGAGAACATCTTATCCACAATGCAGGTAGGCATCGGACTGCCCAACACACTAGCTGGTGCCGACGGCGAGTTGGTTCTGGACTGGGCCGGGTGGGCGGAGGACGGACCGTTCACGAGCCTCGGCGTCTTCGATCGCGTCGTCTACGACAGTCTCGACCCGCTCGAGACGCTCACGGCCTGCGCCGGCGTGACCGACGACATCCGGCTGGCGACCTCCATCGTCGCCGGACCGCTCTACAGCACGGCGGTGCTCGCGAAGCGAGCGGCGACCCTGGACGTGCTCTCGGGCGGGCGGCTCACGCTCGGGCTGGCGCTCGGCGCCCGGCGCGAGGACTACGAGGCGGTGGGCGCGGACTACCGCAGCCGTGGCGGCCGCTTCACGAGACAGCTCGACCAGCTCCGGGAGTACTGGGAGGGCGACGAGATCGGGCCGACGCCCGTCCAGGATGGGGGGCCGGAGCTGCTCGTCGGCGGGTCCAGCGACCCGACTTACAAGCGCGTCGGCCGCCACGCCGACGGCTACATCCACGGCGGCGGCCCGCCCCGCGCGTTCGCCAAGGAGGCGACGAAGGCACGTAGCGCGTGGAGCGAGGCCGGCCGGCCGGGCGAGCCGACCCTCTGGGGGCACGGCTACTTCGCCCTCGGCGACGAGGAGACGGTCGAGCGTGGCCGCGAGTACCTCCGCGACTACTACGCGTTCACCGGGCCGTTCGCCGAGCGCATCGCGGAGGGGCTGTTGACCACCCCACAGGAGGTCATCCAGTTCGTCCGCGGGTACGAGGAGGAGGGCTGCGACGAGCTCATCCTCTTCCCGACGGTCGCCGACAGCGGACAGTACGAGCGCCTGGAGCGCGTCATCGAGAGCGAATGGGCGGGCGCATGACGGCGGAGACGACACCATGAAGGTAAACGTCATCGGCGGTGGCCCGGGTGGACTCTACGCGAGCATCCTGCTCAAGAAGGCCAATCCGGACTGGGAGATCACCGTCTACGAGCGCGACCCGGCCGAAAACACGTACGGGTGGGGCATCGTGTTCTCGGACAGCACGCTGGGGGCGCTCCGCGAGGCGGACTACGAGTCCCACCAGCGTATCACCGACGAGTTCGCGCGCTGGGACCCCATCGACGTCCACTACGGCGGCGAGCACATCCGGTGTGGTGGCCACCGATTCGCCGGACTGATGCGGGCCGATCTCAAGGACATCCTGCGCGAGCGCGCCGACGACCTCGGCGTCGAGATGCACTGGGAGCACACCATCGAGGACCCGGAACCGTACCGGGAGGAGGCCGACCTCCTCATCGGCGCCGACGGACTGAACAGCACCACCCGCGAGGCGTGGGAGGGGGCGTTCGGACCCCGGATGAAGATGGGCGAGGCCAAGTTCGCCTGGTTCGGCACCGCAAAGCCCTTCGACGTGTTCACGTTCATCTTCCGCGAGAACGAGCACGGCTTCTGGCGCGTCCACGCCTACCCCGGCCGCATGAGCACGTTCATCGTCGAGTGCACCCAGGAGACCTGGGAGAACGCCGGGCTCGACGAGAAAGACGAGGCCGCCGCCCACGCCTACTTCGAGGAGCTGTTCGCCGACCACCTCGGCGGCTACGAACTGGAGTCGAAGCTCTACTCCTGGCGGAACTTCCCAATCGTCACGAACCGGACGTGGTCTCACGAGAACGTCGTCCTCGTCGGCGACGCCGCGCACACCGCTCACTTCTCGGTGGGCGCGGGGACGAAGATGGCCATGGAGGACGCCATCGCGCTCTACGAGGGCTTCGCGGAGTACGGCGACGACCTCCGGAGCGCGATGAACTGGTACGAGAAGGAGCGCCGACCCCGGGTCGAGGCCATACAGAAGGCCGCCACGCAGAGCCGGCGCTACTTCGAGAACACCGAGCGGTACACCGACCTCGAACCCCAGCAGTTCGCGTTCAACCTGCTGACGCGGAGCGGGAAGATCTCCTACGACGAGCTGAAGATCCGCGACGAGCGATACACCGACAACTACGACCGCTGGTACGCGGCGCACGCCGACGGCGGCGGCGAGCGACAGGTCGTCGCCACCCCGCCCATGTTCCAGCCGCTCACGCTCCGTGACGTGACGCTCCCGAACCGGGCGGTGTTCGCGCCCACGCCGAGTTCCGTCGGCGAGACGGGCGCGCCGACGCCGACGCAGGTCGACCGCCTCCTCGACCTCGGGACGGACGGCGCGGGCCTCGCTCTGACCGAACCGGTCGCGGTCGCCGAGCGCGGTCGGATCAGCCCCGGCACGCCCGGCCTCTACGCGGACGACCACCGCGACGCCTGGGCCGACGCGGTCGACCAGGTACACGAGACCGGCACGACGAAGGCGGGCATCGAACTGTTCCACGCCGGTCAACGCGGGGCGACCAGACCTCGCTCGTACGGCCTGGGCCGACCGCTGCCCGCGGCCGACGCGTGGGACCTGCTCTCGGCCTCGGCCACGCCGTACACCTCGCGGAGCCAGACGCCGCGGGCGATGGACGGCGACGACCTGGCACGGGTCCGCGAGCAGTTCGTCGAGGCGACTGAACGGGCCGACGCCGCCGGGTTCGACCTGCTCCAGTTGAACGTGGCCCACGGCTACCTCTTATCGAGTTTCCTCTCGCCGCTCACGAACGAGCGCGACGACGAGTACGGCGGGTCGGCCGAGAACCGGCTGCGCTACCCGCTGGAGGTGTTCGACGTGGTGCGCGCGGCCTGGCCCGCGGAGAAGCCGATGACGGTGAAGCTCCCGGCGACCGACTACCGACCGAACGGCTACGGCCTCGGCGACGCCTTCGCGGCCGGCCGGCGGTTCGACGAGCACGGCGCCGACCTGCTTTCGGTCGTCGCCGGCCAGACCACCTCGAACGACCGCCCGCGGTTCGACACGGACGTGCTCGCCCGCTACAGCGAGCAGGTCAGAAACGAGCTGGACGTCCCCACGATGTCGACCAACTACATCACGTCCACCGACGGCGTCAACACGCAAGTCGGGGCTGGGACCGCGGACCTCTGCCTGTGGTACCCCGAGGGCGTCGACGTCAACTCCCTGTGAACCGGCGCGCGGCCGAACAGTAGCGGCGTCCGCCGGTGACGGTCCGTCATCCCGCCGTGAACTCGATGACCGCGCCCTGGCCGTAGCCGACGCACTCGGTGGCCAGGCCGCGGTCGACGCCGCGCCGTCGCATCTCGTGGACGAGCGTGACGGGCAAGCGGGCACCGGAGGCGCCGAGCGGGTGGCCGATGGCGATAGCGCCGCCGTTGACGTTGAACCGCCCGTCGACGATCCCCAGCTCGCGCTGGCAGTAGAGCGTCTGGGACGCGAACGCCTCGTTCAGCTCGACGAGGCCGTAGTCCTCGATGTCCCGGCCCGTGCGCTCCAGCAGCCCTCTGACGGCGGGGACCGGGCCGATGCCCATGACGGTCGGGTCAACGCCGACGACGTTGTGGTGCCCGACGCCCGCGAGGACGTCGAGGCCGTGGTCCTCGGCGAACGTGCGGCTCGTGACCAGCACGGCGGCCGCCCCGTCCGAGATCTGCGAGGCGTTCCCGGCCGTGACCGTTCCACCGTCCGTGAACGCGGGCGAGAGCGCCGCCAGCTTTTCGGCCGTCGTGCCGGGACGCAGCCCCTCGTCGGCCTCCACGACCTGGTCGCCGGTGTCGATGGGGACGATCTCGTCCTCGAAGCGCCCCGCCTCGGTCGCCTCGCAGGCGCACTGCTGGCTCCGCGCGGCGTAGGCGTCCTGGGCCTCCCTGGAGACGTCGAACCGCTCGGCGACCGTCTCGGCGGTCATCCCCATCCGGAGCTTCGAGACGTCGTAGTTCGTCGCAATGCCCGGTACCTCGCCGATGTCGTTCGCCCGCTCGACCCGGCTCATGTTCTCGACGCCGCCGGCGATGATGGCCCCGCGCTGGCCCGCGCGGATGGCGTCGCTGGCCGCCATGATGGCCTGCGCCGAGGAGGCACACTGCCGGTCGATGGTCGTGGCGGGGACCGTCTCGCCCAGGTCCGAGAGGAGCGTGATGACCCGTGCGAGGTTGTTCCCCTGCTCGCCCTCCTGCTTGACACAGCCCCACTGGAGGTCGTCTACCTGCTCGCCCGAGAGGCCGGTGTCGGCGAGGATTCGATCGACGAGCGGGACGGAGAGGGCTTCGGGGCGCACGTCGGCGTAGACACCGCCGCGCTTGCCCTGCGGCGTCCGGCAGGCGTACGCGAGAACCGGCTCCTGTGCGTGTACTTCCTCCATGCACTGTTCGTCTCGGCAGACGCACGTAAAGCATCGGGTTCGGGGAGGTGAGTGACGCACAACGGGCCGCCCAGGGCGGCGAGACGGTGCCCGTGACGAACTACCGAGTCGACGCCCGTAGCGGGTCGGCGGCGTGGCCCCGCAGTAACAATTAAGGACGCCGTGGGCGACGGTTCTGCCATGATTACCGAATTCGAACTCGACGCGGACCACGCCCGGCACCGGGAGGCCGTCCGCGCGTTCTGCGAGGCCGAGGTCGAGCCAGTGGTCGAGGAGTACGAACGGGCCGGCGAGTTCCCGGAGGACCTGGTCCGTCGCCTCGGTGCGGAGGGGCTGAGCGGCGTCCCCTACCCCGAGGCGTACGGCGGTGCGGGCAAGGACTACCGCTCCTTCGCCATCACGAACGAGGAGCTCTCCCGCTCGTGGAAGCTGCTCGCCGGGGCCATCAACGTCATCGGGGCCCTCGTGGGCTTCCCCATCTACACCGAGGGTGCCGAGTGGCAGCGCGAGGAGTGGCTCGCGCCGGCCTGCACGGGCGAGTGGATCGTGGCCCTCGGCATGACCGAGCCGGAGGCAGGGAGCGACGCCAGTTCGATACAGACGACCGCCGAGCGCGACGGCGACGAACTGTGCATCGACGGCCACAAGGTGTGGATGACGAACGGGTCGGTCGCGGACTTCATGCTGCTCGTCGTCGAGACCACGGAGGGGCTCAGCCTCGTCGGCGTCCCCGGGCCACAAGAGCGCGAGGGCGTCGAGTTCGTCCGGGACATCCCGTGCATGGAGGGCGAGACGGCCATCGAGAGCGAGGTGAAGTTCCACGACGTGCGCGTGCCCGCCGAGAACGTCGTCGGCGAGCCCGGCAAGGGGCTGCGGTACGTACTCGAGGGACTGGACATCGGGCGTGTCGGCACGGCCGCCCAGGGCGTCGGCGTCGCGCAGGCGGCCTTCGACGCCAGTCGCGAGTTCGCCGGCGAGCGCGAGCAGTTCGGCCAGCCGATCCGCGAGTTCCAGGGCGTCGGGTTCAAACTCGCGGACATGGCCATGGCGGTCGAGGCGGCGCGCCTGCTGACGCTCTCGGCGGCCGAGAAGCGCGACCGCGGGGAGCGCATCACGCAGGAAGCGGCGATGGCGAAGGCGTACGCGACCGACACGGCGATGGACGTCGCCACCGAGGCGGTCCAGATACACGGCGCGCGCGGCTACTCGACGGACTACCCGGTCGAGCGGTACATGCGCGTCGCGAAGGGGATGCAGATCTACGAGGGGACCAACGAGATAAACCGGCTGGTGATCAGCCACCGGCTCTACGAGTGACCAGTTCGGGACCTGTCACGAAAGGGTCATACAAAAGCTAAAAATAGCTGGTTTGGTAACTGTTGGGACATGGCGTACGTTATCGGCGTCGACACGGGCGGGACATTCACGGACACCGTGGTGGTAGACGCGGACGGGTCTCGGGTCACGGGCAAGGCGGAGACGACGCCCGACGCTCCCACGGAGGGGATCTTGAACTCCCTGACCGACGCGGCGGGGAGTCTCGGTGCGGACCTGGACTCAGTCCTCGCCGAGACCGAGGTGCTGTTCCACGGGACCACCCTGACGACCAACACGGTGCTCGAACGGACCGGGAGCGACGTCGGGCTCATCACGACCGCGGGGCACGCCGACGCGCTCCACATCGGCCGGACGAAGTCGCGGACGACCGACCTCTCCCAGCAGGAGATGCAGCACTACGCGGCCCAGCAGAAGCCGGAGCCGCTCGTCCCGAAACAGCGGATCGGTGAACTCGACGGCCGCATCGACTACAAGGGCGCGGAGGTCGTCGCACTCGACGACGACCAAATCAGAGAGGTCGTCGGCGACCTCGCCGGTGACGTCGATAGTCTCGCGGTGAACCTGCTCTGGAGCTTCGAGAACCCCGCCCACGAGCGGCGGGTCGCCGAAATCATCGCGGAGGAGGCCCCCGAGCTCTCGACGTACCTCTCCCACGAGGTGGTCGCCCGGCTCGGCGAGTACGAGCGCGGTGCGACGACGGTGGTCAACGCCTACACTGCGCCGGTCCTGGAGGCCTACGTGGACCGGCTGGTCGAACAGCTCGGCAACCGGGGGCTCGCCGGCCCGGTCTACGTCATGAAGAGCACGGGCGGCGCGATGCCGATCAGCGCGACGTCGACGGAGGCCGTCGCGACTATCATGTCGGGGCCGACCGGCGGCATCATCGGCTCCCAGTTCCTCGGCCGGGAGATCGGCCAGGGGAACCTGATCTGCACGGACGTCGGCGGGACGAGCTTCGACGTCGGCCTGGTCATCGACGGCGAGATACAGACCCGGCCCAACGCGTCGGTCAACCAGTACAGCCTCTTCCAGCTCTCGGTCGACATCGAGTCCATCGGGAGCGGCGGCGGGTCGCTGGCGTGGATCGACGACGGCGGGGCGCTCCGCATCGGTCCGGACAGCGCGGGCGCCGACCCCGGCCCGGCCTGCTACGGCCTGGGCGGGACGCGCCCGACGGTGACCGACGCGGACCTCCTGCTCGGCTACCTGAGCCCCGAGTACTTCCTCGGCGGCCGCCGGGACATCGACCACGACGCCGCCGAGGCAGCCATGAAAGAGCACGTCGCCGACCCGCTCGACATGACCGTCGAGGAGGCCGCGGCGGGCGTCTTCGAGATCGTGAACGCCGCGATGGCCGACCTCCTCCGGCAGATGACCATCGAGCGGGGCCACGACCCCCGCAAGTTCTCGGTGCTGGCGTACGGCGGGGCCGGCCCGCTGCACGCCTCCTTCTACGCCGACGACCTGGACGCCCGGTCTGTCGTCGTCCCGCTCGGCGACACCGCCTCGGTGTTCTCGGCGTTCGGCATCGCCACCTCCGATCTGAACTGGGTCGAGGAGCTCTCGACGCCGGACATCGCGCCGTTCGACCCCGACCGGGTCACCGAGGACTACGAGCGCCTGGAGGCCGCCATCCGCGAGGAGGTCACCGGCGAGGGCGTCGACGAGGCCGCACTCTCCTTCTCCCGGGAGATCGACCTCCGCTACAAGGGACAGGTCCACCAGGTCTCCATCGACGTGCCGACGGGCACGCTCACCGAGGGGGACTTAGCGGACGTCCTCGAACGCTGGGAGCAGAAGTACGAGCAGCTCTACGGGAGCGGGTCGACGTACGCCAACGCGCAGGTCGAGCTCGTCACCCAGCGCGTCGTCGCGAGCGGCGAGACGCGCGACCCGGTGCTCTCGCGGGAGCCGGACTCGGGGACTGACCCGCTCCTCGGGACCAGGGAGGTCTACTGGCCGACGCCATCGACCTTCGTCGAGACGGACATCTACGAGGGCGAGGCGCTCTCGCCGGGGGACGGCTTCGACGGGCCGGCCATCGTCCAGCTACCGGACACGACGATAACGGTCCGGCCCCACCAGCACGCGACGGTGGACGACTACCGCAACCTGATCATCGAGGAGGTCTAACCAATGTCACAGATCCCAGGCGCAGACAAGTACACGGCGACAGTAACACTCGACGAGGACCGCGTGTCCTCCGACATCGACTTCCACGAGGTTCCCGCGGAGTTCGACCTGGATAAGGTCACCTTCGAGATCCTCCGCCACCGGCTCGGGCAGATCAACGACGAGCAGGGGACCACGCTGAAGAAGGTCAGCGGGTCGCCCATCGTCACCGACGCAAACGACTTCAACGTCACCATCGGGGACGAGCACGGGGAGACCGTGAGCTTCGGGCCGTACGTGATGTACCACGCCAGCGTCACCGACCTCATCATCAAGTGGATCCTCGAACACCGCTCTGAGAGCCCCGGCATCGAGCCCGGCGACATGTACATCTGCAACGACCCGTGGATCGGGGCCGTCCACCAGAACGACACGGTCGTCCTCGCGCCCGTCTTCCACGAGGGCCAGCTGTTCGCGTGGGTGAGCTCGACGGTCCACCAGGTCGACGTCGGCGGCAACGAGATCGGGAGCTTCGCAATCGAGGACGACGACGCCTTCGCCGAGGCCGAGGCCGTCCCGCCAATCAAGCTCGTCGAGGACGGCGAACTGCGGCCCGACGTGGAGGACCTCTTCCTGCGGAAGAGCCGCGCCGCGCCGAACGTCGGGATGGACCTCCGCTCGCAGATCGCCGGGAACAACGTCGCCATCGACCGCATCCACGAGCTCGTCGCGGAGTACGGCGCCGACACGGTCAAGGCGGTCATGCGCGAGACGATGGACTACGCCGAGAAGGGATTGCGGAGCCGCCTGCGCGACATGCCGGACGGTGTCTGGCGCCACGTCGGCTACCAGGACGTCGCCAGGTCCGGCGACCGCGGCGTCTACCGGACGCGACTGGCCCTCGAGAAGCGCGGCGACACGCTCATCTTCAACGTCTCCGGCGACCCGCCCGCGGGCATGATCAACACGACGTTCGCCGGCCTGCGCGGCGGCTTCACCGCGCCGGTGCTCCCGATGCTCTGCCACGACATCCCGTGGGCGCTCGGCGGCATCTACCGCGTCCTCGAGTTCGAGGTCGAGGACAACATCATGGTGAACGCCGAGTACCCCGCCGGGACGGGGATGGCGGCCATCGCCGGCACCTGGCATACGGTCAACGTCTCGACCCAGGCCGTCGCGAAGATGCTCGCGGCCAGCGAGGAGCAGGAGAAACACCTCGTCGCCGGCTCCTCGGGCTCGTGGGTGACGATGAACGCCCTCGGCGTCGACCAGCGCGGCCAGTTCTTCGTGACGCAGTTCATGGACCCGATGGCCGGCGGCTGGGGCGCCCGGAGTCACTCGGACGGAATCAACACGGCCGGCATCTTCGCCGCGCCCGGCGGGCAGGCGACGAACGTCGAGTCGAACGAGCTCGCCTACCCCATGCTCTATCTCGCCCGCAAGGAGGAGACCGACTCGGGAGGTGCCGGGACGTTCCGCGGTGGCGCGACCGCCAGCATGGCGTTCAAGCCCCACGACACCGAGGGGATGCAGCACGTCATCTCGGCGTTCGGCGCGGCCATCCCCACGAGCCAGGGCATCTGCGGGGGCTACCCCGCCAACACGGTCCGCTACGAGATCGTCCGCGACTCCGACATCGCCGAGCGGATGGCGAACGGCGAGATGCCGACCGACCGGCGCGACCTGGAGGGCGAGGTCGAGGTCCTCCCGCCGAAGTACAAGACCCAGCAGGGCCCCGACGACGTCTACTTCAGCATCTGGCAGGGCGGCGGCGGCTTCGGCGACCCCATCGACCGCGACCCAGCGCGGGTCGCAGAGGACGTCCGCCAGGGCTACGTCTCCCGCGAGGAGGCCCGCCGCACCTACGGCGTCGTGCTCACCGCCGAGGGGGACGTCGACGACGTCGGGACCCAGGACCGCCGTGACGAGATCAGACGCGACCGCATGGCCGCGACCCCGTGGGGTGAGGGCGAATGAGGCGCGTCGACCTGCACCTCGGGCTCGAGGACGGTCGCGTGGTCTGCCGGGAGTGCGGCGAGGACCTCTGTGCGGCCGACGAGAACTACAAGCTGTTCGCGCTCTGCGACCGCAAGCCGCTCACGGAAGCCGGGCCGCTCCTCAACGACCCGGCCCAGTACGTCGACGCGGAGATCGAGTTCCGCCAGTACTACTGCCCGGGCTGTGCCACGCTGCTGGAGAACGAGGTCATCGAGGCCGACCAGGAACCGGTCCACGACAAGCAGGTACTCGACTGAGCGGCGCGGGCCGACGGGAAGTTTCGTTCTTTTTCGGCGGTTTGGCGGAACGACGCGCGAACGGCGGAGCGGAACACGGAGCGACAGAAGGAGACGAGAAGCCAGAAACAGACCGAGAACCGGCAGAGAACCAGGAAAGAACCAGACCGAGAACCGGGCGACCGGGTCCGATTCAGACGCCGCCCTCGACGTCCAGGACCCGCTTGATGCCCTCCTCGATGCGCGGCGGGTTGGGGAGGTAGTAGTCCTCCATCCCGAGCATCGGGATGGGGGTGTCGAATCCCGTGATACGCTGGATGGGGCTCTCCAGGTACATCAGAGCGCCCTCGTTGATGCTCGCGATGAGCTCGGCGGCGAAGCCGCCCGTCTTCGGGCCCTCGTGGACGACGGCGGCCTTGCCGGTCTTCTTGACCGAATCGACAATGGTCTCGCGGTCGAGCGGCGACAGCGTTCGGACGTCGACGACCTCGATGGAGACGTCCCGCTCCGCTTCCAGGTGCTCGACGGCCTCCAGGGTGTCGTGCATCGTCGAGCCCCAGGAGATGGCAGTCAGGTCCTCGCCCTCCCTGCGGACGGCCGCCTCGCCCAGCGGCACCGTGTAGTGCCCCTCGGGGACCTCGTCGCGGAAGCTCCGGTAGACGCGCTTGGGTTCGAGGAAGAGGACGGGGTCCTCAGAGTCGATGGCGCTCAGGAGCAGCCCCTTCGTGTCGTGGGGCGTCGAGGGGACGACCACCTGGAGGCCCGGAACGTGGGCGTAGGCGGCCTCCAGGCTCTCGGAGTGGTGTTCGAGCGCGCGGACGCCGCCGCCGTAGGGGGCGCGGATGACCATCGGGGCGGTGTGCTGGCCCCGGGTCCGCCACCGGATGCGGCTGGCGTTCGAGACCAGCTGGTTGAACGTCGGCGGGATGAACCCGGAGAACTGGATCTCGGCGACCGGGCGGTAGCCGTACATCGCCAGCCCGATGGCCGTCCCGGCGATGGCGATCTCCGCGATGGGCGTGTCGACGACGCGCTCGCCGCCGAACTCGTCTTTGAGTCCCTTCGATGCCCGGAAGACGCCCCCGCTCTCGGCGACGTCCTCGCCGTAGACGACGACCCGGTCGTCCTCGGCCATGGCCGTGTGCAGTGCGTCGTTGACGGCCTCGACGAGTGTCAGATTCATTTCTTGGGACGCTCCTCGATGTAGTCGTAGGCGTCCGGTCGCTCCTCGAGGAACGACTCGAACTCCGCGAACTGGCGTTCGAGTTCCGGCGGCGTCTCGTCGTAGAGGTGCCGGAAGATCTCCTCGACGCCGCCCGGGTCGTAGGCGTCGGCCGCCTCCTTGGCCTCGTCGAAGCGCTGGTTCATCTCCTCGCGGATGGCCTCCTCGTCGACGTCGTCCCAGAGACCCTCGCTTTCGAGGAACTCCCGGTACCGACGCAGGGGCTCGCGGCGCTCCCACCAGTCGACCTCCTCGTCCTCGCGGTAGAGCGAAGGGTCGTCGTTGGTGGTGTGGGCGTCGAGCCGGTAGGTGACCGACTCGACGATGGTGGGGTTGCCCGCCCGGACGTTCTCCCGGGCGGTCGTGACGGCGTCGTAGATGGCGAGGACGTCGTTCCCGTCGACGCGGATGCCGTCGAGACCCCAGGCGACGCCCTTCTGCGCGACCGTCTTCGCGCGCGTCTGCTGCTCGAAGGACGCGGAGATGGAGTAGCCGTTGTTCTGGCAGTAGAACAGCACCGGCGCGTCGACGACGCTGGCGAAGTTGATGCCCGACTGGTACTCGCCGGTGGAGGGGTGGCCGTCGCCGTGGTAGAGCGCGGCGATGGCATCCTCGCCCGCGAGCCGCATCCCCCAGGCGTAGCCGACGCCCAGCGGGATGTGCGTCCCGATGGCGATGGCCGGGGGGAAGGTGCGGTGTTCTTTCTGCATGTTCGCGTCCTCGACGCCCCGCCAGTAGAGCAGCAGGTCGCGCAGGGGCATCCCCTGGATGAGCATGGCCGCCGCCTCCCGGCCGTACGGGAACAGCCAGTCCGCCTCGTGGAGGGCGTAGGCGCAGCCGACGATGCTCGCCTCCTGCCCGCGGCCGGAGGCGTAGGTGCCCATCTCGCCGCGACGCTGGAGCTTGACCATCCGGACGTCGACGACCTGCTGGAGGACCATCCAGCGGAACAGGTCGACCAGGTCCTCCTCGGGGAGGTCGGGCACCCGCTCGGGGTCGTAGCCGCCGTCCTCGTCGACGATCTGGTAGCGCGCCGGCGTCTCCGCGGGTTCGCTGATGGTGCACTCGGCGAGCGACCCACTCGCCGGCCCCAACTGCCGCGCGTGGTCACGATGTTGGTTCACAACGATCACCCATTGTCACCACTACAATCCCAGCGAGCCGTCTTGAGCGTTGGGGTCACCGACTAGCCGACACCGACGTCTGCTCCCGTTCTGGTGGCACCGTTCGGGACGAACAGACGCATCGAACTGGCGACCGCGGGCCGGCACAGCCGCTGGTGAGAAGCTCAGTCCGGCAGCACCGACCGCGTCCCCTCGACGCAGGCCCCGACCAGGTCCGGGTAGTCGGCGGGCGCGTACCGCTCGGTGAACAGCTCGACCTCGTACCAGCCCTCGTAGCCCGTCCCCTCGACGGCGGCGAGGAGGTCCCGGAGGGGAGCGACGCCCTCGCCCGGCACTGCGCGGTCCCGCGGGTCGTCGCTCGGGTGGCGCCAGTCGGCGACGTGGACCGCGGCGACGTCGTCGCCCGCGCGGTCGAGCGCGTCGTAGACCGCGGGGTCCCACCACGTGTTCCAGGTGTCGAACATGACGCCGGCACCGTCGACGCCGGCCACGAGGTCGAGCGCCTGGTCGAGGGTGACCACCGTCGAGAACCGCGTCGCGTCCACCGGGTGGAGCGGTTCGAGCGCGAGCGTCACGCCGGCCGCCCGGGCCACTGGCGCGAGTCGGTCGAGCGCCCGGGCGACCAGCCGGTCCCCCTCGGTGGCGGAGACGCCGAGTCGCGGGCCGCCGAGCAGCAGCAGGACCGGAGCACCGAGCGTCGCGGCGTCCGCGATGGCCCGCTCGGCGTCCGCGACGGCCGCCTCGAACTCCCCGGTGAAGCCGCCGGCGAAGATGAGCGAGGAGACCTCGAGCCCAGCGTCGTCGATTCGTGCGGCGGCCTGGTCGGCGTCGAGGTCCGACGCGTCGAGCGAGTCGCGCCAGACGCCGATGCCCTCGACCCCCGGCGCCTCGCCGAACGCCGCGACGCGCTCCTCGAAGCTCCACGCCGCGGTCGTGACGCCGCTGATGGCGAGCCGGCGCTCGGTCACAGCAGCTCACTCCCCAGCCGCATCGCGCCCGCGAGCGCGCGCTCCCGTACCCGATTCGACAGCGACTCCGGCTCGGTCAGCTGCTGGGCGAGCAGGTAGCCGGAGGCACCGTTCACGCCGGCGCCGGGCCAGGTCGACGCGCCGCAGACGTAGAGGTCCTCGACCGGGGTGCGGTAGCGCGACCAGCCGGCGAACGGCCGCCAGAGGAAGTTCTGCCCGAGGTGATGGCTCCCGGAAATGCTGTCGCCGCCGACGAGATTGGGGTTGTGCGCCTCCAGGTCGGCCGGCGAGAACACCGCGCGGTCGACGACCTGCGCTGCGATCCCGGGCGCGTACGCCTCCAGCTTCTCGAGCACCCGGTCGGCGTACGGCCCGGCGGCCGCCTCCCAGTCGGTGGCGGTGATCTCGCCAGCGGCGTCGCCCTCGATCTCCGACGGGAGCGCGCGCACCTGGACCCAGAGGACGTGTCGGTCGTCCGGCGTGCGCGACGGGTCGACGGCCGTGGTCTGCCCGACGACGAGCAGCGGCTCGGCGGGCAGCAGGCCGTTGACAGCGTCGGTGTACGTCTGGGCCATGTCGTCGACGTACGGGCCGACGTGGACGTACGCGAACTCCCGGAGGTCGTCGTCGGCCGTCCAGTCTGGCAACTCGTCGAGCGCCAGGTGGACCATCATCGTCCCCGGGCCGTACTCGTACTGGTCGACCGACCGCCGGAACGACGGCGGCAGGTCGGTTCCCGCCAAGAGATCGCCGTAGAGCACGGCGGGGGTGAGGTTGGCGACGACCGCCCGCTCGGCGCGGACGACGTCGCCCGACGCGAGTTCGACGCCGGTCGCGCGTCCACGCTCGGTGAGAACCCGCGTCACCTCGCTGTCGGTCCGCACCTCGCCGCCGTACTCCTCGACGAGCGCGGCCAGCGCCTCGACGAGGTTCGAGGCCCCGCCCTCGACGACGGAGATGCCGACGCGGACGTTGGTAAAGGACTCGAGGAGCGGGAACATCGCGCCGCCGGAAACGTCCGGGCCGAAGTCCAGGTGCATCCCCCACGGGGCGAGCAGCGCCCGCGCCTCGTCGGTGGTGAAGTACGCATCGCCGAGTTCGCGAGTCGAGCGCAGGACGACGCCTAGCAGGTCGACGGTCCCCGCAAAGCCCAGCTCGCGGACCGCGCCGACGAGCGTCCGCGCGGCCGCGGTCGAGGGAAGTGGCTGGCCGAGCAGGGGGAGCAGGTGCTCGACGAACGCCTCGTAGCGCTCGTCGAGTGCCGCCCACCCCTCGGCGTCGGCGGCGTGGTGGGCCCGGAGTTCCTCGATGGTGCGCTCCGCGTCCTGGAACACCCGGAGCGCCGTTCCGTCGGGGAAGACGCTGGCGAACGGCTTCTCGGAGTGGGCGAAAGAGAGCCCGTTTCGCTCGAGGTCCTCGGCCAGCTCCGCCCAGACGGGCGAGCCGAGGAACAGGTTCTGGTTCGTCGCGTACAGGTCGTGGACGAAGCCGTCCTCGGTCACCTCGCCGCTCCGAACTGCCCCGCCGACCTCGGCGTTGCGTTCGAGCACGAGCGGCGTCCAGCCCGCGCGGGCGAGGTAGATCGCGGCGACCAGCCCGTTGTGGCCACCGCCGACGACGACTGCGTCGTGAGTCTCGGTTGTCATTGAATGCAGTGTGTGTTCGTCCGTCGAAAGACGGTGTGTTGGCGTGTCCGTCGAAGGACAGTACGGTTGCGTGTCCGTCGAGAGGTAGTACGTTGGCGTGTCCGTCGAAAGAGGGTCAGTGCAGGCCGGCTCTCAGGCGCTGGTGAACTCCTTCCAGCGCTTCTGGAGGTGGGTCCCCTCGTCCGGCCAGGTGTACCACGTGCCGACGCGGTCGGTCCGGGTGCCGATGGAGCCGCCGTCGCGCTTCTGGCCGTTCGAGTCGGGTTCGCCCTCCTCCATCGACCAGTCGTACTTGTCCGGCTGGAACATCGAGGGGTTGTCGACCGCGTCGTAGGTCGCCTTGCCCTCGTAGGCCCAGTCGTAGAACTCGGGACCCATCCCCTGGCCGGTCTCATCCGAGCCGTCGCGGATGAGGTCCTTGTTGGGGTAGGTCGGGACCGAGTAGCCGGTGCGCTTCTGGACGAAGTCGGCGTACCACGCGCCGTGGTGCATGTGTGTCCACGCGAGCGCCTCGTCGTAGTTGCCGTGGCTCTTCGATCCGGGCTTGGTGGGGATGAACCCGCCGGTGGTGAGCGCGAAGCCCTGGATTCCCTTCGACATGGTCGCATAGGAGCAGGGAGTCCCCTTCGAGCGGACGCTGAACACCGCCGGCTGCCAGATGTTGCCGATGACGGCCTCCTCGCTGGCCATCAGCTCGGCCGAGCGACCGGTCTGCCCCCACAGCGCGCGGAACTGGCCGTTCTGCTTCTGCTTGATGAGGTAGTCGACGGCGGTGTCGATCTGGTCCTTGGTCGGGTTGTTGACGGTGTCGACGTTCTTATCGATAGTGCCCTTGTCCATCAGGTACATGATGGCCTCGGCGACGGAGATGACGGGGACGACGCCGAGCGCGACCTTCCCGTTGTACTCCGGTTTGAACATCTCGCCCCACGTGGACACCGACCCCGGCTCGATGAACTTGGGGTTGTAGCCGACGGAGTCCATGTTGTAGTTCGTGGGGATGAGCTTGAGGTTCTCGCGCTTCGACGGGTCTGCCCACAGCGAGTTGGCGAGCAGTTCGGCCTGCTTGCCGATGTGGCTGAGCCGCTCGGTCGGCTTGGTGAAGATGTCGGCGATGTTCTCCTCGGACCACGGCGTCACGCCGAGGGACTCGTCGAGGCGACTGGTCGGAACGCCCTCGCTGAAGTCGTTGAAGACGAGCGCCGGACGGGCGATGATGCCCTCGAAGCCCGCCACGTCGAAGGTCTTGTTCCCGCCGCTGAACAGCTTCTGCTGGATGCCGGCGTACGAGACGATCGTGCGCTTTACGTTGATGTCGTAGATGCTCTCGAACTTCTTCTCCTGTTCCGGATAGGCGTAGGTGATGTGCCCCAGGTGTGCGACCGGCCGGTCGCCCTCCTCCAGCCCGGGCGCCCCGGGCTCGAGGCTCCCACCGCCCGACTCGCTCGTCGTCCCGCCGCTGCTGGTCGTCGTCTCGCCGCCACCGGTCGTCGACTCGCCCCCCGACGTGCCGCCGTTTCCGTCCCCGCCCGTGCAGCCGGCCAGAAATCCGCTTGCCGCCAGTCCGGCGGCGGCCTTCATTACGTTCCGCCGTGTGCCAGAGTCTCCTCTAACATCGTCAGGGTCTGCCATGCCAGTCGTAACCATATGTTTTTGGCATGATAAACCTTTCCAATGGGCTGATATCCAGGGGCTGACGGGCGAACAGGTGGTCCCGTGCCGGCACAGAACACCCTGGCTCGCCTACACGCCAGGGACCCGCGAACTCCACTGGCCGGCTGGCTATCCCCCACCGACGAGCGTGCCCCGACCTACGCGTCGCGCAACGAGGCGCGAATCCGCGGGAGTTCCTCGCGTATCGCCTCGCGCTTGAGCAGGACGAACCCGAGCACGATGACGAGAAAGCCCAGCACCGTCGGAAGAGAGATCGCCTCGCCGAGCACCAGCCAGCCCGCGAGGGCGGCGAACACCGGCGTGGTGTAGGAGACGAGGTTGATCTCGATGGCGCCGAGGCGCTCGTGCAGGTCGAAGTAGAGCAGGTAGCCGAGGGCGCTGGCGAAGACGGCCAGGTAGGCGACCGCCGCCAGTCCCCGACCCGACCAGGTCACTCCCGCCAGGGACTGGTTCGGAATCGCGAGGCTGAGGACGTCCAGCGTGAGCGCCCCGAACAGACACGACCAGCCGACCATCGCCTCCGTGGGCAGCGACGGACCGACCCGCTGGACGAGGACGCTCCCGAGGGCGACCCCGGTCACCGCGACGAGGACGAGGAGGGGCGCCAGACCGGCGGTCCCGAGCGTGCCGGGCCCGGGCCGCGCGACGACGCCGACGCCGACGAAGCCGACGACAAGCCCGGCCAGACCCAGGACGGTGAGCCGTTCGCTCGGCAGCAGGGCGCGGGAGAAGGCGGTCGTCAGGATGGGACTCAGGCTGACGACGACGGCCGCGACGGCGCTCGTCGTGTGCTGTTCCCCGACGAACAGGAAGGCGTTGTACGAGGCGATCATGAGCACCCCGCTGACGACGACGGCGGTCCAGTCGCCGCGGGTCCGCGGCCGCCAGTAGTCGACGGTCGCGGCGGCGTAGCCGACCATCAGCACGCCGGCGACGTCGTACCGGATCGCCGCGAAGAGGATCGGCGGGAAAGAAGAGAGGCCCGCCTTGATGGCGACGAACGCGGTCCCCCAGAGTACCGAGAGGGCGACGAACCGGCCGAAGTTGCGGTATCTGTTCACCCGGGGAGTGGGTCACGGGCGGAGGTGAACGTTGGGAAAGCGGCAGGCCGCGACGGGTCCCGGCGCGAGGTGTGCCCCGGACGACGGACCCTAGCGCGTGGGGTGTCCGGACGACCGACCCCACCGCGAGGGGTATTCGGACGTTCGGCCCACGCGCGAGAAGCGCCACGAACGGACAGCCCCCTCCCAAACGTTAAAGAGGACGACTCGTGTTGGGTAGCCACATGTCGACCGCAGATTCGACGGGTCGTCGAGGTGGACTCGTCGGCTCCGTTGACCTCGGACACGTGCTGCTGGCCGCGACGGTGCTCGTGCTGTTGTACGTCTACCTCCCCATCCTCTCGCTCATCGCGTTCTCCTTCAACTCCGGCGGCCTGTCGTTCCCGTTCGGACAGCTCACGCTGGGGTGGTACGCCAAGCTCCTCGCCGACAGCGGCGTCATCAACGCCATCGTCGACTCGCTGAAGCTGGCGGTCGTCGTCACGCTCGTCGGAACGACGCTCTCGACGTCCGTGGCGCTTGCCTACATGTACGGCTTCCGCGCCCGCCGGGCGCTGCTCTACCTGCTCATCACCGGCATCGTCATCCCCGGCGTGACCTACGGCATCGGCGCGAACATCCTGCTGGTCGACGTGCTCGGCTTCTCGAAGCAGCTCTGGCTCGCCATCCCGGTCCACGTCGTCTGGACGGTTCCGTTCGGCGCCATCTTCCTTTTGGTCGGGGTGCCCTCGAACCTGCTCGAACAGGAGGAGGCGGCCCGCGTCATGGGCGTCGGCCGCTGGACCGCCTTCCGGGAGGTCATCCTCCCCCAGATGTGGATGGTCGTCGTGGGCGCGGCCATCCTCATCTTCACACTGTCGTACAACGAGGGGACCCGCAGCCTGCTGCTCATCGGCCAGGACACGACGATGGCCATCCACGTCAACTCGGTGTCGGCGGGCGCGACGCTCACGCCCCTCGTGTTCGCGCTCGGCAGCGTCACCACGCTCCTGTCGACGGTGCTCCTGCTCGTGGCCGGCGCGCTGCTCTTCTACCGGACCCGGAGCCAGTAACCCCTACCGGCTGCCCTGCTCGGCGAGGTAGTCCTGCTGCTGTTCGGCCGGCTCCTCGTAGATGGCGTCGCCCGGGTCCGGCGTCTCGGTCCCCGAGGTCGCGTCGAGGGCGCCGTCCACCCGGAGGATGAGGGTCGCTACCTCAACCGCCGCGACGTAGACGCGACGGCGGACGTCGAGCGGGTCGAGTACGCCGGCAGCCAGCGCGTCGGCCAGCGACGTCGACGGGGTGTCCCGCCCCGCGTGGACGAGTCCCGTCGTCGTCTCCCCCCTGTCGTGGGCGGCCCGGAGGTCGGCGAGCGTCGACAAACGGTCGCGCCCAGCGTTCGTCACCAGCGCGCCCACCAGGAACGACGTTGCGTCGGCGAACGCCTCGACCGCGAGCTGTTCCCGCGACGAGACGGCGGGTGCGGCCGCCCGAACGGCCTGTTCGATCTGGAGGTCGGTCGCGCCACCCCCGGGAACGGCGCCCGAGCGCTCGGCGGCAACGACGGCCGCCGTCGCCTTGCGCAGGTCCGTGGCGAGCGCCGCCCCGAGCTGGGGCCAGACGCCGCGGACGAGCGCGGACACCGAGCCCGGCTCCGGGCAGTCGTCGACGACCACCATCCGGCGGCGTCGGGTGCGCTCGCCGGCGACCCGGTCCGTCGCCCGCTCCTCGACGACGCCAGCCCGCCCCAGATCGGACTCCTCTACGTCCTCGACGTGCAGCACGGGCGTGGCCCCGGTGGCGAGCGCCACCTGCGCGAGGTCACGAGGCGTAACCCCCGCGACGCCGAAGACGCCACGCGCCGCCAGGGCACGCCGGTAGGGCGGCTCGATGCCGTGCCGGCAGACGACGGCGGTCACGTCGAGGTCGGCGAGCCCGGCGAGCACCCGCTCGCGCCGGGCGGCGTCGGGGTCCTCGAACCCCGCGAGCGCGCCCGGCGCGTCGGCTGTCGCGGTGTACCGGTCGCCGTAGTCGGGCGCCCGAAGCCCGCCCTCTCGGTCGCCGTCGAGGACGAGTACCCGGGCGTCGGTCACCCGCCCGGGCATCCACTCGCTGGCGCGCTCGCTCCGGTCGAGCACCGCCCCCCTGACGAGCGTCGAGTCGTCGACGGAGCCGGCCCGGACGGTGCGCACGACGAACGTGTCCTCGTCGGGGGTGCCGACGGTCCCCGCGGCCGAGACCGCCATCTCCGTCCAGCGGTCGGCGTGCCCGCCCACGTCGTTGCCGGTCATCGCGCTCCACGCGACGGCGAGCCGCGCTCCCCGGGGGTCCTCGAACGAGTCGAGCGGACGGGCGACAGTCGCCAGCGTGTCCAGTGCCGTCTCCTGGGCGAGGCGATAGCCCGTTCGGACGGTCGTGGGGTGCAGGCCCAGCTCCAGCAACGACGTGGCCTCGTCGAGCAGCGCGGCCGTGAGCACGATCGTCGAGGTGACGCCGTCGGGGATGTCGCGCCCCTCGACGTCCGTCTCGCCGGGCCGGTCGGGGCCGGCCAACCGGCGGACCACCGGCGCGATGGGGTGATCGAGGTCCAGTGCGTCGAGCAGGGTCGCCCCGTCGCCGGTCAGGTGCAGGTCGCCCGTCGGCTCGACGCCCGGGAGCGCGGTGTCCGGCCCGCTCACGGCGGGTCGCACCACGAGTTTGTCGCGCGGCGTCGGGCCGAGCGTCGTCGCCAGCGCGCCGGCGATGGCCTGGACGGCGGCGACGTTGGCGGCCGGGAACGACGGCTCCTCCTCGTCGAAGCCTGCAGTCACCATTAGCATCTACCCGCCCCGCAGGCCAGTTATACCTACTGGTGGCGGGCCGTCCCCGGGCGGGTCGCGGTGGGGCCGACCATCAGTCGCCGACGTAGCGCGCCCGGGGTGTCGCTCGAACCACACACAGTTACTTAACGCTCCGCGCGTAGCGTTGCCACATGGCAACCCAGACGGACGGAGCGACCGGGACCAGCGACGACGGCGTCGTCGGTCGGCTGGCCGGGAGTCGGCTCACGCTCGCGCTGGCCGGTCCGACGGCGGCGTGGTTCGCGGTGTTCCTGCTGCTCCCGGTGCTGTTCATCCTCTACTACAGCTTTCTGACCTACCGGAACTTCGATGTCGTCCACCAGGTGACGCTCACGGCCTGGACGTCCTCGGTGGTCTCGGGCACTACCCTGTCCATCTTCGCGACGACCATCGCCTACGGGGCCGTCGTGACGCTCCTCTCGCTCGCCGTCGGCTACCCCGTCGCCTACTTCCTGCGATTTTACGTCGGTCAGACGGTCGGCTTCCTGACGATGCTGCTGTTCATCATCCCGTTCTGGACCTCGCCCATCATCCGCACGCTCGGCTGGTACCCCATCCTGGGCAAGCAGGGCGTGCTGAACAAGCTGCTACTCGCGTCGGGGCTCATCCACGCGCCAGTCGGCTGGTTCCTCTTCTCGCCGTTCGCGATGCTGCTGGGCTACCTGGAGAACTACGTCGTGTTCATGTTCGTCCCCATCTACGTCTCGCTTCTGACCGTGGACGACGACCTGCTCGGTGCCTCGGAGACGCTGCGGGCGCGACCGTGGCGGACCTTCCGGCGGGTCACCTGGCCGCTTTCGCTTCCGGGTGTCGCCATCGGCTCGCTGTTCGTCTTCGTGATGACCATCGGCGACTTCGTCGTCCCCCAGAACCTGAGCGGCGGCCAGTCGACCGCCCCGGGGCTCATCTACCTCCAGATCTCGAACGGGCTGAACTACCCCAGCGCGGCCGCGCTGTCGATGACGCTGCTCGTCATCATCCTCGTCATCGTCGGCCTGCTCCTCCGGCGGGTGGACATCACCGAGACGTTCTGACCGCCCGTGGCCCCCTCGTTCTGCGGACCCACACCCGAGACGCCCCGACCGCTCACTCGCCGAGGATGTCCCGCTGGAGGTCGGTCCCGGCGACGACGCTCGTCCGTTCGAGCGGGAGCGCGTTCGAGGGAGACCACGAGACGGTGATGGGACCATCGTCGGCCGTCAGGTCGAGGCGCTCCGTCGAGAGCAGCTGCAGGCGCCTGGTCGCGCCGTCGTCGCCCGTCGCGTCGAGGACCACCTGGGTGCCGGCGCCCGGCTGGTAGAGCACGTCGCGCACCTCGCAGTCGAGCGCGTTCCGGTTGCCGTCGCCGAGTTCGAGGTGCTGTGGCCGCACCACGACGGACACGGTCTTGCCCCGGAGTTCCGCGACCGGCGTCGGGAGGGGATCGGCGTCGCAGGTGACCGGACCGAACGGGGTCTCTACGTCGACGGTCTCGCCGTCGCCGCCGGCGACGGTCCCCGAGAAGATGTTCGAGTCGCCGACGAAGGCCGCGACGAACGCGGTGGCGGGTCGGTTGTACACCTCGTCGACGGTCCCCGACTGCTCTATCTTGCCGTCGTTCATGACGACGATCTGGTCGGCCAGCCGCATCGCCTGGGTCTGGTCGTGGGTGACGTAGACGAACGTGGTGTCGAGCTCGCGGTGGACCCGGAGTAGCTCCCGTTCCATGCGCTTCTGGAGCTTGTAGTCCATGTCCCCGAGCGGCTCGTCGAGCAACAGCACCTTCGGCCGGAGGACCAGGCTCCGTGCGAGCGCCACGCGCTGTTTCTGTCCGGCCGACAGCGAGGCGGGCGCGCGGTCGCGCACCGCGAGTAAGCGCATCAGCTCCATCGTCTCCCGGACCACGCCGTCGGGGATCTCGCGGTCGGTCCCCTCAACGCCGTAGCGGACGTTCTCCTCGACGGTGAGGTGGGGGAACAGCTGGAAGTCCTGGAACACCAGCCCGATGTCGCGGTCGTAGGTCGGCGTGTCGGTCACGTCGAGCCCGTCGATCTCGATGCGCCCGGCGGTGACCTCGACCGTGCCCACGAGCGAGTGCAGCGTCGTGGACTTGCCACAGCCCGACGGGCCGATGACGACGCAGAAGTCGCCGGGGGCGACCGCGAAGCTGATGTCGTCGACCGCGAGCACCTCGTCCCCGTACACCTTGGTCAGGCCGGTCACCGCGACCGCCGGTGGCGTTCGGTCGGGCGGAGTGCCGCCCCCGTCCGGGGAGACCACCGGTTCATCACCGTCCGAAGCGGCCTCGTGTGGGTTGTCTGTAGGGTCGTGGAGAGGCATAGTCACAGTTGCTGGAGGTCGGTGAGCGAGACGGTGTCGCCCGCGCTGTACCGCGACTCGTCGAAGTACTGGGTCGCCGTCGGCTGCCAGCCCAGCGTCACCGGTTCGTCGATCCCCGCGCCCACCTCGGCGAGCGGGACGTCGCCGGGCCGCCGGACCTGGAACTCCTCGTCGACGCCGTCGACGGCGACGACGAACTCGGTGTAGACGCCGGTGTAGATTCTATCGGCCAGCCGTCCCTCGAGCGCGTTCGACGACTCTGCCGCCGCGGTGCCGAGCCGGACGTCCTCTGGACGGACGAGCGCCACACCGGGCCCAGCCGGGGGGGTGGCCGTATCGGCGACGTCGAATCGACCGACCGCCGTCTCGACGGCGAAGTCGGCGTCGGCGTCGGCGTCGTCGTCGACGGCGTCGACGGCGAGCAGGTTCGAGTCGCCGACGAACCGGCAGACGAACGCGGTCGCCGGCCCCTCGTAGACCTCGACCGGCGGGGCGGCCTGTTCGATCCGCCCGTCGTTCAGCACGACGAGGGTGTCGGCGAGCTTGAGCGCCTGGTCCTGGTTGTGGGTGACGTAGAGGTAGGTCGCGCCCGTCTCGGCGTGGAGCCGGCGGAGTTCGAGCTCCATCTCCTTCTGGAGCTTGTAGTCGAGGTCGCTCAAGGGGTCGTCGAGCAGGAACGCCTCGCAGTCCCGCACGAGGTTGCGGGCGAGTTCGACCCGCTGTTGCTGCCCGCCGGAGAGGTTCGGCGGGTAGTCCGAGCGCGTCTCGGGGATGGCGAGGGTCGCCAGCGCGTCGTCGACGCGCTCGTCTACGGCGTCGGCGCCGGAAACCCGGTCGCCGTGGCGGAGCGCGAACGCGACGTTCTCGGCGACGGTGAGGTGGGGGAACAGTCGCTCCTCGAAGTCCTGGAAGACGAACCCCAACTCCCGCTCGGTGACCGGGACGTCGGTCACGTCGCGGTCGTCGAATCGAACGGTTCCCGTCTCGGGGGTCGTCAGCCCGGCGATGCACTTCAGAAGCGTGCTCTTCCCGCAGCCCGACGGGCCGACGACGACGCAGAACTCGCCGTCGTCGACCGTCAGGTCGACGTCCGAGAGGACGGCCTCGTCGTCGAACCGCTTCGATACGGAACGCACGGAGATTCGCATCTACCTGTACTCCAGAGCTACGCAACATAAGTGTTGGTGCACGTCGGCCGTGCAGTGTGCGGATTCGGGCGAACCTGACCGGCCACCCACGTTGAGGGGGCGAACTCGTTCTGGGGGAGCGACGGACGAGCGTAACCGACCATCTCGGGAATAGCGACGTCGGCCGAAGGAGAGGGACCTGTAATAATAAAAGAAAAACGTATATGTCGGTTCCCACACTCACCTAGGTGAACGTTAGACCGTAACACGGAAGTACTCGACATGAAAGAGATAACTCGACGCCAGCTCCTGGCGATGACCGGAGCGGCAGGAGCGGGAGTAGCGCTCAGCGGATGCACCGGCGGAGGCAACGAGAACACCACCACGACAGCCGGGGGTGGACAGGGCGGGACGACCCAATCGGGCTCCACCCAGGCAACGACCCAACCCCCCGCGACCATGCAGGTGACGATCGCCCCGGCCACGGGGCCGACCACACTCGACCCGCAGAACCACCGCGAGACCACGACCGCGACGATCCTCATCCACTTCTACGACGGGCTCGTGTTCCGGAACCAGCAGGAGGAGATCAAACCGCAGCTGGCCACGTCCTGGGAGAACGTCGACCCGACGACCTGGACGTTCCAGCTGCGGGAGGGCGTCGAGTTCTCGAACGGGGAGCCGTTCGACGCGGAGACGGTGAACTACAACCTCATGCGGGTGTCCGGTCAGCTCGACGGCGCGAAGCAGGTGCCGGTGCAGGACAACTTCGCGTCCATCGACACCGTCGACGTGAAGGACTCACACACCGTCCAGGTCAACCTCAAGAACCCGGACCCGCTGTTCCTGGAACACCAGGCCGGGCTCCGGTACGTCCCCAAGAAGTTCACTGAGGACAACGGCTTCGACGCGCTCAACGACAACCCGGTCGGGACGGGTCCGTACATCCTCGACGAGTGGGTCAGGGACGACCACCTCACCCAGAAGGCCAACCCCGGCTACTGGGGCGGCGCGCCGACCATCGGCACCATCAACTGGAAGCCGATGCCGCAACCGACCTCCCGCCTTGCGAACCTCCTCAGCGGGCAGGTCGACCTGATCAGGAGCGTGAACCCACGGTCGGTCAAGCGCGTCAACGACAACCAGGGGACGTCGGTCAAGACCGTCCGGAGCGCCCGGGCGGCCGCGCTCTGGCTGAACCTGGAGCAGACGATGGTCGGCCGCGACGGCCCGCTGTTCTACGGGAAGCCGAAGCTCCGGCAGGCCATCAACTACGCCATCGACGTCGACAGCATCCTCGAGAACGTCCTCGACGGCTACGGCTTCCGTTCGCACGGCTGGGCGCCGAGCGAGGAGTTCGTCGGCTACAACTCGAACATTACGCCGTACCCCTACGACCCGGAGAAGGCAAAACAGCTCATGGCAGAGGCCGGGTACGAGGACGGCTTCTCCGCGAAGCTCCTGGTCCCGAACGGCCGGTACTTCAAGGGCGTCGCCTCCTCCGAGGCCATCGCGACGATGCTCGGAAAGGTCGGCATCGACCTCCAGCTGAACACGGTCGAATTCGGGCAGTTCGCCAAGCTGACCCAGGAGCACAAGATGCCCGAGTTCATGTTCGCCGCCTGGGGCAACTCCACGTTCAACGCACTCGACGCGTACGTCCCCCTCGTCCAGAGCGACTCGATCTTCTCCCTGCTCCCGAACAAGGGCAAACAGGACTGGGTGAAGTCGGTCGACCAAAAGATAGCGGAGGCCCAGAACACGGCTGACCGGGCGAAGCTCGACTCCATCCTCCAGGACCTCGAGGCGACCATGCACGAGCAGTCGACGTTCGTGTTCCTCTTCCAGTACAAGGACCTCTACGGCGTCAGCGACTCGATCGACTGGCAGCCCCGGTCGGACGAGCTCATGTACATGTACAATGGTTCGCAGTAGCCAGCCGGTCCGCCGGACCGTCCCGGCCGCCAGCCCACATGTCGAGTGACACGCGCGAGGCCCACCCCCGAGACAGCCCCGGTGCGCCCAGGGAGATAGCATGAACTGGCTCCGGTATCTGGCGAAGCGGCTCCTCCAGTACGTGGTCGTCCTCTTCGGGGTGACGCTGATCATCTTCGTCATCTCCCGGCTCTCCGGGAGCCCGGTGCCGATCATGGTCGGCATGCGGGCGACGGAGGCGACCCGCGAGGCCATCCGCCACCAGCTCGGCCTCGACCAGCCCGTCTACGTCCAGTTCGCGATCTTCATCTGGCAGGTGGCACACCTCCACTTCGGCGATTCGATTGTCATGGCGAGCGGGACCCCCGCCGCGGAGCTGGTCCTCAACCGCATCCCCCGCACACTCGCGCTGACCGCCGTCGCCGTCGCGTTCGCGTTCTCCATCGGCGTCCCCGTCGGGGTCCTCTCCGCCATCAGGCAGGGCGAGTACACCGACGTGGTCGGGATGTCCTTCACCCTGGTCGGTCAGTCGGTCCCGAGCTTCTGGGTGGGGCTCCTGTTGATCCTCTACGTCGCGCTCCCCATCGACTTCTTCCCGCTGAGCGGCGGCGGCTCCCCCCGCCACCTCATCCTCCCCGGGCTGACGTTGAGCTTCTTCATGATGGCGTCCATCGCGCGGCTGACGCGGTCGAACATGGTCGACGTCCTCGACGAGGAGTACATCAAGACCGCGCGCTCGAAGGGGATCCGGGAGACCGCGGTCTACTTCTCGCACGCGTTGCGCAACGCGTTCATCCCCGTCCTGAGCTACGCCGGCGTGCAGACGGCCTACCTGCTCGGCGGCGCGGTCATCACGGAGCAGATCTTCGCCTACCCAGGGATGGGACGGCTGGCTATCCAGGCCATCCTCTCGCGGGACTACCCCGTCATCCAGGCAGTCGTCTTCTTCTCGGCTGTCGTCGTGATACTGACGAACTTCGCCATCGACCTCGCCTACGTCAAGCTGGACCCGCGCATCTCCTTGGAGGGGGGTCGAGACTGATGGGCGATGCGACCGTGGACACGGAGAATCACCGGTCGGAGACGGTCGAGCCGGCGCTGGCACGCGTCCGCTCCTCGGTCCGGGCCCTCGGCCAGAGTAGCATGGCCGTCGTCGGCCTGCTCGTCGTCGGGAGCATCCTCGTGGTGGCGATCGGTGCACCCGTCTTCGCGCCGTATCCACCGCAGTCCGGGACGCTCTCGCACAGCCTGCAGCCGCCGTTCTGGCAGCAGGGCGGCTCCACCGCCTACCTCCTCGGGACCGACGAGCAGGGCCGTGACATCCTCACCCGCATCATCTACGGGCTCCGACTCGCGATCGTCGAGGGGGTCAGCCCCGTGCTCATCTCCTCGGTCATCGGCGTGAGCCTCGGGCTCGTCGCCGGCTACTTCGGCGGGTGGATCGACGAGGGCATCAGCCGCGTCATCGACACCGTCATGTCCATCCCGCTCACCCTGTTCGCCATCGCCGTCATCGCCGTCATCGGATCGAGTCTGGTCAACCTCATCCTCGTCATCGGCATCACGCAGTGGGTGCCCTACGCGCGGACGATACGCGGGCAGACCCTCTCGATCAAGAACGAGGAGTTCATCGAGTCACAGGAGGCGGCGGGCGCCTCGACCTACTGGATACTTCGCTACGGCGTCCTCCCGAACACGATGTCCTCGATCCTCGTCATCGCGACGCTCAACATCGCCCAGGTCATCATCATCGCCGCGGGGCTCACCTTCCTCGGGCTCGGGGTCAATCCCCCGAGGGCCGACCTCGGCCTGATGCTCGCGAGCGGCCAGCAGTACATGCTTAGCGCCTGGTGGTACGCGGTCTTCCCGGGGGTGGTCCTGATGGTGTTCGTCCTGGGGATCAACCTGCTCGGTGACGGCCTGCGAGACGTCCTCGACCCGAAGTACTTCGAATGACCATGTCAGAGCGAGAACTCTCCGTCCCGTCGACCGCCCGCGATGCAGACGAGGAACCGCTGCTCTCGATCGACGATCTCGACGTCACCTTCCGCACCAAGAAGGGCGACGTCCACGCGGTCAACGGCGTCGACCTCGAGGCCGAGCGAGGCGAGATCATCGGTCTCGTCGGCGAGAGCGGGAGCGGGAAGAGCGTGACCTGCCAGAGCATCGTCGACCTCGTCCCCTCCCCACCGGCCGTGATATCGGGTGAGATCCGGTACAAGGGCCGCGATCTGCGCGCCGCCTCCAGCCGCGAGATGCGCGAGACTCGAGGCGGCGAGATCGGCGTGGTCTTCCAGGACCCGATGTCGAGTCTCAACCCCGTCCACACCGTCGGTCGTCAGATCTGCGAGGCGGTCAGGACCCGGAACAGGCGGAACGTCGAGGAGCGGGCCATCGAGCTGATGGCCGACGTCGGCATCCCGGACCCGGAGACGCGCTTTTCTGACTTCCCGTTCGAGTTCTCCGGTGGGATGCGCCAGCGCATCATGATCGCCATCGCCCTGGCCAACCGGCCCGACCTCCTCATCGCCGACGAGCCGACGACGGCCCTCGACGTGACCATCGAGGCGCAGGTCCTCGAGATGATAAAGGACCTGCGGGACGAGAACGGCATGACCGTCATCCTGATCACCCACGACTTCGGGGTCGTCGCCGAGGTCGCCGACCGCGTGGCCGTGATGTACGCGGGGACCATCGTCGAACGGGGCGACGTCTTCGAGATATTCGACAACCCCAAGCACCCGTACACGCGCGGGCTCCTCTCCTCGGTCCCCGGGCGCACCGCCGATTCGGGTCAGCTCGACGCCATCGAGGGCGAACCGCCGGACATGACCGCGCCACCGACGGGCTGTGCGTTCCACCCGCGGTGCCCGGACGCCATGCCCCACTGCTCGGAGGAGGTGCCGCCCCCGTTCCGCGTCGAAGAGGCATCGGGCACCCACACGAGCCGCTGTTACCTCTACGACGACCGGCCGGTGGCGACCGAGGACGACCGACCCAGCGACGAGGAGACGACAGGATGAGCGACGACACGCGCACCATCGTGGAGGCCGATGGACTGACGAAGTACTTTGTCGAGACCAGCGGGATCCTCTCCCGCACGACCACTCACGTCAAGGCCGTCGACGGCGTCGATCTCGGCATCGAACGGGGGGAGACGTTCGGCCTGGTCGGGGAGTCCGGCTGCGGGAAGAGCACGCTCGGGCGGACGCTGCTGCGGCTCTACGAGCCGACGAGCGGGCAGGTCAGGTTCCGGGGCGAGGACATCACCGAGTACTCGAAGGCCGAGCTCCGAGCGCTGCGGCAGGACATGCAGCTGATCTTCCAGGACCCCTTCTCCTCTTTGAACCCGAGACAGACGGTCGGGCAGATAATCGAGGAGCCACTCGCCATCCAGGGCGTCGCCAGGGACGAACGCGAGCGTCGCGCCCGCGAACTCCTCGAGAAGGTCGGGCTCAAACAGGAGCACTACGACCGGTACCCACACGCCTTCTCGGGCGGCCAGCGCCAGCGGATCGGCGTCGCCCGGTCGCTCATCGTCGAGCCGGAGTTCATCGTGGCCGACGAACCGGTCTCGGCGCTGGACGTCTCGATACAGGCCCAGATCCTGAACCTGCTCGACGAGATCCAGGCGGAGTTCGACCTCACACTCCTGGTCATCGCCCACGACCTCTCGGTGGTTCGGCACATCGCCGACCGGGTCGGCGTCATGTACCTGGGGAAGCTCGTCGAGGTGGCCGAGACACGGGAGCTCTACGAGAACCCGCGCCACCCGTACACGCAGGCACTGCTCTCCTCGGCGCCGATCCCGGACCCCCATCGCCGCGACCGCGAGAAGGTGGTCCTCGAGGGCGAGCCGCCGAGCCCGATAGACCCACCGTCGGGCTGTACGTTCAGACCGCGATGCCCAAAGGCCTTCGATGCCTGTCACGACGAGCCGGCGCTCCGGGAGATCGAAACCGACCACTACGTGTCTTGTAAGCTATACAGAAGTGAAACTTGAAGTACCGATAACCCAAACATGAGTGACACGTACCGATGACGAAAGACACCGTCCTCCTCGAGGAGCTCTCGTGGACCGAGATCGCAGACTGCATCGCCGACGGCTACGACACCGCCATCCTGGCGTGTGGCGCCATCGAACAGCACGGACCCCACCTCCCGGTCGGGGTCGATACCTACCTCGGCTACTCGCTGGCCGAGGCGACGGCGCGAAAGCTCGGGAACGCGCTCGTCGCGCCGACGCTCCGCCCGGGCTGTTCGGACCACCACATCAACTTCCCGGGCACGCTCTCGGTCTCCCGGGAGACGTTCGTCCGGCTCATGGAGGAGTACTGCGAGTCGCTCGCGAACTCTGGCTTCGAGAACGTGGTCCTGATCCCCTCGCACGGCGGCAACGTCGACGTCATGCGCACGTTCTCGCCGCGGATCGCCCGAAAGCTACAGGGCGAGGCGTCGGTCCACTTCGTCGAGCCCGACTTCGCCGCGCTTCTCGACTTCTGGGAGGATATCGGCGTCACCCGGGAAGAGGCCGGCGTCCACGCGGGCTACGGCGAGACGGCGCGCATGCTCGCGGACTACGAAGCGCTCGTGGACATGGACAAGGCCGAGGAGGGAATGACCATCCCGGAGTTCTACGACGAAAAGCGGATTCCGCTCTCCCAGCTCGAGTCGTTCATCCACGGCATCGACTCGCAGGTCCCGAACGGCATTCTCGGCGACCCTCGAGGCGCGACGGCGGCGCACGGCGAGGATATCAAGGACATCATCGCCGAGAACCTCGCCGACCAGATCATCGACCGTATCGAGTCCGAGCCCCTCTCGATGGACCTGCCGGACAGCGTCGCCCACGAGTACCACTGAGCGGACCGGCGATCAGCGCGGCGTCGCGTACTCGGCGAGGGCGTCGATGGCCGCCGCCGTCTCGCTGGGGAGGGTGTAGAAGTGTGGCGAGAGCCGCACGCCGCCGGCGCGGGTGCTCACGTTGAAGCCGTCGTCGATGAGCCGGTCGGCGACGGCCGCCGGGTCCCTGACCTGGACGTTGACCACGCCGCCGCGGTGGGCCGGGTCGCTGGGGGTGCGCACCTCGAAGCCGCGGTCCTCCGCGCCCTCGATCAGTTCGGCGGTCCGGTCGACGACGCGCGCGCGGACGTTCTCGACGCCGAACTCCTGGATGACGGCCATCCCGGCGCTGGCGGTGTACGCGTTCGGTGCGGGCGGCGTCCCGAGCTCGAAGCGGCGCGTGCCCGGCGCGTAGTTCGGGTGCCGCGTCTCGAAGCCGAAGATGTCGTCGACGCCGAACCAGCCAAGGTTCGTCGGTTCGAGGCGGTTCGCCAGGTCGCGATCGACGTAGAGGAAGGCGATGCCCGGCCCACCTAGAAGGAACTTCAAATTCCCCGCGGTGAGCATGTCGATGCCCTGGGCTTTCACGTCGATGGGGACGATGCCGACGGACTGGTAGGCGTCGAGGAAGAGGTAGCCGCCGCGGTCGTGGACGACGTCGGCGACCGCCTCGACCTCCATCAGCCCGCCGGTGAACGAGTAGGCGTGCGCGCCGGCCACCACGAGGGTGTCCTCGCTCATCTGGGCCTCGTACTCGGCGGCGGTGACGCGCTTGCCGTCGCCCGACTCGGCGAAGCGGACCTCGGCGCCGCGTTTGCCCTGTGCCCACCAGAACTGCGGGACAGTCGGGAACTCCAGGTCCGTGGTGACGACCTCGTTTCTCTCCTCGTAGTCGAGCGCGGCCGCGACCTGGGCGAACGCCTGCGTGGCCGAGGACAGCACCGCCACCTCGTCCTCGTCGGCGTTGATGAGGGCGGCGAACCGGGCCTTGGCCTCCTCGACCTTCTCGAGCCACGTGCTCCAGGGATTCCCCGCCTCGATCCAGACCCGCTCGCACTCGCGGCGGGCCTCCAACCCCCGTCGGGGGATCGGCGACGCCGAGCAGTTGTTCAGGTGGATGCGCCCCTCCTCGGCGATAGCGGGGAACTGCTCCCGCCACTCCTCGATTGACCCGCTCATGGATGAACCGAGAGCGGCGCGGTTCATAAGCGTTCGCCGACGTGTCAGCCTCCCGGGCGGCGGGGCGGGCACACGGAACCGCGGACCCCACGCTCGCCGGCGACCCCGACCGGGTCAGTCCCGCCCGAGCGCGGCGGCGACGGCCACCGGGTCGCGCGCGACCGTCGGAACGTCGGCCAGGGTCGCCTCGAACGGCTCGACGTGCTTGTGGCCGCTCCCCGTCACCGTGAGCACCACCACGTCGTCCGGGTCGAGGTCGCCGCGCGCGGCGAGTTCGGCCACCACGGGGACCACGGTGGCGCTCGACGGCTCTGGCCAGACGGCGGTGGTGCGTGCCATCAGCGCTGCCCCCTCGACGAGCGCCTCGTCGCTCACGGCGACCGCGGTGCCGCCGCTCTCGCGGATGGCGTCGAGGGCGTGCGCGCCGGCGAACGGCGCGCTGATGCCCGAGGCCAGCGTGTCCGGGTGCTCGACGAACGGGGGGACGTCGAGGTCCCGGTCGATCGCCTCCGTCACCGGCGCCGCGCCGGCCGCCTGCGCGGCGACCATCCTGGGCACCTGGTCGACCAGACCGGCCTCGATGAGTTCGACGTACCCCCGGTGCTGGGCGGCGAGGTTGTCGCCGCCGCCGGTCGCCGTGACGACCACGTCCGGCGCGGTCCAAACGAGTTGCTCTGTGACCTCGTACGAGACGGTCTTCACGCCCTCGCCGACGACCGGGTTGAAGGGTTCGTAGGCGAACGCGAGGTGCGCGTCCAGCGTCTCCGCGAGGTCGCCGAGCAAGTCCCCCAGGGCGGCCTCCCCGCCCTCGAAGAGGTCGGTCACCCGAACGACCTCCGCGCCGTAGGCCCGCGGCTCGGTGAGCTTGCCGGCGGGCACTGTCTCCTCGACCAGCAGGTAGCAGTCGAGGCCTGCCCGGGCGGCGTAGTGGGCGCACGCCGCCGCGGCGTTCCCGCTGGAGGCGGTGACGACTGCGGTCTCACCCGACTCCGCCGCCAGCGACACCGTCGGGCCGAGCGCCCGGTCCTTGAAGCTTCCCGTGGGGTTGCGCCGCTCGTCCTTGAGATAGAGCGTCGCCTCGACGTCGAGCGCCGCGGCCAGCCCGTCCGCGCGTATCAGGGGCGTCCCACCCTCTATTCCCATTGCCGACCCGTTCGAGGGGAGCCGATTACCGTACTTCTCGAAGAGGGTTCGGCCGGTCTCGATGCGCTCCCGGTCGAGCGGGGCCTCGTACGTGACGGCCAACGGGCCGCCGCAGTTCGCACAGCCGAAGGTCGCCGTGGGGGGGTGTCTCTCGCTGCAGGCGGGGCAGACGACGTGCATACGCTGACCACACAGCCGGAGTACAAAAGCGTCCGCTCGGGTGACGAAAGCGGTAGATCGAGGCGACGCAGAAAAAATCGGTTCGAGGGACGGTCAGTCGTCGCTCGACTGGCCGGCCGGTGCCTCGTACATGTCCTCGAGTTGTGCCTGCGCGTCGAACTCGACGCCCTGGGAGGACAGGTACCACCGGTAGCCGCCGTAGATGGCGACGCCGACGAGCGCCCACACCAGGATGAGCAGGATGGTACTCGACGTGATGGCGTCGAGGACCTGACCCTGTGCCAGCTTGCCGAGCGCCGGCCCGAGCGAGTTAACGGAGAGCGTCTGCCAGGCGAACAGCCCCATGGTCGCCGCGCTGACGAGCGTGATGACCACGAGCACCTCGCGCTTGAGGCGGAACTCGCAGGCCTCCCAGAGCTGCGGGCGGACCCACGGCAGCGCGAGCGCCGACAGCGAGTGCGCCGTGTACAGGAGGAAGAGCGCGGCCAGCGCGATGGACAGCGCGAAGCTAAAAGTCGAGGTCAGCACCAGCACGACGGCGAGCACGTAGGTGATGACGAGCCCGACGTCGGGCGTGTGGAACCGCTCGTTGACGTGGGTCAGCACGTTCGGGATGAGGTTGTCCTCGCCGAACGCGAAGAGGATGCGCGGCGGGACCATGAACGTCGAGTTGACGCTGGTCGCGAACGCGAGCATGCTGCCGAACGCGACGATGCCGGCGGTGCCGACCGGGAAGTAGTTCTCGGCGGCCGCGGTCAGCGGCGTGCTGGAGCCCGCGGCGCTCTGCCAGCCGATGACGCCGATGACGACCAGGGTGACCAGGGTGTAGAGGACGCCGACGGCGAGGGTGCTCCAGCCGAACACGCGGGGGAGGGTCCGCGTCGGGTTCTCCGTCTCGCCCGCGGTCTGGGCGAGCGACTCGAAGCCGATGTACGAGAACATCAGCGCCGACATGCCCGCCAGGAACGGCTGGAAGAAGCCGTTCGAGTAGATCTCGGTGGGGAACATCGGCGAGAACTGACCGGGGTCGATGAAGAAGATGCCCGGGATGGCCAGCACGAGCAGGATGAGCACGAGCAGGCCGGTCATGATGGCCTGGGCGTTGCCGAAGATGTCGACGCCGACGATGTTCAGCACGAAGAAGATCGAAAGCCACACGATGGCCCAGCCGGTGGCCCCGAGGAAGTCGAATGCCGAGAAGTAGCCCATCGCCTGCCCGAAGCCGAGCGCCAGGACGTCGAGGGCCCCGATGAACGAGACCCACTTCAGCCACATGAAGATGTAGCCGACGAACAGCGAGTTCCACGTCCGCGAGATGTGGACGTACGCCCCACCCGGATGTTCGCCCAGCGGGCTGCTCATGAACACCGAGTAGACGAGCGCCGTCGTGACGATGATCGGGATGCCGAGCAGGAAGCCGAGGGGGACCGCCGGCCCCATCGACTTGGCTGCCGAGCCCGTCACGACGAAGATTCCGGCCCCGATCATCGTGCCGACGATGACCGAGACGCTGTGAACCCAGGTCAGCTCCCGGAGGAGCCCCGTCTCGTTGTTGCCACTTGCTGGCATATCCCATTCATTCGGTTAGCACGACTTATAGGTTTCCACGCGGATTGGTGCAACGGGGCTGTGCGACCCTTCAGTGCGCGTCCGACGGATTCGCCCGATATTTAGACGGACTATTATATCGCACCACCGACGGGCCGGTTCAGCGGCGGGGCGCGTCGAACGTCTGGCTCGCCGGGGGTTCGAGGGGGTGGTCGCCGAATTAGGACATAAATAATCGGATAAACAAGTGACCCAAGAGGTACATGCTCCGACGATGGCACGATTCGAGGGCGTCCAGCCGGCGCTGTTCGACGCGGGCCCCGGCGCCACCGGGAAAGGGGGCCCAGCGCCCGATGGTGGCGTGCCGCTACGCGCGCGGCCCCTCGGTGACCACAATCGCCGCCTGGTCCGCCCTGCGCGAGGGGACCGTCTTCCGCCGGTTCGACCGCCTCGAGGCCGAGCCCATTGCCGAGGGCGTCCGGGACGCTCCCCGACCCCGGCGACCCCCGAAACCCTCGACCGACCAGCGCGAGGCGTTCGAGGTCGGACTCCGGGAGCTGCCCAGGGCCCACGGGGTCGACGACGCCAAATGGACGATGTCCGTCAGCCGCACGTAAAACCGCGACGCGTTCGGCGTCGCGTGCACGTTGCGCCACGCCCGTCAGCCGCTCGCCGACGCCGGCCACGGCCGGTAGCTCCGTCGAGCGACGTCAGATTGGTGACGCCGATCTCGGAGTTCGAATGATATACGATTGCTTATGTCCCACAACTGGGCCGGTGTTAACTCCAGTCCCCCGGACTGATGCGCACGGCACCCAGGGCGGTCCTCCCGGTCGCTACCCTACCGCGCGGTCGGCCGTGGTCGCTGGACTCACGTGTGCAAGTGAGGGACGGGCGACGTGGCGTGGCGCCCGAGTCGTAACGTATTTGGCCGGCAGGGGCGAACCACCGTCTGCGACCTGAACCGCGTGTCCGGGTTGGGGTAATGGCTATCCTTCAGCCTTGTGGAGGCTGAGACGCGGGTTCAATTCTCGCACCCGGACTTTTCCACGACGACCGCAGGGAGGAGTGGAACAGCCGAAGCGAGAATTGAATCAGGGAGTGAAGCGAACGAAATGAGCGGAACGACCGTGGTTCAATTCTCGCACCCGGACTTTTCCACGACGACCGCAGGGAGGAGTGGAACAGCCGAAGCGAGAATTGAATCAGGGAGTGAAGCGAACGAAGTGAGCGGAACGACCGTGGTTCAATTCTCGCAC
>Ga0102959_1000006_pt1 | contig 67744 bp, 63 predicted proteins | sample SalPonF2_B_D2_MG_FD_84520 | JGI IMG/M metagenome (GOLD analysis project Ga0102959, IMG submission 84520) | Salt pond soil microbial communities from South San Francisco under conditions of wetland restoration - Salt Pond MetaG SF2_B_D2_MG ...
CACCGCGCGCATGTCCGAGACGAGCACGGGACAGACCGAGGGGCAGTGCGAGTAGAAGAACGTAGCGAAGAAGTTCCGTCCCGCGAACGCATCGGGCATCGTCACCTGCGTCCCGCCGTGGAACACCGCCGGAAGCGTCGCCCGCGGGAACTGCTGGCCCCACGCCGGATAGACGAGGTCCTTGCTTTTCGCCTGTTGGTCTGCCGGTTTCGCGAGATACGTGTTCGGCGAGGAGGCCCGTCTCCCCAGGACCCCGGCACAGCCGGCGAGGCCGAGTTCCGCCCCGGTCACCGCCCCAGCGAGGAACGTTCGGCGTCGCATGTTCACCGAGGCGTTACCGGTCGGAGCACATGTTCCTTTCGACTAACGAAAACGTTTAGCCGCCCCGACAGGGATTCACCGGCATGGACGATGCGTCGAGGGGCCTCACCCGGCCGCGGGCGGTCGCAATCGGAATCGTCGTCGTCGGCCTGCTCGTCGTGGGCGGCGTCCTCGGCGCGCGCGTTCTGACTGCGGGCCACGGCCGGGGCGACCATCTCCCCGAGCAGAAGGGCTACAGCTTCGTCTACCACCCGTCCGGGACGGTGACGGTCGTCAAACAGTCCTACAGCACGAACCCGGCGAACCTGACCGTGAGCGGTCCCGGGGGAGCCGTCCGCTGGAACGACGCCTCCGGCGGTGCCACGCAGTTCTCGGCGCTCGTCGACTACCGTGCGCTCGGCGCGACCGCCGGCGCCACCCTCACCGTCCACGAGCGGATCGGGTCGAACGTGACCGTCGCCGTCGCCAGGTCGACGGTCCCGAGCGGGAGCGACACCCAGAGGGCCTTCGAGCTGGTCTACCACCAGAAGCCCGCGGTCACCGTCGTGGTGGCCGACCCGGGTCGGACCGACACCTCGAATCTCCGGCTCGTCGGCCCGAAGGGTTCCGTCGCGTGGGCGAACGCGACGTTCGAGTCGCGCGAAGACGGCGCGACGTTCTACTACAACGGCCACGCCCTCGGCGCGACCGCGGGCGACACCCTGCGGCTGGTCCGCGTCGCCGACAACGGCACGCGAGAGACGGTTCTGACCTCGCAGATCCCCTGACCAGCACCGGCGTACCCGAGTGGGTACGTCTGTCCTCGGCCGGGCGCCGTCGGCGGACCGGACGTGTTCTCCAGGCAGACAGTTCACGTACACTTAAATATCAACCGAATTTTGTAACGGGAAACTAAGTACCACACGGAGATAATTTAAACTCGAAATACCGTAAATAACGGTCACGTGGCGTGATTCGAGAGATTTCGGGTCCGGTAACCCGACGGGAAGAAAGTTTAATGTACTGGCAATTGCGTTGATACCGAATGTATGGGGACGAGCCAGATGGACTCCGAGAACGTCGATTTCGCCGGAATCCTCTCGGTGCTCGCAGACGACCTTTCACGGAACATTCTGTCACTCCTCAGCGAGCGGTCGCTGGCGGTCAGCGAGATCGTAGAGCGCTACGACGTCTCGGATCGGACCATCTATCGGCGCATCCACGACCTCAAAGCCCACGACCTCGTCGACGAGACGACGCGGATCGACTCCCAGGGGCAGCTCTACTCGAAGTACCGGACCTCCGTCGAACGCATCGACATCGACGTCGCCATCTCGCCGGGGGAAGACCAGGTCGACGTCGACCTGACCTACCGTGACGACGTCGACGGGTTCATCGACCTCTGGGGGGGTCTCAGAGCACGGTCAGTGGAGCCGGACGACGAATGACCACGCACCTCCTCCGCCTACGTCAAGGGGGAGGACGATACAGGCGACTTCGACCTCATAGCCAGCAGATTAATACTTACCAATCACTCTGTTAGGTCATGCTCGGCGTACTGCTTCTCTTCGGGATGTGCGGGGCGGCGTTACTCATCGCGTTGACGCTTTCGTTCTCCGGGCTGCGAGCGTACCGGCGAACGGGCGGACGGGCCTTCCAGCTCGCCGCCATCGGCTTCGCGCTCCTCGGCTTCGAGACCGTCGTGGACCTCGCCTCATTTTTCAACATCTACCTGCACCCCATCGGCGTCGAGCACCTGGAGGCGGCGTTCAACGTCGCCGGGCTGGGACTGTTGCTTCTCTCCGTCAAGTACCAGACGGAGTCGCCATCGGCGCGGTGACGGCGGGTCGCCACAGGGGGTGTTGACAGAGTTTGTCATCGCGCTTCTACTTTTATGTTGGTATGACAGAGACCCTCGGGTTGTTATGCCACTTGGCTCCCAGGAGGATGGTGACGATTGCAGTGTAAATCGGCGCAAGTACCTGAAACTCGCAGGAGTGAGCGTTGCAGCGTCTGAAGGGCTGGCAGGCTGTATCGGGGGGCTCGTTGGTGGTGGAGGGAGCAGCAACAACGGCGGCGGTGACAACAGCGGTAGTAACAGCGGCGGTGGGAACGACATCGCGTGGAAGAAGGACCTCGGGACAGACTTCCAGTTCTGGACCATCACGAACGCGGTGTTGGGACGCGACAGCTTCTTCCCGGCGACGTACTTCGTCACCGAGGGCTCGACCGTCGGCTTCCACCTGAAGAACACCGACTCGGAGAAACACGACTTCTCCATCGACGCGTTCGACGTCGGCGCCGACCACAAGGCCGGGACCGTCTCGCACATCGAGTTCAAGGCGGACAAGGTCGGCATCCACGAGATCTACTGCGACATCCACCCGCCCTGGATGCGCGGGCAGCTCGTCGTCCTCCCGAAGGATGGCGGGCCCATTCCGGCGGCGGACAGTCGCGACCTCTACATCGTCGGCTCGATGCTCGACCAGCCCGGGAGTCGGAAGGCGTTCTTCCCCGGCATGAACGTGGTCACCGAGGGAGAGGACGTGACCATCCACTTCAAGAACACGAGCGACATGAAACACGACTTCTCCATCGACGCCTTCGACATCGGGGCGGACCACAAGGCCAAGACCACCTCCACGATGAACTTCACGGCGGACAAGGTGGGTATCCACAAGATCTACTGCGACCTCCATCCGCCGTGGATGCAGGCCCAGCTGCTCGTCCTCCCGAAGGACGGCGACTGGTCGCGGATCGAGGGCCAGGACAGCCGCGACCTCTACATCAACCCGACGGGCATCGGCAAGCGGGACAGCTTCTTCCCGGCCACGTGGGCCGTAAAGCAGGGCGAGAACGTCACCGCCCACATCTGGAACACCGACCCGGACGGGGCGAAACACGACTTCTCCATCGACGCGTTCAACGTCGAGGGCGACCACAAGCAGGGGGTCAAGGACACGGTCCCGTTCACCGCGGACAAGGGCGGCATCATCAGGATGTACTGCGACATCCACCCCCCTGAGATGAACGGACAGCTGCTCGTCATCCCGAAGGAGAAGGGCAAGATGCCGGTCCGCGGCTACAGCGGCTGAATCGATCGAGAGACGAACGTTTCCGAATAAAAAATCAAAAACTGATACATGGCAACACAAACCGCAACGCACTCGCATAAACCAACGGGCTGGAGACGGTGGTTCGTCACGACCGACCACAAGGACGTCGGCCGTCTCTACCTCGCCTGGACGGTCCTGTTTTTCTTCCTGGCCGGCCTGCTGGCGATGATCTTCCGGGTCAGTCTCCTCACGCCCGGGATGCCCGGCTGGCTGAACGAATCGGAGTACAACGCGCTGGTCACGATGCACGGCTCGACGATGATCTTCATCGTCGCCATGGGCGCCATCTCGGCGTTCGGGAACCTGCTGCTCCCGAAGCTGATCGGTGCAGACGAGATGGCCTACCCCCGCGCGAACGCGCTGAGCTTCTGGATCTTCTCGACCGGCACGGTCATCATGTGGATCCCGATGTTCACCCACTGGGTGCTCGGGATGCAACAGCTCCCGTTCGCGGGCGGCTGGACGGCCTACGCGCCGCTCTCGACCAGCCCGGACCAGCTCAGCCTGTTCGGGACGAACATGTGGTTCATCGGCGTGGCGCTGGCCGAGATCGGGACCACCGTCGGTTCCGTGAACTTCCTCACGACCGCGTTCAACGAACGGGTGCCCGAGATGGGCCTCTTCGACATGCCCGTGATGGCCTGGTCGATCATCGTCACGGCCGCGGTCGCGCTCATCTGGCTGGTGCCCCTGATCGTCGTCTTCGTCATGGGCGTCATGTCGAAGAACTACGGCTTCATCTTCTTCGACGGGACCAAGGGCGGCTGGCCGCTTCTCTACCAGCACCTCTTCTGGGCGTTCGGTCACCCCGAGGTGTACATCGTCCTCTACCCGTTCCTCGGCGCGGTCGCGGAGATCGTTCCGCGCTTCTCCCACCGGCCGCTGTACGGCTATCGCGCCTACGTGTTCGGGCTGATCTTCATCGCGGTCATGTCCCAGCTCGTGTGGGCCCACCACATGTTCACGACCGGCATCATGGGGGTCCGCTTCTTCTTCATGCTGACGACGCTGACCATCCCGATCGGCTTCGCGATGATCATCTTCAGCGTCATCGCCACCATCTGGAAGGGGCGGGTCGAGCTACGGACGCCGATGCTGTTCGCCGCGGGCAGCGTCCTCATGCTGCTGTACTCGGGCATGGACGGCATCATGCTCGGTACGCCGGTGCTCGACACCCAGTACCAGGCTACCTACTGGGTCGTCTCGCACTTCCACTACACCCTGTTCGGCGGGGTCATCATGGGCTTTTTCGCCGCGGTCTACTACTGGTACCCGTACGCCACGGGCCGGATGTACAACGAGTTCCTCGGGAAGGTGCACTGGGGCTTTACGCTCGCGTTCGCCCCGCTCACCTTCTTCGGGATGGCGAAGCTCGGTGCGGACGGGTTGAACCGCCGGTACGCCACGTACACGGCGATGTCGGCCCCCGGCGCGCCGACGGTCCAGACCATCCAGTTCTGGCACACGTGGACGACCATCTTCGCCCTGCTGTTGGGCTTCGGCCAGCTGTTCCTGGTCGCGAACATCATCGTCACGTGGAGCAACACGGTCGACGACCCGTGGGCGGAGCTGCTCGACGAGATGCCCTCGCCCGAGTGGACCGGCCTGCCGTACCGGCCGCCGACTCCCTCGAACCTCGCCGCTCGTTCGGACGGAAGCGAGGAGGTGAGCGCCGATGACTAGTCGACTCCGGAAGGGCATCATCGGGCTAGTGCTGTTCGTCCCGCTGTTGGTGTTCCTCGCCGACTTCGGGGACATCTACTTCCGGTCGGTTCCCGACGCGCCGCAGATCCAGACCATCCACGCGACGAAGGTGACGCTGTTCACCATCGCGATCATCGGGGGCGGGACGTTCATGTTCCTCGTGATCTACTCGCACATCCGCGGGTCCTCGCGCACGGTCCCCGAGCCGATCAAGCCCGGCGAGCACCGGACCCTGTTCGGGGTCTTCCTCTCCGTGGTCACCCTGCTGATGGTCGTGACCGTCCTGCTCTCGGCCGGCGGACTCGCGACGATGGGTCGCGCCCCGAGCACGGACGCCGCGACCGCTGGCCAGGCGTCACCGCACCTCGACGTGCAGGTCGTCGCCCACCAGTGGGCCTGGAAGTTCAACTACCGGAACCCGAACGTCGGCGGCAAGTACACGCTTCGGGTCCCGGCCGGAACCTACGTCCACCTGCACGTCACGTCGACGGACGTCGACCACAGCTTCTCCTCGCAGGAGCTCGGGATCAAGATCGACGCCATCCCCGGGCAGACCAACGACTACTGGTTCAAGACGCCCGCGAACAAGGGCACCTACCAGATCAACTGCGCCGAGCTGTGCGGTGCGGGTCACTCTCACATGAAAGCCCAACTCATCGTCATGCCGCGGAAAAAGTTCACCCAGTGGGCCAAACAGCAGGGCGGGAACTTCACCTACCCGAACTCCCAGGGAGGGAGCTAGATGGCCGCTGAATCACCCACCGAGACCGCGGACGTGACGGTCGGCGAGGGGGCCGAGGGCTTCCCGCACGCCAGCCACTCCCCGCTCGCCGTCGGCGTCGGGCTCGGCCTGCTCGGCGTCGGCATCCTCGGGCACTACATCGTGCTCGGACTCGGGATACTCGTCTTCGGCTACGGGACGCTCAACTGGGCACGCGAGTACGCCATCGTCGACTACGCTCGCGGGGTCATCCCGGAGCAGAAGAGCTACCGGTTGCTCGGCCACCAGAGCGGCATCGTCGGTATCGGGCTGGTCATCGCCTCGGAGGTCGTCGTCTTCGGCTCGCTGTTCGGGACCTACTTCGCGCTCGACGCGCACAGCGGTCCCTGGCCGCCGGCCGGCGCACCGACGCCCGACCTCCCACTCGCGCTGGTGCTCACGGTCGTGCTGGTCGCGAGCGGCTTCACGATGCACTGGGCCCAGACGAGCATGGAGCGTGGCAACCGTCGGAACTTCTGGTACGGCCTCGTTGCCACGGTCGTCCTCGGCCTGGCGTTCCTGGCCGGCCAGGGCTACGAGTACTCCCACCTGATCGCAGACGGCCTGACCCCGCAGTCGAGCGCCTTCGGCTCGGCGTTCTTCTCGCTGACGGGGACCCACGGGGCTCACGTCATCGTCGGGCTCGTGTTGATCCTCGCCATCGCGGTGCGCGCGGGCATCTGGGGGCACTTCGACGAGGACCGGAACCTCATGATCCGGACGATCACGACGTACTGGCACTTCGTCGACGTCGTCTGGCTGTTCATCGTCGCGTTCGTCTACCTCAACCTCTCGGCATGAGCGGCCAGCGGCCCGTCGTTCGCGTCAGCCGAACGACGGCCCACCCGCCCCGCGCCCGAATGCGCGGGGTCGAACAGCTGACAGTCGGTCGGCGCGGTCGTCGATCCGGACGACCGCGCCGGGCCACCCACGGCTCGCGATGAAGACCTGCACACTCTGTGAGTTACAGATTCCGGGCGACCCGGTGACGGACCCGGCAGTCGACGGCGAGTTCTGCTGTCAGGGCTGTGCGGCCGTCCAGCGCGTCCTCGACGAGGAAGGAGAGGGCCACGAGGAGCTGGCCGCCGCCCTGGCGGAGCCGGAGACCGCACGGGCCGGAAGCCACGTCCCGGACGACGCGGCGGAGACCTACCTGGCCGTCGACGGCATGCACTGTGCGACGTGCGAGACGTTCCTCGAGACCAGAGCCGGTCGCCAGGCGGGCGTCTACGAGGCCAGGGCGAGCTACGCCTCCGACATGCTCAAGGTCGCCTACGACCCGGAGGAACTCGACGCGGAGTCGCTGCCCGGGCTGGTCAGCGGCACCGGCTACCGCGCACACGAGGTAGACGACGAGGACCGCCGCGACGCGAGCGAGCTGATAACCGCCGCACGGCTCTTGCTCGGCGGCATGCTCTCGATGCTGCTCATGAGCTGGTACGTCCTCGAGCTCTACCCCGTCTACCTCGGCGGGACCCCGCTGTATCCGATCCACACAAGCGGGCTCGACCTGATGGACTTCTACCTCTGGAGCATGTCGACGGCCGTCCTGATCGTGACCGGCTACCCCATCCTGCGCGGCGGCTACGTCAGTCTGCGGGCGAGACAGCCGAACATGGACTTCCTCGTTTCGCTCGCAGCGCTGTCGGCGTACTGTTACAGCGCGGTCGCCGTCGTCCAGGGCCGCCCCGAGGTGTACTTCGACGTGACCGTCGGCGTGATCGTGCTCGTCTCCCTCGGGAACTACTACGAGGACCGCGTGAAGCGGCGCGCGACGGGACTCCTCGAGGAGCTCTCGACCAGTCGCGTCGACACGGCGCGGGTGCGGGCCGACGGTGGACTCGTCGAGACCCCGATCGAGGCGCTGACGCCGGGCGACGAGGTCGTCGTCAGGGAGGGCGAGCGAGTCCCGATCGACGGGACCGTCGCCGAGGGGACCGCGGCGGTCACGCAGTCGTTCGTCACCGGCGAGGCGATTCCGGAGACGAGACGGCCCGGCGACGCCGTGCTCGGCGGCGCGGTCGTCGCGGAGAACGGGCTGGTCGTGACCGTCGGCGACGAGGCGACGAACACGCTCGAGCGGTTGACGGACCTCGTCTGGGAGCTCCAGGCGTCCCGCGGCGGCGTCCAGCAGTTCGCCGAGCGGATCGTCACCGCGTTCGTGCCGGTCGTGGTGCTGCTCGCCGCGGTCGCCACCGCGCTCACGCTCCTCGTGGCCCCGCCGACCGCGGCGGTCCTGACGGGACTGGCCGTGCTCGTCGTCTCCTGTCCCTGCGCGTTCGGGATCGCCACGCCGCTCGCCATAGCGTCGGGCGTCCGGGAGGCCCTCGCCCGTGGCATCCTGATAAAGGACGGGTCGCTCTTCGAGGAGGCGGCCGGGGCCGACGTCACGGTCTTCGACAAGACGGGGACGCTCACTACCGGGGAGATGGTCGTCCACGACGTCCACGGCGACGGGGACGCGCTGGCGCGCGCGGCCGCTGTCGAGCAGTACTCCGACCACCCCGTGGCCGGGGCCATCGTCTCCGCGGCCGACTCGGAGGGATTCGAGGTCTGCGACGTCGAGACCGACCCGCGGGGCGTCGTCGGCACCGTCGAGGGCGACCGTGTGACCGTCGGCCATCCCGGCCTCTTCGACGGCGAGGCGTGGCGCGCGTCGTCGTCGCTCGACCGCCGCGTCGACGCGATCCGGTCCCGCGGTCACGTCCCGGTCGTCGTCGGCTGGGGCGGGGATGTCCGGGCGGTCGTCGAGGTCGGCGACGAGCTGCGCGACGGCTGGACCGAGGCCGTCGCGCGGGCGGCTGCGTCCGGCAGCGACGTCGTCGTGCTGACCGGCGATCACCCGGCGGCCGCCGCGCCGTTCGAGGAGAACCCCCACGTCGACGAGGTGTTCGCCGACGTCCGCCCCGAGGCGAAAGCCGAGATCGTCCGCCGGCTCGGCGCTCGCGGCACGGTGACGATGATCGGAGACGGCACGAACGACGCCCCGGCGCTCGCGGCGGCCGACGTGGGCATCGCGTTCGGGAACCGGGCGCTGACCACGGCCGCGGCCGACGCCGTCGTCACGTCGAGTGACCTCGGGGCCATCCGGGCGCTCTCGACGATCACGGACGCGACGCGCGGACGCATCAGACAGAACCTCGGCTGGGCGCTGCTCTACAATGCGGTGGCCATCCCGGTCGCGATGGCCGGCCTGCTCAACCCGGCGGTCGCCGCCGGCGCCATGGCGGTGAGCAGCCTCGTCGTCGTCGGGAACTCCGCTCGAACGCTGGTGGACGACGATCGAGGCCACTCCCCACAGGACGCCCGGCGAACCCACTCGCTCGGAGCCGTCCGCTCCAAGCTCGCTCGAAGGCTACATCGCCCGCACCTCGGTGCGGTCAGGAACGAGTAACACAATGATCACAACGACTGCCCACGGACGCCAGGACCTCACTCATGGTTAGTATCGCCGGAACAGCCGATCGAGCGCACCCCCCGAGGCCCCGCCAGGGCGACAGCCCGAGGCCCGCGACGGCGCTCGGCTCGCGCGGTACGTTCGCCAGCGAGCACGACTTCGAACGGACGGAGGGACGCACACGGCGATGACCGGGACGCTCGAATCGGCCCGACGTGTGCGGGTACCGACCCTGCTCGCCGCGACGACGGTGGGCGTCTACCTCCTCATCCTGGTGGGCGTGACGAACGCGCTCGCGAGCGCTACGAGCGCCTGCCCGACGTGGCCGCTCTGCGGCGGTCGCGCGTTCGCCGGCGCGGATCTCCGATTGCTCGTCGTCGTCGCCCACCGCCTCGCCACCGTCGTCGTCGCCGGCCTGCTCGCCTGGACGGCGTACGCGGCGTGGGTCCGGGGCGTCTCCACCCGCGTCGCCGTGGCGATCGGCGCTGCGGCCGTCCTCTACCCGCTGGAGGTCTGGATCGGGGCGGTCACGGTGCTGGCGGGCGACTCGACGGCGGTGTCGGCGACGCACCTGGTCGTCGCCATCGGCATCTTCTCGAGCCTGCTGGCCGGTCTCGTCTGGCAGCTCGAGACCGAAACCGAGACCGAGAGCAACTCACAGGCGCTCTCGACCGACGAGGCGACACCGACGACCGGCTCCCGCGCCGGCTCCGAGCCCGAACCGGGCGTCCACCCGCTGCTCGCCGGTCCCATCGGCGGCCGCGTCTGGGCCTACGTGCGGCTGACCAAGCCGAAGCTGTGGTGGCTGCTCTGTCTCGTCGCGTTCGCCGCGATGGGGCTCGCGGCCGGCCGGGTCCCGCCGCTTCCGACCGTGGTGGGCACCTTCCTGGGCGGCGTGCTCGCCATCGGCGCGAGCGGGACGTTCAACCACGTCATCGAGCGGGACGTCGACAAGCGGATGGCCCGGACGTCGGACCGGCCCGTGGCGCAGGCGCAGATTCCCGTCCGTCGGGCGCTCGCCTTCGGCGTCGCACAGGCCGTCGCCTCGGTCGGCGTTTTCCTCGCGCTGGTGAACCCGCTGTCGGCCGCGCTCGGCCTGCTCGCGGTCGTCTTCTACAGCGTGGTCTACACGGTCGTCCTCAAACCGAACACGCCCCAGAACATCGTCATCGGCGGGGCCGTCGGGGCGTTCCCCGCGCTCATCGGCTGGGCCGCGGTAACGGACACCGTCGGCGTGCCGGCGGTCGTCCTCGGCGCCGTCATCTTCCTGTGGACCCCGGCGCACTTCTACAACCTCGCGCTCGTCTACAGAGACGACTACGCGCGCGCGGGCTTCCCCATGCTGCCGGTCGTCAGCGGCGAGTCGGTCACCCGACGGCACATCCTTGGCTACCTCGGCGCGACCATGCTCTCGGCCGTGCTGCTGGTCGTCGTCACCCCCCTCGACTGGCCGTTCGCGCTGGTCGCGGTCGCGGTCGGCGCGGTCTTCCTCTGGTCGGTGGTCCGACTCTACCGGGAGCGCACCGACCGGGCGGCGTTCCGGGCGTTCATGGCCTCGAACGCCTACCTCGGCCTGCTGTTGCTCGCCATCGTGGTGGACTCGATACTCGTCTGAGGGTCGTCCCGGACGAGTCCCAGCTATCAGCGCGTGCGCCCGGCGCTCGCCCAGGAGTGACGAGCGGTTCCCGGGAGAGATGGGCACTTTCATCCCACGGGCCCGGGTAGAGGTGTGTATGTGGCCCTGGGAATCTGCGGTCTTCGCATACCTCTGTTACTCCCCGTACGTCCACCTCCACTTCGGGGAGCGCCCCGCGGGCGCCGCGGTGCTCGTCGCGGGGGGTGCCTCCATCCTCCCCGACGTCATCGACAAGCCGCTCAACTGGCAGTTCGGCGTCTTCCGGAACGGCTACGCGCTCGGGCACTCGATATTCTTCGGCCTCCTCGTCCTGCTCGTCGCGGTCGTGGTCGGTCGCCGCTTCGGGCGGTCCCGCCTCGGCCTCGCCCTCGGCATCGGTTTCGTCTCGCACAACCTCGGCGACGCCCTGGAGCACATGGACGACGGCGTCTGGTTCGGGCTCAAGCACATGCTCTGGCCGGTCTTCGTCCTCCCTCCGGACCGCAAGCCCGGCTTCGGGCCGACGCTCGTCGAGACCTTCAGGGAGTACCTCGGCCACCTGCTGGCGCTCTCGTTCACCCCGTACTTCGCACTCGTAGGGGCCATCTTCGCGCTGGGGCTGGCGCTGTGGGTCTACGACGGCTTCCCCGTGCTCCGCGAGGTCCTCGCGTACACCCGACGACAGAGGGTCAGGGAGTAGCGCGGAGACGGGGGCCGCCGACCGGTCAGTACTCCTCTACGGCGCCGTCCTGGATGGCGTGGACGATGCCCCGGAGCGTGTCTATCTCGAGTGCCGGGTTCGTCTCGGTGTGCTGGTCCGCGTCGCCGACCATCTGCTCTACCTGCTGGACGACGATCTGTCGGTAGACGACGTACACCCGCGCGGGCTCGTCGCCGACGACCTTGATCTTGTTCTGTGCGCCCGGCGGGAGGTAGACCAGCTCCTCGGGGCCAGCTTCGACTGTGTGCACCTCGCCGTCGCCGGTCCGGTAGGAGACCTCAATTCGCCCCGCGACGGTGAAGTTGATCTGGTACTCCTCCGGGGGGTGGGTGTGCCAGTCGAGGATACTCCCGGGCTCGCCTTCCATGTAGGAGATGTTGAAGTCGTTCGACCGGAACAGGTGGGCCGTGAACTCCGGCGAGGACTCGCCCTCCTCGCCGAGGCTCTCCGGGTCGGCCATCTCCGAGTAGAGGTCGATGCCCTCGACGTCCCGGACGTCGATCTTGTAGCCCTCCTGGGGGAGGAAGTTCTCGAAGTTTATCTCGACCATGCCGGCTACACGACGGTGGGTCGCTTATAGCTGGCGTCGGTCGGAAGCGACTCGAGTCCGGCTGGAGGGGAAGTTCGGTCGTGGGGTCGTCGCTCGACGCCGGCAGAGCCGCCCCGGCGGTCGTCCCGCCTCAGAGGTCGGCCAGTATCTCCCGGGCGTGGCTCTCCGGCGAGACGCCCTCGTAGACCGCCGCGATCTGTCCCTCCTCGTCGATGACGTACGTGTTCCGGAAGGCGATCTCGAAGGTCTCGCCGTCGACGTCCGTCGTCCCGAACGTCTCGTAGGCCCGCGCGATCGCCCCGGACTTGTCGCTGAGCAGCTCGAAGGGGAGGTCGTGTTCGTCCCGGAACGCCGCGAGCTCCTCTACGGGGTCGGTGCTCACTCCGACGACCGCCACGTCGCGCTCCTCGAACCCGTCCCAGGCGTCCCGGAAGCTACACGCCTCCTGCGTGCAGCCCGGCGTGCCCGCCTTCGGGTAGAAGTAGAGCACGAGCGGCGCGCCCTCGAAATCCGCGAGCGAGACGGTCTCTCCGTCCTGGTTCTCCAGCTCGAACCCCGGCGCCGGTTGGTCGACTTCCAGCATCGACTCGACCCACGGACGCGGGGGCTACCAACGTTTCGCTCGGGGCGAGTCCGTCCGGGGGCGAACGGCGAGCGAGCGCACGCTCCTCATCGCAGTGCCTCGACCGGCGGGTCGTTCGCCGCCTTCCACGCGGGGTAGAGCCCACTGACGAGACTCGCGCCGACGCCGAACGCGGAGCCGTAGAGGACGTAGGTGAGACTCGGCCAGCGGAGCGCGAGCGTCGCGTCGCCGAAGAGGACGGCGTTCAGCGCGAGCCCGATGGCCAGCGAGCAGAGGGCTCCCAGGCCGCCACCGAGCAGGCCGAGCAGGCCGGCCTCGGTGAGGATCATGCGCAGGACCTCGAACCGCCGGATGCCGACCGCGCGGAGGACACCGATCTCGCCGCGCCGCTCGATGGTGCTCATCAGCATGATGTTCAGGATGGCGACGCCGGCGACGAGGAGCCCGATGCTCCCGATGCCGAGCAGCGCGAGGTTCAGCGTGTCCATGAGCGAGCCGATGCGCTCGCGCAGCCCGGCCAGCGTCGTCGCGCTCACGAGCTCGTGGTCGCGCTCGGCCGCCCGCTCTCCGTTGATTCGCGTCTCGATCTGGTTCGCGAGCGCGACGGCGGCGTCGCCGTCCGTCGTGACGACAGTCACCGAACTGTAGGGCTGGTCGACGAGCGCGGAGAGCGGGAGGACCAGCGAGCCGCTGCCCTGGCCGGGCAGGCCCTGTGCGTTCGAGTCGAGTATCGCCCGGATCCGGTAGAGGTGGCCGTGGTACTTCACCGGGTCGCCGACTTCGAGTCCGAGGTCGTCGGCGACGGTCCCCGAGACGAGCGCGCCGGCCTGCAGCCGCTCCGGAACAGTGCCCCGGGCCGCCGTGTAGAGCGGCGCCGGGTTCTCCACGGCGGTCACGCTCACCCGGGCGTCCCGGCCGTGTGCCGAGAGCCTGGTCACGGTCGTCTTCTCGGGGATGACGGTCGCGTTCACGGTGACGCTACGTATCTCCCGGACCTGCGTCTCAGTCAGCCCGACGTGGGGGCTGTCCGGCCCGGCCCGGACTGTGATGCGGTTCGTGAGATCGCCCAGGTTCGACTGGGTGTTGTACTGGATCGCCGCGCCGGCCATCCCCAGGCTCGCGATGGCGATCACGCCGATGACGATGCCCGCGGCCGCGAGTGCCGTCCGGACGCGGTTGCGGCGGAGGTTCCGCCACCCCATCATCCCGCTCGGGAACCGCCAGAGGAGCGTCTCGAGGTCGACCATCACTGGATCACGCCGTCGACGAGGTTGACCGACCGGTCGGCGTACTGTTCGAGCTGCGTGTCGTGGGTCACGGCGACGATGGCCAGCTCCTCTTCGTCTTTGAGCCGCGCTAGCTCGTCGAGGATCGTCCGACCGGTCTCCTGGTCTAAGTTCCCCGTCGGCTCGTCGGCGAGCAGGAGTTCCGGCTCGTTGATGAGCGATCGGGCGATGGCGACGCGCTGGCGCTGGCCGCCGGAGAGCCGGTCGGGCGTGTGATCGAGGCGATCTGCGAGCCCGACGCGCTCGAGTAAGTCGACCGCGCGGTCGTGGCGCGCGAGCCCGGAGTCCCACAGCGAGGGGAGCTGGACGTTCTCGACCGCGGTCAGCATCGGCAGGAGGTAGAACTCCTGGAAGACGAAGCCAATGACGGAGCGCCGCTCCTCCGTGAGTTCGTCCTCGGTGAACCGAGAGACGTCGCGCCCGTCGAGGGTGACGGTCCCGGACGTGGGGTTGTCGAGCAGACCGATGATGTTGAGCATCGTGCTCTTCCCGGATCCCGAGGGCCCGATGATGGTGACCATCTCGCCGCGGTCGGCGTGGAAGTCGACACCCTTCAGCGCCTCGATGATCTCGTCGCCGTTCTGGTAGCGTTTCACGACGTCCGTCAGTTCGACGACGCTCATCGCCTGCGCCACCAGTAGATGCCCCCCGCGACGACGAGCACGACGACCACGAGGCCGACGAGCGGGAGCACGGGGAGCCCGGACCCAGCCGGGCCCCGGCGATTCGACGCGTCGGAATTCGAGACGGCCCCGCTCTGACCGTTCGAGGCCCCGGCGGCGTCGATGGGGACGGACTGGACCGTGGTCCGCTGCTGGCCGTTGACCGCGTACCGGATTCGCACCGGAACGGCGTGGACGTCCCCGGAGACTGCCGCCGTGAGCTCGAACGTCGAGAACTCGCTCGACTGCACCGGCCCCACGAAGTACGTCTGTTTCGAGCCGCCGCTCGTCACGCCGTCCCCGCTCGCGACCTCCACGAGAACCGAGTTGGCGGTCGCGCTCCCGAGGTTGTCGATGTCGCCGCTGAGCGTCACCAGCCCACCGCTCCGCGAGACGTCGACGCTCGTGAGCGTCAGATCGGCGAGCGGCACCGGGGCGTACTCGAGGCCCGTCCGGCTCGACCGCCGGTGCCCACCGGCGGTGTACTGTGCGACGATCGTCAGGTTCCCGCTCGCGAGCTGTGACCGCTCGAAGTGGACGCGCCGGCTGCTCTTCGCGGCGACGTCGCCTGCGAGCTCCCGTGCGACCGTCTGTCCGTTCTGGACCGCGCGCACCTGGACGTCCGTGAGCGGGACGTTCCCGAACTCGGTGAGCCGGGCCGTGATGCCCGTCCCGTTCCCCCCGCCGACCGAGGCCGTGAGGCCGACGTCGAGGTTCGCCGCCTGCACGTCGACGGTGGTCTCCCGACGGGCCGTCCGGACGGTCCCGTCCGCCGTCTGGTACGTGAGCGTCGTGTTGAGGACGTGCGGGCCGGCGTCGGGGTAGGTCACCTGGTAGCCGAACGTCCGCTCCGCACCCGAGGCGAGCGTGGCGACGATGCGCTCCGGGTTCTTCACCGACGCGTTCCCGCCGAGCGTGAGCTGGACGTTCGAGATGGCCGTCGACCCGGTGGAGGCGACCGTGACGTTCGTCGTCTGCTGGACGCCGGCGATCGCGTCGGGCGTCGAGACCGACACCAGCGAGTCGCTGGGCTCCCGCACGTTCACGTAGAGCGGGTGGGTGAGTCGTCGATAGCTGCCGTTACCGTCTCTGACGACGACGTGGACGGTGAGCCGGTGGTATCCCAGCGAGGACAGCGAGACCGAGAGCGGCACCTCGAGACTGCCGCCGGGCGCGATGGAGCCGACGTTCTCGGTGCGGCTGTACTCCTCGGTGCTCGAGTGTTTGCGGACGTAGATAGCCGTCACGTCGGCGGCGCCCGAGCTGCTCTGGAGGTTCGCGACGGTCACGCCGAGCGTGAACTGCTCATCGGGCGCGGGATGGTCGACGGACGTCGTGACGTTCGTGATGGCCACGTCGGTGCTCGCCGACGCGACTGACGCTGTCGACGCCAGGAGGGACGTCACGAGGAGGACGGTCACCACGGACGGCGCGAGGGCCTGGGTTCGCCGCGTCACAGGTGATATCGGGGCTGTGACCACTTGGGTTCACCGGTGTGACGGGGAGTTACCGGTTGCTCGCCCGATACTCGGGGGGTCCGTTCCCCCCACTCCGGACCCGCCAGCGGAGCGTCTGGACCGACGGCCGCTCGAACCGGGTGGGTCCGGCCTGGTACGCCAGTCGAATCCACCCCCGGTTCCGGTGGCGTTTTGTAACCGACGGCCCCAACCAGAGGGTAATGCGTTTCTGCCCACCCGGCGGTCGGTCGCGGAGAGTCCGGGGCTGGCCGGTGGTCCGGGGGCCGACGGCGGGCGGCGAAGCCGACCGCGTCGACCCGGCGAGGACTCTCGCGACGCGCGGTGTCGGCACCGTCGACACCCGATAGTACGATGTTCCCGGTCCCCAACCACCCCGTACTCGACGGCCTCTTGGCGGTGGGCCTCCTCGCGAGCGGCGCGGTCCTCGCCCTCTCGCTGGTCGCCTTCTGGCGGCGACGGACCCGGTCGTTCCTCCTGGTAGCCGCCGCGTTCGCCACGCTCTGTGCGCAGTCGGTGGTCGCCATCCTCATGCTCGACGGCGTCCTCTCGGACCCGGTCCACCACCTAATCGAGCACGCGTTCGTCGTCGCGCAGTCGGTCCTCGTGCTCGCCGCGGTCTACTACGCACGCACGGTCGAACGTGCCACGGAGGGTGCCGAATGAGTCGGCCCCACGTTGGTCGGTCCCACTTCACCGCGACGTGGAATCGCCGCCCGGGAACGCCGCTGGTGGTCCCGGCTCGCCTGGCGGGGGTGGCCGCGTGACCGAACAACGCGCCCGCATCGAGTCCTACGTGGCGGCGCATCCGGGCGTCCACTTCTCGGCGCTCCGGGACGCACTCGACCTGGCGACCGGGCAGACCCAGTACCACCTCCACCGGCTCGTCCGTCGGGGCGACCTGCACCGCGACGAGTTCTACGGCCGCACGCACTACTATCCCCCCGACTGTCCGTCCTGGGACCGCGCGGCGCTCGCGCTCGCCCGGCGCGAGACTGCCCGCGACGTGCTGGTCTACCTCCTCGAACACGGTCCCTCGCCTCCGGGCGACGTCGCAGCGGGCGTCGCCGTGGCGCGGAGCACGCTCGAACACCACCTCGACCACCTCGTCGCGCACGACGTCGTCCGGAAGGACCGCGACGGACGCAACCGTGTCACGCTCGAACTCCTCCACCCGGTCGAGACCAGACGTGTCCTCCGGTCGGTGGACCCCTCGCTCGCGGACCGCTTCGTCGACCGCTTCGTCCGCCTCGTCGACACCGCCTTCGAGGGCTGAGTCCGCCGGCGCCGCCGAGGGCAGCGGCCCCGGGCACCCGTTACCCACGCACCGTCACGTCCGACATGTCGAGGAAGGCGGTCTCGTAGCCCTCGTGGCGCGCGAACTGCGGTGGCGCGTCGACGTGGACGGTCACCGTCCCGGGCGCTTCGCCGACCGCCGTCCCGTAGTGGAGGCCGAGGTCCGGGTCGAGCGTCTGGGTGAGGTCCCGCGTCTCGCCGTCGACCGTCGCGGAGAGCCCCATCATCGGCAGGAGATAGCGGTTGTACGGGCTGCGGGGCGAGACCGCGAGGTACGATTTCGAACTCCCGCCTCCGAACCGCGAGGCGTCGTCGAGGACGGTGACCACGACGTCGGCATCACCGCTTCTCCCCGACCCGAGGACGGACCCGGGGAGGTCGGCCTCCGTCGGGACCGCACTCGCCGGGAGCATCTCCATGTCCATGTGCGAGACGGCTCCCCGGGTCCCCTTCTTCTCGGGGAGCTTGTGCCAGGGTATCTCGTTCAGTCTCGACTCGGTGTACTCGAGGGTGAACTCGAAGGAGACCGACTCCGGCGCGTCGGCGAGCGAGCCCGTCCGCTTCGCGGCCGGCGCGCCGACGTGCACGGTGACGTCGTACCGCCCGTCGCCGGGGAGGTGGACGTTGTCGCCGTAGTGAAAGCCCATCGGCTGGGAGAGCATCGGCCACGGCGAGTCCGAGAGGACGCTGCCGCCGTCCTGCGTCACGGTCAGCTTCGGGTTGACGTCCGGGAGCACCCGCCCCGTCACGACGTCCCAGACGACCGGCATGACGTGCATCGTGTCGGCCGATTTGATGGCGACCTCCTTCGTGTGCGTGCCCGTCACGAGCCAGAACCGGTGCGGGTAGGTGTAGGTGAGCGCGCAGGCGTAGCCGGCCTTCCGCTTCACGCCGGCCATCTCCATCTGCTCGACGTGCGTGGGGTAGTAGACGGCGTCCGGTCGGTCTTTCACGAGCGGCGGCGCGTACGCGGGCCGCGTCTGGAACAGGCCCGTACAGCCGGCCAGTCCCCCGGCCCCGGTCGCTCCCGCGAGGGCCAGGAACCGGCGTCTACGCACGGTCGGCCTCCGGCGTGGGGAGCGCGCGGAGCGACCGCGGCGGTACCAGGTAGTTCCCGCGATGGGTGACGTCGATGTACTGGAGGATGCCGTTGTTGTTCCGCTGGCCGACCGCGCTCTGCGCCGCCAGCCCGGTCCCGTTCATCCCGTTGCGCGTCTTCACGAACTCGCCTATCTCCCGCTGGAAGGAGACGAAGTGGACGCCGGCGTGTCCGCCGTCCGTCGAGTCGAAGTCCCGCCGGAGGATGAGCGGGCGCCCGTCCTCGCGGAGGTGGAACATCTTCTGTCCGTGCCCGACGAGCGCGTCGGTCTCGGCGGCCTTGCGTGCGGGTTTCGCTTTCTCCATCTTCGCCGAACTACCCAGGTTGTCGCCGGTGCCGTCGACGACGTCGTTCTTCGCGTGGTAGGGGCAGTACATCTTCCCGACCCGCTGGTAGCGGTCGTCCTGCTCGTACCACTGTTCGAGATTGAGGGTCATGTGGGAGACGTGGGCGGTCGTCCCGCCCGCGAACGGCCCCTGCTGGATGGTGACGCGATCCTCGGTCGCCTGCGTCTTCGTGTACCCGGATTTGAAGCCCATGTAGAGCGGCGCGTCGGCGGAGACGGGCTTCGAGTCGGGGACGCCGGCTGTGTCCTGGTTCGCGGCGGGGAGCCCCGACCCCTTGAAACCGGTGCGACGCTCGGCTATCGAGAAGACATCCATCAGCGTGGACTCGACGGAGACGCCGTTGAGCGTCTCCTTCTCTCCCTTCAACGCCTGCTCGGCGGCGAGGACGACGTGCGCGTGGTCGCTCGCGAGGTAGAGGATGGCATCCGGCGCGTCGAGTTCCGGGTTCTCGAAGGAGGCGAGCGCCGTCGGCGCGGGCAGGTCGACCTGCGGCGGCAGCGCCGCTTCGAAGCGCTCGAAGTACGCCGGGGAGTAGCCGACCACCGAGAGGAGGCCGTCGTGGCTCCAGGAGTAGGCCGAATCGAGGGTCCCGAGGGCCTGCCGGACTGTCCTCGCGTCGTCGCGCGTCGGTGCGCCCGACCCCGGATAGTCCAGGAGGAGTACGAGCCGATGGCCCGGTGGGACCGCGTTCCCGGATTCGTCCGTCGCGAGGTACTCGTTCCAGGCGTGCTGCCGGTCGGGGAGGGTCGCGAGGTCGGCCGGTCCCCGTGGAACCGACGACCGGTCGAGGCGTTTCAGGCACGCGGCGAGGGCGCCCGTCCCGCCGATGGCGACGGCCGCCTTCGTGAACGCTCGACGGTCGATGCCGCGACCGCTGTCGCTGTCCATGTAGCGTGGTTACCTACCGATACCTACTCACTTCTGGTAGAGGCGTCGAAACGCCCCCTCGTTCGGCAAACCGTCACCCGTCAGCCACCGCGAAGTTCGTCGCGGCCGAACACGTCGGAAATCTGTCGATTGAATATATTTACAACCATTCGGCAGGTAATCGTTTGTGAGGGAAGGTATATGGTAAACAACCCACAACAACGCGACGGTACCAGTACGGCATCCCGAACGTGGTCCAGCCGGGGCGTGCGTCGGCGCGAACTGCTCCAGTTGGCCGGCATCGGCGTGGCCACGGCCGGCGTTCTGGGCGTAGGGTCCGCCGGCGCGTCGTCCGGGAGCGTCCCCTACGACGGGCCGTTCCCGCGGAGCTACGAGGCCGCCGTCGTCGACCCCACCTCCGTACCGCTGGTGTCCAGCGACCCGGGGACGCCGAAGGAGGGCGAGGGCGAGGCGGGGATCCGGGAGATACCGAAGAAGGCGCCGCAGGCCAACGACCAGACGGCGAAGACCGGCGGGGAGGTCCAGAAGGCCGTCCCGGCGGGCGACCTCGTCGGGACCGACTTCGACGGCCTGTCGGCGCTCGACGTCCGCGGCGTCGTCCCCTCGGACAACCAGATCGCGGCCGGCGAGAGCGCCCTCTTCCAGGCCATCAACAGCCGCGTCGCGGTCTTCGACAAGCAGGGGACGAAGGCGACCGTCGACCACGCGACCGCGGGGACCATCGAGTTCGAGTTCACGCTCGACGACTGGTTCCAGAACGTCTCGCCGTTCATCTACGAGGAGGGCCAGCCGGAGTCGCCCGGCGACGGCTACCCCAGCGAGTTCTTCGAGGACTACATCATCTTCGACCCGCGGGCGCGCTACGACGCCGAGGCCGGCCGGTACCTCCTCTGCTGTGTGGACTTCGCCCTCTCGGGCGACCGCGCCGGGGAGGGCGGCTGGCTGCTCTCGGTCTCGTCGACGAGCGACCCGACCGATCCCTGGTACAACTACCGCATCCCGCCGCGACCACAGCAAGAGGACGTCCTCGGGCTCGTCGACTTCCCGGAGATCGGCTTCGACGCCGAGGCGGTCTACCTCACGCAGAACTTCTTCCCGGGACCGTTCACCCAGGCGACGATGGCCGCCCTCGATAAGGATGCGCTCTACGCCGGCGAGACGGCCAGCGCGAACCACTTCACGCACCTCCGGAACCCAGACGGCAGTTTCGCGTTCACCGTCCAGCCCGCGGCCGTCGAGACGGGTTCGGACGTGGGACACTTCGTGAACACCCGCTTCTTCCAGGGCCAGAGTCTGACCGTCTGGACCATCGAGGACCCGCTCGGGACCGACCCGACGCTTTCCAACGACGCGGTGCGGGTCCGGCCGTATCACAACGCGCCCGCCGCCCAGCAGCCGAACACCGAAGAGCAGATAGACACCATCGACACGCGGGCGATGCGCGTCTCCTTCGACGGGCAGCACCTCTGGACGGCGCACACCGTCGGCGACGGCCGCGTCCGCTGGTACGAGGTGGACCCGACCGGGCCGTCGGTCGTCCAGAGCGGCAACTTCCGCCGGAACGGCCGCCCGAGCTTCATCCCGGCCATCGAGGCGAACGGCGAGAGCGCCGCCTTCGTCTTCAACACGACCAACCCCCGGAACGACGGCAACGGCTACGTCGACGTCGAGGTGGCCAGCGTCACGGGCACCTCCGGGACGGTCGACGCCTACGCGGTCGTGAAGGCGGGCGAGAACGACTACGACTACGTCGACGGCGAGGCCGGGGAACCCGACACCGGCCCGCAGGTGATGCGCTGGGGCGACTACAACGGCATCTCCGTCGACCCGACCGACGGGAGCTACTGGGTCGTCGGCCAGTACGCAAAGCTGGTCGAGCTCTCGGGCGACCGTGACAAGGAGTACTTCGAGGACAACTACTACGGGACCCGGATCGCGAACGTCTCCCCGGAGTGAGCCGACGGCGGGTCCACAGTCGGTCGGGACGTGGACGCGTTGCCCGGCCGTCACCCCACAACCTCAACGACGTACGTCACGTGGATCGTCCCCCGATGGGTCACCACGGTCACGTCGAAGGCAGCGGCCAGGACGGTCGTCTCGCCCGCGCGCCGCTGGACGACGAAGCCGCGATTCGCTCGGCAGGCACCGAACTGCCGCCCGCGGCCACCGGGACAGTGGCTTCCCGCCCATCGCGAGGCTGCCGTCTCGTTGTACGCCACCCGGGAGGCCGTGCCCTCGGTGACGCGGGCCGAGCGGAGCGCGTCGAGCCGAGGTGCGAGCGCGTTCCGGACCGCCGTCACTGCCCGGCCACGCTCGCGCCACGAGTAGTTCCCGGCGACGGGCGCCGCCGCCCGGTGGACGTCGCGGTGGAGGACGCGACGGGCGTTGCCAGCGGGGTCCGTGTAGCCGCTCGCTGCGCGCACGTCGGCGCGGTCGCCGAGCTGGAGGTAGGCGGCGACCACGGGGATCAGCGCGATGGCCGCCACGACGGCCGCCGCGACGACGAGCTGCGCGCGCCGGGTCACACGTACCACACCCAGATGGTCACCTCGCCGTGGGCGGTGGCGACGCGCACGACGCCGACCGGAACGCCCGCGGGTCGAGCGTAGCCCACGTCGCCGTAGGGGGTCCGGATCCGGAACAGCAGGTTGTCGGGGAGGATGCGGTCGACGCGCCGGCGGAGCGCCGCCCGCTCCCGGACGAAGCTCGCGTTCGACGCGGTCACCTCGTCGAGCCGCGTCGCCCCGTGGTGGCGCGGCGGCTCGTTCGCCAGGACCGTCGCAGCGTCGCGCGCGTAGGCGTCGAGCTGCGTCGTCCCGTCGGTCGCGTGCGGCACGGCGAGGACGAACCCGGTGGTGACCGCGAAGATCAACAGGATGCCCACGGCCGCCTCCACGACGGTCGTCGAGAGCTGGGCTCTACCCATCGACGGTCACCACCAGCGTGGCCTTCGTCGTCCGCTCGGGATAGTAGGTGACGGTCACGCTCCCTGCAGGGAGCGACGCCGAGGCGTTCAGCGCGAGCGTCGTGGTCTCCAGTCGCGCGAGCCGGACTCGGTACGTGCCATCGAGCCCGGCGGGGTCGTAGCGGACGACGCGCCCGTTCGCGCGGACGGTCCGCACGGTCGTGCCGGCGGGCGGGTGGATGGTGAGGTCTGCCCGCCGGCTCCGGCGCGGGAGCGTCACGGTCGCGTTCGGGCCGGTGAACCGCGGCGTCAGTTCGACCGGCTGTCGCTGGGCCACGAGGACGATCCGCCGCATCGTCACGCCACCCGTGGAGTCGCCGACCGAGACGAGCGTCCGATTGCCCAGGCGGACGCTGAAGTCGTGACCGGCGACGACGGGGAACCCGCGTCGGAGCGAGGAGGCGTTCAGCCGCGCTACGATCGTCCGGTTCAACACGTTCTTCCTGACCGTCACCGGGCTGTCGGCGCTCACCAGGCGCTCGGAGAGCGCGACCGCCGCGCGTCGGTCCCCCGGGGACCTGGTCGCCCCGGCGAACGCGCCGTCCGCGAGGGCCAGGCTCATCCCGATGGCCGTGCTCACGACGAGCAGCGCGACGACGAGCGCCGGCAGGTTCGCCTGCGCTCGTCTCACGTCGATTCCTCCGGTAGCTCGCCGGTCACGACTGCCCCTCCCGCAGTTCGACGACGAGCGTGCCGTTGGACCGGGAGACGACGAGGAGCGCCGGTCGGTAGCTGTGCCACTCGCCGCGCACGACCCCGACCGAGTCGGGAAGCGCGAGCGTCTGGCGGCCGCCGACCGCCGGGTTCGGGTGGTCGAGGACGAGCGTGCCGTTCGCCGCGCGGATGGTGTACGCTCGCCCCCGGATGGTGCGCGGCAGGTCCACGCGGAAGCGCGCCTGGGCGCTTGTCGCGTTCGGCGGCACCGCCTGCTGGACGCGCTCGCTCGCCGCCGAGAGCGTCCGCTGGGCGACCGCGTCGCCGGCCGCCGTTCGGTAGGCTGGGACGGCGTGGCCGTAGAGCGCGGCGGAGACCAATCCGACGTAGAGGACGACCAGCCCGGCTTCGAGGGCCTTCCCGACGACCGGCGCGACGGCGCGGTCAGCCACGATGGCCCTCCAGAGTCACGTTGTGGACGACCAGGTAGCCAGTCCGTCGGCCGGGGTACCGGACGACGACGCTCGGGAGCCCGTCGCCGTCGAAGTCCCGTCGCGCCAGGACGGTCGCGTTCTGGCGCTGGAAGTACCGCTCCCAGACCTTCGGCGTCCGGGTCTCGACCGCGACCCGGTACCGCCCGTTCCCGAGCGGTCGGCGGTCGTGGGTGACCCGGGCGGAGAGTGTCCGTTCGACGCCACCAGTCCCGCCGACGTTCATCGAGCCGCGGATGGCCGCGACGCCGACGACGAGCACGCCGGCGTCGCGCGACGCCGAGATCGGCGGTTCGTGGTAGAGATGGTTCGTGCCGCGACCGCGGCGGACGATGGCCCCGCCGAGGAACGTCACGCCGCGGTGGCCAGCGTCGAAGACGAGGGCGTTCGCCCGGACGACGGCGACGGTCCCGGAGCCGTTCAGGACCCGGACCTCTCGCGCTTCGGTCCGGAGTCGACCGTCGGTAACGGAGACGGTACCACGGGTGAGACCGGTCGTCCGCACGGGCTGGATGGCGCCCTGGAGGTCCGCGGCGACCCGCGTCGCGTCGGCGCTCGCCGCGTTGTGCTGGACGACGACGCCGACGCTGGCGGTGAGCGTCCCCAGCGCGAGGACCGTGACGCCGAGCAGGATCGCGATGCCGACGACGTTGGACTGGCCGCGGTCGCGGCGGCTCGCGCCGTCGGCTCGGCGGGTGGGAGTGACTCGTTTCATAGCATTCCGGTCCCCGCGAAGACGACGTAGGCGACACACACGAGCGCGGCCGAGTGGAGCAGCGCCTCGTACCGGCCTCGGCTGGCGTAGCCGGAAAACCAGCCGCAGGCGAGCATCGTCGCCTGGGTGACGACGTAGAAGCGATAGCGGTCGCGGACCGGCTGGACCGCGTGCGGGTCGAGCGCCAGGCCGCCGGTCGAACTCGCCACCGACGAGAGCTGGGCGAAGCTGTCGACGACGTAGCCGTTCACGGCGACCATGATGCCGACGACGAGCAGCGCGGTCGTCCAGCCGACGGCGACGTAGACCAACAGGTTCGAGCGGAGCGCCTTCTTCTCGTGGTAGAGCCGGCCGATCTCGGCCTGGAGCGTCTCGAAGACGGTCTCGGCGTCGCTCCCGCCGTCGAGCGCGCCCGTGACGAGGCCGATGGTCTGGTCGGCGAGCGGCGTGCCGACGTTCTCGACGAACCGGGCGAGCGCGGCGCCGCGGAGCTCCTCGCCGCGCGTGGTCAGCGTGAGGTTGAACGCCAGGTCGGCGACGTCGGCGTGGAGCGCGCCCAGGTCGACGTCGCGGGCGACGAGTTCGACCGCCTCGGGGAACGGCCGGCCGAGGCTCACGTGGCCCGAGACGGCGTGGACGAAGTCCTTGATTTCGCGGTCCTTCGCGTCGTCGAGCCGCGCCCGTCGACTCGCCACCAGCCCGACCGGGAGCGCGTAGGCCGCGTAGCCGAGCAGGGCGACGTTCACCGGGTCGAGCCCGGCGTCCCAGAGGAGGCCGAGGACGACCGCAGCAGGGGCGAGGAAGACGACGGCCGCGTTCGCCGGGTTTCGCGCGCCGGTCACCAGCATACCGAGCACGTCGTCGTCCCGCTCGTAGCTGCCGACGCCGTGGTTCGGCGGCCGGAGCGAGTCGACGAGCAGGCCCGCAGTGGCGCCCACGACCAGGACGAACGCCGCGCTTCCGTAGACGAGCACGGCTCGCACCGACACCGCGCCGACCGGCGTCCGGACTGGCGCGTCGAGGCCGGGTGCGAGCACGCTGAGCACCGTGAGAACGATGACGAGCAGCGCCGGCAGCACGAGCAGGACGACGAACAGCTCCGCGACGAGCTCGAGGAAGCCCGCCGCCTGCTCGCGCCGCCTGGCCTGCCGGTGGCCGAGCATCCGGCTCTCCATGTCGAGGTAGCTGGCGACGGCGTCCGGTCCCTGTGCCGCGTGCTCGCGGAACTTCAGGAGGAAGGGCGCGAGCGCGTCTCTCGAGGGCGTGTCGCGGGCGACCAGCCGCATGGCGGTGTCGAGGCTCCCGGTGAGCGCGGCCTTGTTGAGGATCTTCTGGAGGGCGACGGCCGTCTCGCCGTAGGCGCCCTCGCGGTCGGCGACCTTCCGGAGCATCGTCCGGTCGTCGTCCGCACCGGACGCGAGCGCGTGGAGGTAGCGGACCGCGCCGGGCAGTGTCTGCTCGATTCCGGACCGGCGGGCGTGGGCCGCCCATTTCAAGTAGAGGCCGCCGCCGCGGACCGTCGCGTGCTTGGCGAGGAGGCCGACGAGAAGCGCGAGAGCTCCGGCGGCGTAGAGCCGCGGCACGGACGGCGGGTGGAGCGCCGGCACGACCCGCTCAAGGACGTCCCCGACGGCAGCGACGGTTTCCGGTGGCACGACGACGCCGACGACGAACGTCCACCCGGCGACGAGGACGAACGACAGCCACGACAGGCCGTAGACGCGGGCCACGTAGACGTCGAAGCTCGTCGTCACCGTCGTCGCCCGGTAGCGCCGCCGGTCGGCGTCGTGGCGCGAGCTGTCGGTGTGGTGGGAGAACAGGGCGTAGAGGACCCTGTTGGGGACCGAGAGCCAGTCCGACGACGAGGTCGCCCCGCGGCTCATCGCCCACCTTCGTCCGGGTTCTTAGACATAAAATAATATCTTCTAATCATCTAATTTAAATCTTTGGTGGCGGGCGCTGCCGACCGCGACGGGGCCGCGTCCGGTGCGGTCGGTGCGACGCGCCGGCGGCGTTACGGGCCAGCGCCGGTCTCGTCGTCGGTCTCGCCCGGGTGGTCGGTCGCTTTCTCGGGTCCCCCGGTCGAACTCGCGGGTTCCGGGGGCTCCGCGGGCGGTGCGGGCTCGGGTTCGCTCTCTGCGAAGGCGGGGTCGACCGTCGCCGCGATGTCGTCGAGGCGGGTGGGGTCGACGAGCCACGGGACGACGATGCGGGCGAACTCGTAGCCGACGGCGAGGAGCAGCGGGCCGAGGAAGATGCCGTACCAGCCGAAGAAGAGCGGGCCGAAGGTGTACGCGAGCATGACCGCGCCGACGTTGAGGTTCCGGCCGCTGACGAACGGGCGGAGCACCTGGTCGGGGATGGTGTCCACGACGACGACGGAGACGACCGCGAAGACGACGACGAACCACAGCGTCGTGGGGTCGGAGAGGACGGAGACGACGAGCAGGTAGAGCGCGATGGGCACCCAGACGATCTTGATGCCGACGATGGGGACGAGGCTGCCGACGCCGACGAGGATGCCGACGAGCGCGGGCTGCGGGATGGCCAGCCCCGGGGGCGCGACGAGGTTGAGCAGGCTGTACGTGAGGACGGCGAGCAGCCCGGTGAGCAGGGCGTTGAGGATGTTGCCGAAGAAGATGCTGTGGAGGTCCTCGTCGACGGCCCGGGCGTAGACCCACACCACGTCCGGACCGCTGTCGAAGGTCGATTTGTACCAGCGGACGATGCGGTAGTCGTCGCGGAGTAAGAAGAACGTGACGACGAGCGCGATGAACAGGTGGAGGCCGACGCTCGCCACGAAGCCGAGCGAGCCGGCCGCCGCGCCCGCGAGGTTGCCGAACTGCTCTGCGAGTCCCGCGAGCTGGTCGGCGAGCGGCCCGCGGGTGAGTACCGACGGGTCTTTGAGCACCTCGGCGACGACCGCGTCGACGTTCCGCGTGAGCTCGGTCACGTCGACGTACGGGCCCAGGGCGGCGGCGATCGTCTCCGGGGAGAGGACGCTCCCGAGCTCCCGGACGACGATGGCGATCGTCCAGGAGACGAGCACCAGCACGGGGACCGTGACGACCAGGAGCGAGACCGTGGTCGCGAGGGTCCGCGAGTGGATGTGGGCGTGGATGCGCCGAAACAGCGGCCGCGTCACGTAGTACGCGAACACGCCGAGGACGAACGTGCCGACGTACGACCAGCCGACGAAGACGGCCCCGAGGAGGAAGGCCGCGGCCGCGAGCCAGAGTACGAGCCGCTTGCGGTCGACGTCCAGGTTCTCGAAGGTCGGTGACATGGGCACAAGGTGGTCGGTCGGCGGGCGAGCGGGCGACGGGACGGCGCCGCGACGTTCTCCTGGCGAACCGGCCGTCTGGTCGGCGTGGTGGTCGACGGGCCGGCGTGTCGGTCGAACAGTCGGCGCCGGGTCGCTTGGGCCGACGGTCCGGTCTCGGTGGGAGATTGGCTCGCCACGGGGTTATCCGTTCGTGACGGGTGGCACCGATTTGAGGCGGACACCTACCAGATTGTTACCGCGGTCCGGTCGTACGCGAGACCGAGTGCGAACGAGAACACCGGGCGCAGTAGACTTACAATGGCTTACAAACGCTTACAAAATATTACAGACGGTGAAACAGGTCACGTCGGCGCCTGATGGGGGTGTCCGCGACGGCTGTCCCGACTCCGGACCTCGGCCCCGAGGAATCGTGCCCTCCTATCCCTGCTCCTCCAGGGCGTCCGCGATGCGGCCGAGCTGCAGCCCGACGTAGAACAGCGCCGTCTCCTGGACGTAGTGGTCGCTGATGTGCGTCTTCGACTCGTTCGCCATGCGGGCCGCCTCGGCCACGGGGTCGGTGTCTGCCATGATTCGACTATCTCCCTCGCCGGCAGCGAGTTAAATCCGACGGGCCAGGTGAGGCCTTCGGAGCGGCTATCGCTCCACGCTGGCTCCCCCTGGCGTCACCCGTCCGTCCCGCCGAGCGTCCGCTGGATGCGCTCGACGGTCGCCGGCTCGTTGGTCTGGAGGTCCGCGAGGAAGCCGAAGAGCGCCTCGAAGTCGTCCAGTTCTTCTCGCTCCATGTAGCGGACGTACCGGTACTTCCGGTGGAACTCCGCCTCGACGGCCTCGACGGTCCGGTCGGTCGTCCGGGCGAGGCGGTGGAAGAAGCGGACGTTCGCCGCGCGCTCGTCGTCGCCCAGCTGGGGGTGGGCGTAGTCGAAGCCGAAGCGCGCCCCCGCGTCGCCGTCGCGCCCGACCGGGTCCCGCTCGCGGCGTTCGAGCCAGGCGACCCGGTTCCAGTGGATGGTCGTGCCGTCCTTCTCGATGCGCCCCTTCTCGCCGTCGAGTGCGTCGTAGGCGGTGGGACCGACGAGTTCGACGACCTCGCCGACGTAGCGCTCGCCGTCGACGAAGCGCGGGAAGACGACGAGGTCGAGTTCGCGGACGAGGTAGGCCGGCAGGCCCTGCTCGACCACGCGGTTGACCAGCGTCTCGACGTCCTCGGCGTGGGTCGTGCCGATGACGCCGTGGCCCGTGTTGAGCGTCTGGGCGAACGTCTCGAAGCTCTCGGGCGTGTTGACCTCGGCGATGACCTCGACGTCGGGGTTGAGGTAGTTCGCCTCGGTCATCAGGTCGGCCATCGTGACGCGCTTGTACTCGCTCTCGTGGTCTCGCGTCGACAGGGAGATGCCAGTCTCGTGGGGGAGCTGGACCTCCCGGCTGCCCTCGTCGATGCTGATGGGCCGGTCGTAGTACGGGATGAAGGGCATGTGGGCGTTCATCAGCGTCGTCTTGCCCACACCGGTGGGCCCGGAGAAGAGCACGACGCCGTGGTGCTCGTAGGCCATCCAGAGCAGCGCGACCATCGCCGTCGAGACGCTCCCGCTCCGGAGCAGGTCGACGGGCGTCATCGCGTCCGGCGCCTGCTTGCGGATGGAGATGTGCGGGCCGTCCTCGCTGATGACCGGCAGGGCGACCGCACAGCGGATGGTGACGCCGTCGGGCACCTCGTCGGGGCGGAGGTTGACCTTGGCACTCGGGTTCGAGGTGTTGAGCTCCACCCCGTCGGCGGCCGCGAGCTGGGTGACGAGGTTGACGAAGCGTCGCTCGTCGTCGAAGGCGAGGTTCGTCGGGATGCGCTCGCCGTCGCCTACCTGCTTCCGGGGGACCACCTTGATCCGCTCGCCCACGCGGTTGGCCTCGATGTCCTCCAGGCTGTCGTCCCGGATGGGCACCGTGAGCTTGTCGTGACCCACGAAGTCCCGCAGGACGTAGTAGACCAGGTCGTCGAGCCGGTCGCGGGAGAACCGGCGGTCCACGGGTGGGACGGCGAGGTCGTACTCGGCGAGGGCGCTCCGGAGCCGGAACGCCGCGGCGTCGAGCCAGGCGCGCGTGTTGCGGACAGTGAGCCGTCGGGAGAGCAACTGCCGCGCTCGACGACGGACGAACGCCGCGTGGTCGTCGACGACGCCGTCGACGTTCGTCTCCCAGATGCGCTCTTTGCACTCGTCGACGAGCGCCCGGTCGCCCGGGAGGAGGTCGGGCTCGAGGACGGCGTACTTCGTCGAGAACGAGTCGGTGCCGAGGACGTGCTCGCGGTAGACGACGACCGGTATCTCGAACTCCTGGAACGGGACGGCGTGGGACTCAAGGCGCTCGCTCAGGAAGCGGTCGAGGTAGGCTGGTTCCGGCGGGAGGTCGGTCACCGCCGGCGCGAAGTCGGCGGTGTGGACGACCAGGTTGTCGTCTGCGGCGTCGGCCACCTCGATGCGCTCGTCGAGCGCGAGCGGCGTGAGCCTCCCCAGACAGCGCAGCTCGCAGAGCGCGTAGTAGTCGATGCGCCGGCGAGCGGCCGGCGAGGCGTCGGCCAGTCGGCCGACGATGCGGCGGTACTTGGGGTCGAGTCCCAGCTCGCCGCGCTCTATGGTCCCCTCGCGGGTGAGCGGGCGGGTCAGGTGCGCGTCCGCGAAGTGCGCACGCACCCGGTCGAGCGCGCGCTCGTCGGCGCCCGAGAGCGGGGGCTCTCGCAGGTGGTAGCGGAAGCCCCCCTCGGTCTCGGCGATGGTGGCGACTACGCCGGGACGGACCTCGTACTGTGCCCGCACGTCCGGGGCGTACCAGGCGTCCGGGTCGGCCGGTGGGACCGGGGGCGGCACGCGTGCGTACGGCTCCCCCGGTTCGGTGTCGGCATCTCCCGGCGGGGCGGGAGCGCTCACGACTCGGCCCTCGGGGGCGGCACGTCGGCTGTCATGCCTAGCCGTTCCAGACTTATTGGATATAAAATTAACTACGTCTCGGGGTGATAGGTCGCTTCGGCCGACATCGGTTCACGACCAACTGGTGCGTGGAGCAAGGCGTGAGTCGACAGCCGGTGAAGTACATGCGGGGAGACCGGACGGGCGCGTATCGGAACGACCGGGGGATGAACGCCCATCTCCACGCGTATTTCGAGGACATCGAGGACCGCTACCGGGAGAACAGCTACCGGTTCGGAGTATGATTCGCCCGTCTCTTCTATCGTTTCCTGATGTGGGTGCATGGTGGTCGAGTGCCGGGCTGACCGGTTTCAGCGTTCGTGCTGGATAGCGGGCGCGTATCGTACAAGATGCCGTTTTTGAACTGGTGGTCCTCGTCGGCGCGGTACGTTACGACCCAAGGACGAACGGCCCGGCGGACACAGTTCGCCGCGCGACGGTGGCCACTCTGAGCATGTACGAGGTGAGCACGATGAACGTCGCCAGGGCGATGGTGAACGCGATGGCGACGAACGTCAGTAGTGGTGGCAGACCGAACACCCACACCGACGGGAACAGACTCGCGTCGATCGCGAGAATCGTCACGGCCGTCGTGATGATCGCCGGGAGGGAGATGAACAACAGGGTCCGCGAGAGATCAGCGATTTCCCGGCTGTAGTACAACGTCTTGAAGTACGCTCGCCCCGTCGCAAACATCTCCAGAGACCGCAGCAGATCGGCGAACCGGTCTTCGAGACTCTCCGAGAGGTTGTTTTGATGGGTCGAGGTGAATTGTTGTGACCGGTTGATCAACCGGCCATAGTCCGTTTCGAGGCCGATCCAGAGCACGGCGAACTCGCCGCCACTGGCTTGCTGCACTGAATCTTCGAGATGCGCGAGGGTGCCGACGATCGACTCGACGTGGTCTTCGATGTCCTGGACGAACTCGTCACCTTCTTTGGAGGCATCCTCCAGTGAACGAGCCCGCTCCTGTATGCTCGCGGCCATCATCTGGAGGAACGACTTCGGGTCCGTCGGACCCTCGTCGGTGCCGGCGAGGCGACCGAGTTCCCGGCGAAACGTCATGGCCCCTTCGATACGCTCCTGCTGATTTCTGACGGACGCGATGTCGTACGAGATGACGATCGAGTTGATCGAGACGACAATCGACACCAGCAGAATGATCCCACTCAGGAGGGTGTCGAGGATGGTCTGGACCGCCTGGGTCTCCGTGAGCAGGCGCTGCATCTCGATGGTCCAGAACGTTCCAATGCTCATGATGGAAACGAATGTGAGCGTCAACAACATACCGGTGGCCGCAAGTCGATTCGCCTCTAACAGGATCCACCGACCGAGGTTGATTCCTTCCTTGGTCGGGATGGGAAACCAACTGCGCCATTTGGTGATCTGGTGCTGGACGGCCATGTGTTCTCCTCGCTGAATCACCGGCACGGGACGACCCCCCTCGATTGCCGCTGATTCAGACACTTCCCGAGGTGTGAATTCGCTGGTCAATCATTTAACTGACGGGCCTGTATACCGGCGGGATTGGGCCAGTGTACGTCTGCCATCGCGGAGTGACGGGCCCGATGTGGAATCCCGGGGGAACTCCTGTGGAGATCGATACCCTCGGGCACACGGTCGTTCGCCCGCGGGATGCGGCCCGCTGACCACAACCGCACTCTGCCGAGTGGACCTCACTGCGACGTACACCCGCTGTATTCAGCAATCCGCTCCTCTCCCTTCCAGACGCCCTCTCTTCGGGGGTGGTGAAGGCCCCATGCTGCGACGGGAACAACCCATCCGATGACGGGTTCGCGGAACTCTCTCTACCAGACCCCTGACCCGCCTCGGCTCGGCCGCCTGCCGCCGCTCGCCGTCAGAGAGCGGTCGAGGTGGGCGGGTCCGGGAGAGAGGTCCGTCACCGTCGGCGTCAGCTGCGACGACGGCAATCCGTCGGAATCCAGTCGAGTGCAGGCGTCCCCCGGTCACTCCCGCGCCCAGTCCTTCGCCCGTTCTACGGCCTCGCCCCAGCGCTCGTAGCGCTTCTCGACCGCCTCGCGGTCGCCCTCTGGCGAGAACCGCTCGTCAACGCGCCAGTGCTCGCGGAGCTCCTCTACGGACTCCCAGTATCCCACGGCCAGCCCCGCAGCGTAGGCCGCCCCGAGCGCCGTCGTCTCGTCCACCTCGGGCCTGACGACCTCGGCCCCGACGATGTCGGCCTGCTGCTGGCAGAGGAAGTCGTTCCTGACCGCGCCACCGTCGACCTTGATGGTGTCGATGGGCGTGTCCGAATCCGTCTCCATCGCCTCGACCACGTCCCGGGTCTGGTAGGCGATGGACTCCAGGGTCGCGCGAACGAGGTGCTCCTTGCGCGTCCCGCGGGTCATCCCGACGATGGTCCCACGGGCCCGCTGGTCCCAGTGTGGCGCGCCGAGGCCGGTGAACGCCGGCACCACGTAGACGCCGTCGGTCGTGTCCACGGCGCGGGCGAGCTGTTCCGTCTCGACGGGAGCGTCGATGAGATCCACGTCTCCCAGCCACTCGACGGCCGCGCCGGTGGAGAAGATAGAGCCCTCCAGGGCGTACTGCACCGGGGCCCCGGACCGCTGGAACCCCACGGTCGTCAGGAGCCCGTAGTCGCTCTCGACCGGTTCCGGGCCCGTGTTGAGCAGGAAGAAGGACCCGGTGCCGTAGGTGTTCTTCGCGTCGCCGGCCGCAAAGCAGGTCTGCCCGAACAGCGCCGCCTGCTGGTCGCCGAGCGCGCCGGCGACTGGCACCGACGCGCCGAGAAAGCCGTCCGGGTCGGTGTAGCCGTAGACGTCCTCGTCGCTCGACGGGCGGACCGCCGGCAGCGACGCCCGTGGGACGTCGAACTCCGCGAGCAGGTCGTCGTCCCACACCAGGTCGTGGATGTTGAACAGCATCGTCCGCGAGGCGTTGGTCACGTCCGTGACGTGGGCGCCGGTCAGGTTGTAGACGAGCCAGGAGTCGACGGTGCCGAACACCACGTCGCCCGCCTCGGCGCGCTCGCGAACGGTCCGGCCGCGCGCGGATCGGGCGGACTCGACGTTGTCGAGGAGCCACTCGACCTTCGTCGCGGAGAAGTACGCGTCGGGGTGCAGGCCGGTCTTCGCGCGTATCTCGTCGGCCTTCCCCGCCGACTGGAGGCCCTCGATCCTGTCGGTCGTCCGGCGGTCCTGCCAGACGATGGCGTTGTGGAGGGGCTCGCCGGTGTCACGGTCCCACAGGACCGTCGTCTCGCGCTGGTTCGTGACGCCGATGGCCGCGAGTGCCTCCGCGCCCACGCCGGCCTCGCCCAATCCCTCCTCGACGACCGTCTTCGTGTGCTCCCATATCTCCGCCGGGTCGTGCTCGACCCAGCCGGGCTGTGGGTAGTACTGTTCGTGGGTCCGGTACGCGTTCGAGACGGCGGACCCCCCACGGTCGAACAGCATGAATCGGGTCGTCGTCGTTCCCTGGTCTATCGCACCGACGTATCGTTCTGCGCCCATTACCCTACGCCACTGACCCAGACGTGATAACTGTTCGACCTGGTTCACCGCCCGGAGCCGTGCAAATATGGCGAGCCGAGACGCCGCCACACAGTCGTCGTACCGACCATACCGGCCGCTCCCGGCTCGGGCCGTGACCTCCCCTCGGCGGCCGAGGACCACGGTCTCGTCCCGATTCTCCGGTCGACGCTGCCGAGCGACCGCTCCCACCCGATGGAACCCGTACATTGCCGGGAGTATGTATATGTAAGGAGAGGGGCGAACTACTACCAACGTCTATGGACCTCACGGAGCGCATCGAACGACGCAGAAACCATCGCTACGGTAATGGCCTGGTCGTCGATTGGGACGCGCTGAATCCGGCGGTCCACACTCCAGAACCCGTGAGCCGGGAGTTCGTCTTCGAGGCACTGCTCGACGAGATCGACTGCATCTTCGACGGTCGCCTCCCGCCGAACGTCTACCTGTGGGGCCCTCCCGGGTCCGGAAAGTCGGCTATCGTCACGGCACTGGTGTCGGCCTTCCAGCAGACCGTCTCGGACCAACGACGGACGATTCATACCGTGACGCGCGCCGATGGCCTCGCCGACAGTTTCCAGTTCACCTACGTCGACGGACGGGGTTCGGGAAGCCGGTTCAAACTGTACCACCATCTCCTGAACTACCTCGTCGACGACCACGTCCCACAGCGGGGCATCGGAACCGATGAGATCGGGCGAAGACTCGCGGACGAACTACGCGGCGTTAGCGGGATGGTCGTCGTGGTGGACCACCTCTGTGAACCGGACACGCCGACCCCCACCTCGGTCGGCGAGTACCTCGAATCGTTCGAGAACGTCCGCTGGATCGGGGTCGGTCGGGAGCGACCCGCGGAGACGTCTGCCGTCGAGATCCAGGTCCCGCCGTACACGTTCGAGCTGATCGACATCCTCTCGACTCGTGGGGCCCACGGCCTCTCACAGGGGATCGATCACGAGCTTGCGAAACGGCTGTCGGAGTGGGCCGAATCGAACGCCCACGACGCGCTGGCGGCGCTGTTCGGCGCGGCGGTGGAGGCGGCTGCCGACGGTGAGATAGCCATCGACGCAGCACACGTCGAGGCCGGGAAGGCAGCCGTGCCACGAAACGGCGTCCCGATCGGCCGCGTCCTGACGCTCTCCGCGAACAAACAACTCGTGTTGCACGCGTTGCTCGACCGCGCCGACGAGGACCTCTCTATCGACACCACCGCCGAACGGATCGCCGAACGGACGGCCCTCTCGCAGGGGACTGTCAGGCGGTACATCTACGAACTCGCCCAGATCGGGGTCCTCGAACGTGAAGAGCAGGTCGTCGAATCCGGGGCGGCCGGCAGGCCACCGAGCGTCGTCGTCCCGCAGTTTCCGACCCTCGTCTTCGAGCGGCTGTACGAATCCGCCTGAGCGGCGGTGCGCGGGTAGGGGAACGGCCGAGGACCGCTCGTAGCACGACGCAGGTCGAGCGCGCCGACCCGACGGCGACGCTCGACTAGCTGGCCGATTGATTACTACCGGTGCCGCCACCGAAAGTATTACATATATCTATATAGTCATACGTTGTCATGAGTATCTGTCACGGGAGTCGGTCGTCGGCGGCAGGCAAACCGAACGCGAGCGGCCGGAGACCTGGTGTCGATGCACGCGATTGAGCACCTCGTCTCGCTGTTCCAACCGGCGATCGATTTCGACTACGTGCTCGCGAACTACCCGAACGTGACGCGGATCGTCTTCGCCGCGGCACTGGGGATGCTACTGGGGACCGAGCGCGAGTGGTCGCAGAAGCCCGCTGGAACGCGGACATTCACCATCATCGCCACGCTCGGTGCGGTGATGGCCATCGTCGACGAGACGCCGCTTACGGTCCTCGCTGGGGCGCTCGTCGTCGTCCAGGGCAGCGTGTTCGCCGTCCAGGGACTGCTCGACCGGGACGGGAACTACCTGCTGACGACGTCGGTTTCGATGGTCCTGGCCTACGGCGTCGGCATCCTCGTCGCGAAGGGGTACTTCTTCGACGGCGTCCTGGTGGCCGTGATCACGACGTTGTTGCTGGTGCTGGGCCGCGAACTACACGGGTTCGCCCGCAACCTGTCGAAAGACGAGATCCGGAGCGCCATCGAGTTCGCCGTTCTGACGTTCGTCATCTTTCCGCTTCTGCCGTCCAAACCGCTGGACCCCTGGGGCGCAGTGGACCCGCAGTCGGTCTGGTTGCTGGTGGTCGCCGTCAGCGGTATCGGGTTCGTGAACTACCTCGTCGTAAAACGCTACGGCGCACGGGGCGTCGCGATAACGAGCTTCTTCGGTGGACTCGTCAACTCGACCGCCGTCATCGGAGAGATCGTCACTCGAACCCGGACGAACGCTGCCCTCTCCGAGATAGCGATCGGTTCGATCCTGCTCGCGAACGCGGCCATGGCGCTCCGCGATCTGGTCATCGCGCTCGCGTTCATCCCGGGCGTGTCGGTAACGTTAGGGCTCCCGCTCGGCGGAATCGCGCTCGCCGGAGTCGGCCTCTCGTACGTCGCGAGCGACTGGGACGTCAACCTCGAACTGGAGTTCGAGTCCCCGTTCGACCTCTGGCCCGCGCTGAAGTTCGCCGTGCTGTTCCTGCTCGTTCTCGTGCTGTCCTCCGTCGCGCAGCGCGCCTTCGGTGCGTCCGGTCTCATCCTGTCTAGTTTCCTGAGCGGGCTCATCTCGAGCGGTGCGGTCACCACGTCGGCGGTCCTCCTGGTCCAGTCCGGGCAGATATCCCCCCGACTCGCGACTAGCGGAATCATCACCGGCGTCACCGCCAGCATCCTGGTGAAACTCGGACTGGTCGTCTCGATGAATCGGGAGCTGACGCGTCAGATCGGCGCCGTGACCGGCGTCCTCATCGTCGTCGCGTGGGCCGGCTGGGCAGTGGTGTCCTTCGGACTGTGAACCGCGTACGTGCCTGCGCGGTCGCTGACCGGATCGGCCCCCGGAAACACCGCTACATGATGTGAAACATAACTTTAATCACGCGAAACAATTCCGTAACGACCCTATACGTACCAAAGAATTATATACAATTACTACCACTAAGGCGGGTAGGGATGAAAAATACATCTCCATCTCGCCGTACGTTCATCAAGGGCGCAGGCGTGGCGTCCGTAGCCGGCCTCGCCGGCTGCACGGGGAACGGTAACAACGGCGACTCAACGACGTCGAAGAGCGGTGACAACAGTGGAACGACGACGACCAAAAGCGGTGGTGGCGGGAAGACGACCATCAAGTTCTGGCACGCGATGGGCGGTGACCTCGGGAAGTTCGTCAACACGCTGGCCAAGGACTTCACGAGCCAGTCCGACAACGTCACGGTCGAGGCGACCCAGAAGGGGAGCTATCGGGAGACGCTGAATGCGACGACGTCCGCGGTCCAGGCCGGTAACCCGCCGGCGATCGCACAGATCTTCGAGATCGGGACCCAACTCGCCCTCGACAGCGGTGCGTTCACCCCGGTCGAGGACATCATCCCGAGCGACCAGATCGACTACGGGAACTATCTCGACTCCGTCACGAACTACTATCGGGTGGACGGCAAGCTCCACTCGATGCCCTTCAACTCCAGCAACTCCATCTTCTACTACAACAAGAACGCGTTCGAGGACGCTGGCCTTGACCCCGAGAACCCCCCGACGACGTTGAACGGCATCACGCAGGCTGCGAAGACCCTCACCGATGCCGGCGTCGTCGACAAGGGGACGAGCTGGCCGAACCACTCGTGGTTCGTCGAGCAGTGGTTCGCAGAGCAGAACCAGCCGCTGGTCAACAACGAGAACGGCCGGGGCGGCCGCGCCACGAAGACGTACCTCGACAGCGATGCCTCGAAGACCATCTTCAACTGGATGGTCGACCTCTACAACCAGGGCCAGTACCTCAATCCCGGCATCGAAGCCTGGAGCGAGGCGCAACAGGCCTTCCTGACCAAGAAGGTGGGCATCCTCGGCTACTCGACGTCCAGCATCGCGCCGATGAAGAAGGGCGCGAAGAAAAACGGCTTCGAACTCGGGACCGTCGAGATGCCCGTGCCCAAAGGGAACCGCCACGGCGTCGTCATCGGTGGGGCGTCCCTGTGGGTTCCCAACGGCCTTTCCGACGCCGAGAAGCAGGCCGCCGCCGACTTCCTCGTCTGGCTGACCAAGCCCGAACAGCAGATTCGCTGGCACAAACACACCGGCTACTTCCCGGTGCGCAAGGAGTCGATCAGCCAGCTCAAAGACAACGGGTTCTACAAGGACAACCCGAACTTCAAGACGGCAATCGACCAGCTCCGGGCGACGAAGGACTCCCCCGCGACCCGTGGCGCGCTGATGGGGCCGTTCACCAAGGTCCGGACCAACGTCGAGGAAGGGTTCGTCAGCATGATACAGGACTCCTCGACCGACGTGGAGAGCGGGCTCAAAAGCATCACGTCGAAGTCCGACGAGGCGATCAAGAACTTCAACCAGAAGGTCAATTAGGCGGCGGCTCAGTTCCTATCCAACATGCCGGATTTCACCAGACCATACGACTCTAAGTTCCAAGCGGGGCTGTTGCTTCTCCCGACGGCCGTCGTCCTCGTGACGTTCCTCTACTACCCGGCGGTCCAGACGTTCCGCCTCAGCTTCTTCCAGACGCTGTTACTCGGCACGAAACAGACGTTCGTCGGCTTCGAGAACTTCGCGAACCTGATGGCCTCTCCCGAGTACCAGATGAGCTTTCTCATCTCTGTCGGGTTCGCGGCCGTGGTCGTGGTGGGCACGCTCGCCGCCTCGCTGTTCGTCGCGTACCTGCTGTTCGAGGTGGACGTCGGTAGCTCTACGTACCTCGTAGCGGCCATCTGGCCCTACGCGCTCCCCACGGCCGTCGCCGCGACGGTGCTCCTGTTCCTCATGCACCCGACGCTCGGCATCATCACTCACTACGTCGAGGCCCTGACCGGCCTGACCTTCGACTGGTTCACGAGCGGCCCACTGGCGTTCCTCACGGTGGCACTGGTGGCAATCTGGAAGCAGCTCGGCTACAACATCATCTTCCTGCTCGCGGCCTTCAACAACATCCCCGAGACCCTGACAGAATCGGCACAGCTCGACGGCGTCGGTCGGCTCAAGATGCTGTACCGGGTGTACGTTCCGCTCATCTCGCCCACCCTCGTCTTCCTCGTCGTCATCAACACCATCTACGCGTTCTTCCAGACGTTCCCACTGGTGGACCTGATGACCAGCGGCGGGCCGAGCAACGCGACCAACCTGCTCATCTTCAAGCTCTACCGAGACGCCTTCGCGTTCAACAGCCTCGGGAAGGCCTCGGCGGAATCGGTGATCCTGTTCGTCATCGTGGCGATACTGATGTACGTCCAGCTGACCATCTCCGAGAGCTACGCACACTATGGGGCCTGACAATGGCGACTGAATCCGAAACGGGGGCACCGACGACCCCCTCGGCGTCCGACCGGTTCGACCTCTCGGCGGTCCTGGGAGACGACTTCTACATACACGCCGCGCTCGTCGGCTCCATCCTCCTCATGGGGCTGCCGCTCATCCTGGCGCTGATCATGAGCACGCAGTCGACGACGGAGATCTACCAGGTGACCAATATCGGCATCGGGAGCAAAGGCCTGGCGAACTTCCAGACGGCCCTGACGGACTACCACCTGATGCAGTACATGGTGAACTCGTTCGTCATGGCGTCCGTCATCGTGGTCGGGAAGGTCGCGCTGTCGCTCCTGGCTGCCCTCGCGCTGGTCTACTACCGGCTCCCATACGAGCGGGCGGTGTTCATGTTCATCCTCCTGACGCTGCTGATGCCGGTGCCGGTCCGCATCGTGCCGCTGTTCCAGTTGATGGCGGACCTCGGCTGGGCGAACTCGATGCTGGCCATCACCGGGCCATACCTCGCTAGCGCGACGGCGGTGTTCCTGTTCCGCCAGCACTTCATGTCGATTCCCGGGTCGCTCGTCGAGAACGCTCGCCTGGACGGCGTCGGCCCCATCACCTTCCTCGTGAAGGTGCTCATCCCGATGTCCAAGGGTATGATAGTCGGCGTGTCCGTCATCACGTTCATCTACGCGTGGAACCAGTACCTCTGGCCGCTCATCGTCATCAGCGACCAGAACAAGCAGGTCGTCCAGGTCGGCATCAAGTACCTGCAGGGGGCGAGCCAGTCCGGGCTCACCCAGTGGGGCCTGATCATGGCGGGGGCGGTCATCGCGCTGATCCCGCCGCTCGTGGTTCTGATCGCGTTGCACCGTCCGCTCCTCGAAACATTCGCTCTCCAACAGAAGTAACAACCTATGGCACACATCATCCTCGACGGGCTGACGAAGCACTTCGACTCGGTCGAAGCGGTCCGGGGAATCGATCTGGAGATATCCCGTGGCGAGTTCCTGGTCCTGGTCGGACCGTCCGGGTGCGGGAAGTCGACGACGCTCAGGATGCTCGCGGGCCTCGAAGACGTCACTGCCGGTTCGATCACCATCGCCGACACGGTCGTCAACGACCTCCCGCCGAAAGAGCGGCGCATCGCGATGGTGTTCCAGAACTACGCGCTCTACCCGCACATGACGGCCTCGGAGAACGTACGCTTCGGGATGAAGTCGGCCAGCGGGCTGGGGGACGAGGAGATCCAACGACGGGTGCGCGAGGCCGCCGAGACCCTCGACATCGAGGACCTGATGGACCGCAAGCCCAAGGCGCTTTCTGGCGGCGAGCGCCAGCGCGTCGCCATCGGACGGGCGCTCGTCAGGGAGCCGGAGGTGTTCTTACTCGACGAACCGCTCTCGAACCTGGACGCGAAGCTCCGGGTGCAGATGCGCGCGGAGCTGCTGAAACTCCACCAGGAACTCAAGACGACGACCATCTACGTGACCCACGACCAGACCGAGGCGATGACGCTCGGCGACCGCGTGGCGGTGATGAACGACGGTCAGATACAGCAGGTCGACCCGCCACAGCTCCTGTACGACCATCCGGCCAACCAGTTCGTCGCGGAGTTCGTCGGCAATCCGGCGATGAACATCGTGCCGGTCGACGTCGTCTCCGACGCCGGGGGCGTGTACGCCGTCCACGACGGCTTCCGGACCCGGCTCCCGGAACGCGACGGACTCGAAGAGCTGGTCGGGTCGGAGTGTCTCTTCGGCGTCCGTCCGGAGGACGTCGCGCTCGCCGACACGCTCTCGAGCGAGGCCGACACGTTCGAGGCGACCGTCACCGTGACGGAACCGCTCGGGGAGTCGCTGCTGATGCACGGGGCGGTCGGGAGCGAGGAACTGCAGATCAAGGCCGAACCGCGGAGTCAGATCGACCCCGGGGACGTCGCCGAGTTCGGATTCGACGAGGCACGACTGCACCTCTTCGACCGCACGACCGGGGACGCTGTCTACCGCTCGACCCCACGGGAATCGCTCCGCTCCGAACCGCAGATGACGGAGGACTGAACGTGCGAGCGGGACGTCGCTCCGGGAGCACCGGACCGACTGGAGACCGGCGTCCGGAAAGTGCGGGGGACGTGCACGCGGTGGCCGACTGATGGCGTCCCGCACCGACGTGCTCGTCGTTGGTGGCGGGTCGACGGGGACGGGTATCGCCCGGGACCTGGCGATGCGCGGCGTCGATGTGACACTCGTCGAGCGGGGCACCCTCACGAGCGGGACGACCGGGCGGATGCACGGCCTGCTACACAGCGGTGCCAGGTACGCCGTCTCCGACGGGAAGAGCGCCAGCGAGTGCATCGCCGAGAACCGAATCCTCCGGGAGATAGCGAGTCACTGCGTGGAGATGACCGGCGGGCTCTTCGTGAAGCGGCCGTCGGACAGCGAGACGTACTTCGAGCGGAAGCTCCGGCGGTGCCGAGAGTGTGGCATCCCCGCCGAGCCGCTGTCCGGTGCGGAGGCCCGTCGGATGGAGCCGTATCTCGCAGCCGACGTCGACCGGGCGATCCGGGTCCCCGACGGCGCCGTCGACCCGTTCCGATTGTGCGTGGCGAACGCCGCCGATGCCCGCGAACGCGGCGCCAGGATAGTGACCCACGCGGAGGTGGTCGATCTCACGGTCGACGGTGGCGACGTCGTCGGTGCGACGGTCCGCCACCGTGGCGGCCCCGGCGCGTCGCGGGCCGCGGGAACGACCGAGGAGATCCACGCCGAGCACGTCGTCAACGCCACCGGCGCGTGGGCGGGCCAGCTCGGCGAGATGGCGGGGGTCGACGTCGCGGTCCGCCCCTCGAAGGGGGTGATGACCATCATGAACGTCCGCCAGGTCGACACCGTCATCAACTGGTGCCGACCGAAGGGCGACGCCGACATCGTCGTCCCCCACGAGACGACGGCGATCCTCGGGACGACCGACGAGGAGGTCTCGGACCCGGACGACTACCCGGAGGCCCAGCGGGAGGTCGACCTCCTCATCGACGAGCTCTCGAAGCTGCTGCCGATCCTCGCGGAGGCGCGCACGATCCGGTCGTTCTGGGGCGTCCGCCCCCTCTACGAACCCCCGTCGGTCGGGAGCGAGGACCCGACCGACATCACCCGCGACTTCTCGCTCCTCGACCACGCCGAGCGCGACGGCGTGACCGGACTGACGACGATAGTCGGCGGGAAGTTGACCACCTACCGGCTGATGGCGGAGCACCTCGCCGACCACGTCTGCGACCAACTCGGGGTGCGGAGTCGGTGTCGGACCGACGAGGTGCCGCTTCCGGGCAGCGAGGACGACGCGGTGCTGGACGAGTACATGGCGGAGTTCGGGCTCCGCTCGCCCGTGGCCCGCCGGAGCGCCCAGCGCCTCGGGAGCCGCACATCCGACGTGCTGGGGACCGACGAGCCGAATCCGGTGGTCTGCGAGTGCGAGGCCGTCACCCGGGCGGAGCTCCGGGACGCCATCGACGAGGTCGGTGCGGACCTCAACGCCGTCCGCATCCGCACCCGCGCATCGATGGGCAACTGCCAGGGCGGACTGTGCTGTCACCGGATGGCCAACGAACTCCACCCCGCGTCCGACGACGCGACCGTCCGCGGGGCGCTCTCGGAGCTCTACGAGGAGCGCTGGAAGGGGCAGCGACACGCGCTCTGGGGGGAACACCTCTCCCAGGCGATGTTGAACCACCTGCTCCACGCGACGACGATGAACCGGGACCACGACCCGGTCCCGGACTCCCGGGACGGGCGCACCGACTCGGCCGCGGTCGCGTGGAGCGCGTTCGACGGAGGGACCGATGGCGATTGAGGACGACGTGCTCGTCGTCGGCGGTGGGCTCGCGGGCGCGACGGCGGCGCTGGCTGCGGCACGGACGGGCGTCCGCGTGCGGCTGGTCAGCTACAAGAAGAGCACCCTCCGGCAGGCGAGCGGCCTCGTGGACGTCCTCGGCTACGCGCCGGACGGGACGGGGCCGCTCGTGGACCCCTTCGAGGCCATCGACGCTCTCCCGTCTACCCATCCGTATCGCCTGGCGGGGACCGACGCGCTCGGGCGGGGGCTGGCGCTCTTCGACGAAGTCGCGGGCGACGCCTACCGGGGCGACCACACGGACGCGAACGCCCTCGTCCCGACCACCGGTGGGGCCGTGAAGCCGACGGCGCGGTACCCTGCGACGGTCGAACCGGGCCTGGCGAGTGACGACCGGGACGCCCTGCTGGTCGGCTTCGACGGGACGACCGACTTCGACGCGCCGCTGGCGGCCGCCCACCTCGGTCGCGCCGGGGTCCCCTTCGACGTGCGCGGGGCGACCGTGACGTTCCCCGGCGTCGCCGCCGCCGACGCGACGGCGACCCGCTTCGCACAGGTGCTCGACGCCGACGAGGGCGGCGCGCGAGCGGTCCTGGCCGACCGCGTGCGGACGCACCTCGACGGCGAACGCCGGGTGGGACTCCCCGCCGTCCTCGGCGAGACGGACCCCGAGGGCGTCCGCGGTGCACTCGAGGAGGCCCTCGGCGTGGCGGTGTTCGAGATTCCGACCGGCCCGCCGAGCGTCCCGGGCGTGCGGCTCGAGGCGCTCTTCTCCGCGGCACTCTCGGCTGCCGGCGTGCGCGTCGAGACGGGCAACCCGGTCGTCGACTTCGAGGGGGCCGGGGACCGGATCGACCGCGCGTTCGTGGACCGGTCGGGCAGCGCGGTCCCGTATCGGGCCGACCAGTACGTGCTCGCGACCGGCGGCCTGGTCGGCGGCGGCATCGATTCCGACCGCGAGGGCGTCGTCGAACCGGTCTTCGACTGTCACGTGCCCCACCCCACGGACCGATACGACTGGTTCGAGGACGACGCGTTCGGCGACCACGCCTTCGCGCGCTTCGGCGTGGTCGTCGACGAGACGATGCGACCGCTCGACCGCCGCGGTCACCCCGAGTGGGCGAACCTCCGTGCGGCCGGCGCCGTGGTCGGCGGTGCGGACGCGGCGGCCGAGAAGTCGGCGAGCGGCATCTCGCTGGCCACGGGTTACCGGGCCGGGAGGCTCGCCGCGTCGGGGGTGGGTGCGGGCGAGCTGACGCGGACCGAATGCGGACACACGAGATGAGACCATGAGCGACGCAATCGACGACTCCGACCCGGTACGGGTGTCCGACGACTGGACGAGCGACCCGGACCTCCGCCCGGGCGCAGACGCCTGCTATAAGTGCTCGACGTGCGACTCGGCGTGTCCGGTCGCCGCCGTCGACGAGACGTTCCCCGGTCCGAAGTTCCAGGGACCGGAGCAGTGGCGGCTCAAACGCAAGGAGGACGTCGACGTGGACCCGTCCGTCATGCAGTGCTCGAACTGCATGCGGTGTGACTCCGCCTGTCCGGCGGGGGTGTCTCTGAGCCAGATGCACAACACCGCTCGTGCGGCGTACGTAGACGAGCAGCTCTCGCCGTTCTCGCGGGAGTACGTCCGCGACCGCCTCCTGGCGAACTACGGCCGCCTCGCGAGAATCGGGAGCCGGGTCCCACGGCTGACGAACGCGCTGATGGGGTCGTCGGTCGTCTCGTGGCTGAACGAACGCCTGCTCGGGATCACGAGCGACCGGGAGTTCCCGTCCTTCGCCGAGCAGACGTTCCGGTCGTGGTTCCGGGAGCGTGGCGGGTCCCAGGTCTCGAGTGCGGAGAAGCGGGTGGCGTACTTTCACGGCGACTACGCAAACTTCAACACACCGGAGGTGGGGAAGGCGCTCGTGCGGGTGTTCGAGCGCTACGGCTACGAGGTCGCCGTCCCCGAGCAGCGGTGTTCGGGAACCCCGATGTTCGCGAACGGGATGCTGCCGGACGCCAGGCGGGCGGCGAAGTTCAACGTCGAGACGTTCCGGGACCTGATAGAGGAGGGCTACGACGTGGTCTGTTCGTGTACGTCGTGTTCGATGGCGCTCCGCCAGGAGTACCCCGAGCTGTTCGACTTCGAGGGGACGGACGTGGTCGCCACGCACACCTTCGAGGCGCTCGAGTACCTCCGCATCCACGAGGACGTCGAGGCCGACCTCAGGGCGGCCGACCCCGAGGCCGCACAGTACGCCTACCACGCACCGTGTCACGCCCGCAACCAGGGCCTGGCGACCCAGGCCACCGAGCTACTCGGGGGCGTCGAGGGCGTCGAGGTGACCGACGTCGGCGACTCGTGCTCGGGCATCTCGGGGACCTACGGCTGGAAGGCCGAGAACTACGAGACGTCGATGCAGATCGGCGAGGAGATGTTCGAGCACATGGAGACGGCACCCGGGGAGACCGGCCTCACGGAGTGTCCGACGTGCGCGATGCAGATGGAGCACGGGACGGGCTACGAGGTCGACCACCCGCTCGAACTGCTCGAACGGTGTCTCGTCCGATGACCCGCGTCGAGCGCCGTCGTCGGTGCGGAATCCGGGTGGGGTTCCTCTCGAGCCGGCGACGTCGGCGGCTACTGTCGGGTCTCGGCACTCTCGTCGCTCCCCTCGCGGGCTGTGCCGGCAGGTCGAACACCGCTACCACGGCAGAGCGCCGGGGCGCGGACCGCGACGTTCGACTGATCGGCCACCGTGGCTGTGCAGACCGGTACCCGGAGAACACCATAGAGGCCGTGCAGGGGTCGGCCCCCCACGTCGACATGGTCGAGGTGGACGTCCAGCGGTGTGGGTCCGGCGAACTCGTCGTCTTCCACGACGACCGCCTCGACCGCCTGACCGACGCGAGCGGGTCGGTCCGCACGACGGACTGGGAGGTGCTCGAGGACCTGACGGTTCTCGACTCCGAGGAGACGATTCCCCGTCTGTCGGACCTCCTCGCGGCAGTCCCCGACGGAACCGGGGTCAACGTCGAGCTCAAACACGGCGGGATAGCCGAGGACGTCCTCTCCGCGAGCGACGGCGTGGCCAACGACATCCTGTTCTCGTCGTTTTCGCCGACCGCACTCAGCGAGCTACGGGAACAGGACGGAGACGCCGAGCTGGCGTTCCTCTTCACGGACAGTCCCGAGATCAGTCGCTCCATCGCGACGGACCTCGGCTGCGTCGCAGTCCATCCCGATACGCGGCTCGTCTTCGAGACGGATATCGTGGGGAACGCACACGACGACGGCTTCGAAGTCAACGCCTGGACGGTCGAGGACCACGAGACCGCGACCAGACTCGTCGACGAGGGAGTCGACGGCATGTTCGTCAACGACTGGACCGTCCGCTGAACGCGGGCGTACGGGGCCGACCCCGTCCCGGTTTCGCCGACCGACTCCGGCGGTGGCGCGCGCACGACTCGGCTGCCGGGGTCGGGTCGAGGACTGTCGCGCCCGGTCGCTCCGGACTACTTCGTTCCCAAACCAGTCACGACGTGGACACGTTAGCCGTCGCGTTCCGCCGACCCGTGGACCTGACTGCTCCCCCGTCCCGACCTCGGAGCCCTCCCGGAGAACGGCGGGGGCCTGGTCTCCCTCCCGAGACCGACGGTCACTCCGCCTCGAGTTCGTCCAGTCGCTCGGTCAGTCGTTCGACGGCCTCGCGCAGGTCGTCGAGCTGCGTTGTGAGCGGTTCGGCCTCCCTCGGTGGGGCCCCCCACTCCCGATGCGTGCGGGGCCAGTACTCCGGCCCGTCACACCAGGGGCACGGGCGGCCGTGGCGGTGGTACGGACAGCCGCAGTGGTGATGCCAGTGATGCAATGCCCCACGAAATACGCGCCCAGGCAGAACGAACCCGCAGGTGCACGGTCCGCACAGACGGAATCGGCGTATCAGGAAACCGGCATAGGCTTTTCAGCGTTCCAGTCGAAACGAGACCATGGACCCAGTGCGGAGTAGCATCGCGGGGGGCATCGTCGCTACCATCGTCTTACTGGTCTTCCTCCTCGTCGCGGACTTCCTTCTCGGTGGGCTGAATCTCTTCGTCTTCGCCACCTTCACGAGCCTCTGTGCGGTCGGTGGCCCGCCCTACTGTGCGCTCGAGAGCGCCACGGCGACGCTGCTTACGTACCTCTGGTTCGGCCTCCTGTTCGCCGTGGCCTGGCCCCTCCTCTTCGCCGGTTTCACGTGGGGCTTGCCGGGCGAGTCCGGGCTGGCCCACGGGGCGGTGTTCGGACTCGTCCTCTGGGCGGGATACGTCGTCCTCGTGCTGTACGGAATCGGACTCGGTGGGCAGACGTTCGGCGAGAACCTCCCCATGCTCGTCGTTACGCTGATCGCGTACCTCGTCTACGGGCTCGTCCTCGGCGGGGTGTACGACACCCTCGCCGAACACCGGACGTTTCTCAGCGAGATACGGCCCAGCCCCTGACTTCCGTCCCAGGTTGCTCGTTGTCGAGCCGGCGGCGCGTCCGTTCGCGCTACCGGGGTACTCGGCGTCGGTCACCGGTAGCGGTCACACGACGTCGGCTACCGGAACGTCGCTCAGCGACCGTGCGTATAGCCCCGGTCTGGCAGTGGTTCTCCGTCGATCGTCACACCGCTGTCGGTGACGGTGCCGATGACGGAGATCGGGACGGGCGAGGCGCGTCGGGCGTCGTCGACGCGCTCGCGGGAGACCGTGAACACGAGCTCGAAATCCTCGCCCGTGTAGAGCCCGAACTCGCGCGCGTCCGTTCCGGACGTCGCTACCTCGTGGACGGTCTCGTCGAGTGAGACCCGGTCCCAGTCGATCGCGAACCCACAGCTGCTCGCTTCGGCCAACTGGTGGAGCGAACGAGCCAGCCCGTCGCTCGAATCCATCATGGCGGAGACGTGCGGAGCGATGGCCTGGCCGGCCGTCACTCGGGGTTCGAACTGGAAGAGCGCGTTCGCTCGCTCGTGTTCGCCGCGCTCGAACAGACACAACGCCGCGCCGGTCCGTCCGAACGTGCCCGTCGCGCAGACGGCCTCACCGGGGGACGCAGTCGACCGGAGCGTCGGCGTTTCCGTGCGGCCGATCGCCGCCGTCGCGACCGTGAACTCCTCGTGCTGGTCGAGGTCGCCACCGACGTAACGACTGTCTGTCAGCTCACACACGTCGCGTGCTCCCTCGACGAACGACCGCAGTTCGCCGGGGTCGAACTCGGGGGCCGCGTACACGGCGACGGCGGCGACCGCGTCGGCCCCCATCGCCGCGACGTCGGACAGCGAGGCTCCCACGGCCCGCCAGCCGGCCGTGTACCGGGTCGTCCCGGGCGGGAAATCCGTCTGCTGGTGGAGCATGTCCGTCGTGAGAATCAGCCCGTCGACGACGGCGGCGTCGTCACCGGTGTCGGGGAGCCACTCGTAGATCGCTTCGAGCGCTTCGCGTTCGTCCATACCCGGGGGATTGGTCGCGCCGACGGATTATACTTCGTCGGGACTCGTTTCTGTTGATACCCATGGCGAATCCCGCGGTCACCATCCAGCACCTCGAGCGGAACCCAATCACGTCCCGGCCGACGGAGTTCGTCGAACGGAAGGGACTCGGCCACCCGGACTCGATCTGCGACGGCATCGCGGAGGCCATCTCGAGGAGCCTCTCGAGGCGATACCTCGACGAGTTCGGTCGGATCCTCCACCACAACACCGACAAGGTCCAGCTGGTCGCCGGGACGACGAAGCCGGCCGTCGGCGGCGGCGAGATCGTCGACCGGATCTACGTCCTGCTCGGCGGCCGCGCGACGAAAGCCGTCGACGGGCGGCGAATTCCGGTCGACGAAATCGCGATCGACGCCGCGAGAACCTACGTCGACGAGCACTTCGCGGAGCTCTCGGGCGACGCGGTCGAGTTCGACTCGCGCATCGGCGAGACCTCGCCCGACCTGAAATCGCTGTTCGACGCGCGGGGGGTTCCACGGGCGAACGACACCAGCGTCGGCACCGGCTACGCGCCGCTCTCCGAGACCGACCGCATCATAAACGGGCTCGAACCGGCGCTCCGCGAGCGGATCCCCGCGGTCGGCGAGGACGTCAAGCTGCTGGGCTGGCGATCGGCCGAGGAACTCCGGATTACCGTCGCGGCCGCGGTCGTCTCTCGGCACGTCTCGGACGTCGGGGAGTACGTCGCGGTGAAAGAGCAGGTCGAGAAGCTCGCCAGGCGGTACGCGAGCGAGCGGACTGACCGAACCGTCCACGTCGACGTGAACGCCGCCGACGACGTCGAAGCCGAGCGGGTCTACCTCACCGAGACCGGGCTCTCCGCGGAGATGGGGGACGACGGGAACGTCGGCCGGGGGAACCGCGTCAACGGAGTCATCACCCCCCACCGGCCGATGAGCCTCGAGGCGGCGGCCGGGAAGAACCCGGTCAGCCACGTCGGCAAGCTGTACAACCTCGTCGCCACGAACGCGGCAGAGCGCATCCACCGGGAGCTCGGGGCCGAGCACGCCGAGGTGAAGCTCCTCTCGCAGATCGGGCGGCCGGTCACGGAGCCGCTGGCCGTCGACGTCGACACGACCGCCCGCGACGACGACGAGGTCCGACGCCTCGTCACGGCGGAACTCGACCGTATCGAATCGCTCACCCACGAGCTCGTGGCCGGCGACGTGACCGTGTTCTGATCGCGTCTCGAGCGTGCTTCGCATCCGTGCTCTACTCGCGTCGCCGGCGGGCCTCCCGGCCGAGTCGCCGCTCGACGGCGGTTGTACGTGTTTGTAAGTTTTGTAAGTCTATGTAAGTCCATGTAACCGCCAGAGGGAGCCGGGGAGACGGACCGGGCGGCCAGAAGCGGTCACCAGCATCGACAGCGGACCGCGAGCGGCGAAACCCCGGCTATCTAGTCGCCCTGATGCCCACGAACGAGCCGTCGCCGTATCCCTCCTCGACCGGTTCGGGGCCCTCGATCTCGTCGAGTGCGTGGTAGATGGTCTGGACGAACTCGAACTCGGTGAACCCCGCGGCCTCCAGCACCGAGACGAGCTCGTCGGTCGAGACGAAGACCGCCTCCCGGTAGAAAGGGTTGTCCTCCTTCAGCTCCTGATAGCGCACGCCGAGCGGGCTGTCCCTGTCGATGTACCCGATCACGAGCGAGCCGTCGGGTCGGAGGACGCGCTCGGCCTCGGCCAGCGTCTGTGGGACGTCGTCGACGAAGCAGATCGTCGTCACGATCAGCGCGGTGTCGAACGTCCCGTCCCTGAACGGGAGGTGCTCGGCGACCCCCTTTACCACCTCGACTCCCCGATTTCGGGCGTACTGGAGCATCTTCCCGGACGGATCGATACCGACCTGCATCCCGAGAGGGGCGGCGAACCGCGCGCTGCCGACGCCGATTTCGAGCCCGTAGCCGGTCGTCTCCACGAGGCGACGGAGCGCGGCCAGTTCGGACTGGTAGGCGTCCTCGTGCTCCTCGAACCACCCGTTGTACCGGTCGGCGTGTTCCTCGAACGGTGCGGCTTTCGGCATGGGTGGACCTACGGTCCGCGGCGATACCAACGTTCGGGACGGTTCGTCCCGGTCCCGAGAAACACTTGTGAGGACTCGTCCCGTTCTTCGCAGACATGGACGAGCCCTCGACGGTGGAGAAGGGCGGGGCCGGCTTCGAAGGCGTCACACTCCTGCTCTGCGAGAACCCGCTCCCCCCGCTCGACGAGGCCGTCGACGCCGCCCGCGAGGAGCTCCCCCGGAGCAACCACTACACGGAGCCCTACTCCGAGCCGTTGGGCGCGCTGCTCGCAGAGCGCCTCGGGGTTCCGGCCGAGTGCATCCACGTGAACGCCGGGTCGGAGCTGATCCTCCGCCAGCTGTTCGACCGGTTCGGGAAGAAGGTCCACCTCCTGACGCCCACCTACCCGCTGTTCCCCGAGATCGCCGCACAGTACACGGAGACGCGGCTCCAGCCGGGGGCCGAGTTCCGATTCGACCTCCGCGAGCTGGAGATTCCCGAGGGGACGACGCTTGCCGTCGTCGTCAATCCGAACAACCCGAACGGCGGCGCCTTCGACGTGGACCCGCTCCCGGCGCTGCTCGAAGCCAACCCGGAGACCCGGTTTCTGGTCGACGAGGCGTTCGTCGACTTCGTCGACGAGTCGGTGGTGGGGCTCGTCCCGGAGTACGACAATCTGCTCGTGACCCGCACGCTCTCGAAGGCCCACAGCCTGGCGGGCTTTCGGGTGGGCTACGCGGTGGCTCCCGAACCGATAGCTGCGTCGCTGAACGCGGCAAACGACGCCTACCCGCTGGCGAGACCGAGCCAGGCGGCCGCGATCGCGACGCTCCGAAACGAGGCGAAGATCCACGAGCGGATCGGGCGGCTCCGCTCGTGGACCGACGAACTGGCCGCGGCGCTTCGACGACTGGGCGTCAGGACGTTCCCGACCGAGACGTACTTCTTCCTCGCGGATTTCAGCCCGCACGACGCGAGCGGCGTCGCCGCGCGACTCAGGGAGCGGGACATCTTCGTCAAGCCCCTCGACGACGACCGGCTCGGCCCCGGCTACATGCGCGTGACGACGGCCCGGCCGGAGGAGAACGAGCAGGTCGTCGAGGCGCTCGCCGAGATACTCTGACCGGTGGTCACCTGGGGGTGGCTCTAATCGGTGATCACCTCGGGGTGGCTCCCGTCACCGGTCGATATCGCGTCCCGACCGGGGCGAGACGAGTTACTCGGTGATCCAGGTCATCGACTCCGGGCCGAACTCCTTTACAGTGTTCATCGCGACCCGCGCCTCGCGGCGGTCGGTGTACGTCCGCAGGCTCTCGGCGAGCGCGTTCCCGTTCTCGTCGACGAGCCGCCAGTGCCACTCACCGGCGTCCTCGTGGAGTTCGAACGCCGCGGTGTCGATCTCGAGGATGCTGGCACCGGTCACCTCCGAGCGGACCGCCGCGACTCCCCCGGCGGCCGACTCGCGGGAGTCGTACCCCTCCGCCCCGGCCGCGACGACGGCGTCGTCCTCGTCGACGAGCCGCCAGTGCCACCGACCCGTGTCCTCGTAGAGCTCGAAGGCGGCGTCCTCGTACTCGAGGGCGTCGGCCTCGGGGAGCAGCAGCTTCACCCGGTCGATGGCGTCCTCGGCGTCCTCGCGCCGGTCGTAGCCGTGCGGGTCGCTCGCCAGCGTCTCCTGTGCGTCGTCGACGAGCTGCCAGTGCCACGCCCCAGCCGACTGGGTCAGGAGGATCGTCGTCGCGCTCCGCTCGAAGACCGGCACGTCCGTCGCGCGGCGCTTCACGGCCGCGATGGCCTCGCCCACCGCGTCGCGCGACGGGTAGGTGTCGCTGCTCCGCGCGAGCTCCTCGCGCGCGTGGTCGCGGAGTCGCCACTCCCAGCGGTCGCCCCGCCTCACGAGCTGGAACGCCCCGGTCGTGATGGTGTACACGGCGGCGTCGGTGGCGATCTCCCGTACGTCCTCGTCGATGGCCGTCTCCGCCTCGTCGCGCGTGCCGTAGCTCGTTCCGCTGTCGGCGATGACCGTCCCGTCCGGCCGGACGAAGCGCCACCGCCAGTCCTCGGCGACGTAGACCTGGAAGACCGAGCCCTCCATCGCGCGGGCGCGGCTGGCCGGCGCCCGGTCGGCCAGGTGGTCCATCGCCTCCTGGGCGGCCTCGGGCGAGTCGTGCCAGATTGCCCCGCGGGCGGTGGTCTCGCCGCGCTTGTCGACCAGCCGCCAGTTCCACGCGCCGTCGCGCTCGAACAGCTCGAAGGCGGCGGTCTCTATCTCCAGTAGGTCGGCGTTCGGCGCGTTCTCCTTCACCGTCAGCATCGACGACATCGCCGACTCCCGGGAGTCGTGTTCGGCCCCGCTGTCGGCCATCACGTTGCCGTCCTCGTCGATGAGCCGCCAGCGCCACTCGCCGTCGGTCTCGTACACCTGGAACGCTGCGTCCTCGTACTCGATGAGCTCCGCGGCGGTCGCCTGCGTCTTGACCGACGCGATGGCGTCCTCGACGGCGTCGCGGTCCGGGACGCCGCTGGCCGACGTGGCGATGGTCTCGCGGTCGGCGGTCACGAGCCGCCAGCGCCAGCCGTCGGCCGCCCGGTAGTACTCGAAGTCGGTCTCCTCGATGACGACGATGCCCGCCTCGGCGGCGTCGGCGGCCATCAGCGAGGCCTGCTCGGTCGCCTCGCGCTCGCCGCCCGCCGTCTCGTGGCTCTCGGCGACGACGCGCTCCTCGCCGGAGACGAGCTGCCAGTCCCAGCCGCCGCCCGCCCGCCGTATCTCGTAGGCGGCCTCGCCCGGGTCGAGGACCGGCGCGTCGCCGATTCCCTCCAGCAGGTCGTAGACCGCCGACTCGGTCGCGCGGCGCGAGTCGAACGCGACCGCACTCTCCGCGACCGCCGTCTCGTCGACGTCGAACAGCCGCCAGCGCCAGCCGTCGGCCTCGAACAGTTCGACGCCGAACGCCTCGATGGTCCGCACCTCGGCCTCGACGGCACGTTCCTGGACCGCCTCACTCGCCGCCTCGGCGGCCGCACGGGACTCGAACTCGCCGCCGTCGACGAGCGTGAGCCGCTCCTCGTCGACGAGCCGCCAGCGCCACCGGCCCGCCTCGACGTCGTAGTCGAACGCCGCCCCCTCGACGCGGAGCAGCGCCGCGTCCGGGCCGTACTCCTTGAGCTCGTTCACGGACGTCGCGGCGGCGTCCCGGCCGTCGAACGTCTCGCCGCTGTCGGCCACGACGCTGCCGTCCGCGCGCATCAAAAGCCATCGCCACCGCCCCTCGGCCGCCTCGTAGAGCCGGAAGGCGGCGTTCTTGATCTCCATCACGCCCGCGTCGGCGATCTGCCGTTTCGTCCGCTCGACGGCCTCGTCGGCCTCGAGCTTCGAGACGAACCCCTGGTTGCCGCTGGCGAGCGCCTCCTGCTCGACGAGCCGCCAGTTCCACTCCTCGGCCGAGCGGTAGACGGAGAACAGGCCGTCCCGGAGCCCCTCGCCGACCATGACGTCCGGATACTCCTCCTCGCGCTCGTACTCCTGTCGGAAGAGCAGGCTGCGCTCGCCCGTCACGACGGGGACCAGTCCGGCCACGGCGACGGTGGCGGCGACGCCGACCGTGTAGACGGTGATGACGGTGCCGCTGTAGTTGGGCGTCCCCACGACCCAGTTGTACGGGTAGACGACCACGAAGCCGGCGACGGCGACGAGCGCGACGAGCATGCCCGCCGCGCCGGCGTAGACGCCCTGGCGCTTGAGCGGGAACAGAAGCAGGATGCCGAACAGGGAGACGGGCAGGCCGAAGGCGGCCAGCGCGATGGCCACCTCGCGGACGAAGTAGTTCGGCGACGGGTACGAGGTGGGGCCGAGCAGGAAAATGACGACGCCCAGGAACGCGACGAACGAACCGAAGATGAACGTCCAGTAGCCGTAGACCTCTCTCCGGGTTTCCGGCTCGCCGGCGTATCGGGCGTACAGTTCGAATAGCTGTCGCATCGGCGCTCTGTCACGTGTGTCAACGTATGGCATGGCTGCTGGACGAGATAATCTCACTACCCCCTAATTAAGGATTTGGCCGCGCGAGACGGGAAAACAGGGCGATTCTGGGGCGAGCGATTCGACCCGGGCTCAGTCCACGAAGGGGTTCTCGCCCTCGACGAGGTTGGTCTTGTACACCCCGCGAGTCCGCGCCAGCGGACGGTCGTCCGCGTCTGTGAGTTCGACCTCGACGACGCCCGTGTCGGCGCCGTACCTGACGACTCGGGCCTCGCCGTAGATGTCGCCGGTCGCCGGGCGCAGGTAGTCGATTCGCACGTCGAGGGTCGGTCCCGGGTTCCCCTCGACCGACGCGATGGCGGCGGCCGACAGCGAGTCCGCCAGCGCGAAGGGGACCGCCCCGTGGGCCAGCAGCGTCGACTCGGCGAGCGAGTGATGGGGCTCGAGTTCGATCTTCCCCCGGACGACGCCCTCCTCGACGTGGGTCAGCTCGACGCCGACGTGCTCGCCGAAGGGGTAGCGCTCGGTGAACCGCTCGAAGACGTCCATGCGCCGCCGGTAGCGCGCTGGTCTTATCACTGTTTTCCGTCTCGGGCGTCGCCGTTCGGTCGCAGGGGGTCGCTCGTCCCGGCAGGGGTCGCAGATGCGTTGACGCCGCCGTCGTCGGCGCGTGCCGCATCGTCCACCCCTGGTCCATCCTGCGTCCCTCGTGGGGTCGGTGCCGCGGCCAAACGCCTATTCCGTCGGCGGGAGTGGGTGGTGGGTATGGACGCGAGGAACTTCCTGTTCGTCTCCCTGGACGCCGCGCTCGTCACCGACCTCGCGTGGCAGGTCCACCGGGAGGGACACGACGTCCGCTACTTCATCGAGGCGGAGGCAGACCGGGAGATCGGGGACGGGTTCGTGCCGAAGACCGACGACTGGCGGGCCGAACTCGACTGGGCGGACGTCGTCGTCTTCGACGACATCTGGGTCGGCTCCGAGGTGGGCACCGGGGCCATAGCCCAGGAGCTCCGGGCGGAGGGCCACGCCGTGATCGGCGGCACGCCGAGCACCGACCGGACCGAGGAGGACCGCGGGTACGCGATGGAGGTCCTCGAGGCCCACGGCGTCGAGACGCTCGAACACCGGGAGTTCTCCGACTTCGGGGCCGCGATCGAGCACGTCGAGGCCAATCCCAGCCCGTACGTCGTCAAGCCGCTGGGCGAGGTCCAGAACGTAAAGCGGCTCCTCTACGTCGGGCGAGACGCCGACGGTGGCGACGTGGTCGACGTCCTGCGCGCCTACGAGAAGGCCTGGGGCCACCGGATGCGGGGCTTCCAGCTCCAGCGTCGCGTGGAGGGCGTCGAGGTGGCGGTCTGTGGCTTCTTCGACGGCGAGCGGTTCGTGACGCCGGTCAACCTGAACTTCGAGCACAAGAAGCTCTTCCCCGGCAACATCGGCCCCTCGACGGGCGAGATGGGGACGTCGATGTTCTGGACCGGCCGGAACGAACTGTTCGAGCGGACGCTCGGCAGGCTCGAGGGGTGGCTCGCCGCGGAGGGCTACGTCGGCAGCATCGACCTGAACTGCATCGTCGACGCCAGCGGCGTCTACCCCCTGGAGTTCACGCCGCGCTTTGGCTACCCGACCATCGCCATCCAGGAGGAGTCCTTCGAGACGCCGACCGGCCGGTTCCTCTACGACCTCGCGCACGGCCGAGACCCCGAACTGGAGGTCCACCGGGGGTACCAGGTCGGGGTCCGCGTCGTGCTCCCGCCGTTCCCGTTCGACGACGAGAAGACGTACGACGAGACCTCCAGAAACGCCGCGGTCGTCTTCGAGTCCACCGAGCGCGAGGGCGTCCACCTGGAGGACGCGAAGAACGTCGAGGGACAGTGGCGCGTCGCCGGCGAGAACGGGATGCCCCTCGTCGTCACCGGCATGGGCGAGACGATGCAGGCGGCCCGGACTCAGGCCTACGACCGCATCGACCGCATCGTCGTGCCGAACATGTTCTACCGGGACGACATCGGCGAGCGCTGGATCGAGGGGGAAGGCGACCGCCTGCAGGCGTGGGGCTACCTCGGACCGAACGACGACTAGCCCGCACCGGACGGGTCGGACAGTCCCCCGACGAACGTCGACGAAGACGGCGGGTTCGCGGACGAACGTTCAGCCCCGCAACACCTAAGTCCCGGTTGCCGTAATCCTGCGGCGTGCAGCGTTCGTCCCTCCGGCCGCTCGCGATCGCCCTCCTCGTGGTCGTCGTCCTCGCCGTCGCGTCGGCCACGCTCTCCTCGCCAGTCGACACCGGACCGTCGGGGCCGGGAATCGGCCCCGGCGGCGGCCCGGACAGCGGCTCGTGGGCCCCCTTCCACCTGAATTTCTCGTCGAGTTCCCCGGCGAACACCTCCGGTGGCGGCGGCAGCCCGTTCGGTCTCTCGAACATCTGCATCCCGTTCCTCAGGACGACGACGTTCGCCGTGCTCGCGTGGGGAGCGCTGTTGCTCCTCGCGGCGGTCCTCTACCGTCGGGCCGGCCTGCTCGGGGCCGTCGCGGGGGTGTTTCTGGTCTTCCCGTTCGGGGTCATCGTCTACAGCTTCCTCACCGACTGCGGTCCCCACGGTCCCATGGGCGGCGGCTTCGGCTTCGGCTTCGGGCACGTGACGAACGCGACCAGCGCGACCGGCGGCGGTGGCGGTGCGACGGCGACCAGTACCCCGGTCGGGCTCCTCGTCGCCCTGGGCCTCGTCGCGCTCGTCCTCCTGGTCGCCGCCTACCGGGCCACCGGGGACGACACCGTGGAGGCAGCGGAGGACGAACCGGCGGAACCGGACGACGTCGACCTCGCGGCGGTGGGCGAGGCCGCTGGCGAGGCGGCAGACCGGCTCGAGGGCGAGACCGACTTCGAGAACGAGGTGTTCCACGCGTGGCGCGAGATGACGACCCACCTCGACGTCCCGCGCCCGCAGTCGAGCACGCCCGGCGAGTTCCAGGCGGCCGCCACGGCGGCGGGGATGGACCCCGAGCACGTCTCGACGCTGACGTCGCTCTTCGAGGCGGTCCGCTACGGCGACGCCGAACCGACGCCGGCACGCGAGAAACGGGCCATCCAGGCGCTCCGTGCCATCGAGGACGCCTACGCGGAGGACGAGCCATGAGGGGCCGACGCCTCTTCACCGGTGTCGGCGTCGTCGCGGGCCTGGCCGGACTCGCACTCGTCTTCGTGCCGGGGCTGGCGACCGGCGTCGGCACCGAGCGCGCCTTCCTGTTCGTCGTCGCGGCGTTCGCGGCCGTCCAGGCGGTGCTCGACCTTCGGGCGCGCGGTCGGAGTGCAGTCGAGCAGGCCACGACCCCGGACGTCGAGATGGGCGTCACGCTTCCCATCGCCGGGGCCGACCTCGACGAGGCGCTCCGCGTCGCCGGCACGGGCGTCAGCCGGTACACCCAGGAGGAACGCGAGCGGATTCGCACCCACCTCGCGGAGGTGGCGGTGACGGTCCTCTCGCGGCGGGCCGACCAGACGCCCGCGGAGGCCGAGGAGCTACTCGCGGGTGGGACGTGGACCGACGACCCGTACGCGGCCGCGTTCTTCGGCGCGGACGTGTCCGGCGACGTCCCGGTGGGCGTCCGCATCCGGAACACCCTCGTCCGGGAGTCGTCGTTCTCGCGGCAGGCACGGCACGCGATTGACGAACTCGTGGCCCGGAGCGAACGATGAAGACGCGAGCGACCAACCGGTGGCGCGGCGTGACGGCGCTCTCCTTCGCGGCGGGGGCCCTCGGCATCGTCACGAGCCAGCCGGCGGTGCTCCTGCTCGCCGTCGTCGGCGTGGCGTACGCCGCGTACGCCCGACTGGCCCCGCCGCCCGAGCCGACCGCGCGGGTCGAGCGGACCGTGGATGACGACCGCCCCGACCGGGGCGACGCGGTCGGCGTGACCGTGGAGCTGACGAACGACGGCGACCGGCTCCTCCCGGACCTGCGCGTCGTGGACGGCGTCCCGCCGGGGCTCGCGGTCGTCGACGGCTCGCCCCGGCTGGCGACCGCGCTCCGGCCGGGCAAGCGCGCCTCGTTCTCCTACGAGGTGGAAGCGATCCGCGGCACCCACGACTTCGAGCCCACGCAGATCATCGCGCGGGGCGTGAGCGGTGCGGTCGAACACGAGGACTGGGTCCGGGCGGAGACGGCCATCCGGTGTGTGCCCCGCCTCGAACCGCTCGACTCGTTCCCGCTCCGCAAGCAGACCGTCCAGCACACGGGCCAGGTGACCACCGACGTCGGGGGTGGCGGCGTCGAGTTCCACGCCACGCGGCGGTACCGCCCGGGCGACCCGATACAGCGCATCGACTGGCACCGCGCCGCGAAGACCGGCGAGCTGACGACCGTCGAGTTCCGCGAGGAGCGGGCGGCCACCGTCGTTCTGCTGGTGGACAGCCGCGAGCCCGCGTACGTCGCCGACTTGGCCGGCCGGTCCGCCGTCGAGAACTGTGTGACCGCGGGCGGACAGGTGGCGTCGGCGCTCCTGGCGACCGGCGACCGCGTCGGCGTCGCCTCGCTCGGTCCCCGGTGGTCGTGGCTGGCCCCCGGCCTCGGGCGGGTCCACCGGACCAGGCTGGCCGAGGAGCTGGCGCTCGCCGCGGGCTTCGCGCCGACGCCGCCCGACGAGCAGTTCTTCCCCGGACTGGCGCTCCGTCGCGTCCGCAAGCACCTCCCCGGCGACGCCCAGGTGGTGCTGTTCTCGCCGCTATCGGACGCCTACCCGACCATCGCGGCGCGGCGGCTCGAGGCCCACGGCCACCTCGTCACGGTCGTCAGCCCCGACGTGGTCGACGGCGAGACGGACGGGGCACAGATAGCCCGTCTCGAGCGCGACGACCGCCTCCGGACGCTCCGCCGGGCGGGCATCCGCGTCCTCGACTGGGACCCCGACCGGCCGCTCGCGGCGGCCGTCACCGACGCCACCCGGAGGTGGCGCCAGTGAGTACAGTCGACCGTGCGCCCGCCCGCGCGAGTTCGGTAGTCGCGGTCGGTGCCGGCGTCGTCTCGCTCGCCGCGCTCGCCGTCGGCGGTGCCTTCGCGCTGGTGCCAGGCGTCCTGGGCCTCGTGCTGGTCGTCCTCGCCGTCGTGGGCGGTTCGCGCGCCTGGCTGACGACCGGCTCCGGCTTCCTCCTGCTCGGCGCGCTGTTCGCCGCCCTGGCGAGCGGGACGGCCCTCCTCCCCCTGCTCGGCGCCGTGGCCGCGATGGTGGGCTGGGACGTCGGCGAGAACGGCATCGGGCTCGGCGAGCAGCTCGGGCGGGCCGCCCGGACCCGGCACGCGGAGTTCACGCACGCGAGCGCCAGCGTGCTCGTCGGGCTGGTGACGGTCGTGGTCGGCTACGCGGTCTTCCTGACGTCGTCCGGCGGGCAGCCGCTGTCGGCGCTCGTCCTCCTGCTCGTCGGCGCGGTGGTCCTGCTGGTCGCCCTGCGCGCCTAGTCGACCGTCGGAACCGGAATCTCGTCGAGGACGTCCGCGACGACTGCCGCCTTCTCGACGTTCTCCACGGCGGCGTCGGGCGTGAGGACGAGGCGGTGGGCGAGCGCGGCCCGGGCCATCGACTTGACGTCGTCGGGCGTGACGAACTCGCGGCCGACCAGCGCCGCCCGCGCCCGCACGACCTCGAAGAGGCGCTGGGTGCCGCGGGGCGAGACGCCGATCTCGACGCGGTGGTCCTCGCGGGTCGCGCGGGCGACGGCCGCGACGTACTCGAGGACGTCGTCGTCCACGTGGACCGTCTCGGGGACGGCCTGGAGGTCGCGGACCGCCTCGGTGGAGAGCACGCGCTCGACCGTCGGGCTCTGGGTGGTGCGCCCCGCACGCCGTCGCAGTAGCTCGAGTTCGCCGTCGAGGTCGGGGTAGCCGATGGAGGACTTGACGACGAAGCGGTCGACCTGCGCCTCGGGCAGGGGGAAGGTCCCCTCCATCTCGACGGGGTTCTGCGTGGCGATGACGAAGAAGGGCTCCGGAAGCGCCATCGTCTCGCCGTCGGCGGTGACCTGCCCCTCCTCCATCGCCTCCAGGAGGGCGGACTGGGTCTTCGGCGGTGCGCGGTTGATCTCGTCGGCGAGGACCACGTTGGCGAAGATGGGGCCGGGCTGGAACTCGAAGGTGCGCTCGTGCTCGTCGAAGACGTGCGTGCCGAGCACGTCCGTCGGGAGGAGGTCGGGCGTGAACTGCACGCGGCTGAAGGAGAGCCCGAGCGCGGCGGCGAAGCTCCGAGCGGTCAGCGTCTTGCCGGTGCCCGGCACGTCCTCGAGCAGGACGTGCCCCCTGGCGAGCAGGCCGACGAGGACCGTCTCGAGGAACCCGCGGTCGGCGACGACCGCGTTTCCGATCTCGTTCAGGACGGCGTCGGACTCGGCGGCGGCCTGGCTGACGTCCATACGTCTCCCCCTGGGTCGATGGGGCATGAACCTGACGGTGGACGAACACGAGTCGCCCGAATCGATCGTACGCGAGTCGCCCGAATCGAAACCACTAAACGCCCGAGCGGGGTAGACGCAGGTGAGCCGAGGTAGCCTAGCCCGGCCAAGGCGGTTGCCTCGAAAGCAACTGTCCATACGGACTCGAGCGTTCAAATCGCTCCCTCGGCGTCACGTTCTGCGAACCCGCCCGTCGAGGGACGCGACTCACCGGAGGTGGGCGGCGGAGAGGTAGCTCGCGGCGGCGTAGCCGAGGGCGAAGACGACGACGACGAAGACGGCCCCCTCGGCAAGCGACGGGTCGGCGACGACCGCGTAGACGACGGTGGCGGCGGCCACGGCGACGAGGATGCCGGCGGTCCACTCCGTGGTCACGACCGACCGTCGTTCGGCTGCCATACCCCCGGGTCGGGGGACTGCACTATAATGGTTTTCGCCGACCGTCAGACGGGCGTCGTCTCTGGGAACGACGACCGCTCACGGGGCGGCGAGCGTCGTCTGGGCCGCGCCGTCGTCGGTCGCGCCCGACGGGCGTGTGCCGCCGACCACGTAGCCGTCCACGCCGGTCGCGTCGTTCGGGGCGGCGTCCTGGACCCAGACGTGTCGGCCGCGCTCGGTCTCGCGCATCGTCCACTCGCGAGCGGCACGCTTCGAGCGGAACGTGCGCCTGGCGCCGTGGGCGGCGACCCACTCGCCCGCCGCCGCACAGCGCTGGCGGGCCGAGGGCTTGATCTCGACGACGTAGTCGGTCACGTCCGCCCTTCGAAGCTGTGACACCAAAACGGTTGGCCCGCCCGGGCGTCGACGGCGTTCGGACGGCGCATCGAGCGGCCCGAGTCGAAGGGGCTCTCAGACCGGGAGGCTGGCCGACTCGCGGCGCTCGTCGTCGAGCCTGCCGGCCGCGTCGGTCAGCGCATCGAAGGTCCGGTCGACGTCCTCGGTGGTCGTCCGGAAGCTGCAGATCGACAGCCGGAACGTCCGGTGGCCCCGGACGAGGGTCGTCGTCGGGAACGCCAGCCCGCTGTGGAGGACCTCGTCGACCGCCCCCTGGTTGAGTGCGTCGACGTACTCGTGTCCCCGCACGGCCGCCGCGTCGTCGGCCGACTCCAGGGCGTCGGCGAGGTCGGCCGGCACGTACCTGAAACTGTAGATGAAGAGGTTCGGCTCCTGGAGGACGGCCACGTCGGGGTGCTCGACGGCACGCTCGTGGAGATGGGCCGCGCAGGCGACCGACCCGCGGAGCAGCTCCCGGTAGCCCTCGAGGCCGTACTGCTTTACGGTCATCCACAGCTTCAGCGCCCGGAAGCCCCGCGACATCTGGGGGCCGTGCTGGTAGAGGTCGAGGTCCTCGGGGTTCCCGGTCACCGAGCCCTGGAGGTAGCCGGCGTGCATCGCGAACGCCCGCCCGAGCGCCTCCGGGTCCCGGACCATGACCGACCCGCACTCGTAGGGGATTCCGAGCCACTTGTGGGGGTCCATCGTGAGCGAATCGGCACGCTCCATCCCCGCGAACCGGTCGCGCCACTCGGGGACCATCGCGCCGACGCCGCCGCAGGCCCCGTCCGCGTGGAACCAGAGGTCCTGTGCCTCACAGACGTCGGCGATGGCGTCCAGTGGGTCGATCGCACTGACGTTGATGGACCCTACCTGTCCGACGACGCAGAACGGGACGTCGCCGTCCTCGCGGTCCGTCTCGAGGAGGTACTCGAGTGCCTCGACGTCCATCGTGAAGTCGTCGTGGCTCGGGACCCCCCGGACCGCCTCCCGGCCGAGGTTCAGCATCTCTGCGGCCCGGTAGACGCTGGAGTGGGCCTCGTGGTCCGCGATGTACAGGGTGTACGGGCCGGGCCGGTCGGGGGCCTGGAGCCCCATGCCGGCAGTCTCCGGGCCGGCTTGTGCCCTGAACGCCGCCAGCAGCGCCGTCACGTTGGCCATCGTACCCCCGCTCGTGAGCAGGCCCCTCCCCACGGGGTACCCGACGGCGTCGGCAAGCCACTCGATGGTCCGCCGCTCCACCTCCGTGCCCGAGGGCGCGGGGTGCCACCCGCCGACGTTCATGTTGGTGGCCGCGGCGAGGGCCTCGGAGATGGTCCCGAGCATCGATCCCGACCCCATCACGAAGGCGAAAAAGCGCGGCGACGTGTTGAACGCGGCGTTGGCCAGCACCTTCTCCTGCCACTCGTCGAGAATCGCGTCGGGGTCCTGGCCCTCCTCGGGGACCGGTTCGTCGAACGAGTCCGCGATGGTCGACGGGTCCGCCTCGGGGTACACCCGCCGGTCGCGGACGCCGTCGAAGTACTCCGCGAGCATATCGATAGCCCGGTAGCCGAGCCGCCGGAACTCCTCGGGGTCGAGGTCCGGGTCGAACCGTTCGTCGGGAGTGGACATACCCCCGGTGACGGCAGCCACCACGATAACGATTTGCGGGGACTGGGCATTCCGCGAGCCGCCACCGGGCGTCCGTATGTTCCCGTCGGTCGACTGTCCCGAGAAAGACACGGCGAGTGGCCCGTAGCCCGCCCGGTCCGACGCGACAGCCGGCTCAATCCGCCAGCACGACGCGGTCGCCGACAGACACGGCCTCTGCAGCGCCGGCGGGGAGTTCGCAGAGCTGGTCGGCGGCGGACTTCGCCAGGCCGGTCCAGGGCGAGAGCCGCTCGACGCGCTGGACCGCCGAGTCCTCCAGCCAGAGCACGTCGAGGGGGAACGGGACGAACAGCATGTGGACGTCGCGCGGGGCCACGTGGTCGAAGCGGAACACCAGCGCGTAGTCCTCGGGGATGGACCGGCGGAACATCAGCCCCCGCATCTGCGAGAGCAGGCCGTCCGCCGTGTCCACCCGCGTGGCGAGCGGCGTCCGGTCGCCCTCGCTCGGTTCGTGTATCAGTCGCACGTCACTTCGCTCGCAGGAGGGTCTGAAAAGGATTTCGGCCGGCCCGTCTGCCGACGCAGATGGAGCCCGGTCGTCCCACGGTCGCGGCGCGAAAGACCGATACCGGAGCGGGTCCCACGTGGAGGCGATGAAGAAGACGCCATCGGGCACCTCCGTCGGCGTCGAGGACCCCTACGAGCACGTGGGGGTCTGCGACCACCTCACCGGCGACGGGCGGTGCCGGTACGCCTTCGAGTGCGCGGAGCACGACCCCGCGTTCGCGGCCGAGCGGCGGGCCGACGAGTACCACTGCCCGGTCGCCGAGGACGAGTGGGACTGGCCGGACTGCCCGCACTTCCGGTCGCGGAGCACCGAGCGGGTCTGCGCCCGCTGTGGCCTGGAGGAGCGGCGCAACGCCCACGCGGACGACCGCCCGCTCCTCGAGGAGCACCACCTCGCCTACCGCGACGAGCGCGACCTGGGCCACGAGATCACCGTCTACCTCTGCCGGTGGTGTCACGCCAGGGTGCACCGCTCCTGGGCCAACGTGGCCGACGACGTCAGCCCCGACCCGGAGGCGCTGGCGGCGCGGGAGGCACGCCGGAGCGAGGAGCTCCGGGAGCTCTCCTTCGAGACGGCGGCCGAGCGCCGGGACGGCGAGTGAGCGACTCTCACACCCCCCGAAGACGCTTGCCGGCGGTGGCGGACCTTCCGGTATGGACCCGGGAGGTGCGGGCGAACCGGACGACGAGCGGAACGCGGAGGAGTTGGCGGAGGCGGATGGACCGGACGTGGACGGATGGGACGCGGACGACGAGCGGGGAGCGGTCGAGCCGGCGGACGTGGACGAGTACCTCGCGGAGAACCGCCGGCACTGGGAGGACGCGGCGGCCGCGCATCCGGACACCGACCACTACGACGTGGCCGGCTTCCTCGACGGCGCCTCGTCGCTGCACGCGCTGGAGAGACGGGAACTCGGCGACGAGGTCTGCCCGGGGACGGACCTGCTCCACCTCCAGTGTCACTTCGGCCTGGACACGCTCTCGTGGGCGCGGGAGGGCGTGACCGTGACGGGCGTGGACTTCTCGCGCGAGGCGATAGCGACGGCGCGCGACCTCGCCGCCGAGGCCGGCCTCGCGGACCGCGCGACGTTCGTCGAGTCCGGCGTCTACGACCTCCCGGACGCGCTCGACGGGCAGTTCGACGTCGTGTTCACGTCCTACGGCGTGCTCGGCTGGCTGCCCGACCTCGACCGGTGGGCCGAGGTCGCGGCCTCGTTCGTCCGGCCGGGCGGGACGTTCTACCTCGCGGAACTCCACCCGCTCACCGAGACGTTGCCCTGGGACTTCGACGGCGGGGATGCGGCGTTCGTCCGGCCGTACTTCACGCCGGCCGAGCCGTCGACGTACGAGGGCCCCGGGACGTACGCCGACTACGACCTCGAACTGGAACACGACCGGTCGCACACGTGGCCACACGCCCTCGGCGAGATACTCACCGCGCTGCTCGACGCCGGCCTCGCCCTCGAGTTCGTCCACGAACATCCGTTCGCCGTCGAGGAGCAGTTCGAGGGGATGACCCGGGGCGACGACGGCCACTGGCGCTTCGAGTCCGGCATCGAGGTCCCGCTGACGGTGTCGGTGAAGGCGACGAATCCGGCGTGAGTGCCGCTCGCCGGGGCGCCGTCGGTATCGGGTGCCGGTGCGGTCGAGTGGCGGTCCATAGCCCCGGAAGCTTCCTGTCGGCCCGTGAGCAGCGCGGGCGCGACCGGCGTCCCCTCCGAAGTCCCTCCCTGCGCGGGGTGGTCCGCCGGCACCAGTCCACGGACCGGCCAATCCGGGCTCTCCTCCGTCCGCAGGCCAAGGGCTTTCCCGCTCGGGGGCCATCCTCCCGACATGACCGATTCACCCGAGTTCGTGGGTCACGTCCACCTCAAGGTGCGCGACGTCGACCGGGCGGTCGAGTTCTACACCGACGTCCTCGGCCTCGACGTGACCGAGCGGGCGGGTCGCTTCGCGTTCCTCTCGTGGGGCGAGCGCCACCACGACGTCGCCCTCCAGGGCGTCGGCGCGGACGCCGCGCGGCCGGGCGAGGGCGTCGGGATGTACCACGCGGCGTTCGAGGTACCCGACCGCGGCGCGCTCCGCGAGACCTACGAGCGCCTGGCGGCCCGCGACGTCGCGGTCAGCCCGGTCGACCACCGCATCAGCCTGGCGCTCTACTTCGACGACCCCGACGGCAACGGCCTGGAGGTCTACCTCGACACCCGCGAGGCGAACGACCGCCCGCTGTGGCACGGCGAGAACCGGCGTTTCGACCCGCTCGCGCTGTGAGGTGGTGTGCGCTCCGAGTGCCCGCGTCGCACCGCTGGCCGGAAAATCGACGGAGGTCGAAGGCTTACATAGACTTACAAAGACTTACAACGGACTTTGCCGGTGCCAGCGGCCGCCTTCGAGGACCGTCGGGGCGACCGACCGCCCAGCGCTCCGCGGTCCCTGTCGCGCTCGTGGACGACCGGGACTGTGTGGTGAGGTACCGTGCACCTATGACGGCACAATGCGCGCCAATGCGCCCGCATCGGAGAACGAAGCGACGACCGGAGTGAACGAACGTTCATCCGCTCGGGTGTCCTATCGGTATCCGAGTCGGCAGGGGGTGTGCTCGGACAGCATTCTGCGAGCCGTGCGGCCCCGATTCGCCGACGTAGTGAGCAATCATGGCAGCGAAGAGAGAACCGACGGAACAGACAGTACCGGAAGAAGCGGCGAAGGCGGTCTCGCTCTACCAGTTCGAGGGCGCGGACGTCTCCCAGGAGGGCGACGACCACGCGCGGTTGCGGGGCTACTTCCCGCTCTCGCCGGGGACGCCGAACGCGAGTAACGTCGCGGGCGAGGACCTGATGATCGTCTGCATGGAGATCGACCCGGGCAACTACCTCCCGACGCACACGGACTCGAACGAGGAGCTCCTCGTCGTGACCGCCGGGGTGGTCGAGGCGTGGGTCGGCGACGAGACGGTCGAACTCGCGACCGGCGACTGCGCGGTCGTCCCGGAGATGGTCCCGCACGGCATGAAGAGCGTCGGCGACGAGCCAGCCCGCGTCATCGGCTTCTTCCCGAACGACGAGCTGACCGCGACGTTCGAGAAGCCCGTGCAGCCGTTCGGCACGAACGTCGTGACCATCGGCGGCGAGGCCGGCGAGCAGTGAGTCGACGGTGCCAACCGGGGCCGGTGAGCATCGGCGCCACCGACCGTAGGGCCGGGACTGAACAAGACCGACCGAGCGACCCCGACTGAATCAGCACCATCCGACCGACGACGCGACCGACCGCGACCGTGA
>Ga0102959_1000007_pt1 | contig 66320 bp, 60 predicted proteins | sample SalPonF2_B_D2_MG_FD_84520 | JGI IMG/M metagenome (GOLD analysis project Ga0102959, IMG submission 84520) | Salt pond soil microbial communities from South San Francisco under conditions of wetland restoration - Salt Pond MetaG SF2_B_D2_MG ...
GCCGCTGCGCCGTGCGGCCACGAGCCGCGCGGCCAGTTCCGCCGGGTCATGGGGCGGCGCCGGCGTCGCCGCGTCGAACGTATGCGTCTGCCCCGTCCGCAGGAAGTAGAGCGTGGCGTCCACGCTGTGGGGCTCGGCGGCCAGGAATCCCTCGGCCGCGTCCGCGTACACACGCATCTGCAGGGCGTAGCGCTCGGCGTGGGGGGCGGTCCCTTCCTCGCCCACGCAGTCGCTCTTCCAGTCCACGATCCGCCACCGCCCATCCGCCGTGCGGTAGAGCAGGTCGATCTGCCCGCGAAGCTCGGCCGGCCCGCACTCAAACACGAAGTCCAGCTCCCGGTACACCTCCTCCGCCGCGGCAAGCTCCGCCGCCAGCGGATGGCCTCGGAACGTCTCCAGCATGCCCGCCAGTTCCTCGGCCGCGGCGCCGGCGTCCGTGCTGCCTTCCAGCTCCAACTCCCCCAGCACCTGCTGCACGAGCGCTTCGGGCGGCTGCGGCGTCGCGAAGTCCAGCAGTTCCATGCAGCGGTGGTACACCGTGCCCATGGTCGCCGCGTCCGGCAGGGCCTTCGTCTTGCCCGGTGATCCAGGCGCTGCCGAAAGCCGCGGCACGCGGAGTTCGTATCGCCAGCGGTACAGCGCCGGGCAGGCGGCGAAGTCTCCCAGGGCGGTGACGGCCAGTTCCGCCCGGCCGCACGCGACCGGCAGCGGGCCCACAAGTTTGGGCGGCTCGCCGCCGAGCTTCAGCAGCCCGGCCGCGAGCTGCTCGCCGTCGCCCGCCTTTGCTAGCAGCTTGCGACCGGGCGCCGTCTCGCCGCGCCTCGCCGCTGTCGGCTCTGCCGAAGAGAGCGTCCGCAGCCGCATCCGCCGCCCATCGCCGTAGGAAACCTCCTCCTGCCCGGCGTCGGCGGCCGACAGGATACCCAGCACGCCGTCGATCCGGTTGAGGTGATTGTCCGACCCGCCGCTCGGGCCGGAGACGAAGCTCTCTCCCTTGGCGTTGCGGCAGTCCGCGCCGACGAGAACCAGGTGGTCCTCGTGCCGGGTGACGGCCACGTACAGCCGCCGCAGATCCTCCGCTTCGTCGTCGGCCTTCTCGGCCGCGGAGGCGAGCTGATAGGAGACCGGCCGCTCGTTCTCGTCTTCCTCTCCTGCCAGCCGCATGGTCAGCCCCCAGTCCGTGCGGCACAGCGGGTCCGGCGGGCGGAAGTTGCGCCCGCGGTTCAAGTCCGGCACGAACACCACCGGAAACTCCAGCCCTTTGGCCTTGTGGATGGTGAGGATGCGCACCACGTCGTCTTCCTCGCCGGCCGTGGGCGCCTGCTCGAAGCGAGACTCATCCAGTACCATCTCGTTCATCTCGGCCAGGAAGTCCGCCAATGCCGTGCCGCCGGCCGAAGCGTCTCGGGCAAGCTGCATCACCCGCCGCACGTTGCCCACGCGGCGCTTGCCGCCGGGCTGGCTCAGCAGCGCCGCCTCGTAGCCGGTTGCCCGCAGGAGCGTCTCGATCAGCTCGGCGATGCCGACGGCGTCTTTGCGGGCCCGCAGCCGAGCCAGAAGCGCCATGCACCGCGCGGCGATGGCGGCCTGCGCTTCGGTAAGCCCGGCCGAGCGGTAGTCCGCCTCGCCCCATCCGGCCAGCACCGCCCAGCGCGGGCCGGGCGCCGCGGCCAGCAGGCGCGCCAGCGCGTTGTCGTCGATGCCGAAGATCCCGCCGCGCAGCACGCCCGCCAGCGCCACCTCGTCTTCCGGCGTGTCGACGGCCCGCAGCACGTTCAGAACGTCGAACACCTCCTGCTGGCGAAAGAAGCCGGCGCCGGCGATGACGTAATACGGCACGCCGCACCGCTCCAACTCCCGCTCGTAGTGCAGGCCGGTGGTCATGCGGTCCAGCAGGATGGCGATGTCGCCGGCCTTCACCGCCCGCCACCGCTCGGCCTGCCGGTCCCACACGAGCTTCTCGCCGCCGTCGATCATCTCGGCGATGCGCCGCGCCGCCGCGGCGGCCTGCGCGCGAGAGACCTCTTCCGCACTGGCGAAGCTGCCCTCGGCCAGGATCAACTCCACCGACGGCGCGAAGGGGGGCCGCGTACGGTGCGCGTGAATCGGCGTGTAGCCCGCCAGCAGCGGCGCGAACAGGGCGTTGACGAACTCCACGCCTCCCGCGTGCGTGCGGAAGGACAGGTCCAGGTCTTCCCGCTGAGCCTCGCCCAGCCGGGCGCAGAGCGCCTCGAAGTGCTCCACCCGCGCCCCGCGGAAGCGGTAGATGCTCTGCTTGCCGTCGCCGACGAGGAATAGCCGCCCGGCCGGGGGGGCGGCGGCCGCGTCTTCCCCGAAGACCATCCGCACGAGCAGGTCGATCTGGAACGGATCAGTGTCCTGCGCCTCGTCGATCAGGAGTTGGTCGATCGACTCCCGCAGCGCCTTTCGGGCCGATGGGCTGGCTTCCAGCAGGCGAGCCGCCCCGGCCAGCAGATCGTCGAAGTCCAGCAGGCCGCGCGTGCGTTTATCGGCATCGTAGAGTTCGCGCGCCGCCGCCGTGATGGAAGTCAGCGTCACGAGCGTCTCGGCGGCCGCGGCGTCGAGATCGCCCAGCGGGGCGAACAGGGCGGCCGCGGCTTTCAGGCGGTCTCGCAACGCGGAGATCGCCTCCTTCACGCGGGCGAAGTTCTCCTCGCCCCATTTTTTCTTCGACCCGCCGCGCATCGAGATGCCGCACGCCGCCCGCACCGCCTCGGCCGTTGCCGGGGCCTCCGGGTCTTCGGCGATGGCGTCGATCGCCGCGAGAGCCGTCCGCCGGTTGGCTTCCATTGCGTCGCCGGCGGGTCCGGCCATCTCCCGCAGCGTCCGCACGCTTTCCTCCGCCGGAAGCTCCGCCACGGCGGCGCGGCGGGCCTCGGCCTGGTTGGCCCGCCATCGGGAGAGAATCGCCTCGGCATCGGCGTAGTCCTCCGCCCGCCACGCCGTGCGCGTGGCCAGCAGCCCGTCGACCATTCGCACGGCGCGGTCGTAGCTCATCCGCCCCAGCAGCACCGCCGCGTCCTGCCGCCCGGCCTCGATGGCCGCCAGCAGGGCGTCGTCGGCCGCCTCGCGGCGGAGTCGGTCGGCCAGCAGCGTGTCGGCCAGCACCGCGAAGCCGGGGTCCACGCCCGCCTCGATCGCGTGCCGCCGCAGCAGCGCCGCGCAAAACCCGTGGATCGTCGAAATGCGGGCGTCCGGCAGTTCGTCGATCCACTCCAGCAGCTTGCGGCGGTCGGGGCCCTTCGCGGCGGCCGCTCGCTCGGAGAGGAACCGCCGCACGCGCTGCTGCATCTCCAGGGCGGCCTTTTCCGTAAAGGTGACGGCCGCGATGCGCCGCAGCGGGCTCTCCTTGCCGCCGGAGTGCAGCAGAAGCTCCGTGAAACGCAGGGCCAGCACGAACGTCTTGCCGCAGCCGGCCCCGCTGCGCAGGGCGATGTTCTCCGCGATGCGCTCCACGCCGGCCGCGCGCTGGGCGCTGGTGAGCTGGAACCCGCTCATGCCTCCCCCCCCTCGGTCGGGCGCTTGCGGTCCGCCCGCGGCTCGGAGTATCCGCACACCTGCCGGTACGGGCAGTAGGCCGAGCAATGGTGTGCCGGCAGGGCGTCGAACCGCCCGGCCCGCGCGCCGGCCACGAAAGCGGCGATGGTCTCTCTCGCCGCGTCCATGCGCTCGGCGAAGTCCCTCTCCTCGCCGCGCGGCTTCTCGAGTTCGGAGAAGTGGGCTTCCCGGCCGTCGCGGATGGAATGGAACGCTCCGCCCGCGCACGCCGCGTCCAGCATCGCCTCGGCGGCCACGGTGTACAGCGGCATCTGCACGTTGCGCCCGGCCGCGAGGTCGGCGCTGGTCGGCAGGGCGCCGGTCTTGTAGTCCACCACCAGCAGCTTGCCGTCGGGCAGCCGGTCGACGCGGTCGATCTTGCCGCGCGTGCGAATCTCCCCGCCCGGCGTGGTGAAGGGCACGGGCTCGGTTCGGCTGGCGGCGTCCTGGAGTTCGCCCTCGTACTCCGCGGCGAAGCTCAACTCGAAGTGCAGGCTTTCCGCGCCGCTCGCATCGGCCTTCTGCCGCTGGAGGTACGCCAGCAGTTCGTCGCGCATCTGCTGCCTCTGGATGGCCCACAGCCGCGGGTAGGGCGGGTCGGCGGCCTCGACGCGCCGGGCGGCGGCGGCCACGGCCGCGTCCAGCGTCTCGGTGAGGGCGGCGTCTTCCACCTCCGCCAGGCGGACCGGCCGCGGCGGCTCGCCCGCCAGCCGACGGAACACGCGGCAGAGCACCTCGTGGCAGAAGGCTCCGCGCGTGACCGGCGCCATGCGGCGGGCCGGCTCCGGCAGCGGGGCGAGGTCCAGCACGATCTCCGCGAAGAACCGCCACGGACAGGCCGCGTAGGCGTCGAGCTGATGGGCGGACCAGACGTGCGCGGGGCCGAAGCGTTCGGCCACGGTCCGCAGCAGAGCGGGGTCGTCCAGTCGGCCGTCGTGGCGGTCGCACTCGCCCTCCCGCCAGCGGTGGTGCGCGGCCAAGATGGCGGCCGACGCCTGCCGCAGGGCCCGCGGGGCCAGTTCGTGCGCGGCCGCGGGGCCGCCGGATGCCTCCTCGCTGAACGGCCCGGCGATGGCCGCCGTCACCGCGTCGGACCGGCGGGTGATGCAGTCGGTAAGAGGGAATACCTGCCCGGCCCGCAGACGCCGCAGGGCGCCGGCTTGCTCCAGGGCCTCCAGCCCGCCCGCCGGCGCGGCGAGGGCGTGCACGAAGCCGCTGGGCGCCGCGGCGCGCCCGGCGGCGTCCGCCTCCAGCCAGCTTACAGTGAGCGTGGCGTCGGCCCGCGTGGCGGCCAGGTACAGCAAAAGCATCTCTCGGGCGGTAAGGTCTTCCCGCAGGTCCAGCCGCACGCCGCGCTGGGCCCAGGCGCGCCGGTCGGACTCGCTCAGCAGCGAGCTGTCCGCGACGCGCCGCGGGAATTGCCCCTCGTTGACACCCAGCAGGAACACGTGCCGGTAGCGCGGGGCGCGGGCGTCCAGCACATCCAGCACGTCGATTACCTGCTCGCCGCGTGCGGCGGGCGCTGCGACGGCCGCCAGCGCGTGGCGGAGTTCGTCCACGTCCGGCGAATCGCCTTCGTGCGCGAGCTCTTCGAGTGCTTCACGGAGCGCGGCCAGGGCGCGGAGGTCTCGGGCGGCGAGTTCCGGTTCGGCCGCGAGGGCGGCGTTGTGCAGGTCCAGCGCGTCGATAAGGGAGGAAGGGGCGGCGGCCGCACCCTCGACGATGCCGAAGAATGCTTCCAGCAGCGCCGCGCCGCGGCGGATCGCCTCGGCGCTGGGGCAGGCGGGCGTGGGCTCATCATCACTTTCCGTCTCCGGCGCCCGGTCGCGCTCGGCGCGGCGGGCGAGGCGGTCGGCCGCCTTGGCGTAGCTTTCCCGCCCGGTGAGGACGTTGCCCTCGCGGATCAGCATCGCGGTCGCGGCGGCGTCCGCTGCGGAGAACTCGCCGAGGGCCTCCGGGCGGAAGTAGCTGCTGCGGATCACGCGCAGCACGTCGCGCGAGGCGAACTGGGGGGCCACGGCGGCCGCACAGAGCAGGAAGCGCGCGATCGGCTCATCGGCCAGGGAGCCGAACGGCTCGGCCGTGGGGATGTCGGCGTCGGTGAAGATGCGGTGGATCGCCTCGCGCCGGTCGTCCATTGTGCGGGCCAATACCGCGATGCTTCCGGCCGGAGCGCCGGCCAGCAGCAGGCGCTTGACCTCCGTGGCGACGGCGGAAATCTCCGCCTCCCCGCCCACGGCGGCAATCAGCTTCAGGCCTCCGGAAGGCTTCGCCGGCGCCGCGTCGGGGTCGAAGAGGGAGCGACGGATGGCGGAGAGGTCGCCCGGCGGGGCGGCGGCAGTGGCGGCGGATGTGAGTGTGCCGGGGCTGGGTGGGGCCGATCGCTTGGGCGCGGGGTTGTCTGCCGGCGGCAGGACGATCTCCGTCAGTCCGTCGCCGAAGGCCGCGTGCAATGCGTTGCGGGTGCGGGAGGTCCAGTGCCAAAGGCGGTCCCGGCCATCCGCGGCCCAGGGCAGCGTGACGACTACCCGCGCGCCGCGGGCCAGGAGGGTGAGCGTTTCGAGCTGGGTGGGCGTGAAGTCCGTGAAGCCGTCGGCCGCCACCAGCCGCACGCTGTCCAGGCCCGGCGGCCGGTCCGCGGAGGCGAGCATGTCTCTCGCGAGCCAGGCGCGGCCTTCGGCGTCGTAGGCGTTTCGCTCGTGCAGGGCGGCCTGAAACTGGCGATAGACGGCCAGCAGGTCCGCGCTGCGGTCGTCGCGGGGGTGCAGGGCGGCGGCGAGATGCTCCGGGTCCACGGCGGCTCGCTTGAGCTCCGCGATGGACCGCTCCAGCGCGTCGATCAATCCCGGGGTGTCGGACACGGGGCCGATGGCCCGCAGTTGTCCGGCCTCGGCCAGCCGGCGGACGATGCGGCGGATCAGCAGATGCCGCTGGAGCGGCGAGAGGGCCCGCACGTTCCTGCCGGCGGCCGCGAGAATCCGTGCCGCCAGCGCCGCGAAGGTAGTCACCCGCGGGGCGGCGATGGCCCGCTTTTCGCTTCGTTGCAGCAGCGCCTTGCGCAGCGCGGCGGCCGTTACGCCGTTGGGCGCCAGCAAAAGCGCATGGCCGGCGCCGGCTTGTCCGGCGGCGCGCTGGTAGAGTTCCAGCGCCAGCGTGGTCTTGCCGCTGGCGGCCGGTCCGAGAACCGCCGCCGCGCCGCTGCCGGCGGCGAGAATCCGTTCCGCGAGCCGATCTGTGGCTGGTGCCCCGTCCATGGGCGTCTATTTCTCGATTTCCGCCTTCTCGATGGTGAAGAAGCCCAGGGTTGTGGCCGCGTTGAAGAAGGCGTCCGCGTCGCCGTCGCCATGGTCCAGGGCGATGTGCCCCGCGTCGTAGCCGCCGGGCAGGGCGGCGTCGTAGCCGATCCACTTGCCATCGACGTACGCCCGATACCAGGCGTGCGGGCCGAAGATATCCTTTTGCCCGTCCCATTCCTTCACGTACGCCAGGCCGATGACCACCTGCGCGGGCACGCCCGCCGACCGGCACAGGGCCGCGGCGAGCACGGCGTGCTCCGTGCAGTCTCCCTGGCGGCTCTCGGCCACCTCCAGGGCGGTGGCGTAGCCGACGGACAGGTCCTTCTTGTTGACGTGCTTCCGCACGTACTGCTGGATTCGGGCGGCGGCGGTGGCGGCGTCGGTCGCGTCACCGATGGCCTCCTTGGCCATGGAGACGATCTTCTTGTTGTCGGACTGGAGATACCGCGTGGGCTTCAGGGCGTCTAGCGCGGTCTTGTCCGAGCCCTCGTACGGCAGCGGAGCATTCGCGGCCGGCCGGAGCGGGGCGACTCGAACGGTGACGCTGTCGCCGGAGACCTTCACGGACTGGTTGTCCGTTGCGAGCAGAGCCTTGCCGATCCTCCCGGCCGTCGCGCCGCCGGAGGGCTTGAGCGTGTAGGTGACGCTGTTGACGCCTTCCAGATTTCCCAGCGGTTGCGGCGAACGCAGCAGCAGGCTGTCGAAGATGTCCGTGGTGGCGTCGTTCTCGCTCAGGGCGTAGGCCTTGGAGCAGGCGACGATCTCCAACTGCATGCCGAGCAGGGGGGCGACGGTCTTCAGTTCGGTCAGGTCGTCCTTGACGTAGGACTTCGCGGTGATTTGGTCCGTCGGGCCGGCGATCGTGGAGGCGACTTCCGTGAGCTTCACCACCCGTCCAAGGAGGTCCACTTCCTCCTTCGGGCCGACGACGACCTTCACATCGGATGCGGAGAGGGAGTCCGGCTGGAAAAGCCGGTAGCTGTACTTCGTGCCCTTCTCGAGGCCCTTGGCCTTCTGCAGCAGACGTGCGCCTTCCGGCATGAGGGCGTTGCTCGGCCAGTCCAGCGTGCGGTTCTTCGTGCTGCCGCCGCCGGTGACGGCAGCATGAATTTTGCCGTCCCGGACCTTGCCGGACGTGCTCATACTCATGATGCCGAGGTCCTGCGTGGCGGAGAAGCTCAGCGGCTTGCCGTCGGTGGTCTCCACGTACTGGCTCTTCTGCGTGACCGTGACAGACATCGCGCCGCGGGCTATGGTGATGGTGATATGGTGGCCCGTGGTCGCCTTGCCGTCGGCGACGGTTCGCGTGTTGTGGGCGTAGCCGAGCTTCTTGCTTCCCAGCAGCACGGCCATGTACTGGCTTTCTTCTTCCGCCGCGGCCGGGGCGGCTATCGAGAGAATCACTGCAAGCAACCCGATGCCGCAGATGAACCGACGAAGTTTCATGTCGCACTCCTCTGTTTGCCCGCTCGCCAAACTGAATTCCGAAATCCCAGATCCGAAACGCAGCCTCCCCATCCTACTCCGCGCCGTAGTGCCGTTCCAGAACCGCGTGCCACTGCTTGGGCGTCTTGGCCTCGACAAACGCCATGCGAACGGCCTTGGGGGCGGGGTGCCGGCCGGCGTATTTGACGCCGAAGCCGCGCATAATACGGGCGGCCTTGGCCTCGCCATACATCTCCGCGACGGCCGCGAAGTGCTCCTCCAGCACCCGCCGCTGCTCGGGGAGAGACGGCTGGACGGGCGCCCGGCCGGCGAGGATGTCTTGCACCTGCCGGAAGAACCAGGGGTTGCCCAGCGCCCCTCGCGCGGCCGTGCAGCCGTCGACACCGGTCTGCCGGAGCATATCCACGGCGTGGGCGGGGGAGAGCACGTCTCCGGAGCCCAGAACCGACCGGTCCGCGAAGTGGGCCTTGGCCCGCTCCAGAAAACGCCAGTCGGCCCGGCCGGCGTACTTGGCCTCCACGCTGCGCCCGTGAACGATGATCGCCGCGGCGCCGGCGTCGAACGCGGCCTCGGCGATGCGGTAGAAGCTGCTCTCATCGTCCGCGGCGGAAAACTTCTGCCGCAGCTTGAGGATGACCGGGCCTTCGGCGGCCTTGCACACGGCTTGGGCGATGGCGACGGCCCGGTCCGGGTCGTTCATCAGCCACCCGCCGCGACGGCGGCGCAGGGCCTTGCGGACGGGGCAGGCGAAGTTCAGGTCCACCGCGTCGAAGCCGAGGCGGAGGATTTCCCGTCCGGCCGCGGCCATCACCTCCGGCTCGTTGCCGATGATCTGCCCGGCGCAGGGGCGGTCTTCCTCGCAGGTGGCGGCCATGACCTTCTTGTACTTGCTCTTGGTGAGCAGCACGTAGCGGTCGAGCATCATCTCGGTGGTGGCGAAGGGGGCGCCCATCCGCCGGCAGAGCAGGCGGAAGGGCAGGTCCGAGTAGCCGGCCAGGGCGGCCAGGGCCACGGGCGGGTCGAACTCGATATGGCCGATACGGCATGGTTTCGGGCGGAAATTCATGCGGGCAGTATAGCAGGACGCTTGCATCCGTCAGGGCGCAATGCTTGGCAACCGGCGTCGGCGCGTCAGGAGGAGAGCACCACGAACATGTCGTAGCAGATGTGCGCCCCGGCGGCGATGCCGAACCCGCGGAAGACGAACAGCGCCCCCCAAAGCAGCCCGGCGAGCGTGAGGAAGACGAACCGCGTCCATTGGAAGGGGGCCTTGCCGGTGAGTTCCGCCCCGGAGAAGTGGCACAAGGAGAACAACAGCGCGCTGGCGATCACGGCCACGATGGTCACGACGTCTCGGGGCAGGTCGAACACATCCACGCAGATCAGCAGCACCAGGCTGACGAACACCAGCCGGAAGATGAACTCCTCGTAGATGCCCGCCCCGGTGGCGACGAGCAGGCCCTTAACGAGATTCTGCCCGGCCGGGCTGAGCAGCGCCGCGGCGGCCGGGGCGCTCGCGCGGTACAGCAGGTAGGTCAGCGCGACCAGCGGCAGCGTCCAGAGCAGCGACTCTCCGCCCATGCCCAGCAAGGCCGATCCGTCCACGCGCCACGGCTCGCCGTGCAGCAGATGCATGACCAGCAGCATGACCACGATGAGCAGGGCGGGCAGGAAGGCGGCCGTCGCCCCGAACCACCCCAGCACCCGCCCGAGCAGTTGCGGCACGAGCAGTTCGTTGCCGTAGATGGCCGCGCCGACCTGGAAGAAGATCAGCAGCGGCAGCAGGAACACGAGGCAGTTGAGCGGGCGCTGGGTCCGTCGCCAGTAGGTGTCCTTGCGGAAGTGCGGTCGGGCGTCTCTGGCCATGGGGGTATTATGGGCAGGCGGAATGGGGGTTCAATCGGAAAGCGGGTCAAACCGCAGATGCGGGCGGGCGGCCTCCACGGTGGCCGGGCCGATGCCCCGGACGTTCAGAAGATCTTCCGCGCGGCGGAAGGCCGCGCCGCGGCGGGTCTGGCGATACTCCACGAGGGCCGCCGCCCGAGCCGGGCCGACGTTCCGCAGCCGGGCCAGCGAGGCGACGCTCGCGGTGTTGGGGTTGATCCGCTGCTCGGCGAGGCGCACGCGCTCGGCATCCACGCCGATGCGGCGGCCTTCCCCGCGCCGGCCGGCCGCGGAAGCGGCCAGCAGCCCGCCGGCCACGGCGCAGAGCACCAGCAAGGCCGCGAGGTTGCGGCGGCTCAGCGAAAGGTCGTATCTCGGGGCGCGGTGGTTCATGGCCGGGCGTTCGTGCCGTTGGCGGGCGGAGGTTTGCGGTTCTGGCGGTCGATGACCTCCGTGGCGGCCAGGAACGCCTTGAAGTTGCGCAGCTCGCGGAAGGCGAGTTTGGGCTCGAGGTCCCGCCTGCACAGGCCGCCGTGGGGCACGTAGTGGTCTTCGTAGTCGGCGAGGTCTCGCCAGCAGATGCTCTCCACGTACGGCTTGGAGATGCCGATGCGGTAGAACGCCTGGAGCCACTCGGCCTGGAGGCGCTGGGACCAGGGCGCATGCCACATGCCCGCCTTGGGGACGGGCTCCAGTCCGCCCCAGTTGTCCCAGGCGTCCGCGGAGATGTTCGACGGCACCTGGCAGGCCGTCACGTGCACGGCCTTGCCGAGGGTGACGAATTCGTCGAACAACGAGCTGACTTGCAGCAGGTCTCGCACGTACATTCCGTCGATCGGCACGCCCATGTAGAGCTGCACGCCGAAGGCGTCGAACTTGATGCCGCTCTGCACGGCCATGTCCGCGTAGAGCAGCGGAGGGATGGTCCGCTGGTTGCGCGCGTAGTACTCGCCCCAGGGGTGGATCAGTTCGATCATCACCTGGCTCTTGGGGGCGAGCTTCTTGACCAGCAGGCAGCACATGCGCGTCAGCTCCATGAGCTGCTCGAAGCTCAGGTTGAAGAGATTGTTGGCGTGGATGCCGCTGACCACGTTCCACACCCGCACGTGCTGGGCGTAGCGGGTGACCATCTTCTGCACGTGGTCGTAGATCAGGTCCCGCAGCGTTTCGTAGTCGTGCTCCCAGATGAACAGCCACTCGGGCACCTGGTCTTCGTCGAAGCTCAGCAGCGGCCCGGCGTGCACGGGGCGCTTGCAGCGGGCGGCCCAGTTGATCCATGAGTCGATGTTCGAAAACTTGTGCTTGCCTTCCTTCGGCTCGGTGTCTTTCCAGGGCATGGGGATGGACACGAAGTCGAACCCCTCCCGCAGCCGCTCCTGGTAGGCGTCTCCCACGGAGAACAGGTCCGCCATGCAGCCGAAGCTGGTCTTCTGTGCGGCCGCGGCGGCCGCCTTGCGACGGTTCAGGAAGATCTCCGCGTGAAACAGGGCGACCTTCTCTCCCAGGGTGACGGCCTGGGCGAGCGCCTCGCTGCCGAGTTGGCTGGCCTCGGCGGGGGCTTCGGCGTTCAGCGCGTCGATGAACACGCTTCGGGCCTGGTCGAATTCGGTGTTGAGCTCCTCGGCGCCGTGGTAGTCGAACAGGCCCCAGTCTTCCCGCTTCTGGGCGATGCGCATGAGCTGGGCCCGCGCGAGCTCGACGTTGAGGTTGTAGGGCTTCTCCCGCTCCGGCAGGCGCGTGGTGGGCAGCAGGAACCGCCCGGCCGGGCCGGCCTCCCACTGCAGGGCCAGCCCGCAGGCGCCCGTGACGCGCTTGATGCAGGAAATCACGCCCCCGTCGGAGACGAGATCGGCGCGGACCGGGATGCCGTCCTGCCCGAACAGGTACGCACCCATCAGGTCCACGTCGCGCGCGAGCGCGCCGTTGCGATATACCTCAAAACGGAGCATGTGGTTCGCGGATGAAGCTGTATGAAGTAGATGATGCCGCAAGGACAGCCGCGAGGGCACGCAACATGTTGTACCTTCCGGCGGCCGCTCTTTCCAGTCTGCCGCCAAACGAACGCCCGGTTGGCGATTATTAAGGCCGCGAGGCCCGATCACTGCGGAACGATTATACCGGCCGGGATGCGGGGTGCAATCTCCGGCGGCCATTTGAGGGCCGGCGGCGGTCAGCCGGCCGTTGCGCTGGAGTGCCTTTCCAGGACCATCGTGTAGGCGATGCGATTGCCGTGAATCGCTCGCAAACGGAAGCCGGCCTCCGTCGCCAGGCGGCGGATTGTTGAGCGACGCTGGAAGTGCGGGTCGAAGATGACCTCCGTCACCACCAGCAGACCGCCCGGCTTCAGCGCTTCGAACACCTCTTTCAGTGCCGCCAGGCGGTCGGGAATCTCGCCAAGCACGGTGACAAGCAGCGCTCGGTCAAACCGGCCGCGTTCCAGCTTCCCTTCCCCGGCCCCCGCATGGAGCAGTTCGATGTTCTCGGCGCCCGCGGCCTTGGCCTTGTGCCGCACTCGATCCAGCATGCCGGCTTGCAGGTCCACGGCGACGACGCGGCCGTCATGTCCGACGCGCCCGGCCAGCGGGATGGCCAGGCGGCCGGGGCCGCATCCCAGGTCCAGCACGGCCATGCCGGGGCGCGGGTCGAGGTGTTCGATGATCGCCGCCGCGCGATTCGTCCGGGTGAAGGGGTTGTCCAACTCCACCATCCATCGCAACCACACCGGGCAGGGCAAGGAGAAGCGTCGTGACGCAAGCTGCCAGACCACAAAGATGATCACGACGAGCGCCAGACAGCCAACGAGGATGTAGGCAACCGTATCCATGGGGCACGCTCAACCTCTCGGGCAGGGACCGAGGCTCGACGGCGAGCGGCATTCGCATCGGCCGTGTGTCTCTTCCCCGCCCGAATGGAGGGGGATTCTCTCCCGATCTCCCCCCGCGGACAACGGAATTCCCGCCGCGGCGACCGTGTTCCGGCGTTCGCGAAGGGCGGAGAGAAGGCGACAATCGCTTTCCGGCTCAGTTTGCCTACATTCCTGGAGGCCGATTATCGACCAGGGGGGCGGAATCGCTGTGGCACGACAAGCGGGAAATGCGGAGCGGGAAATGCGGAGTTGCCAGCGAGGTACGCCCCGCGTTAGAATGTTATTTTCTCACTCCGAAAGGTAGCGATGCTGGCCAAGCGAATCATCCCCTGCCTGGACGTGGAAGGCGGGCGCGTTGTCAAGGGCGTCAACTTCCTCAACCTCCGCGACGCCGGATACCCCGTCGAGATCGCCCGCCGTTACGAGGCGGAAGGCGCCGATGAACTGGTGTTTCTGGACATCACCGCCAGCCACGAGCAGCGGGACACCATCGTGGACATCGTCCGCCACACGGCCGAGGAGGTATTCATGCCCCTGACCGTCGGCGGCGGCGTGCGGACCTTGGACGACTGCCGCGTGCTGCTGAACGCCGGGGCGGACAAGGTGTCCATCAACTCCGCGGCCGTGCGCAACCCGGACTTTATCAACGAGGCGTCCCGCCGGTTCGGGGCCCAGTGCATCGTGGTGGCCATCGACCCGAAGCGCGTGGCGACGGACGCCGGCGAGACGTGGGAGGTGCACATCAACGGCGGCCGCGTGCCGACGGGCCTCAGCGCCGTGGCCTGGGCCGTGGAGATGGAGCGCCGCGGGGCGGGGGAGATACTGCTGACCGTCATGGACGCCGACGGCATGCAAACCGGCTACGACATCGAGATCACGCGGGCCATCGCCGACGCGGTGGACATACCGGTCATCGCCTCCGGCGGGGCGGGCTGCCCGGAGCACCTGTACGAGGCCCTCACCGCCGGCGGCGCGGACGCCGCGCTGGCCGCGAGCATCTTCCACTTCGGCGCGCACAGTATCGAGCAGACCAAGCGATACCTCGCCGCCCGCGGCGTGCCCGTGCGGCTGGACGTGTACGACCAGGCCCCCGAGGGAGCCGCGTCATGAGTGAACCCGCGCAGCTGCACGAGTCTTCCGGCGCGGCCCGCCCGCCCTCTCGCCTGGAGAAGTTTTTTCAGGCGATGGAGAAGATGGAGGCCTCCGACCTGCACATCAAGCCGGGCGTGCCGCCGCACATGCGGGTCAACACGGTCATCCGGCCGACCACGTCTCCCGCCATGACGGCCGAGGAGACCGCATCCCTCGCGTGGGAGCTGATGAGCGAGAAGCAGCGGGCGTTCTTCGCGGAGGTCGGCAGCGTGGACCTGGCCTACGAACTGCCGGGCGCGGACCGCTTCCGCATCAACCTCTTCCGGCAGCGCGGTGCGGTGTCCATCGCGGTGCGCCGCGTGACGCGCGGCATTCCGAACTTCGACGCCCTGCACCTGCCGGACGGCGTGCGACCCATCGCCGCCGAAACGCAGGGGCTGATCCTCGTCTCCGGCGCCACCGGCAGCGGCAAGAGCACCACCATCGCGGCGATGCTGGAGCACATCAACCAGACGCGCTCCTGCCACATCGTGACCATCGAAGACCCGATCGAGTACCTCTACGAGGACAAGAAGGCCCTGGTCAACCAGCGGGAGGTGGGCATCGACATTCCGGGCTTTGAGTCCGCCCTGAAGTACCTGATGCGCGAAGACCCGGACGTGGTGCTGATTGGCGAGATGCGCGACCGCGAGACCTTCCAGGCGGCCTTGCAGGCGAGCGAGACCGGGCATATGGTATTCGGCACGGTGCACGCCTCGACGGCATCGCAGACGGTCAGCCGCGTGCTGGACCTGTTCGAGGCGGAAAGCCGCGACCTCGTGCGGCAGTCGCTCTCGCACAACCTGCGGGCGATCCTCTGCCAGAAGCTGCTGCCGTGCCTGGACGCGGAGATCGCGCGGATCCCGGCCGTGGAGGTCCTGCGGACGAACCCGAGCGTCCGGCAACTCATCGCCGAGGCGCGCGAGACGGAATTGATCGAAGTCATCCGCTCCTGCGAGCAGGAAGGGATGCAGACGTTCACGAGCAGCCTGCTGAAGCTGATCGAGACGGATATGGTGGACCCCAAGGTGGCCTACGAAGTGGCCCCGAACGCCGACGAGTTGAAGATGCTGCTGAAAGGCATCTCCGCCAGCCGTTCGGGGCTCATGGGCCGGTAGACGTACGGAGAGAACCGGATGCTGGGAATGCTGGGCGCCGTGCCGCCGGGCGGAGAGTACTTCTCTCCGGCGAAGATGATCGTGATGCTGCTGCTGGCCGTTCCGTGGCTGGCGGCCTGCCCGTGGGTGCGCAAAGACGTGCAGCGCGTGCGCGGGCCCGTGCTGAGTTGGGCGGGCGCCGTGCTGGCGGCCGGGGGAATCGGCCTGCTGCTGTGGCTGCTGATTCCGGTGTACTTCGTGGGCCTCCTGCTGTACGTGGTGCTCGCCGGCGGGGCGTTGGGCGCTTACGTGGCGTACCGCAACGGGCGCGTGCCGGACAAGCAGAAAGTCTTCACCGCCTCGCACTTGCAGAGGCTCTCCCGCAAGCAGAAGGCCAAGGCCGCCCCGGTAAATCAGCTTCTCAAGCTCTACGACTCCCACAACAAGCTCATCGCCCCGCCGGACGCCGAGCGGGCCTCCGCGGCGGAGATCGCCACCTTCAACGCCGCCCAGCGGCTGATCCACGACATGATCTGGCGCCGCGCCAGCCGGGCGGACCTCAGCCCGACCTCCCACGGCATGCGGCTGCGGTACGAGATCGACGGCGTGCTGGTGGACCGCCCCGCCCCCGAGCCGAGCGCGGGAGAGGCGATCATCCAGTTCCTTAAGGCCAATGCCGACATGGATGTCGAAGACCGCCGCCGCCCCCAGGAGGGCATGGTGTCCGCGGACCTGCCCGAGGGCGGACAGCGGATGGATATCACCCTCATCACGGCCGGCACCACGGGCGGCCAGCGCGTCCAGTTCCGCCTGTTGCAGGAGAGTTTCAAGACCGACATCGAGTCGCTCGGCATGGCGCCGGACGTGCTGGTGAAGGTGGAGCAGTTCAACAAGCCCAAGGGCGGCATCCTGCTAATCTCCGGCCCGCCGCGCAACGGCGTCAGCAGCACCCTGTACTCCCTGCTCCGCCGGCACGACGCGTTCACGCGGCAACTCGTGGCGCTGGAGAAGGAAACGCTGATCGATCTGGAGAACATCACGCAGGGCGCCTACCGGGACTCCGCCAAGCTGCCCGGGGCGCTGGCGTCGGTCCTCCGAAGAGACCCGGACGTGGTGATGCTGGACCGGTGCCCGGACCCCAAGACCGCCTCGCTCGTGTGCGATAGCGCCGACAGCAAGACCTTCCTCATCGGCGCCGCCGCCTCCGACTCGTTCCAGGCCCTCGCCCGGTGGGTCAAGAACGTGGAGGACCCCGTCGCCGCGATGAAGCATCTGAAGCTGGTCCTGTGCCAGGTGCTCCTGCGCCAGCTCTGCCCCACCTGCCGGCAGGCGTACCGCCCGGACCCCGGCCTGTTGAAGAAGGCCAACCTCGCCGGGCAGCAGGTGGAGAACTTCTACCGGCCGCCGGCGCGCCCGGAGATCGACGACAAGGGCCGGCCGATCGTCTGCCCTACCTGCCAGAACAGCCGCTACGTCGGCCGAACGGCCGCCTTTGAGATGCTCGTGGTGGACGATGAGATGCGACAACTCGTGGCGGAGGAGGCCTCGCTGTCGCAGATCCGCGCCGCCGCCCGCAAGAAGGGCATGCTCTACCTCCAGGAGCAGGCCCTGCGCAAGGTCATGCAGGGCGCCACGAGCGTGCAGGAAGTGATCCGCGTGACGCAGAAAGACAAAAAGTCCTAGCGGCCGACGAAACGCCGCCAGAGGAGCCGCCGAGATGATCGTAGTAATCGCCGTGGCCGTGCTGGTTCTGGGCATCGCCTTCTTTCAGGTGGTGCAGGGGACGTTCAGCGCCCTTGTGATGGCTTTTCTTTCGATCTTGTGCGCCCTGCTTGCGCTGAACTACTTCGAGCCGCTTTCGGCCGCGCTGCTGCTGGAACGCATGCCCGGCTACGCCCACGGCGCGTCGCTGCTGGCGCTGTTTGTGCTGCCCCTGCTGGCGCTGCGGTACCTGTTCGACACGTTCATTCCCGGCAACGCCGTGATGGGCGTGTGGATCGACCGCATCGGCGGCGGCGTGCTGGGCATCGTCACCGGCCTGGTGTGCGTGGGCGTGCTGATGCTCGTGCTGCAGATGCTGCCGCTGGGGGCGTCGGTGCTTGGCTACAGGCCGTACGACGCGTCGCTCGGCAGGCAGCAGAGCCTGGCCCCCTTCCAGCCGGACCGGTTCGTCACCGGCCTGGCGGAGGTGACCTCCGCCGGATCGCTGAGCGGAAGCGGGGGGCGGTTCGGCTTGCGGCATGACGACCTGCCGCTGGAACTGTTCTGCGCCCGCAACGAGGCCGGCATCGGCGCCCGGACAGACTGCCTTCCGGACGCCCTGCGCGTGGAGGGGGCGTACGACGTGACGACGGACAACCCCGCCTGGGTTTCGGAACTGCCCACCTATCCGCTGCGGCAAGGCGCGGCGCCCGGCAAGGTCATCGTGCTGCGCGTGAGCGTCTCGGAGACCGCCCGCCAGGGCGAAGAGCAGCCCGGCGCCAACTGGTGGCTCCTGCCGGCCACGCACTTCCGGCTCGTCTGCGAGGACGGGCGAAGCGTCTACCCGATCGGCTATCTCACCGGCCGGGCGCGGCTTGCCTCTCAGCCGCCGGGCACGGCCACTCCGGCCGCATGGAAGTTGCACGCCCCGGAGGTGGTGGAGAGCAAACTCCAGATGACCGCCCTGGCCGTCGCCCGCCCGTACGCCAATGAGAAGGAGATCGCCGTGGACTGGGTCTTCGAGGTCCCCACGGAGGCCAAACCGGCGTACGTCGTCTTCCGGCGGGTGTCCGCCGGGACCATCAGCGACGTGCAGATCGGCCCGCTGCCGTCGGCCCTCCAGGCCGACGCCCTCGTGCGGATCGAAACGCCCCCTCGCCGGTAGGATGAACCGAGAGACGGTCTCGTCGTTCCCATAGGCCGGGCATGTCTTGAGGCCGCCGCTAACACCTCGTGATATTACTCCACGCGATGGTCATTGGGCCATTTCGCAAGATGGCTCCTTGCTTGCCGCTGTGAAATGCGGTATCCGATGTGCTTAGCGAATTTCCGCGGAAGAACGAGAATGAGCCAGCCGAACCGTCGCCCCAACATCTTGTTCCTTTTAACCGACGATCAGCGGTTCGACACGATCCGCGCCCTCGGCAATGACGAGATTCACACGCCGAACCTCGACGCGCTCGTCGCCGACGGCACGGCCTTCACGCACGCCCACATTCCCGGCGGCACGAGCGGCGCCGTGTGCATGCCCAGTCGGGCCACGCTGCATACCGGCCGGACGCTCTTCCACATCGATCGCCAGGGCCAGCAGATTCCCCCGGAGCACGTCACCAGGGGCCAGTGCTTCGCGGCGGCCGGCTACGACACCTTACGGCATCGGCAAGTGGCATAACGGCGGGAAGTCCTTCCGCCGGAGCTTCGCCGGCGGAGACGAGATCTATCTCGGCGGCATGTGCGACCACTGGAACGTGCCGGCCTTCCGCTACGACCCGGAAGGCGGCTACACGAAGACGCTGCCCCGCTGCGTGGCCCCGTTTCTTACGAAGAAAGTCAACTGGGTGCCGTTGGACCACTGCCAGGCCGGCTACCACTCCAGCGACCTGTTCGCTGACACGTCCGTGCGGTATCTCAACGAGCGCGACACGAGCAATCCGTTCTTCCTGTACGTGTCCTTCATGGCCCCGCACGCCCCGCGCGTGATGCCGCGGAAGTTCCGGGACCTGTACGATGAGGAGTCCCTCCGCCTGCCGGCGAACTTCATGGGCGCCCACCCGTTCGACAATGGCGAGTTGCGCATCCGCGACGAAAAATTGGAAGATTGGCCGCGCACGCCGGAGGCCATCCGCGAGCACATGGCCGACTACTACGCGATGTTCACGCATCTCGACGACTGCATCGGCCGCGTGGTCCAGACGCTCAAGGAAACGGGCGAATACGACAACACCATCATCCTGATGGCGGGCGACAACGGCCTGGCCGTCGGCCGCCACGGCCTGATGGGCAAGCAGAACCTCTACGAGCATTCCGTGCGGGTGCCGCTGATCCTCGCCGGGCCGGGCGTGCCCAAGGGCGAGCGGCGCGACGCGTTCTGCTATCTGCTGGACATCTTCCCCACGCTCTGCGGCCTTGCCGGCGTAACCGTGCCGGACACGGTGGAAGGGCTGGACCTGCGCCCGCTGCTGGACAGCGCCGACGCCTCCGTGCGCGACGATCTTCTGCTGGCCTACTGCGACGTGCAGCGCGGCGTGCGGGAACGGAAGTGGAAGCTCATCGAATACTGCGTCAACGGTCGGAGAACCACGCAACTGTTCGACGTGGAGGAAGACCCCCACGAACTGCACAACCGCGCGGACGATCCCGGCTGCGCCGAGCATCTGGAGCGCCTCCGTGGCAAGCTTCTCCGCTGGCGCGATGAACTGGACGATGCGAGCTGCGCGTTCTGGGAGACGTTCGCAAAGACGTAGCCCCCCGGGGCGATTGCGAAGCCGAATCGCGGCGCTACGGCCGCCGCTTGCGCTTGGGATTCCGAAACGCCACGGACGCGCGGACACGCCCGTGGCGTCGGTGGTCATGCACTTACTTGCTCGCCCTCACTTGCCCTTCCGGCACGTCGCCGGCCATCAGCACGATGTTCCGCATGATGTCGTACGCGCTGCCGGTGTGGCTGCCGCGGCCGGGGTCATAGCCGTCGATGTCGGCGGCCGTCACGCCGGCCAGCCCGGCGATGATATCTTCCGGACTGTAGATGACCGTGGGCCGGCCCTTGGCGTCGATCATCGCCCGCAGGTTGGGGTTCTTGCTGCGGCCGAGTTTTAGGGCCGTAATGCGCCGATAGGCCACCTCCTTGATCTCCGCGTCGCTGCGGGAGTAGAGCGGAGAGAGCATCGCCAGCGGACGCATCGCCCCGAGGCCGTAGAGCTTCTGGAGGAGGCTCTCGGCCGCGCCGGCGAACTTCCTGCCGCCACCCATCGCCCCGCCGGCCGGAGTCACCAGCAGCACGCCGCCGCCGTCCACGTATGCCTTCAGGGCGTTCTCGTCGGCTTCAGAGAGGTGGAACGTGTTGGTGCCCGTCAGCACCGCCAACGGGGCTGTCTCCGGCGTGAGCTTGGCGGCGGGCATGAGGTCCAGTATCTCGATGCCGATGCCCGCGTGTGTCTGCAACTGCCGGCGGAAGCGTTCGTAGGCCAGCGGCTCCGGGTTCGGATTACCGTTGTGCTGAATGCGGGCGATCTTCACCGTCCGGCTGGCGGACCTGCCGGGCTCGGCCGGCCAGGCGGACACGCCGCGGTTGCGGAACCGCTTGTCGGTGATGTACATAACGATATTGGCCGCGGCGTCGAACTCCTGCTTGCGGGTGGTGTCCTGCCGCATCTGCCAGGGCAGGACCAGGTCGCCGTCGGAGTGCAGGGCGATCGGCCGCACGCCATTGAACACCATGTACAGCTTGGGCTGCCCCTTCAGACGGGCGCTGATGCTGTAGATCGGATGGTCCGACGGCACCGGAACCAGCTCGTACTTCGGAAACAGCTTCTTGTAGACCTCGCGCATGCTCCGGGAGAACGCCGCGCCGTTGCATTCGGTCACGGAGAGGATCGTGCCTCCCTGCCAGACCAGCGTACGAAGCTTGTCGAGTTCCTCGTCGTTGAACTCCAGCTTCTTGGACCCGGAAATCAGGAGGATCGGCGAGTCGTGGAGGTCTTGAACGTCCACCTTGAGGTTGACGATCTGCCAGTTGAAGCTTCCCTCAAAGCCATCGGTGAACCATTCGGTAAGGTTGGCCAACGCACGGGGCCGATTGTTCCAGTCTCCGGAATGCTCCAGCCGGCTCAACAGCACCGGCCGCTGCCCGCGGATCAGGAACAGCAAGGCGAAGGAAGTGGAAGTGTCTGTTCCGTGCTTGCCGCCCCATCCGCCGTTCTTCTGATTCTTCAGCAGGTACTCCACGCCCAGTTTATACCAGTCCGCCTTGCCGAAGAACTTGTACCCCGCGGCCAGGCCCACCCTCTCCAAGCCGTACAGGTAGTAGTACGGGTGGTTCTGGTGCTTGCCCTGGACAATCGACTCCTCGGCATGCTTCTCGAACCACGCAAGCCCCTTCTCGATGGACGGAATGAGCGTCGGCCGGCCGCACCGGGTGAACTGGCCGTGCATCGTGGCGTCCACACAGACGAACATCGTGGCCACGCCCCCGGCCGTCATGGTGGCGGTGACCTTGTCGTTGGGACGGTAGCCCCATCCACCGGAGGAATCCTGGGCGGACATCCAGTGCTCCATCACGATGCGCCAGTATCGCGTCGGCACCTCCAGGTTGGCTTGCTTGGCCGCCCAGACGGCGAGCACGGCATACTGGGCGTTGGAATGGTCACAACGGCCAACAAGGCCGTTGTTTTGCTGCTTCTTGCCGTTCTCCCCCGTATTTGGCGTGAGACGGTAACCGTAGTTGCCTGGCTCTTTGGGGTGCCCGTTGACGGCCTGAACGGCCTTCCAGGCATCGGCCTTAAGAAGGCGACGGTACTTGGCCTTGTCCTGGCCGATGGAATTGCGGTAGGCGCTCAGCCATACCTGGGACCGCATGGCCACGGCATAGGTCCATCCCGTGTCTCGGCTCTCCAGCCAGGCAAGGGCCTTGCCGATGCGCGGGTCCGTGAGCCTCTCGCCCGTCTCCAGCAGGGCGTACACTACCAGGCTCGTTAGCCCGATTTGTCGGTCTTCTTCCTCCCTGTGCAAACCGCCGCTGGCATCCGGCCAACTGCCGTCCTCGTTCTGCCGGGAATAGAGGTACTCCACCGCCTTGTCGATGGCCTCCTGGACCTGCTCGTCGGAAAAGGACTGCTCGGCGGCGCCCGCCGACGCCGCGGCGCTGCACAGAACCATCAAAATAAACACAACCGGAATGGTGCGGCATGACCAAACGCGCATGATTCGTCTCCAATGTCACTGCGGGGACTAACTTACTATCGCCAGCGCGGATGGATGGATAATTGCGCTAAGAATCAGTGTACCGTGGCGTCGCGTGGCGTGCAATGGTTTTTGCATCGCGGGTCCGGTCTCAATAGAAGTGTCAGGGGTCTTCCGTCATGTCGGGCGCGTTCGCGCTCATCCCCCGCCTTGCATCGGCAGCTTGATGATGAACCGCGTGCCGGCGCCCGGCTGGGAATCGAGCTGGATGGCGCCCTGGTGCTCACGGATGATGCGGCGGGTGGTGGGCAGCCCCAGGCCGGTGCCGCCCGGTTTGGTGGTGTAGTACACGGTGAAGGCCTTGGCCTGCACCTCCGGCGGCATGCCGGGGCCGGTGTCGATCACCTCCAGCACGGCCCGGCCGCGGGCGGTTGTCAGCCGGCAGATCATCTCCCCGCCATGCTCCATCGCCTGCACGGCATTGATCATCAGGTTCAGCAGGGCCTGCTTGATGAGCTTGGCGTCCACGCGGCAGACGACCTCGGCATCCGGCAGGTCCGCCCGGAGGATCACGCGCGCCGCGTCCGCCTGCGGGGCGAAGAAGTCCACCAGTTCCTGCACGATGCGCCGCAAGTCGGTGGGCTCGGGGCATATCTCGATCTTGCCGGCGAAACGGAGGAAGTCGTCCAGGATGCCGCGGAGCCGGTCGGCCTCGCTTTGCACGCTGCCCAGGCGGCGCTGCAGCCGGCGGTGCTCCTCGTCTTGGAAGACGGAGAGGTCTTCCGAGAGGAGCTTGAGGTTCATGTTGATCGTGGAGAGGGGGTTCTTGATCTCGTGGGCGAGCCCGCCGACGAGTTGGCCGACCTCGATGAGATGCTCATGGCCGCGTGCGCGGGCGGTGAGTCGGCGCGTGTTGCGCCAGATCCGCCGCGCGAAGTAGAGGGTCGCCGCCGCGGCAAGCGGGGCGGCGATGAGAATGCCGATTGCCAGCCACCAGCCGGGGTGCATCCGCCAATAGACCTCCGCCCCCGGCCGACGGAAGTCCGCCCGTCCGGGTATGCGTTCATGCCGGCCGGCGCTATTCCGCCGACGGCTGCTGTCGGTCCTGGGGCGGTTTCAGCTTGATCGGCGTCTTCCGCGCCACGTTGCGGGCCTGGTAGCCTTTGTCGCCCTGGACCAGTTCGTAGTCCACCGTCTCGCCATCCTTGAGGGCGCGGAACCCCTCGCCTTCGATGGAGGTATAGTGGACGAACACGTCCTGCCCCACATCGCCGACGATAAATCCATAGCCCTTCTTCGGATCAAACCACTTCACTTTCCCGGTGGGCATCCAAGCACCTCCTTCTCGCCCAGTCCTGCCCGGAAGAATCACTCCCGGTACGGAGCTGTCTACCGCGCGCTCCAAACGTAACGAGCTGCGGAGGTACACACCCGCGCCGGCGGGCCATCCGGGTGCGCCCGCTTCGGCGAACGATTGATTTGCAAAGACAAACATCGACTGCCACGGGCGCGGCGCTTTGCCGCGCCCGCGACAGCATTCCTTTTTTTATCGTGCGGATGCTACCGGCGGTCTCTTCCGCCTCCGCGTCGCCCGCCGCCACCGCCGCCCCGCCTGCCGCCGTCGCGCTTTCCGCCGCTGACATCCGGCTCATGGGACGGGTCCAGCACGGCCTTGCGGGAGAGCTTCACGCGGCCCTGGTCATCGACATTGATGACCTTGACCTCGAACTCGTCCCCGACGTTGCAGGCGTCGGATACATCTTTGACGTAGTCGACCGACAACTCGCTGACGTGGCAGAGACCATCCTGCCCCGGCATGATTTCGAGGAACGCCCCGAAATCGCGAATCGAGACCACCTTGCCTTTGTATATTCTGCCGACTTCCACTTCCTCCGTCAAGCCTCTGACTCTTTCTTCGGCCGCCTTGGCGCCCTCGGAATCGACACAGGAGATGAAGATGGTGCCGTCGTCTTCGATGTCGATCGACGCGCCGGTCTCGTCCTGGATCTTGTTGATCATCTTGCCGCCGGGGCCGATCACCTTGCCGATCTTCTCCGGGTTGATCTTCAGCGTGATCATCCGCGGGGCGTAGGTGCTGATCTCCTCGCGCGGGGCGGGCAGGACGTCCGTCATGGCCTTGAGGATAAACTCCCGTGCTTCTTTGGCTTGGGCGAGCGTCTCGACGATGCGGTCCTGCGGAATGCCGCGGGCCTTCATGTCGAGCTGGATCGCCGTCACGCCGTTGGCGGTGCCGGCGACCTTGAAGTCCATGTCGCCGTGGAAGTCTTCCTCGCCCATGATGTCCGTCAGCAGCAGGTACTTGCCTTGCTCGTCGGACACCATGCCGATGCTGATGCCGGCCACGGGGGCCTTGATCGGCACGCCGGCGTCCATCAGGGCCAGCGACGCGCCGCAGATCGTCGCCTGCGACGTGGAGCCGTTGGAGCCCAGCAGTTCCGATACCACCCGCACGGTGTACGGGAAGTTCTCGCTGGACGGCATGACGGGCGCGAGGGACTTCTCGGCCAGCATGCCGTGGCCGATGTCGCGCCGACTGGCGCCGCGGATCGGCTTGATCTGGCCCACGCTGAACGGCGGGAAGTTGTAGTGCAGGTAGAACGGCTTCTTGAACTCTTCCCGGATTCCGTCGACGATCACCTGGTCGCGCGGCGTGCCGAGCGTGGCCATCACCAGCGCCTGCGTCTCGCCGCGGTTGAACAGGGCCGAGCCGTGCGTGCGGGGCAGCACGCCCACCTCGATGTCCAGCGGGCGGATTTCCTTCTGCTGCCGGCCGTCGGGGCGGGTGCCGGAGAGGATCAGCTCTCGCTGGATCTTGCCCTCGGTCTTGTACAGCGCCTCGCTCACCTGCCACTTGGTGTAGGGAGGTTCGGCATCTTCCGGGGCGTCGGGGGGGAAGTACTCGGCCATCACGTCTTCCTTGATGGCGCCGAGCGCCTCGCCGCGCTCCACCTTGCCGGCGATCTGCTTGGCCTCGCGGATGCGGGGGCCGTACGTGCCTTCGATGGCCTGCTTCAACTCGTCGGGGATCGGCGTGGGCTCGTAGGTCTTCTTTTCCGCGGCGTGGGTTTTCTCGGCGAGTTCCTCGATCATCTCGATGATCTGCCGCATGACTTCCAAGCCCTGGGCGGCGCCGGCGGCGATGATGTCTTCCGACACTTCCCGCCCGCCGAGTTCGATCATGTTGATCGCCTCCTTCGGGCCGGCGACCACCATCTCCATCTCGCCCTTCTCGATCTGCTCGTGCGTGGGCATGGTCACCATTTCGCCGTCCACATAGCCCATGCGGCAGGCGCCGATGGGCCCCTGGAACGGGGCGTGGCTGAGGGCCAGCGACGCCGACGCGCCGACCAGGGCCAGCACGTCCGGCTCGTTCTCGCCGTCGTAGCTGAGCGTGAGGCACTGGATCTGCACTTCGTCCATGTAGTCGGCCGGGAACAGCGGGCGGATGGGCCGGTCGATCAGCCGCATCGTGAGCGTTTCCTCGGTGGTGGGGCGGCCTTCCCGCTTGAAGAACCCGCCGGGAATCTTACCCGCCGCGTAGGTCGCCTCCCGGAAGTCCACGTAGAGCGGGAAGAAGTCGATGTCCCGCTTGGAGGGGGCGGCCAGAACGGTCGCCAGAACCACGGTGTCTCCGTATCGCGCCCAGACCGCTCCGTGGGCCTGAAGCGCTACCTTGCCGGTCTCCAAGGACAACGTCCGACCGGCGATTTCTCTTTCAACTCTCATTACTGCCATTTCTCTGTCTTCCTTACCTTCCTGCCCGCCGCGCACGGCCCATTCGGCCGACGAACGACGGCGGGACTGTCCATTCATAGACGCCACCTCTGTGGCGAAGTTCGTGTGCGTTTCGGGCGCGGCGATACGCCGCGCCGGTTCCGAAAGGAGACCCCGGCCGTCGGCCGAAAGGACAAGGCGGGCCGCCCGCCGATCTCAAGCAGTTACTTGCGCAGGCCTAGCTTGGCGATGAGGCTCTTGTACCGCGCCGTGTCGTTCTTGGAGAGGTACTTGAGCAGGGCGTTGCGCTGGCCCACCATCTTGAGCAGGCCGCGCCGGGAGGCGTGGTCCTTCTTGTGGGTCTTCAGGTGCTCGTTGAGGTCGTTGATGCGCGCCGTCAGCAGCGCCACCTGAACCTCGGCCGAGCCGGTGTCGCCCTCGTGAAGCTGGTGTTCTTTGACGATGTTCTGCTTGAGTTCGGTCGTAATGCTCATGGTGCGGTATCCGCTCGCCGCCGGGCCCCCATGGCCCCGCAAGCGGCGAGCTTCCTTCTTTCCTATCTCGGTTCCGGAACGTTTTTCAACAGGCCCCCGACTATATAGGCGGCCCTTCGATACGACAAGGACAAAGTGCATACGAAAAACCGCACCCGGCCGGCCCGCCGGCCGACGGCGCCGCCCGCGTGTCGCGCCGCGGCCGGGCGGCTATCCGAGCAGCTTCCGGATGGCCTCGATGAGTTTCTCCATGCGGAATGGCTTGTTGAGGTACAGGTCCACGCCGAGGCTCTCGGCATAGGTCTTGTGACGATGGCCCTGGTTGCCGGTGATCATGATCACGTGCGGGGGCTTCTCGCAGCGCTTCAGACGCTCCAGCACCAGAAAGCCGCTGCGCTTGGGCAGCATCATATCCAGCACCACCAGATCCGGCTGCACCTTCTCGGCCTGGGCGACGGCCTCGTCGCCGTTGGAGGCCACTGCGATCTGGGCGCCCTGCCCCTCCAGCGCGGCGTTCATCGCCGCCAGGATGTCGCGGTCGTCATCGACCAGCAGGATTGTCTTGTCTTTCAGTTCGTCCGCCATGGGAATGCTCCTTGCATCTTTCGGTTTCGCCCCCGGCCCGGCAGGAATTCGCGATCATACGCCGGCGCCGCGCCGCTGTCAACCGGCAAATCCGCGTCGGCGCCCACGGTGTGCCGGGTAGTAGGGGGTTACGGCAATTCCTCCGTGCTTGCATTGGCGCGGGCCAGAAACGCCGCCAGCCGTTCGCCGCAGCCCTCGTCGATCAGCTTCCGCAGCCGCTCAACGGGGTAAAACACCTCCAGCATGGCCGTGCCGCTGTAGCCGATGGCCTTCAGGGCGTCGGCGATGGCGTTGGTGTCCAGCGTGCCGTAGGTGGGCATGTCGTGGTCGTCGCCCTTGCCGGAATTGTCTGACAGGTGCACGTAGAGAACCTGCCCGCCGCACGCGCGGAGGGCCTCGGCGGCGCCGCCGACCATGTGGGCGTGGCCGGTGTCGAAGCACAGGCCGGTGTTGGGCGCCCCGATCTCCGCCAGGGCGGCCGCGAGGCGCGGGGCGTCGGCGCCGATGGCGTGGTAGCCGGGCAGATTCTCGAAGGCGTACCGCACGCCGATTTCTCGCCCGAAGGCGCCGAGTTGCTCGATGCTCCGGGCGAGTTGGCTCCAGCGGAGGGCCGTCTTCGCCCGGTCGATGCCGTTGCGGCGGATGGTGGAGCAGTGCACCACGCACAGGGGGCCGCCAAGTTGCATGGCGAGCTCGCCCTCGCGCTTGTAGGTGTCCACGGCGAAGCGGCGGGCGGCCTCGTCCGGGGAGGACGGGTCGAACTGCTCGCCGAAGACGCCGTGCAGGCTGTCGCACGGCATTTCCCCGGCGGCGATGGCGTTTTGCATTTCGGCCACGGAGATGCGCCGGTTCTGGTTGCGGTAGGCCTGGACGCTTGTGCAGCCGAGGTCTCGCAGCGCGCCCAGCCAAGCGGCCGGGGGGAAGTTCTCGAACCCGATGGCCGCCACGGTGCCAAGTTGTATGGGCATACGCAATCCCTGCGGTCGGGGCGTTGTCCGGTCCATGGGGGCGGCAAACGGTCGCTTCGCCGGCCCGACCTTCGGCTCTAATTGAGACTCAGTCGTTTCCGCATGTACGCGGCCCGCGCCTCGGCCCGCTGCGGGGCGTCCATTTCCCGCTGGAGCACCCGCTGGAGGTGGGCCGGCTGCGTCATGAGGAACAGTTCGTTGACGGTCTTGATGCTCACATCCTTCAGGCGGCCCATGTTGGCGCCGAGACGCACCATGGACAGCAGGTACATGGTTTCCTCGGAGCCGATCCGCCGGGCCGAGCGGAGGATCGCCATGGCCCGGTGGGCCTTGTCGTCCACCGCCACGGGGCGGCGGAGCAGCGCCTCACGGGCGCGGCGCTCGTAGTCCACGAAGTTGGGGATCGTCCGGTCCAGGAACTCCTCCAGGATCTGCTCCTCGCTCTTGCCGAGTGTGGTCTGGTTGGAAATCTGGAAGAAGTCGCCCGTGGCCTCGGTGCCCTCGCCGTGCAGGCCGCGGACTTCCATGCGCATGTCCCGCACCGCGCGGAAGACCTTGTCGATCTGTCCGGTCATCTTCAGCGCCGGCAGGTGCAGCATGACGCTGACGCGCATGCCGGTGCCCACGTTCGTGGGGCAGGCCGTCAGGTAGCCGTAGCGGCTGTGGAAGGCGAAGTCCAGCCGCGTCTCCAGCCGGTCGTCGATGCGCGTGAGGTCCGCGAACGCCTCCCGCAACTGCAGGCCGCTGCGGAGAGATTGCATGCGCACGTGGTCTTCCTCGTTGACCATGATCGCCAGGGTCTCGTCCTTGCTGACGGCCACGCCGCGGGGCTGGTCGCCCTGGGCGTGCTGGCGGGAGATCAGGTGCCGCTCGACGAGCAGTTGCCGGTCCAACTCTCCCGCGGCCGCCACGTCCACGTAGAACATGTCCGCGGCGATCTCCGCGGTGAGCGCCTCGCGGCTGATGCGCTCCTCGATCTCTCGCTGCTGCTGGGCGGTGCACCGCCCGAGGAACGGCATTCCGGCGAGATTGCGGGCGAGGCGCACGCGGGAGGAGATCACCACGTCGTGCATCGGGCCGGCGCCGCGGAGCCACTCGCCGGCGCGTTCGGTCAGGTCGGCAAGCCTCATGTGTTCTCCAACTCGCGGATCTGGTCTCGCAGGACGGCGGCCCGTTCGTAGTCTTCGGCGGCGATGGCGTCCTTGAGCTGCGCCCGCAGGCGCAGCATGGCGGTCTGGCGCTTCTGGCTGCTGTCGGCGCGGTGGGGCACCTTGCCGATATGCTGGGAGGCGCCCTCCTGCGCCCGTTCCAGAAGGGGCTGCAACTCCTTGGCGAAGGCGTCGTAATCGTTCGGGCAGCCCAGTCGGCCGCTCTGGCGGAACTCGCTGAAAGTCAATCCGCACACGTCGCACTTGCTCTCCGGCTCATCTTCCCCGCTCTGGAGGATGAAGTCTTCCAGGAGTTGACTGATCGGCACGTTGGCCTTGATCGTAATGCCCTCGGCGCAGGCGCAGTCTTCGCAGAGGTGCTTCTCGATCTTCTCGCCGCCGACGATCTCCGTGAGGTAGACGCTGGCGGGCTTGCCGCACTTGTCGCATTGTTTCTTCATGGCTCCGTTCCGGTGGGCGGTATGGTACGACCCGCCACGGCGTGGTGCAACCGCGGTGCTCCACGGAACAATTGTACCCGGCCGGGAGGCCGGCGCGGCGCAAGAAACGCCGCGCCCCGTGCGGGCGACGCGGCGCGAAGGCCTTGGTTCGAGCGGCGTCTACCTGCGGACGGCTTCGTCCAGCAGCTTGAAGCCGAGTTTCGTCTGCGAGATCACCAGTTGGTTGCGGAAGATGCGCACGTCGCCCTTGCCGACGGGCTGCCACATCTCCTCGCCGATGGACTGCTTGATAATGCCGATGAGCTTCTCGCGGAGTTCGGCGCGCTGCTCGCCGATGGACTTCTCGTCGGTGTCCTTGTCGGCATCTTCCTGCGGAAAGAGCGACCCGCCCCGCACGGCGCCGGTGCGGCTGTCGGTGATGGCCTGGGTGTCCTTGGTGCTGAAGTCCATCCGCGGGCCCTCGAAGTCCGGCACGATGGCCAGCAGGTCCGTCACGTCGAAGGTGCGGGTGCTCAGGGTCGTGTTCAGGGCCGCGCCCGTGGAGATCTCGACGATCCCCTGATCCACGACCCAGTAGACCCGGTCGAACTTGTCGGCGTTGGCGCTGAGGTCTGAGCAGATCAGGTCCAGGGCGCGGGCGATGGAAATGCCTCTCGCCTCCAGCGTGACTTCCGTATCCTTGGACACGCCGACCGTCTCCAGCGCCTTCCAGTTCATGTGGAAGTTCACGCCGCTGACCTCGCGGAAGAACGTGATGACGTTCCCGAACCCGACGTTCTGGAAGTTGAGCCGTGCGACCGGCCCGGCCGAAGAGGCCGACGCCCTGGCGTTCGGCGAGGACTTGGCGCCCGTCTCTCGCCCGAGCGGGAAGCGGTTTCTCGCCAGCACGCGGGCCTGCGTGGATACGTGCACCGTGGCGCCGTCGGCGTACCACGCCAGCGGCCTGCCGCGCCGGGCCGCCTGGGCGAGGGCGATATCCAGCAGTTGCCCGACCGTCGCGGACGGAACCAGAACGCTGACCTTGGTTTCCGGCTCCGCGCCGGCGTCGGAGAGGGCGGACCAGTCCACCAAAATCCTTACCGAGCCGAGTTCGGCGATGCGGTCGATGGCTTGACGGAGCGTTCCGCTGATGCCGGGTTTGGTGATCTTCGCCTGGACGGCTTCTTCGGCCGTCTTAAGCTTGGCGTCCTTGTCTTTCTCAGCGAACGCCGTGCCGAGAACCAGGCACATCACAACGCATACCCACACCGTTCTGTTCATAGCTCACCTCGCGCGCCAGAGGCCCACGTTTGTCGGTGCTTCCCGCTTGCAGATGGATGGATAACTGCGTTGCGGCCATGCTCCCGCGCCGCAACCTATTATACGGTTTCGGCTCGCCGGCGTCACGGATTGACGCAAAGTTGTCCGTCAATACTCCTCCATGCCGGCCATCGCATCGTGCGGGAGCGCCTCCAGCGGGCAGCCTTGGCACTTCGGGCGGCTCTTCCTGCAGAACCGCTTGCCGACCTCCACGAGCTGGGCGTGGTAGTCATTCCAGAGGGCCGCATCCTCCGGCAGACTGCTCTCGAAGAGGGCCTGGATCTCGTCATAACCGTCTTCCGGGGCGATGAGATGGTGCCGGAAGAGGATGCGGGCGGTGTAGGCGTCCACCACGAAGCTCGGCCGGCCGGCCGCGTACAAAATGATGCTGTCCGCCGTCTCGCGGCCGATGCCGTTGATGGAAAGCAGTTCCTCTCGCAGCACTCCCACCGGGCGGTCCAGGAAGGCGGCGATGTCTTCCCCGAAGGCTCCGACCACGTGGGCGAGGAAGTTCTTCAGGCGTTTGGCCTTGATATTGAAGTACCCGGCCGGGCGGATGAGTTCCGCCAGTTGCTCGTGCGGCAGGGCGTTGAGGGCGCCGAGGGACATCACCCGGGCGGTCTGCAGATTGCCGATGGCCCGCTGCACGTTCCGCCAGTTCGTGTTCTGGGTGAGAATCGCCCCGACGGCGATCTCCAGCTTGCCTTCGGGCGTATCCGCCCCGGCCGAGGACGGCCACCAACCCCGATGGCCGTGCGCGGCGAGCATGGCTTCGTACATCTCCGTGAGCGTGTGGGCGGTTCGTGTCACTTTTGGGGTTTCCTCGCCTCCCGCGGCGTGGAGCGTACGGCCAGCACGGCCCCGGCCACCACCAGCACGGCCGCGAGATAGAAGTTCCACGCCGGGATCTCGTCCAGAAGGAAGAACGCCAGCACGCCCGCGAAGAGGAACTGGCTCAGGTTCGCGATGCTCACCGTCTGCCCGCGCAGATGCCGCATGGCCACGTTCAGCAGCGAGTGGCCCAGCACCGTCGGCACGATGCCCAGGCCGAGCACCAGCAGCCAATCGCGCGGCGAAGGTACGGCCAGGTCGCTGCCGGCGGCCAGGGCCGTCAGCAGGCACGCCATCCCGCCCGCGAGGTACACCGGCGGGATGTACAACCAGATGCTCGGGAAGTCTCGGTTGCGCCGGCCGAGGGCGAGATACCCGGCGAACAGCAGCATCGAGCCCAGGCAGACCACGTCTCCAAGGAAGTGATCCGGGCGGAACTCGTAGTCCGCCGCGGTCAGCACCAGCAGCCCGGCCAGGGCGATGGCCGTGGCGAGCCACTCCCCGCGCGTCAGGCGCTCGCGGATCAGCACGTGCAGCAGGAACGGCATGACGATCGGCACCATGTTCACGATCAGGCTGGCGTTTGCGGCGTCGGTCAGGCGAGCGCCGTAGATCCACGTCATGAAGTGCGTGCCGAGCAATACGCCGGGCAGGATCGCGCGGAGTGTCTGGCGCCGGCCGAAGGCCGATGCGTGCCGCCGCCACTCGCGCACGAACAGCGGCGCCAGCACCGCGGCTGCGATGAGTTGGCGGTAGGCCGCCAGCGGAATCGCCTCCACGCCGCAGGCTTTGACCATGATCACGGCCGTGGAGCAACAGAACACGCCGAACGCCAGCAGAATGTATTGGAGCGCCATGGGCAGAAGGATACACGAACCGTGGAGGAATTTGCAGGTGTGCGACTCTCGATTCTGAAAAGTTGTAAATCGTTACCAGGAAAGCTATTGCGCCGCAAACAGGGTAAAGGGCAGCCAGAGGCCCGCGGCGGAAGTTCTCGGCGGGGCCTTGCGGCGGGTCGTTTGGACAGCGTCCGCCGACTTGTCTGGTTACTGCCTGCTGGCTTGGTTTCGCTCTGTGCGTGACGGCATTTCCCGCCAGGAATGCTTGTCGACCGCGTCTGCAGCGCGGTGCGGAATTTGCTTGCAGGCCGTCGGCGCCCTTCTATAATCGCCCAAGTGGGGCCGGAACGGCGGCCGTGTGCGCATGGCTGGCAACTATTTGGCGTAATTGAGACTTATGGCTCACAAAAGTATCGGCGAATCCGGACGTCCGACGGGCGGCGCGGCCCGCTGGCTGATTGTCGCGCTGCTGGGCGTGATCGCCGCGTGCCTGCTGCTGGAAGTGGGCTTCGCCACGTCCGAAGCGCCGGCCCAGGTAACCAGCGGCCAAGGCGACCGCGGCGTGTTCGTCGTGGCCGGGCAGGTCACCAAGGACAGCTACGGCTGCTTCCTCGTGGACCCGCATCGCGGTACAATGGCGGTATACGAATGGGTGCCGAACGTCCGCAAACTGCGGCTGATGGCGTCCCGCAATTATAGATTCGATCTCCAGTTGGACGATTACAACACGACGCCTTCCCCCGGCGAGATCCGCAAACTGGTCGAGTCGGCACGGCGCCTGGAAGAACCGAACGTCCCGTAAGGCGGGCCCCGCGGCCACGAGGAGTACGCAAGCCATGGCAAAGAAGATGTACTACACGGAAGAAGAAACCGCCGCAAAGCTTGGCGTGGAGCCGGGCGAACTCGAGAAGTACGTGCGAGACCAGAAACTCCGCCTCTACAAAGACGGCGACCGCAAGATGTTCAAGGCCGACGAGGTCGACACGCTGGCCCTGGGCGCCGAGGAGATCGAACTGGCGCCCGTCGAGGGCTCCGGCGACACGGTGAGCCTGGCCGACGCGGACACGCTGACCGGCGGCGGCGGCAAGGAAGACACGGTCATCACGGCCGAGGGAATCAGCATCTTCGACGACGAAGACCTGGAGATTGAGACGGCCGACCCGATGGCCAAGACGCAGATCGCCCCCTCGCTGGAAGACCAGGTTTCCCTGGAGGGCGTCGGCAGCGGCTCAGGGCTGCTGGACCTGACGCGCGAGAGCGACAACACCTCCCTCGGCGAGGTGCTGGATAACATCGACATGGAAGGTGTGGCCGAAGATGAGATCGGCCAGGAACTTCCCGCCACCCCGGCGTTCCACATGTCCGATGTTCCGGCCGCGGCGCCGGTGTACGTGGAAGAGATCGACGCGGCCGGCGGGCTGTTCGGCGGGATGATCGTGGGCGTGGCGATTGTCGGCCTTCTGTTGCTCGCCTTGATGCTGGCTCACGTGACGGACGTGATTCCGGAATACATGGTCGGCATGCAGCAGAACATGGTCGCGGTAATCGGGGGGGCGTTCGTGATCGTCATGATCGCGGCGATCGTGGGCTACTTTGTCGGCAAGACGGCCGCCGCTCGCTCCGAAGCCCTGCGGCGAGTCGGCGTATAATCGACCATGCGGGCCGGCGGGCGGCTTGTCCGGCCCGGTCGGCCGAACAGGCGCTGCCGGCGTCCGCTTCTGCGAAGAAAGGATCGGCTCTATGAAGACGGCACTTAGAATGCTCCTTGTTGCGCTTGGCGCCGCGACGCTGCTCGGCGGATGCGTGTCGAAGGAGGAGTACGACAACGCCCTCGCCGCCAACCGGCGGATGCGGGAGCAACTGGACCAGAGCCTCGCCTCGCGGCAGGAGATGAGTTCCCAGACGGGAGCCCTGCAGGCGGAGATCGCCTCGCGAGACGCGACCATCGCCCAGTTGCGGCAGGAGGCGACGATTCTGGAAAACCAGCGCACGCTGTGGGAGACGAACTTCAACGCGCTGAAGGAGAAGTACGACGCCGCCATCTCCGGCAAGGCCCCGCCGGAAATCGGCCCGATCACCGTGCTGCCGGCCCCGATCGACATGGCCCTGGCGGAGTTCGCCCGCGCCAACCCGGACCTGGTGGAGTACCTCCGCGAGTACGGCATGGTGAAGATCAAGAGCGATCTGACGTTCGCCAAGGGCGCCACCGACGTACAGCCGGACGCCATGAAGGCCCTGGCCAAGCTGGTGGAGATCGCCAACTCCGAGGCGGCGAAGGGCTTCCACGTGTACGTGGCCGGGCATACCGACGACATTCCCATCCGCAAGCCGGACACCCGCGCCAAGCACCCGGACAACTGGTACCTCTCGGCGCACCGGGCCATTGCCGTCAAGGACGTGCTGGAGCAGGCGGGCCTTTCGCCGGCCCGCATCGGCGTGGTGGGGTTCGGCGAGTATCACCCCGTCGCGCCCAATCGGCCGAACAACAAGGGCAATGAGGCCAATCGGCGCGTGGAAATCTGGATCGTCCCGCCCAACCGCCTGCTGACCCCGGCCACGGCCCTCTCCGAGGACATGGAGAAGTAGCCGGACGGTGGGGGGCATACAGAGAGACAGCCAGAAGACAGCTAACCGGCCCCGCGAGCCCCACACGGGCGGCGGGGCCGCATTGTGCGCCTTGCGGAGCCGCAGATTCAGCGAGAAGCCGCGGACAGCGCGGAGGACGAAGGACTGGAATCTGCGGACCGCGCCTCCCCGTGCTCTGCGTATGAATATCGCCTGCCTGCCTCTTCGGCGATCCGCCGCGGCGGACCTACCGCGGCGGCAGCGCCCGGTCGCGTTGGCGGAAGATCAGCCGGATCGGCACCTCGGCGAACGGCAGCCGCTCGCGGAGTTGGTTCATCAGGAACCGCTCATAGGGGCCCTGGAACGGGCGGATGTCGTTGACGAACAGCACGATCGTCGGCGGGGCCGTGGCCACCTGCGAGGCGAAGAACACCTTCGGCGGCTTGGTGCCGCGGCGGTGGCTGGGGCCGCGCAGCTTCATGGTCTCGCGCACGGCCGTCATGACCATTCCGGTGGACACCCGCGCGTTGGCCTGCTCGAAGAGTTGCCGGGCCACGCGGATGGTCTCGCGCACGTTCGTGCCGTCGATGGCCTTGGTGAGGCTCAGCGGGGCGTAGCGGATCTCCGGGAACTCCTCCTCCAGGTACACGGCGAACTCCTCCGCCTCCGCCTTGTCTTCCGCGAGGTCCCACTTGTTGACCACGAACAGCACGGGCTTGAACTGCCCGGCGATCTCGCTGGCGAGCTTTTTGTCCACCTGCGAGACCGGCAGTGACGCGTCGATCATCAGCGCCACCACGTCCGCCCGGCGGATGGACCGCATGGCCCGGTGGTGGCTGTAGAACTCGATATCGCCGGCCAGCGACTTGGTCTTGCGCACGCCGGCCGTGTCGATGACGACCAGCGGGCGGCCCTCGAACTCCACGTGCACGTCCACGCTGTCTCGCGTGGTGCCGGGCGTTTCCGAGACGATCACCCGCTCGGCGCCGGCCAGGGCGTTGATGAACGTGCTCTTGCCGGCGTTGCGTTTGCCGACGATCGCCAGGTGCAGTTCCGGGCTCGGCGCGGCCGCCCCGGCGGACTCGCCCAGGTGATCGGCGATCGCCTCCAGCAATTCGTGCCGCCCGATCAAGTGCTTGGCGCTGGTGCGGATCGCCTCGCCGAAACCCAGCCGGTGCAGCTCGCCGGACTCCAGCGTCAGTTCCTCCTCGTCCACCTTGTTGGCCAGCAGGAGCACGGGCTTGTCCTCTCGCCGCAGGCGCCCGGCGACGTGTTTGTCCAGCGGGGTGACGCCGGCCCGCGCGTCGACCACGAAGAGGATCAACGCCGCGGCCCGCAGCGCGAAGTCGATCTGCGACTCCACGTGATCGGTCAGATTGTCGGTGTCCTCGATGCCCATGCCGCCGGTGTCCACCAGCTCGACGAAGCGGGCCTCCTCGCCCTCGCCCAGGGGCAGCACGGTGGAAATGCGGTCCCGCGTGACGCCGGGCGTGGCGTCCACGATGGCGATCCGGCGGCCGGCCAGGCAGTTCAGCAGGCTGCTCTTGCCCACATTCGGCCGGCCCACGATGGCGACGATCGGCAGACTCATGTTCTCTCTTCTCCCGCGCCGAGGGATAGGCCGCGGAGCGCCCCGTATGATATCGCCGACCGCCGCTCCGCGACAGGAGCATTTGCGCCCGCCGGTCAGCGCCGGGGGCCCCGCGCGGTAAGTTAAGCTGTAAGGACGTTCCGCCGATACATGCGAAGGAAGTCGAGGCGCACCGACCGGGCGGCCACGCGAGTAGTTTATGCCGAGCAATACCTTAGCGAGCGAGAGAGCCATGAGAGCACTGGTTGCCATCCGGCATCCCAACGGGCAGACGTTCCTTCGCAAGGCCCTGCAAGACGAAGGGCATGAGGTCATCGTCGCCGGCAATGGCGCCGAGGCGTGGGACATTCTGCGCAATCCGCACTCCCCGCGGCTGTTGGTGGTGGACTGGAACCTGCCCGAGGTGAGCGGCGCGGACATCTGCAAACGCCTGCGCCAGCGCGAGGCCGGCGACCGCGTGTACGTCATCGCCATCAGCACGGAGAAGGACTCCCAGTGCCAATACGCCACCGCGGAGGCCGGGGCGGACGCCTACGTGAGCATGTTCGACACCGTTTACGCCCTGCGGGCCGGCCTGCTGACCGCGCGGCGGTTCCTGAAGGTCTGCGAGCAACTCGAAGCGGCCCGCGAGCAGATGTGGAACCAGGCCGTGCACGACCTGCTGACCGGCCTGGACAATCGCGTGACGATCCTCGACGTGCTCCGCCGGGAGATCGACCGCTCCCGCCGGCAGCAGAACGCCATGGCCCTGCTGCACATCGACGTGGACCGCTTCAACCTCGTCAACGAGACCTACGGCCGGCGGGCCGGAGACGCCGTGCTGTGCGAGGTGGCCAAGCGAATCCAGGGCGAAATCCGCCTGTACGACACCGCGGGCCGTTCCGGCAGCGCGGAGTTCCTGGTGGTGGCCCCCGGCTGCGACGGAGAAAACGTCAAGATCCTCGCCTCGCGTATCCGCCAGTCTGTCACCGGCTCGCCCATCCAGGCGGCCGGGCGCACCGTGGCCGTGACGGTGAGCGTGGGCGTGTGCGCCGGCGTGCCGGGCGAGAAGGACGACGAGTCCTCCTTCCTGGACACCTCCACCACCGCCGCCACCCAGGCCAAGACCGGCGGCGGCGACCGGGTGGAGGTGATCTCCATCACCCCGCCGGCCAACGCGGCGTAGCAGTCCGTCTTCCGGAACTCGTCATCACCCATCCGCATTCCGCCTCCGGGCGGCAGCCACGCACAAGCTGCGCACACAAATGCCCCGACCGTCATCGTGGACGGCCGGGGCACGGAGGAAATCCGCCTGATCACGTGTCAGGCGCTGTTCACATTCCTGCGGCGCTTCCAGAGGAGCATCGCGCCGCCCAGGGCCAGCACGGCCGCGGTCATCGGCTCCGGCACGGCCTGCCCGTCGCTGGTCACGAGCATCGAGTGCATCACGTTCGCGCCGCTTCCCAGCCAGATATCCCGCGAGGCGAAGAACTGCCCCCGCAGCGTCGCGTCGTTGCCGGCGCCGAAGTCTCCGCCGAAGACCCGCACAGCCCCCTCCAGTTTGGCATCGTTTCCGAGCCAGAGGTTCCCGTCAAAGACGTTCACCCGCAGGGCGCCCTCGCCGGAGGTGCGGAACTGCACGTTGCGGTCGGTGCTGAAGCCGCCCAGCACGTTGAGCACCACGTCGCCGGCGGAGGTGTCCACGTTCACCACGCTGTCGCGTCCCATCCAGAAGCTCTTGAGCGTGTACTCGCCCCCGGTGAGGTTGAGCGTGGTGTCGCGGTCCAGGGAGACGCTCTTGTAGGCGCCGACCTGCAGGTCGGTTGTGGAGTTCCGGCCGGCCCAGATGTCCTGGCCGCCGTGGGCGCCGTGGGCGGGGCGGGCGAGGCTCCCCACGCCGACGGTGAGGTCCAGCGCGGCCGGGTCTGTCGAGCCGCCGATGGAGACATTCCGGCCGGTGCTCAGGCTGTTTCCGAGGCCGGGGCTTACGTCGCCGACGATGGACGAGTTCTGATCGATCCAGATGCCGTGGTTGCCCAGGACGCTTCCGCCGACGGAGGTGTTGCGGTTCAGGTTGATGCCGCCCATGCCGAGCACGTCCCCGGCCACCGTCGCGCCCTGGTCGAAGTAGACCGAGCCTTCCGCGTAGGCGCTGGCGACTCTGCCGTTGCGGTCGATGGAGATATTGCCATCGGCGGCGATGTCGCCCTCGACGGTTCCGTTCTGGCCGAAGCCGAGGTGCCTGCCGGCGCCGAGAGTCACGCCGGATAGGTCCACCACGTCCGCCGCGGCCGGCGCGCAGAGCGCCATTGCGACCAAAGCGACCGCACCCACAAGGCCCAATGCACGATTCATGACGTCTCCAGTGTTCTTCAAGTGTTGAGCCTCCAAACGGTTACGAGTCAGGCCAACTCAGGCCTCCCACCGCGTAGCTTTCCGGGCTCACTGGAAGCCTACGATCCGGACTGGGTGGGGGCCAATTGCCCGAGGGCGTTGGCGGGAAAAGCCGTTCGTCCTGCGCAGAGAGGTGGTTGCGGGGAGGCCCTGCTGGCAGGCCGTCGATCGGTAGAAAGGATGTCTTCCGGACGGCACGCCCGGTGCGGATTCTAACCGGTGGCGCTTGCCCGCTGCCGGTCGCGGGGCCGAGAATGCCATTGCCCCGCCAGTGTGTCAGGTCAACGGCAAAAAGAAAGGAGCCCCGCCGGCCCTTGCCTTCTTGCAGTTCGCCTTATGCTTGTGGGCTGGCCGGTTGTGGGGCGACCATTCGCCGCCGGAGACGGCCTACGATATCTCCGAGCCGGCCGGCACGTCTCCATCCGGCGTGAGGACGATCACCTTGCGCTGCTCGCCGTCCATGTGGCTGGCGGCCAGGAGCATGCCCTGACTCTCCAGGCCGCGCATCTTGCGGGGTTCGAGATTCGCGATGATCACGATGCTCTTGCCGACCAACTCCTCGGCCGAGTAGTAGGCCTTCAGCCCGGCCAGCAGTTGCCGCTGCTCGCCACCGACGTCGATCTTCAGCACCAGCAGCTTGTCGGCGTTCGGGTGGTCGGACGCCTCCAGCACCTTGGCGACGCGGAGGTCGAGCTTGGCGAAGTCTTCATAGGCGATCGTGGGCTTGGCAGCGGGGGCTTCTTCAGACATAGTTCACCTCTGGTTCTATCCTGGGAAAGCGGCAGTCTAGGCCCTCCGGCTGCCGAAGGCAAGGCGTGCGCCGGGCGGTCAGAGCAATCGCATAGTCGTGTGTGACCTGCCAACAGAACGACAATCTTTCCGCAAAATGCTCCAGCCGGAGCCGTCAGGCTCCGGAAAGAATCGTCCAAAGAATCGGAGTCTCGAAGATGGCGAAACGGGGCTTCTTTCGGCCCTCCGGGCCTCTGCATCCCAGGGCCGCCCCATCCCGGAGGCTTGCGCCTGTCGGCTACCCGCTTGCCGGCCCGCCGCCATTCTGCCCTCGCCGTCGCCCTACAGCGGCGGCTCGCCCGCGCCGTAGTAGCCGGGGTCGGCGTAGGTCTCGAAGCGGGTGCAGTCCTTGAGGAACGTGAGTTTGACGATGCCGGTGGGGCCGTTGCGCTGCTTCTCGACGATCAGTTCCGTGCAGCCGGTGGGCACGTAGTTGTCTTCTCCCTTGTGGTAGTAGTCTTCATTGTGCAGCAGCATCACCACGTCGGCGTCCTGCTCGATGGAGCCGGATTCCCGCAGGTCGCTCATGCGGGGCCGGTGGCTGGGGCGGTCGGCCGGGCCGCGGTTGAGCTGGGCGGCCGCGATGACCGGAATGTTCAGCTCGCGGGCGAGGGCCTTGATGCCGCGGGAAATCTCGGTGATCTGCTGCTGGCGGCTGTCGGCCCGGCCGGTGTAGCTCATGAGCTGAAGGTAGTCCAGGAAGACGGCCTGGATGTCGTACTGGGCCTTGAGCCGTCGGGCCTTGGCCCGCATCTGGAAGATGGTGAGCATGGCCGAGTCGTCGATGTAGACGGGGGCGTCCTGCAGGTCGCCGGCGGCGAGTTGAAGCTGCGTCCAGTCTTCCGCGTCGATCATGCCGCGGCGCATCTTGCGCAGGTCGAAGCGGGAGTATGAGGCCAGCAGGCGGTGGGCGATCTGCTCTCGCGACATTTCCAGCGAGAAGAACGCGACGGGGGCCTTGTCCACCACGGCCATGTATTCGGCGATATTAAGCAGGCAGCTTGTCTTGCCCATGGACGGCCGGGCCGCGAGGATGATCATGTCTCCCTTCTGGAAGCCGGCGGTCAGTTCGTCGAGCTGTCCGTAGCCGCTGGCCAGGCCCGTGATGAGCTGCCCGTCGGTTTCCTCCAGCGTCTTGAAGGTCTGCTCCAGCAAGCCCTTGAGGCCGACGGCCTGGTCGCCGATCTGCTTATTGGTCACCTCGAAGACGCGGCGCTCGGCCTCGTCGATCACGTCCTGGGCCTCGCCGTGAGAGTCGTAGGCCTCGCGGACGATGTCCGTGCCGGCGACGATCAGCTCCCGCAGCAGGGCGCGGTCCCGCACGGTGCGGGCGTAGAACTCGGCGTTGGCGGCGTTGGGCACACCCTCGGCGAGGGCGACGATGTACTCCAGCCCGCCGACGTTCTCCAACTGTTTGCGGCGGGTGAGTTCATCCCGCAGCATCACCAGGTCGATCGGCTTGCCGGTGTTTCGCATCTCCAGCAGCGTCTCGTAGATGGTCTGGTGGGCGGGGCGGTAGAACATGTCCTTGTCGAGGATCTGCACCACGATATCCACGGCCGGGGCGTGCAGCACCATCGAGCCGAGCACGCACACCTCCGCCTCGATGGACTGCGGGGGGATGCGCTGGAGAGATTCCGACGAGCCGGGCACGTAGGCGCCGATGTCTTCGCCGGTCCGCGTGGTTGGGGTGTCAGTATGCGCCATCGCCTTCCGTGGCCTCCTTCCCGGCCGCTGCCGCCGCGCAGCAGAAGCCGCAAACGTCCTGTTCCATGGTTCCCGCGAGGGTACCGTCGCCGGCCGCGGCTGGCAAGCACGATCTGCACGAGAAGTGCGCGAGAAGTGCGCAAAAAATGCCCGGCTGCGGCGCGCCGAAGCCGGGCGTGCGGGTCTGTCTGAGCGCAATACCTCAGGGCGGCTGGCGTTACGCTTCGGAGTACTGCTCGGAGTCTTCTTCGCCTTCCTCGACGTCTTCGGCCGGGGGCAGATCGTCGCCCAGTTCGCGGACGGGCACCACCCACACGTGCACGGTCGCGGCGATCTCGTCATCGAAGCGGACGGTCACGTCGTACTTGTCGAGTTGGCGGATCGGCTCGGACAGATCGATGAACTTCGCCTCGACGAAGACGCCTTCCTCGGCCAACGCCGCGGCGATCTGGGCCGGCCCGACGGAGCCGTAGAGGTGGCCTTCCTCGTTGGCGCGGGCGGAGATGGTGACCTCTCTGCCGTTGATAACGTCGGCCTGGGCCTGCAGTTCCGCCTGGATCTGGGCCAGTTGCTGGAGGTAGGCGGCCTTCTCTTGCTCGACGCGGCGGAGGTTGGCCTCCGTGGGTTCGGCGCCGAGGCCCTCCGGCAGGAGGTAGTTGCGGGCGTAGCCGGGCTTCACGTCCACCACTTCGCCGATCTTGCCGAGCCTAGTCACGTTCTTGCGCAGTAGCACTTTCATGCTGGAATCCTCACATGCTCTGTTGGTTAGCCGACGTAGGGCAGAAGGGCCAGGAACCGCGCCCGCTTGATCGCGCGCTTGGCCGACCGCTGATGCCGGGCGCAGTTGCCGCTCCGCTTACGGGAGAACATCTTGCCCTGCTGGGTGGTCAGCTTGGTGAGCGTGGCGATGTCTTTGTAGTCGATCTCGGAGATCTTCTCTCGACAGAAACGGCACTTGGCCTGCTCGCGGAAGCGGCTGCTCTTGGAGCGCCGCCCGCCCTTGCCTTTGCCCTTGAATCCCATTCGCTTTGCCATGGTTCTTCGCTTCCTTATGCTTTCCCCTCGCGGGGGTCACTGGTCAGAACGGTATGTCTTCGCCTTGGTCGAAGTCCGACGGCTCCGGCGGCCCGCCGCCGGACTGCTGCTGGGGCGGGCGGCTCTGCTGCGGTTGCTGCTGGGGCGGCCCGCCGCTCTGCGACGAGCGGTAATTGCCGCCGCCGCGTTGGCCTCCGCCGCCGCCACCGTCGCCAAGGAACTGGAACCGCTCGATGAACACGCGGTGCTTGCTGCGCTTGTTGCCGTTCTGGTCTTCCCATTGGTCCAGTTGCAGGCGGCCCTCGACGAGGATCGGCCGGCCCTTGGACATGTACTTGCTGAGCACCTCGGCCTGCTTGCCGTAGCAGCGGCAGTCGATGAAGCACGTGTCTTCGCGCTCCTGCCCATCCTGGCTGCGCCACCGGCGGTTGACAGCCAGGCCGATCTCCGTGACGGCCGAGCCGCTCGGCAGGTAGCTCATCTCCGGGTCGCGGGTCAGGTTGCCGACCAGAATCACCTTGTTATAGTTCGCCATTGTCCGGCTCCTTGCTGGGCAGCCGCGGGCTGTCCCCCCATGCTGCGCTCGGCCGCGTCAGTCTTCCTTCTTCTCGCTCTCGCCTTCGTCCTTGCTCTGGTCGGCGTCTTCGGGAGGCTTGCTTTCTTCCTTCCGCTCCGCCGGCTCTTGCTTGGACTCGGCCTCGGCTTCGGCGGGCTCGCCTTTCTTGGCCTCCGCCGGCTCGGCCTTCTCCGCTTCCTTGGCCTTTTCGGCCTCGGGGGCTTCGGCTTCGGCGGCGGCCTGCCTTTCCGCCTCGTGACGGGCGGCGGCGGTGGCGGGGGTCTCGGCCTGGAGCTGCTCGTCGGTCAGTTCTTCCCGGGCGAGGATCAGCGTCCGCAGCACGCGCTCGTCGAGCTGGCATTCCTGCTCGATCTCCACCACCCGCAGGGGATCGACCTTGAAGTAGGCCAGGATGTACAGCCCGCGCTTGCGGCCGCGGATGTCATAGGCCAGCCGGCGATCCTCCCAGGGGCGAATGGACATCACTTGCGCCTCGGTCCGGCGCAGCGCGGCCTCGATCGGCTCGGAGGCCACCTTGAAATCCGGCTGTCCGCCGTCCACCAGGAACATTCCTTCGTACGTTCTCGTCTGCGCCATGGTCTCTTTCGTCCTTCTCTCACGCCGCCAGGTCAGTCATCTGTCCGCCTGCGGTTGTGTTTCTCCATCGCCGCGTCCATCCCGTCGAAGACCCAGTCTTCCACGGCGTCGGCGGCGAGGCGTATCGCCACGTCGATCTCTTCCCGCTCGTCCGGGCGAAACCGGCTGAGCACGTAGTCCGCCTGGTCCCAGCCGGGCGGCTTGGCGCCGATGCCGATTCGCAGCCTCGGCACCTGGTCGGTTCCCATCGCTCTCAGGATGTCCGCCAGGCCGTTGTGCCCGCCGGCCGAGCCGGAAGGCCGCAGCCGAAGGGCCGCCAGCGGCAACGCCAGGTCGTCCATCACGATCAGTACATCCGCCGGCTCGGCCTTGTAAAAGTCCGCCAGCCGCCGCACGGCCCGGCCGGAGGCGTTCATATACGTCTGCGGCGCCAGCAGCATCACGCGGCGCGACTCGCCGCCGCGGCTCGGGCGGGCGTCGTACAGGCGTCCGTCGAACGCCTCGCGGCCCGCGCCCGGCCGCCACCGATCTCGCACAATCTCCAGCACGCGGAATCCCACGTTGTGCCGCGTGCCGGCGTACTTTGTTCCCGGGTTGCCCAGGCCGACCACGAACTTCGCGCGATCGGGCGTGTCGTGTGCGTCCATGGCGTTGCCCCGGACTGCCGCCGCGGGAGGCTACTTCTCTTCCGCTTCGTCTTTGTCCTCTTCCGGCTTGCCGCCGATGACCTCGGGCTCGGCGCCTTGCTCGTCTTCGACCGCCTCCTCCTCTTCTTCTTCCTCTTCCTCGGCGACCAACTGCACGGAGCAGAGGACCGCCTCCGGTTCGTCGACCAGTTCGGCGCCCTCCGGAAGCGTCAGGTCCGACAAGTGCAGCACGTCGCCGATCTTCATGGCGTTGACATCGACCCGGAGCTCTTCCGGAATGGCGGTCACCACGCACTCGATGGTCACGTCCGAGGTGTTCTGGGACAGCACGCCGCCTTCTTCGGCGCCGGCGGGCGTGCCGCGGAGCACCACCGGCACGGTCACTTCCACGCGCTCGTCGAGGTTCACGCGGGTCAGGTCCACGTGCAGCACCTCGTGGCCGAACGTGTCGTACTGCACGTCCTTGATCAGCACGTTGATTGTCTCGCCGTCGACATCCATCTCCAGCACGCGCTCGCCGTGCTGGAGGGCCAATTCCACGTCGTGCTCGCTGGTGGTGATCGCCAGCGGCGCCTCGCTGTGCCCGTAGATGATGCCGGGGATGCTTCCGGCCTTGCGGAGCTTGCGGACCGCTCGCGTGCCGACTTGCGTTCTCTTATTTGCTTTCAGCATCAATGCCATGACTGGTTCTCCAACGTTCGCCGCCGCCGCGGGGCGGTCAGGCGCGGTCTTCCTTCAGGAACAGGCTGCTGACGGATTCGTCGTTGTGAATCCGGTGGATCGCCTCGCCGATCAGCTCCGCGACGGAAAGAACCTTGAGCTTTCCGATCGCGTCGAACTTCTCGGGGGAGACGGGGATCGTGTCCGTGACGATGACCTCGTCGATGGGGGCTTCGCGAAGCCGCTCGGCGGCCGGGCCGCACAACACCGGGTGCGTCGCGCCCACGAGGACGCGATCCGCGCCGAGCTCCCGGCACAGCGCCGCGGCGCTGCAGACGGTGCCGGCCGTGGAGATCATGTCGTCCATCATCAACACCGTTTTGCCCTCGACGCTGCCGATCATGTGGCCCACCTCCACCGTGTCTCCGGCGGTGCGGCGCTTGTTGATGATGGCCAGTTCGCCATTGAGCCGATTGGCGTAGACGCGGGCGCGCTTCACATTGCCCACGTCCGGGCTGACGAGCACGAGGTTCTCCAGGTTCATCTGCGTGTAGTACGTGCTCATCACCGGTTCGGCGTAGAGGTTGTCCACCGGGATGTCGAAAAAGCCCTGGATCTGGGCGGCGTGCAGGTCCATGGACAGCACGCGGTCCGCCCCGGCCGTGGCCAGCAGATTCGCCGTCAGCTTGGCGGTGATGGGCACGCGGCCTTCGTCTTTGCGGTCCTGCCTGGCGTAGCCGTAGTAGGGGATCACCGCGGTGATCCGCTCGACCGAGGCGCGGCGGGCGCAGTCGATGAAGATCAGCAACTCCATCAGGTTGTCGTTGACCGGCTCGCACGTGGACTGGAGGAAGAACACGTCGCGCCCGCGGACGTCTTCCTCGATCTTCACGAGCAGTTCGCCGTCCGGGAACGGGGAGACCTTCAGCTTGCCCAGCGGAATGCCGAGGTAGTCGCTGACCTTCCGGGCCAGCGGGCGGTTGGACCGCCCGGAGAAGATCATCAGGTTCGTCATGCGCCGCCTCCCTGGCCCTCGCGCCGCCGCATGAGGCGGCTGACTTCCTGAAGCTGATCGAGCGTGTTGATGCTGAGCACCTCGTCCGGCGGCACGGCCGCGACGGCCGCCAGCTTGCCGCCGTCGGCGCGGATGAGGCCCAGCGCGTCGGTGATGTAGTACTCGCCCTTGGCGTTGTCGTTGGTCAGGCGGGGCAGGACGGAACGCAGCGCTGCGGCGTCGAAGCAGTAGATCGAGACGTTCACCTCGTTGATCCGCCGCTGCTGCTCATCGGCGTCGAGATACTCGACGATGCCCGCCAGCTCGCCCTTGTCATCCCGCACGATGCGTCCGTAGGCCGCCGGGTCCGGCAGGATGCTGGTGGCCAGCGTGCAGGCGGCCTGCTGCCGCCGGTGCGTGTCCAGCAGCTTGCCGAGAGTTTCGGCCCGCACCAGCGGACCGTCGCCGGCGATGACGATCACCGGGCCTTCGAGGCCTTCCAGTTCGTCCTTGCAGACCATCACGGCGTGGCCGGTTCCGAGCTGCGGCTCCTGGAGCACCCAGGCGGTGTTGTTCGCCTCGTCGGCGAGCGTTTTCTTGACGAGTTCGGCTTTGTGCCCGACGACCATCACCAGCCGGTCGGCCCCCGCGCCGCGGCAGGCGTCCATCACGTACGCCACCATCGGCCGGCCGCAGACTTCGTGCAGCACCTTCGGCAGGTCAGACTTCATCCGCGTGCCTTTGCCTGCCGCCAGAATGATCGCCGTCGTGCTCATGGGCTTTCTCAGGTCCGAAGTCGGTTCGTGCCTCGTCACTACCCGGCCAGGACTCGAACCTGGAACGGAAGGACCAAAACCTTCTGTGTTACCAATTACACCACCGGGTAATATGCTGCGAAGTCGGCGGTCGGCTCGCGGTAAGGCGTCTGGGACGAGCCGGGTCTGCATGGAGTCGCGGCGGGGGCTTCGTCCGGAGGCCTGAGTGAGCGGCCGCGACTGGCTCACCCAGCATCCCGCCTTGGCGGGAACTGCCCCGTGCGGACGAAAGACGCCCAGCAACAAGTCCGGTTATCTTAGCGGGCGCCCGCCAAGGCGTCAACCCGCACCCGCGGGCAAAATTACAAACTTTTTATGTGAGGCACGCGGATTTCCTTCGGCAGGCGGCCGCGGGCGGATGCGCTGCGAGTGAGGGGGCTTGGGGCGGGCGTACCTTCGCCGGGCCGCATGGCGGCGCACGGCGTTGCGGGCGGCTTCCACGTTCATCCGGTGGCCGCGGCGTCACTCGGGGGCACATCGGTAATGGTCACATCCCGGTTGCGGTCCTGGAAGTACCGCAGGTTCCACTCATCCGGAAACAGCAGCACGGCGCATCCCTGCCCGTCCATGGCCAGGCGGGCCTGCTGGGGCAGCGCGAGGCTCTGGACGTCGACGGACGGGTCCGGCCAGCGCGCCACCGTCCATGGGGCCAGGACGAGGCGCGACGCGGCCCCGTATTCGCTCTCCAGGCGGTACTGGACGATCTCGAACTGAAGCGGGCCCACCGCCCCCAGCAGCGGAACCTTTCGCGCGGCGTCCGGCAGTTCGTAGCTTTGCACCACGCCTTCCTGGAGCAGTTGCTCCAAGCCCTGGCGGAACCGCTTGAAGTTGGCGGGAACCGGGTTCTCCAGGTAGGCGAAGCACTCCGGGGCGAAACGCGGAATCTCGTGATAGACGATCGCCGGATCGTCCGTGAGCGTGTCGCCGATGCCGAACTTCGCGTTGCCGACGATGCCCACCACGTCCCCGGGGTAGGCCTCGTCCACCGTCTCGCGGTCCTGGCCGAACAGCTTGGCGGCGTTGGAGAGGCGCACCGTCTTGCCGCTCTGGGCGTGCAGGACGCTCATCTCCCGCTCGAATTTGCCGGACACCACCCGGACGAAGGCGATCCGGTCTCGGTGGCGCGGGTCCATGTTGGCCTGAATTTTGAATACGAAGCCGGAGAACGACGGGTGCGTGGGCTCTATGAAGCCGCCGCGGCCGCGACGGCCCGTCGGCGGGGAGGAATGCTCCAAAAAGCCGTCCAGCAGCATTTGCACGCCGAAGTTGTTCAGGGCGCTGCCGAAGTAGACCGGCGTGGTGCGCCCTGCCAGGACCTGCTCGGGGCAGAAGTCCGCGCCCGCACCGTCGAGCATCTCCACCTCGTCGCAGACTTCGCGGTAGGTCGCTTCGTCCAGCCGGTCGCGGACGGCCGAGTCGCTCAGTCCGCTCGTGGATACCGGCGCGCGGTAGGCGCCGCCGGGCGTGCGCTCGTACAGGTGGGCCATCTTGGTGCGGCGGTCCCACACGCCCTGGAAGCCGAAGCCCGTCCCCAGCGGCCAGTTCATCGGGTAGGCGGCGATGCCCAGCACGCTCTCCAACTCGTCCAGCAGCCCCAGCGGGTCTCGCGTGGGCCGGTCCATCTTGTTCATGAACGTGAAGATCGGCACGCCGCGGCGCCGGCAAACCTCGAAGAGCTTGCGGGTCTGGCTCTCGATGCCCTTGCCGGCGTCGATGACCATCACGGCCGCGTCCACCGCCGTCAGCACGCGGTAGGTGTCTTCGGAGAAGTCCTTGTGGCCGGGGGTGTCCAGGAGATTAATGCGGAAGCCCGCGTAGTCGAACTGGAGCACCGTCGAGCTGATGGAGATGCCGCGCTTCTTCTCCAACTCCATCCAGTCGGAGGTGGTGGCCCGTTGGTTCTTGCGGGCCGTCACCGAGCCGGCCAACCCCAGCGCCCCGCCGTAGAGCAGGAACTTCTCGGTCAGGGTGGTCTTGCCTGCGTCCGGGTGGGAGACGATGGCGAACGTCCGCCGCCGGGAGATCTCCTGGCGCGGAACAGGGCGGATTGTGGTTGTCTTTGGGTCCATGCGAAAATCCGAAAAACGCGGGCCGGGCGGCCCAAAGCCGCTCCACCGGCATCAATAGGACCGCCGGCAGGTCGGGGGACGGCGATCGGCCAAAACCGCGGCCTCAAGAGTGCGAACCGGCAGGCAGGCAGCAGAGCAAGTCGCGCAAGATCAGGGCGGCGTGGGGCCGGAATCTGGGGGCATTGCGGACCCGACGGTGAACCTTGGAGCGATCCGGTTGAACATGGCGGCTATTGTACCGCCATGTCCCCGCGATGGGAAGGCCCTGCCTGCCGCCTGCGCGTTCAGTTCGTGCGCAAAACCTCATGCCAATACTCATTTGGCGCATCACTCAGAATGCGATATCCTCTTGAAGGGAGCGCGGCACATCCGCAGGGTCTGGGCGGTCCCGAGGATTTCTTTCCGAACCCTCCAAGAGTAAAAAAGTTTTAATCATGATTTCGGCTTAGGCAGGAATGATAGCGATGACCATGCGAAGGCTTTGTGTTGTGGCGGTGTGTGCTGCGGTGTTGTCTTTCGCCCCGGCCGTGGCGGGCGCGGTTCCCCGCGGCCTGGGCACGGTGACGCTGGTGGATGGCACGCGGACCGAGGCGGAGGTGTTGTTTGAGCACCCCAACGCGCCGCTGCTGATCAACCGCACGCTGGACGACCGGCCGGAGAAAGCCCTGGTAAGCACGCTGGCCGACGAGCGAAGCCGCATCGCCACTCGGCTGCTCACCGTACGGTTCGTCGATGCACAAGGCGTTACGGGCGCGTGGCTGATCCTGCGAGACGCCAAGGGAAACGCCGTGGCATCGCGGCAGATCGCCAGCAACGTCGCCATCGGCTGCACCGGCCCGCGTCAGGCCATCCTCGCCGCGCGCGTGCCCGGCAAGCACACCCTCGAGGTCGCTTCGCCGACGGGCACAGCCGAAAGGTTCCGGTGGACCTGGGCGCCGAGCGGCCGCGGCATCAGGTGTTGACCGTCCTGCGGCAGGAAGCAATGCCCTGACAGCAAGCCCTGATGCCGGCGCCCGCGGCAACCGGGCGGGCCTCCGCGGCCGGCCGGTCGGTTACGGCTTCACCAGGCCGGAAAGCTTCTCGAGGAACGGCTCCGGGCCGCCGCGCATGTAGCCCATCTGGCCGAGCTTCTCGCCGGCCGGCGACAGGATGATCAGCGTGGGAAAACCGCGGATGCCGTATTTCTCGGCCAGGGCGCGGTTCTGCTGCTTCCGCTGCTCGGGCTGCTCTTTCTTCTTTGGAAAGTCCAGCTTCACCAGCACGAGGTTCTCCTTGGCGTACTTCTCGAACGCCGGCTTGCTGAAGACCTCCGCGTGCAGTTTCATGCACCAGCCGCACCAGTCGCTGCCGGTGAAGTCCAGCAGCATCGCCCGATCCTGCTGGGCGGCGATCACTTCCGCCTTTGGGTAGTCCTCGATCCACGCGCCCGGCTCGTACTCGGCCTTGGGCATGGCCTTGTAGATGCCCCGCACCAGCGCGTCGCCCTTCACGTCCGCCGGCGCGCCGGTAAGCACCTTCTCCGCCTTGGCGTCCAGCAGCGTGACGGCCTCGAGCTTCAGGCCGGTGGCCGAACGATCGTTCACGCGCACGGGAACCGTGTGCGTATTGACAACGGACAACACGTTGCGGTCCTTCAGCACGCCCGTATCCAGAGTCTTGCCCTCGGCTTCGTCGGCCGGGGCGATCACCAGCAGCAGCTTGCCGTCCTTCGCGGCCGCGGCCTTCGCCGCCTTTAGGTTGTCCGCGTAGTCGATTGTCGTCGCCTTGCGGTGCGCCTCGATGAGCGTATCGGCGTTGTCGGTCCAGTTCTTCGCCCCGCCGCGCAGGTAGCCGCTGCGTCCGGCCACTTCGCCCTCCGGCGTCAGAAACAGGATGGTGGGGAACCCCCGTATTTCGTACTTCTCGGCCAGGGCGCGGTTCTGCTTTTTCAGGGCGTCCGGCTGCTCGGACTTGCGGGGAAAGTCCAACTCCAGCAAAACGACGTTCTCCTTCGCCCAGGCGGCGAACTGCTCGGTGTCCCACACCTCCTTCTTGAGGCGGATGCACCAGCCGCACCAGTCGCTGCCGGTGAAGTCGGCGAGGATCAGCTTGCCGGTTTTCTTCGCTTCGGCGACGGCCTGGTCGTAGTCGGTCAGCCAGCCCTCGGCGGCCGGGGCCAGTGCGGGAGCGGCCAGCACGGCCGCCAGTACGATGCATAGCGCGGTTCGATTCACCATGATAGTTCCTTTCTGAAGTTTCGGGCGCGGCACCCCGTGGTTCAGACACCTCATTGTAGGGGAGGTCTGGCCGGAAACCACAGGCAACCATGCGCCCGGCCAGGGCAATCGCACACCTTGCGGCATAGAATGGCGCATGAACAATCTACTGAACCCTTTGTATCGGCGCGTTGTTGTGCGGCTCCTGGCGGTGGCCGTCTTGGCCCTGGCCGGGTGCGGCTCCGCCGATGACAGCCCGCGCCCCCCGGAGACCGACGAGATGGACTATGAAGTGACGAAGACCGACCCGCAGTGGCAGCAGTGCCTCACGCCGGAGCAGTACCGCATCGCCCGGCAAAAGGGAACGGAGCGGGCCTTTACCGGCGCGTACCACGACTTCAAGGAGCCCGGCGTCTACAAGTGCGTGGCGTGCGGACAGCCGCTGTACCGCTCGGAAGACAAGTTCGACTCCGGCACCGGCTGGCCGAGCTTCACACGGGCGGTGGACGAAGGCAACATCCGCCTGCTGCCGGACCGCAGCCACGGCATGATGCGCACGGAGGTGGTCTGCGGGCGGTGCGGCTCGCACCTGGGGCACGTGTTTGACGACGGCCCGGCGCCGACCGGCACGCGGCACTGCATCAACTCCGCCTCGCTGGTGCATGAACCGGCGGAGACGGCCTCCGGCGGGTGACGCCCGCGATTCGCGGTCGGCAAGGCGGATGGCTTGGGTTTGCCGTTCGGATGGGCCTCAAGGCCCGGCCGGGCAAACCCTCCGGGCTCTGCCGCCCGTTGCGGGTCGTCGAGGATTTGCCCAATGGGGGAGGCGCGATGCGCCGCCACGGCAAAGTCAGTCCATCTCGACGTACCTGTGCCGGCCTTCGCCGGGCTGGACACCGCGGCCGCACGCGGCTACCCTCCCCGCCATGACACGACAGCGCAATGAGTTGGACCGGCGTTTCGAGAGCGCCTTCGGCCGAGCGGCGGCGGGGGCCGTGCGGGCGCCGGGCCGGGTGAACCTGATCGGCGAGCACACGGACTACAACGACGGCTTCGTGCTGCCCATCGCCATCGAGCGGCAGACCGTCGCCCTCCACGCCCCGCGCGAGGACCGCACCGTCCGCCTGGCCTCGCTCCAGCAGGAAGGCCACGAAGCGAGCTTCTCGCTGGACGGCGAGATATGCCCCGGCGAGCCGAAGTGGGCCAATTACCCCCGGGGCGTGGCGGCCATGCTGCCGCGGGCGGGCGCCGGGCTCACCGGCTGCGACATCCTCTTCGACTCGGACGTGCCCATCGGCGGCGGGCTGTCCAGCTCCGCCTCGCTGGAGGTGGCGGCGGCCTTGGCGATGCTCGGCGCCTGCGGCGGCCGCGCGGAACCGTATGAACTCGCCAAGCTCTGCCAGGCCGCCGAGCATGAGTACGCCGGAACCCCGTGCGGCATTATGGACCAGGCGGTCTCCGTGATGGGCCGCGCCGGCCATGCCCTCCTGCTGGACTGCCGCGACGGCGCCGTGCGGCAGGTTCCCTTCGACGATCCCGGCCTCGTGCTGCTGGTGGCCGACACCCAGGTCAAGCACGACCTCACCGACGGCGGATACGCCGGCCGGCGGGAGCAGTGCCACGCGGCCGCGGCCAAGCTGGGTGTCGCCGCGCTGCGGGGCCTCACGCCCGAGGCCCTCGCCGTCGGCGCCGGCAAGCTCAGCGAGAAAGAGCACATGCGGGCCCGCCACGTGGTGGGGGAAATTTCCCGCACGCTGGATGCCGTGGAGGCGCTGGAGGCGGGCGATTTGGGGCGCTTCGGCGAACGGATGTACGGCTCGCACGAGAGTCTGCGGGATGACTACGAGGTGAGCTGCGAGGAACTGGACGCGATCGTCGAGGCGGCCCGCGGGCAGCGGGGCGTGTACGGGGCCCGAATGACCGGCGGGGGTTTCGGCGGCTGCGCGATCGTGCTGGCGGAGGCCGGGCGGGCCGGCGCCATCGAGGAGGCCATCGCCGCGGCGTTCGAGAGCCGCTTCGGCCGGCGGTGTCCGATCTTCTCCACCCGCGCCGCGGCCGGCGCGGGCAAGCTGGACTGAAGCGCCGGACGGGCCTTCCGGCCGGCCACGGTTCCTCAAGTCCGTTTCAGTAACTCCGGGGCGAGGCGCTTTCGGATGAATGGGGCGGCCGTTGCGCAGAAGTGCCCGCCCAGGTTGCCCATTCGCGCGAAGCCCGGCCGCCATCGCAGGTCGGTCCCATTCGCCGGCAGCGGACGACGGCGTGCGCCAAGCATCCCCAGTGAGAACGTGTGCCGGCGGTCGCCCGTTCCGAACACAAGCGTGCCAACGCCGACGATCAACCAGTCCAGCACGCTCGACGACACGACAAGCCGCCCGGCGACGTGCCTGGCCGCAGGCGCCAGGTCTCGCCACGGGTTCACCGCGGCCGCGATGAGTGCGGCCGAGTCGACGTGTATGTCCTCCGGCAGCAGCTCCAGCGCCCGCACGGCCACGTACCCGCCGCAGGAGTAGCCGATGACATGCAGCGGCCGGCGCGGATGCCGCCGCCGCTGCCGCACGATCCTCTCCGCCAGCGCGGCCGCGCGTCGCTCCAGCATCGCCGAGTCCATGATCGCGGGCAGCACCAGTAGCCCGCGCCACGTCTCGTGCCAGCGATGGTAGCGGAACTCCCCGCGGAAGCCGCCGCGCCGCAGCCCCTCGGCCGTGGACCGCATCCCCCAGCGGATGTTCAGCCACCGGATCGACTCGACGAAAATCACCAGCCCCTGGCGCGAATCTCCCCGCCGTGGCCGGGGAAGGCGCGCGAGCATGATGGCCCCCCACAGGGTGTCTACCGCCACGGGCAGCATTGCCGCCGCCAGCAGGATAAGGGCGAAGAGGAGCATTCGCGCACTGTACAGCGCTTCGCGGTTCGCCACCAAGCCGCATTCCGAAACGGCCGCCGCGATCTGGCATGTCCTTTTCCCACGCGGAATTGCCAGGTCCGGCGATTGTGGCCGGCGGCAAGGGCGGCTACAATAGGGGCGTCCGATCTCCGTGAACGAAGGGGACACATGGCGAAACGCAAAGGCAAACCGGCCGTCGGTAAGTTGCGAGCGAAGCTGTGGGGGCTGCTGGCCCTTTCGGCCGCGGCTCTCTTGGCGGTGGGGCAGAGCGGCCCCGAGCCCGGAACGAGTCCGGCCACGCAACCGGCCACGGCGTCGGCCACGCGTCCCGCGGCCGCCGCGCCGGCGGATGTGGACATTCCACCCGGCGCTAAGGTGACCGAGGAGGGGTGGTTCGCACCGCGCAAGCGAGAGGCCGGCCTGCCCAGCCGGCCGGAAGAGCCGGAGAAGGTGTTCGTCATTCCGATACGCGAGGAGATCACCACCAAGACCTTCGATGGCCTCAAACGCAAGGCGCGTCGCTGCCGGGCGGCCGGGGCGGACCTGGTGATCCTCGACATGGACACGTGGGGCGGCGAGGTGGGCGCCGCGCTGGACATCACCCGCCTGATCAAGACGGAACTGCACGATATCTACACGATCACCTATGTGCGCACCCGGGCCATCTCGGCCGGGGCGATGATCGCCACCGCCTGCGACGAGATCATCCTGTCCAACGTCGGTAAGTATGGCGACTCGGCGCCCATCAGCATGGGCGGAACCATCGAGGGCGTCGAGCGGGAGAAGATCGAAACCGTCCTCCGCAACGAGTTCAAGGAATCCGCCCAGCGCAACGGCTACCCGGACGCGCTGGCCCAGAAGATGGTCTCGGCCAGTCTGGACGTGTGGCTCATCCGCCACCGGAGCACGGACGAGATTCGCTACGTTCTGGCCGAGGAATGGAAAGACCGCGTGGCGCGGCCGGGCGAACTGCTGAGCGGCAAGGAATGGAAGTACGTTCGGACGGTCGTGCCGAAAGGCCGGCTGTTGACGTTGACGCCGAAGGAGACGGTCGATTACGGCTTCGCCTCGGCCATCGTGCGCCCGGCCATGGACGAGCGGCCGCTGGAGCCGCTCTACGAGCGCCTGAACATGGTCGGCGAGCCGACGTTCCTGGAAGACAACTGGTCGGAGAACCTGGCGGCGTTCTTCATGTCTCCGGCCGTGTCCAGCATTCTGCTGCTGGTGGGCATCGTCGGCGTGTTCTCGGAGATGCGCACGCCCGGCTTCGGCGTGCCGGGCATCATCGGCATTCTGGCCTTCGCGGTGCTGTTCGGCAGCCGGTACCTCACGAACATGGCCCAGTGGTGGGAGATCGCCCTGTTCGCGCTCGGGCTGGTGCTGCTGGCGGTGGAGGTGTTCGTGATTCCCGGCTTCGGCGTGGTGGGCATCGCGGGCATCCTGTGCTGCCTGGTGGCGCTGGTGGCCATCGTGGTGCCCAACGCCCCGGACGAGATCCCCTGGCCGAAGACCAACCTGGACTGGGACCTGTTCAACCGGAGCTTGTTCTGGATGGCGCTGGGCCTGATGGCCGGCGTGCTGGCGATTCTGATCCTGTCGCAGTATCTGCCGAATTCGCGCATGCTGCCCCGGCAACTGGTGCTGGCGGCGGCCGAGGCGTCGGAAGAGGGTGGCGCGCCGGTGTCGGACGCTTCCCCCATCCGGCGCATCCGCCCGGGCGACCGCGGCGTGGTGGAAGGCATGTGCCGTCCGGTGGGGAAGGTGCGCTTCGGCGACGACCTGCTGGACGCCGTGACCGAAGGCGGCGTCATCGAGCGCGGGGCCATGGTCCGCGTGCTGCGGCGGGAAGGCAACCGCGTGGTGGTGGAGCGGACGGCGTAGACGAACCACAAAGGGCACGGATGGACGCGGAGACGCCGTTGCTCCGCCTCCGCGGCAGTCTGTGTGATTGAGAACGAAGAATGTCGACGATCGGAATTATAATCGCCCTGATCCTGCTGGGCCTGGTGCTGCTGGCGGTGGAGATCCTCACGCCGATGTTCGGCGTGCTGGCGGCGATGGGCATCGTGGCGCTGATCGGCTCGATCATCGCCATGCACACGCTCTCGCCGGCCGGGGCGCTGGCGTTGGCGCTGGCGGAGTTGGTGATCGTGCCGATCTACGCCGCGGTCCTCGTCCGCAAGCTGCCGCGGACGGCGCTGGGCCGAAGGCTGTTTCTGGCCGCCGCCGAGAAGGCTGACGGCGAAGGCACCCCGGACGCCGACGAATACAAGGCCATCGTCGGGCGCAAGGGCGTGGCGATGACGGACCTGCGGCCGAGCGGGGCGGTGGATATCGGCGGCAAACGGATGATCGCCTCGGCCGAGAGCGGTATGATCGACAAGGACGAGCCCGTGCGCGTGGTCCGGGCCAATGGAATGAATCTGGTCGTGCGGCGGGACGGAAAATCCTGACCGCGACGAGCGTGGAATCGGAAAACTGAAAGGAGTTGTTCATGGCAACCATCCTGTTGGCGATCGGACCTGTGGAGTGGATCCTCATCGCGGCCATCGGCATACCGCTTCTGGTGGTCCTGCTGCTGTTCGCGCCGCTGTTCGGCCTGTGGCTGCAAGCGCTGGCGGCCCACGCCGGCGTGGGCATGTTCGAGCTGATCGGCATGCGTCTGCGGAAGGTGAACCCGAGCATCATCGTGCTCAGCCGCATTCAGGCGGTGCGGGCTGGGCTGGAGCTCGGCACCGAGCAGCTCGAAAGCCACTACCTCGCCGGCGGCCGGCCGGTGAACGTGGTGCGGGCGCTGATCGCGGCGAACCGCGCGAACATCGAGCTGACGTGGAAAACCTCCACCGCCATCGACCTGGCCGGGCGCGACATCCTGGAAGCCGTGCAGACCTCGGTAAACCCCAAGGTGATCGACTGCCCGAACCCTGCCTCCGGCAAGACCACCGTCGACGCGGTGGCCAAGGACGGCATCCAGGTGAAGGCCAAGGCCCGCGTGACGGTGCGGGCCAACATCGACCGGCTCATCGGCGGCGCCACGGAAGAGACGATCATCGCCCGCGTGGGCGAGGGCATCGTCACCACTATCGGCTCGGCCGAGACGTACAAGCAGGTGCTGGAGAACCCGGACCAGATCTCCAAGCGCGTGCTGGAAAAGGGCCTCGACGCCGGCACGGCGTTCGAGATTCTCTCGATCGACATCGCGGACGTGGACGTCGGCGAGAACGTGGGCGCCAAGCTCCAGGCCGACCAGGCCGAGGCGGACAAGCGCCGCTTCCAGGCCGAGGCGGAGAAACGCCGCGCCATGGCGATGGCCCAGGAGCAGGAGATGAAGGCCCTCACCCAGGAGAACCGGGCGAAGGTGGTGCTGGCCGAGGCGGAGGTGCCCAAGGCCATGGCCGAGGCGTTCCGCGCGGGCAACCTGGGCATCATGGACTACTACCGCATGAAGAACATCCAGGCCGACACCAAGATGCGAGACAACATCGGCGGCCCCGGCTCCGGCAAGACCTCCGACGGAAAGTAGAAACGCATGGCTTTCTCCGTGGCGATCATCCTGGCGGATTCCGACGGCATGGGCGGCCTGTGGCTGATCCTCGTGCTGGTCATGGCGGGCCTGGGCAAACTGGCCGACTATCTGGTCAAGCGCAAGCAGGAACAGGACGCCGAGAAGGAGCGGGAGAAGTTCCGCCTCCAGCGTCAGCAGCGCCAGCAGAACCAGCAGGGCCAGGGCGCCCGCCCGGCGCCGCCTCGCGCGCAGGCGCGGAGTCCGTTCCATGCGCCGTCGGCCATGCCGCGCACCCAGCCCCCTCCACCCCCGCGCCAAGAGGTGCGGAGCGTGGGGCTTGTTGACGCGCCCGCCCCCGTACGCAGCGAGGATGATGAGGAAATCCTCCGCGTGCAGCGGCGGCTGGCGCAGGCGGAGCAGAAGCGCCAGCAGCGCCAGACCGCCCAGTATCGCGCCTCGGCCGACAAGCGGCGCACCGCCCGGGAGGTGGAGGACGTCGCCGAAGCCGCCGCCGCGGTGGAAAAGGCCAACCGGCATCGCGTTCGCGTGGATTTGTCCACCCGGTCTCGCGCCCTCGGGGCGATCATCGGCCTGGAGATTCTCTCTCCGCCCAAGGCCCTGCGCGACCAGCCGGAACTGTGGGACCAGTAGCGGCGGGCCACGCCGCCGGCTGAGGGTGCATGGCATGGGTGGCCGAGGGCCTTGCGCGGCGAGAACTATAGCGCCGGGGCGGTGCGGGCGGCCCCGCGCCTTCGCGCGGCGCTGATTTCGGCGCAGCGCGGAGCTACAATACAGCACAAGAGGCTCGGGCTTCTTGTTGACACATCCTGTTTTCGCGGCGCGCCGGCCGCGCCGTGGGGAGGTCCGCCATGACCGGGTCCGACTTCGGGAAGCTCCAAAAGCGCGACAATACCTACTTCGCCCCGGCCGAGAGGGCCGGCAGCGAGGAACTCATCGAGGCGGCGATGGCCGTGGCCGAAAGCCCGGTCATGGACGTCGCCATGCAGGCCCTCGGCGGCTGGGTGGCGGTGCTGAACGAAACCCGCCAGGTCCTGGCCGTCAACCACGCCTTCCTGGAAGCCCTGGGCCTGGCCGACCCGCAGCAGGCCCTCGGCCTGCGCCCGGGGGAGGCCGTCGGCTGCGCGTACGCCCGCGAAGAACCCGGCGGCTGCGGCACGAGCAAGCATTGCGTCACGTGCGGGGCGGCCATCGCCATGGTGGCGGCGCTGTCGGAAGGGCGCATGGCCCAGCGCGAATGCGCCCTGGTGGCCGAGCGCAACGGCCGGGCGGTGGAGCACGCCTTCTCGGTCAACTGCCTGCCGTTCGAGGTGGATGGGCGCAAGCTGCTGCTGGTGAGCATGCGAGACATCTCCGCCGAGAAGCGCCGTATGAGCATGGAGCGGGCCTTTTTGCACGACGTGAGCAACATCCTTACCGGCCTGGCCGGCGCCAGTGAGCTTCTGTCCGCCGCCGGCGACCAGATGGAGCCGGATGTGCTGCACTCGCTGCAGGATTCGGCCAAGCTGCTGGTGAAGGAAGTGCAGGTGCAGCGCACGCTTGTGGACCAGCGCGGCGAGCGAGTGAAACCGGAGTTCGCCCCGGTCCGCCCGTCGGAGGTGCTGATGGCCCTACGCAGCCCGTTCCGCTCTCGCTTTTCCGCGGCCGGACAATCGATGAAGATCGAGTTGCCCACGAAAAATGCCGCTTTTGACACGGACGCCTCCCTGCTGCACCGGGTGCTGTGCAACATGGTGACCAACGCGCTGGAGGCGGGTGAGCCGGGCGACGCCGTCCGCGTGTGGGTGGAGCAGGATGACGCGTCCATTATCTTCCTCGTGCATAACGTGCATCCCATACCGCCGGCCGTGGCGCTACGGGTGTTCCAGCGATACTATAGCACCAAGGGCGACGGCGGCCGGGGCGTGGGAACCTACGCCATGAAGCTGCTGGGCGAGGAACTTCTCGGCGGAGAGGTGAGTTTCGACACCTCCGAGGACGGCGGCACCGCGTTCCGCATTCGCCTGCCGCGCACGGCGGATTGACCGGGCGGTGGGGGAAGGTTTTGGATGTTCCCGCGGTCTATGTGCGCTTCTCGATCCGCTCCGGCGGGGTGTGCTTGGGCAGCAGCCGCATGGCGGACAGCGCCAGCGAAGTCACCAGCCACAGCACGCGCCGGCTCAGCAGAATGCCCGCCACCGCGGCCGTCACCGCTGCCGCATACGCCAGCAACGTGACGCCCGCCACCAGCAGCAGATGGGAGAGCGTAAGCTCCTCGTGCGTTATGCCCCGCAGCAGCGCCGCGGCCGTCAGACCGCCGCCGGCCGTGCCCACCAGCACGGCCACGGCCCAGAACGCGGCGAAGGCGAGCGGCTCGTTGAGCGTGGGCAGCGTCATCTTCAGCCCGCCGAGGCGCTGCAGCCAGCGGTTATCCCCGCGGCGGGCGGTTCGGACGAAGCTGGGCGAGGTCGCGCGGAAGCGGCGATGGGCGAGGTCTCGGGGGGTGTAGGTCCGCGTGGGCGGGCCGCGGAGGGCGAGCCGCTGGCGGGCGGCGCGGTACGCCCGCGTGAGTTGCTGGAACCGCTGGACGGACTCATGGCTGTGGCCGCAGCGGTCCGGGTGGTGCTTCAGGGCGGCCTGGCGATACGCCCGGCGCAACTCGTCCGGGCCCGATGCGCCGTCGAGATCGAACAACTCCTGGAATGCCTCCCGCTCGGCCATGCGGCCATTGTACCACGCCAGCCCGCCGGCGACGGTCCGTCTCAGGCGCCGGCGCTGTGCAGCTCGATGGCGATGTCTCGCAGGCTGAGCACGCCGACCGGCTCGCCCTGGTCGGAGATCATCAGGTGGCGGAACTGGTGTCGCGCGAGCATGTCGGCGCAGTCCAGAATGTCGGTGTCCGGACTGACGAAGTGCACCGGGCTGGCCATCACTTCCCGCACGGCGGTGGCGTCCGGGTTGCGGCATTCATCCACCACGCGGCGCAGCAGGTCTCGCTCCGTGAAGATGCCGATGATCTTGCTGTCCTGCTCGACGAGCAGGCACCCGACATTCGCCTCGACCATGCGATGCACCGCCTCGCGGACGGGCGTGTCCGGCAGGCAGGCGATGACATCCGACCCCTTGCGCATCAGGATATCTTCCGCCGTGGGCATACTTTTGTCTCCCGGGCGCACCCAAGCCCCATTCCCGCAGATGAAGGATACGATCTGAAGGCCCATACGGCCGTGGCGCGGCGACGCTTCGGCCGCCGCGCCATGCCGAGGCCGTGTGCGCCCTGACGGGCTACAAGCCGCTGTGCGTCATGGTGGTCACCTTGCCGTTGGCAAAGGTCACCACGATCTTCTTCTCGCCATCGACCCACTCGTGAACCTCGCCGGATACCCCCATCGCCCCGGCCGAGCTGGAGTTGGTCGGCTCGCCCAGGATGCCCTTCACCTCTTCGACGCTCTGGCCGACCTGAATCTTGTCGAAGTTCTCCTTGGTCACCTTGCTTCCGCATCCGGCGAGAATGGTCACCGCCAGCATGCTTACCAGCGCGATCGCCACAATCCGTGTGCTCATGTGCATCTCCTTTCCGAGACGAAACTTCGGCGGCCCGACGCCGCCGTCCGCGATAATTGTAGGCGCGGCATCCGGCGTGGTCACAAGAATCTCCGAGGAATTACCAGGAGCATGAAGCCGGTTGGGGGAGGGAGTCGGGGCGTTCAGGCCAGCCAGTCGATGTGCCCCGGGCCGGCGGCCATGGCCCGCACGCGGCTGAGCAGTATGCTGGCCCCGCCGGTTCGCCGGAGCAGGGTCTGCCGCATCATCTGGCGGACGGCGTTCTGGTGGAGATTCAACGCCCCGCGATCCGGCACGCGGGTCTGTTGCGCGGGCTTATGCAGCCAGCCGGCCGTCGCCGCGCGCATGTAGTCCACGGATGAACTGCCCGATCGTACACCTGCCGCACCCGACATCTGTTGCGTCCCTCCTTACCAGGACGGTCCCATCCCACCGGCTTACTGCAAGCAAGCCGAGCGGGCGGGAATGCCTCCGAACCCATAGCAAATACTTCGGACACATATGGATGCGACCATAGTAAATACGAAATTTTTTCGCGTGGAACTGCGGATTGTACAAAGCGTTATACGGCAAACACCGTAGCCGATGTGGCGATGGCGCATTGAGGGGTCCGGGCGTCGAAAACGATTTGCCGATACGAGGCGGAGTGCCCGCCCCGCATCCTTCCGCGGCACAGCGGCCCCGACGCCCTCCAGCCTCTTTCGCTCCTGCCATTCGCCTTGCGGCGGTCAATCCAGCCGCAGCCACGCGGCCTTGAGGTATTCGCCTTCCAGCGCGTCGGTCATCACCGGGTGGTCTGCCCCCGCGCCGGTCATGCGGAGGATCTGCGCCCGCCGGCCGGCCTTTCGCACCGACCGGCCAATTGTGTGCAGAAAGGCCTCGCGGTCCACCAGGCCGCTGCACGAGCACGTCAACAGCAGCCCGCCCGGCCGCACCACCCCGGCCGCCAGGAAGTTCAGGTCCGCGTATTTCCGCATGCCGCGGGCCATCTCGTCGCGGTCCGGCACGAACTTCGGCGGGTCCAGCACCACCACGTCCCAACTCCGCCCGTCGCGCAAGGCGTAGCGGAAGAAGTCAAACGCGTCGGACTGCTTGACCTCCACCTTCTCCGAGAGCCGGTTGAGCTTCACGTTGCGCCGGGCGACGTCCAGCGCCGGCTCGTCGATGTCCACGGCCGTGACGGACTTCGCCCCGCCCCGCCCGGCCGCGTGGCAACTGAAGCCGCCCGTGTAGCAGCACATGTCCAGCATGTCCGCACCGGCCGTGAGTTCCGTCAAGGCCAGACGGTTGTCGCGCTGGTCGCAGAAGAAGCCGGTCTTATGCCCCTTGGTCAGGTCCACCTCAAAGCGAACCCCGTTCTCCGTGACCGTCACCGTGCGGCGGGGGGCGTCGGCGAGCTTGCCCATGCGGAAGTTCTCCTGCCGCTGGACGTCGTCATCCGCCCGCATGACCACGTTCTGCACCTCGGCCGGCAGCGCCTCTCCCAGGGCCCGGCGGATCTCCTCCAGCCGCAGGAACATCGCCTTGCTGAATAGCTCCAGCACGATACACGAGCCGAAGCGGTCGGCGATGAGCCCGCTGAGGGCGTCGCCCTCGGCGTGGATTACGCGGTACGCGTCGGTGGCGCCGTCGAGTTTCAGCACATCCCGCCGCAGCCGTACGGCCGCGTGGATCCGGTCCGCCAGGTATGTCTGGGCGGGCTTCTCCGCGCCGAAGGAGACCATCCGCAGGGCGATCTTGGACTGGGAGTTGTAGAACCCCCAGCCGAAGGTCTCTCCGCGCTTGTCGATCACGGGCACGAGGTCTCCGTCGCGAACGCTGGCGGCCACGCGGGCGACCATCTTGCGGTAGAGGAACGCACCGTAGCACGCGCTGCGCAAGTGCACGGCCGGCGGTTCAGAGGATTGCTCTCGGGCCTTGCCGCGGCGGCGCGGCGGACGGTCAGCCATTCTTGTTCTCCAGCGCCCGGCGGGCGTTGCGGCGCCAGCGGTCCGGGTCGTCGGCGGGAATGTACCAGAAAAGCGGATGCACCACCCGCCGATACGTTTCGTCATCCATCGTCGCCAGCGCCTCGGGCGTGAGCTTGTCGGCCACGTCCTGGAGCCAGTCGGCCCGCTCCAGCGGCGCCCACTTGCCGGCGTTCAGCGGGCAGGCTCGCTGGCAGGCGTCGCAGCCGTAGACCCACGGGCCCATCCGCGCTTCGAGCTCGGGGGGGATCGGCCCGGCCGCGCCGTAGGTGAGAAACGCCACACACCGGTCCATTTGCATGACCAGCGGCTCGACGATCGCCCCGGTCGGGCAGGCGTCCATGCAGGCGGTGCAGCCTTCCGGGCAGGCGAGTTCGCCCGTGGGCGCATCCGGCGGAAGCTCGGCATCCACCAGAAAGCACTCGATGTTGATCCACGAGCCGCAGGCCGGGCTGTAAGCGAAGCAGTTCCGCCCGAACCGCGCCGCGCCGGCTCGCGCGGCCGCCCAGCGGTCCGGGCAGCCGCCTATGCGCACGCGCAGGCCCAGGGCTCGCAGGCCTTCCTTCATGCGGGCCGGCAGGGCATGGTCCGGGCAGGGCTCGACGCGACGGTCAAACAGGTAGTTGCGGCCGATGTGCGCGTCCAGGCCCGGCGGGATGGCGTACTTGCCGTAGCGGCGTATGCAGACCACGATGGACCGCGCCCACGGGTTCCGCGCCCGCACGTCGACGCGTCCGAGCATCCGCTCGTAGAGGTCGGCGGCCTCGGGGAACCGCTCCATGAGCCGGCGCACGGCCCGCCCATACTCCTCAAACGGCTCGGCCGTGGTGATGCCGCAGTCGGCATAACCGGCCTCGGCGGCCAGGCGCTTGACGGCCGCGGCGAGGGAAACGGATTGTCGGGGTTGGGACGGCATGCAATCGGCATTGTAGCGGGCCCTTCGCTCCCGCGCGCCATGCACTTGGCGCGCATTGTCCGCGGCCCGCGGCGCTCAGTGTTCATCCAGCGTGTCGAGGATGCGCAGATAGCTCTCGTAGCGGCGGGGGAGAATGCCGCCGTCTTCCACGGCCTGGCGGACGGCGCAGTCGGGCTCGTGCGTGTGGGTGCAGTTGCGGAACTTGCACCGGGCGGCGAGCTCCTCGAACTCCGGGAAGTACCACGGCAGTTCCGCCGAATCGAGATGAATGCCCAGTTCCCGCAGGCCCGGTGTGTCCACCAGCCGTCCGCCGAAGGGAAGCTCGTACACGGCCGAGGCGGTGGTGGTGTGCCGGCCGCGCTCATCCTTCATGCGCACGGAGCGCGTGGCGGCCTCCACGTCCGGCAGCAGGGCGTTGACGAGCGTGGTTTTGCCCACCCCCGAGGCGCCCGCCAGCACGCTCACCTTGCCGGTGAGCACGGCCTTCAGGTCGTCCAGGCCGGCGCGGGTGACGGCGGACGTGGTGATGATCGGCACGTCCAGCGCCCGGAAGTCCGCCAGCACGGCCTCCTCCGGCGGGCGGAGGTCCGCCTTGTTGATCACCAGCACGCTGTCCAGTTCGCCCCGCTCGGCGATGATCAGGAACCGGTCGATCAACCCGTGCCGCAGGGGCGGCTGCTTCGTGGCGGCGACGATCAGCAGTTGGTCCACGTTGGCGGCGATGACCTTCTCGAACACCTCGTCGTCGTAGTCGTCTCGCCGCTTGCCGGACCGCGGCTGCGGGCGGCTGAGCACCGTGCGCCGCGGCTTGCGGGAGAGGATCAGCCCGTCGGCACGGTCTTTGTCCGCGTCGGTCTCGCCGCCGGCGTGCCGCGGGCGGGTGAGGGCCACGGTCACCTCGTCGCAGACGGCCAGCGCGCTGGCGCCGGCGGGCGGGCGGAAGGTGCCGGCCAGGCCGCAGAGAAGGTCCTCCCCCTCGCTGCGGACGATGACCCCGCCGGGAAACTGCCCGACCACCATCCCCTCGCGGCGCGGAAGCTCTTCCAGGTTGGTGGGCTGCTCGGCCTCCAGCCGCCAGGAGGGGATCTTCACCGCGCGCGGACGAGACCGCCCGCGCTGGGCGTCGCGGTCTTCCATGTTCTCCCCGGCGTCGTACATCTGCTGCCAGTTCTTGAATCGGCGTTCGCTCTTGCCCTTGCCTTTGGCCATACGGACCATCGTACTGCCGGGGCGGGCGTTTCGCCACCGGCCGGAGAGGGCGCCGGGGCGCGTTTACCCGGCGGTCAGGGTCAGCACCAGCCCGCGGATGACGATGGCCATCGCCACGAGCACGACGATGGAGAAGTACTTTTTCAGCCGGTCTCCGTGAAACCGCTGGCAGAGCATGGCGCCGAACTGCACGCCCAGGGCGCTGCCGCAGATCAGCGAAAGAACCACCAGCAGGTTGACCTGCTCGGACCATGCGAACTTGGCCGTGCTGACGAGGGCCGAACACGCCGAGACGATCAGGCTCACCCGCAGCGCGTTGTGCGGCTGCGCGCCGACCGCCAGAATCAACATCGGCAGGTACACCACGCCCGTGATCCCCAGGAACCCCGCCACCAGGCCGCCGAGCAGGAACAAGACGAACGCGCCGGGTATGGAAAAGGTCTTGCTTGGCTCTCCCGGCACCGGCCATCGCGGCCCGACGGGCAGTTTCTGAAGCGGCGCGCGGGCGCCGGGCCGGGCCGGACGGATGATCAGAATGGCGATGAGCGTGAGCACCACGATCTGAATGATCTGGCAGATTATCGGGAACTGCGGGCTGCCTTTGAGCAGGCCGTTGACCGTGGAGCCGCCCAGCGCCCCGACCGACGCGCCGGCCGCGATGCCGAAGCCCAGGCCCCAGTTCACCCCGCCGATGCGCAGGTGGCGGCGGAGGCTCGTGGTGGCGATGCCCAGCGCGTGGCAGGCCGCCGAGCCGGTGGCGTAGGAATAGGCCACCTCGGGCGGTCGGCCGAGAAGCTTGCCGAAGACCAACTCGCCGAGGATGGGCGTCAGCAGAAAGGCCCCGCCGATGCCGAACAGCCCTCCGAGCGTGCCGATGATCGCGCCGATGCCGAAGAGGACAACCACGATGCCCGGACCATCCACCAGCCCGCCGGGGTTCAGCCACTCGGGGATCACTCCGGCCTCCCTTCCGCGGCGTCGCACGGTTTGGGGGCCTCCGGGCCGGGGCCTTCTCTCCGCTCGCGCAGCCGGTGGAAGACGTATTCGACGGCCAGGCCCCACGCGGACGGGGCCAGCAGCGACAGCAGCAATAATCCAATCTTCTCCAGCATGGCGGACACTCTAGCGACTTGCCGGGCGTCTGACCAACGGACTTTGCCTGCTTTCC
>Ga0102959_1000008_pt1 | contig 64476 bp, 67 predicted proteins | sample SalPonF2_B_D2_MG_FD_84520 | JGI IMG/M metagenome (GOLD analysis project Ga0102959, IMG submission 84520) | Salt pond soil microbial communities from South San Francisco under conditions of wetland restoration - Salt Pond MetaG SF2_B_D2_MG ...
ACGGGTCCTCGTACCAGAAGAAGCCGAGCTCGTCGAGGACTCGACCCACCCGGAGCGCCTCGGCGTACGTCTCGTACTCGCTGGCCGAGTCGAGCATCAGGTCCATCTCGTCGCCGACGGCGTCCCCGACCGCCCGGCAGATCTCGATGTCCGCGTGCGGTTCCCCGACCGGATGGATCTTGAAGGCCGGATAGCCGCGGTCGAGACACTCCAGGGCGAACTCGGCGTACGATTCCGGCGTGTTCAGGCCGTCCTCGGCGACGTCGGCCTGGAACGTCGAGGCGTAGGCGGGTACCGACTCCCGATAGCCCCCGAGCAGGGTGGAGACGCTCTCGTCGTAGTAGTTCCCGGCGAGGTCCCACAGGGCGACGTCGATCGGGCCCATCCCCAGGTGGTCGGTGTGGCGGAACTCGTGCCAGAGCTCCTGCCAGATTTGCTCGCGCTGGAGCGGATCGCGGCCGACGAGGAGCTGCGGGGCGGCCATCTCGATCTGGGTGACCATGGGCCGGGTGAACGAGAAGCCCCGGTAGTGACCCTCGACGCCGGTGTCGGTCCTGATGGTGAGGACGAAACCGTGGGGTTCGAGCGTGCTCCCGGGCTCGTAGACGACGTGCCCGCGATGGGTGCCGACGTCGTCCAGGGAGTACGTGAACTCGCGGAGTTCGACTTCGCTGATCTCCATTATCCTACCCCTGATGGAGGCGAGCTACGACTGATAAACCTTCGCAAACAGGTAACCCGGCTGCCAGCTCGAACCGCGGGCCTCACGCTCGCTCGCCCTCCGGGCCGAGTGCCTCGAGCAGGTACTCAAGGTCCTCGCTCGTAGCCGTGACCGGTGGCCAGAGGACGAGTTCGTCCGCGCCGGCCGCCTCGTAGTTGCCTATCTCTCGGCGGCAGTCTGACGGCGTCCCGAATATCGTGAACTCGTCGAGCATGGACGCCGAGATGGCGTCTGCGGCGGCGTCCCGATCGCCGTCTCGCCACCGCTCGTGGGCCTCGTCCGCCGACGCGCCGTGCCCGTACTTCCTGACTACCCGGTTGTAGCCCATCGCCATCTCCTGGGCGAGGTGCTCCCGGGCAAGTTGCTCCGCTCTCTCCGGGTCGGCCGCCACCGCGGTCGGAGCCCAGGGAACGACCGTGACGGCGTCCGGGTCCCGGCCGGCCTCTCGGGCGGCTTCGATGACGGACTCGCGCTGGTCGGCCAGGTGGGTTCGGGGGACGAACACCGGGAGCCACCCGTCGGCGTACTCCCCGGTCAACCGCCGGTTCGTGTCCCCTGTGGCGGCGTTGAAGATCGGTACCTCGTGTGGCCCGTCCAGCGCGACCGAGTAGGGACCGAGATCGAACACCTCGCCGCGATACTCGACCCGGTCCCCCGCGAGCACCTGCCGCACGATCTCGATGGTCTCTCGCGTGCGCCGGAGTGGGCGCTCGAACGACATTCCGTGCCAGCTCTCGACGAGCGGCGGTGCGCTCACGCCGATCCCGAGCGTGAACCGCCCGTTCGAGAGATCGGCAAGCGTCGCGGCGCTCATCCCGAGTAGCGTCGGGGTCCGGGAGAAGACGTTTGCGACGCCCGTCCCGAGGCGGACCGACGTCGTCTCCCTGGCTACGGCGCTCAGGACGGCGAACGCGTTGCTCCCGGCGGTCTCTCCCTTCCAGACAGCGTCGAACCCGTTGGCCTCGGCCCGTCGAGCGAACGCGACCGTCTCCTCGAGCGGTGTGTCCCGGAGTTCGTCCGGCAGCGCCAGTCCTAGCCGAACCATACCCACTCTCGGGTCACACCGGGTACTAAACCTTCGGGTGGGAAGTAGCGAGGGGAGAACCCGACCGTCGGTCAGAATTCTGACGAAACCTTGAAGTACGTTACCCCGAATCATCCGGCCGAAGGTTCATGACAGAGGCAAACAGGAGAAACTTTCTCAAGGGAGGTGCGGCGGCGGTCGCCACGGGAATGGCGGGCTGCGTCGGGTCGCTCACGGGCGGTGGCAGCGACAAACTCAAGCTCGGCGCCGTCCAGCCGCTGACGGGATTCATCGCCAGGATGGGGAACGTCGGGAAGGAAGCCCAGGACGTCTGGGTCAAACACGTAAACGAGCAGGGCGGCGTCGAGGTGAACGGGTCGAAACGCGAGGTCGATCTCATCGTCTACGACGACGAGTTGAAATCGGAGAAGACCCGGTCGCTGGCGAAGAAGCTCGCGACGACGGATAACGTGGCCGGGATTATCGCCGCGTGGTCGACCAGCGGGGCGCTGGCGATGCAGTCCGTCGTCGAGGACAACGAACTCCCGACCATCGCCACCGCACAGACGGTCAAGATCAACCACCCGGGCTCGTACATGCTGCGCATCATCCCGAGCACGGCGGGCGACCCCTACCCCCTGCTGAAGGGGGTCGCCTCGGCGCGCGACGACATCACCAGCCTCGGCGTGCTCGGCCGCGAGGGGAACGCCAGCCAGGACATGCGCGACTTCGTCGACTACTGGACGAAAAACGTCGATACGTCGCTGGGCTGGAAGGACCTGGGAACCTTCCCGTTCGGTCAGGACGACTTCTCCAGTTTCATCTCGAAGGCGAAGAACATGCACGCAAACGGGGAGATAGACGCCCTGTTGATGTACGTCACCGGCGGCAATGCGATCAACTTCCTCACGCAGGCAGAGCGGAACGGCCTGAACGACGAGATGCCGATCCTCATGCCCTCGGCCATGACGGACTTCACGGAAATCTCGAAGATCGGTGCCGGCCTGAAGAACGTCCACGCCGCCTCCTCGTACCGGCCGCTCAACTACCTCGACAACCCCGACGTCAAGCAGAACGTTCCCCAGAGCGGCATCGACGCGCTGAAGGAGTACAAGTCGCTCGGCGGACCGGAAGACCCGATCGGATACATCCACTTCATCCAGGCGCGGATGATGGCAGACGCCATCACCGACGCCGGTTCGACCGATGGTCCCGCCATCAGGGACCACCTCGTCGGCAAGACCCGGAGCACCGTCGTGGGTGACATGACGCTCAACGACAGCGGGCAGGCGGCCCTTCCATCGATGGTCGTCACGTTCACCACTGGGTCGAGTCTTGGCATCGACTCCGTCGAGTGGCACGGAACGATCCCTCCGATCACGAACATCCCCCCGGAGACGCAGCTCTGAGCTTCGAGAACATCCCCATTCCACCTGATCCAGATGTCAATCGCACAGAACGTCATCAACGGCTTGATACAGGGGAGTCTGTACGCCCTCTTCGCGGCGAGTTTCACGATCATCTTCGGCGTGATGGACATCCCCAACATGGCGCACGGCGCGATGTTCGCCGTCGGCGCGTACGTCTTCTACCAGGTGTACGAGATATTGGCCCTGCCGTGGTTCGTCGCGCTCGCCTGCTCCATCGTCGTCGTCGGGGCGCTCGGGGCGGCGATCGAACGTGGCTTCCTCGACCGACTGTACGGCAGAGACGATTCGGAGTACGTATTCGGGGTGATCCTCGTCACGTTCGGACTCGGACTCATCATCGAGCGATTCATCGGACAGTTCTGGGGCTACGACAACCTGGTCATCGAGATGCCCCTACTCCAGGATCACGCCTTCCTCGTCGCCGGCGTCTCGGTCACGCTCGCCCAGATCGTCATCATCCTCTTCGGCGTCGGGAGCTTCGCCTTCCTCTACTGGTTCTCGAATCACACGCTAATGGGACATAGCCTCCGGGCAATCGTTCAGGACCGCGAGCTGGCGTACATGAAAGGAATCGACGTGGAACGAGTGTTCCTGTACACGTTCGTCCTCGGGTCGGCCATGATCTCGATCGCCGGCGTACTCTACGGGACGATGTTCACGCTGTCGCCGGACATGGGGTTCAACCTGCTGATAAAGTCGTTCATCATCGTCATCCTGGGTGGTATCGGGAGCATCTTCGGGGCGGGAATCGCGGGGTTCGGCCTCGGCATGTACGAGGCGTTCGCCATCGCCTACCTCGACTCCTACTACATCTTCGCGTCGGAGTTTCTGTTGCTCATCGCGTACGTCCTCCTGAAGAGCATCGTCACGGACGCGGAGACGCCCATCCTCACGAAACTACTCGCGTACGGCAGGTCGCAGTAATATGAGCGATACAACTACCGCGACGGACCGGGACGATACCGCGGTCAGTCGTGAGGTGTCACTCGACTGGCCCAGGCTGGGAAAGCAGACGCTCCTGTTCCTCGTCGTCGGATTGCTCTTCACCCCGCTGGTCGCCGGGTCGAGCTACATCGGCTCGTTCGTGCTCATCATCCTCGTGTTCGCCGTGATGATCTCCGGGTTCGACGTGATGTTCGGCTGGGCGAACCTCTACGTGTTCTGCCCGGCGACGTTCGCACTCATCGGGGGGGTCACCTCGGCGCTGCTCGCGGACACCGTCGGCGCTCCCTTCCTGCTCTCGATGGTCGCGGGGGCCCTCCTCGCCGCGCTCGTCGGGCTCCTCATCGCCGTCGCCGTCGTGGTCATCGGGACGGACTTCGACATCGTCATCGCCACCCTGGCGTTCGGGGAGGTGATGATCCTGCTGTTCAACAACTGGGAGCCCGTCGGCCCGACCGGTATCTTCAGCATCAGCAAGCCCGCCATCGCCTCCATCGTGCTGGAGTCCCAGACCCAGCAGTACCTCTTCTTGCTTGTCGTCGTCACCCTCACGATCCTCGCCGTGAGCGTGTTCACCAGTTCGCGACTGGGAACGCTCGTCGTCGCGATGGGAGAGAACGAGGCCCTCCTGGCGTCGCTGGGCTACAACCCGGCGCGCTATAAGTTCCTCACTATCGCGTTCGGTGCCTTCCTGCTCGGACTCGGTGGCGCGCTCTACGCCCACGTGAACGGTATCATCACGCCACGGGACTTCGGCGTCCACCAGACGCTCTTCTTCGTGCTCATCCTGATGATTGGCGGTCTCCGGTCGCGGTACGGGCCGCTAGTCGGGGCCATCGTGATGGTCACGCTCCCGGAGATCGCCCGCACGTTCGGGCTCGGGAACATCCGCCCGTACATCGTCGGGACGTTCCTCATCGTCGTCGTGATGTACATGCCGCGGGGGATCGTCGGCGCAACTCCCGGAACCGTTAATATCGGGTCATTCATAACCAAGCTCAAAATATGGGAATCCTAGAGGTGGACGATCTGCGGAAGTCCTTCGGCACGATCACTGCCCTCGATGGCGTCACCTTCGAGGTGGAGGCCGGCCGGCTCTACGTGATCATCGGGCCGAACGGCGCGGGCAAGACCACGCTGTTCAACTGTATCACTGGCCGACACCGGGCTGATGGGGGTGTGGTCCGGTTCCGTGACCGCGACATCTCAGGGCTCACAGAGCACGCCATCGCCCAGCAGGGCATCCGTCGGACGTTCCAGGAGGTGGAGATCTTCGACAGCATCACCGTCGGCGAGAGCATCGACATCGCGGCCCGCCACACGGGCACGCAGTCCGTCCTCGATTCGCTCGACCTCGCTGACATCGAGGAGAAGTACGGTAGCGATCTCACCCTGTTCGAGCGGAAACGACTGGCGCTCGGCCTGGCACTCGACGGGGAGGTGATGCTGCTGGACGAACTGTTCTCGGGGCTGAACCCCGACGAGAAGCGAGCGACGGTACGGTATCTGGATAAGTTGCGCGAGGAGAAGACGATGGTGCTCATCGAGCACGACGTCAGGACCGCATTCGAGCTGGCAGACGAGGTCATCGTACTCTACCAGGGGAGCGTCCTGGCAATGGACTCGCCCGCGGAAATCCGCGAAAACGAGACGGTCCGCAGGAACTACTTCGGAAAGATGTCACTATGACAGACGAAGAACTCCTGACAGTCGACGGACTCTCCGTATCCTACGGGAACATCCAGGTGATCGAGGACGCGAACGCAACAGTGAGCGATGGAGACATCGTCTCGATTGTCGGTGCCAACGGGGCGGGCAAGACGACGCTGCTCAAGACGATTTCGGGCGTCAAACAGCCGATGGATGGAACTATCCGCTACCGCGGGGAGGATATCACCGCTGCACACCCACACCAGGTGATCGAACGCGGCATCACCTACGTCCCGGAGCGCCACCGGATATTCTCCGAGATGACCGTCCACGAGAACCTCGTGACCGCCTCCGTCGCCGCCCGGGATCGGGACCGCGAGCGCGCGTTCGAGCGCGTCTTCGGCCTCTTCCCGATCCTCCGCGAACGCCGGGAGCAGACCGCCGGCACGCTCAGCGGCGGCCAGCAACAGATGCTCGCCATCTCGCAGGGGCTGATCGCCGACCCCGACGTGATCATGCTCGACGAGCCGACCCTCGGACTCGCACCCCAGATCGTCGACCGGATCCACGAGACCATCATTTCGATCAACGAAGAGGGGACTACCGTCATCATCTCCGACGAGCAAATCGAGATGCCGATGGCGGTCTCGGACCGGATGTACCTGATGCGCGAGAACACGCTACGGTATCTCGGCGAGGCGGGCGAGTTCGAATCGAAGTACGAGGAGATCCGCGACGAGACGTTGGAGTGACCGACCTCCGAGCCGTTGGAGTGACGGTCCCCGAAACGTCGGCGAGTAGCTGTTCGTCACTCAGAGATCGGCCGGCTGGGTGCCGATTCCCTCCGGCCAACCCGGGGGGTTCGCCGCGCTCACGTCGGCGGACGCCCGTTTCTCGATCAGGAGGGCCTCCCGCAGGGAGAGGACCAGCTCGCCGGTCTGGTTGAACGTCCTGAGTTCCGTCTCGACGATACCGACGTCATCCCGCGAGTTGCTCTCGCGTTTCGAGACGACCTCGCTTTCGGCGAACAGCGTGTCACCGTGGAAGACGGGTGCGTGATGGTGAATCTCCTCGTAGCCGAGGTTCGCGACCGCGTTCTCCGAGACGTCCGCGACGCTCATCCCCACCGCCAGCGCGATGACGAACGTCCCGTCGACGATTCGCTCGCCGTACTCGGTGCTGGCCATGTAGGCCTCGTTCGAGTGGAGTGGGCTCGACTTCATCGTGATGTGGGAGAACCAGACGTTGTCAGTCTCCGTCACGGTCCGGCCGTGGGGGTGCTTGTAGATGTCCCCGACGGCCAGGTCTTCGTAGAACCGGCCGTACCAGCCGGAAACGAGTCGCCGTTCGCCAGGGTCGTCTGCGTTGGATTCGCGCATCTCGACCGGGAGAACGCGTGGCGACGTTACTAATGCTTCGGGAGCGCAGTGCCCCACCTCCGGGATTCCGAACAGCGATCAGGCAGTTGATCCCGGTGGCACGCCAACCGGGAGGGGACGCATTGCGCCCCCGGAAGGCCGCAACGAGAAGAGCCGAGTTCGGTCGACCGGTTCCACGAGGGAACGAGCTACACTTCCCGGATGCGGTCGTCCTCCGAGACCGGCCACTCCTCGACCTCGGACCGGAGCACCTTCCCGGTGGTGCCACGAGGGAACGAGCGGGGCGGGACGACCTCGATGTAGTGTGGAAGCTTGTAGCTCGCGATGCGGCCGCGGAGTAGCTCGAGCAGTTCCTCCCTGGAGACCTCCTCGGGCCGGTCAGTGCTGACGTAGGCCTTGGGCACCTCCCCCCACTTCTCGTCCGGGACCCTGACGACGACGACGTCGTCCACCAGCGGATGTTCGACGATGACGCGCTCTATCTCCCCGGGATAGACGTTCTCGCCGCCGGACTTGATGAGGTACTTCTTCCGGGAGACGTAGCTGTACGTGCCGTCCGCGTTGCGCACGAACAGGTCGCCGGTCCTGAACCAGCCGTCGTGGAACTCGGAGCGGTTCGACTCTGGGCTGTTGACGTACCCGCTCGCGAGTGTCGGACCGCGCACCGCCAGCTCTCCCTTCGAACCCTGCTCGACCGCTGTCCAGTTCTCGTCGACGAGTTTCACGTCTATCAGCGGCGATTCGACCTTCGATAGTTCGGCGTCGTCGGGTGCAACACCCGGCGGAATCAGGTAGCCAGACGTGGCCCAGCCTACCTCGGTCGAGCCGTAGGAGTTGTGGAACGGTGCATCGACCAGCTTGGTCACCCGTTCTACCTTCTCCGGCGGCGTCAGATCCGCCAGGGCGCCCGTACACCGAATCGGTGCGAACGTGTCGGTATCGACGTCGTGCTCGTCGACGTAGTCGAGGAACTGGTCGATGACGCCCGGTACCAGGAAGAGCCACGCGATCGGGCGCTGCGAGGTCTGGAGTATCTCGACGATCCGCTCGACGTCGAAGCCATCGACGATGTGGTACGTGCCGCCGAGCATCGCCATCGTGACGATCCAGTCGACCGTCGACATGTGGAACATCGGGGCCCAGGAGATGTAGGAGTCGCCCATCTGCAGACGCATATCGAGGACGACCTGGTCGGACCGGGCCAGCTCGGCCCGATGGCTCACGACTGCACCCTTAGGGAGTCCGGTCGTTCCGGACGTGTAGATCACGGCGAGCCCTTGCTCGGGATCGACTCCTGGGAGGTCGGGTTCCTCGGGGCTGCCTGCTTCGAGGAGGGCCCGGTACGACGACTCGCCCTCGTCGTCGTCGAAGGAGACGTACGACGGCGACGAGTCGGCGTCCTCGTCGATCCACGCACAGCGGTCGGCGTACCGTTCGGAGACGAACACGACATCCGGCTCGACCAGGTCGACGCAGTGGACGAGCTCCTCGCGTTCGAGCCGCCAGTTGAGCGTCGCGGCCAGGTAGCCCAGCTTGGCACAGGCGTACAGGACGGCCATCCCCTCGACGCGATTCTCCGAGAGAACCGCAACCCTGGCCGGACCGTCGCCCAGTCGGTCCCCCAGGCGGTCGACCAGGCGGTTCACCGCCGCGTTCAGCTCGGCGTACGTGTAAGCGGCATGCGGTCCCGTGACCGCCGGCCGGTCGGCGTACATCCGTGCGGCCTTCCGGAGCAGGTCGCCGACGGAGAACTGACGAGTCCGCTCGACGAATCGGTCCTGATCCTGGATACCGAGGTGAAAATTGGGCTCCGTCATCGCACGTGTGTTGGTGGTCAACCCCATAATTGTTGTTGGTCCGGCGACCCCATCGGCGGGCGATCGAGAGCCTGCTCGTCGAGTGGTCACGTTCCGTCGAACGGGGCGAACGTGGCACGTAGCGAGCAAAAGAGATATAGCCCGAGTTACGAAACGGGTAGGTGTACCGATGAAGGAGGAATACGAAAACGCCTACCTGGTGGTCGAGCCACCGGTAGCTCGATTAGTTCTCAATCGACCGGAGAAGCTGAACGCGATCAACGCGGCCCTCATGGCGGACTCGATGGCCGCCCTCGACGTCGTCGAGGAGCGCGACGACGTGACGGTACTCGTCGTCGAGGGCGAGGGGCGGGCGTTCTGTACGGGGTACGACCTCGTCGAGGTGACCGAACGGTTCACGAAGAAGTACAGCGACTTCCCCATCCACGAGGAGCGGGAGTACATCCGGGATCAGGCGTGGGGGTGGCACCGGCTCTGGGAGCTGAACACGGCTACCATCGCCAAGGTCCACGGCTACGCGCTGGCCGGTGGGCTGATGATCGCCGGCAACTGCGACATCGTCATCGCTGCTGAGGACGCGCGGCTGGGCCAGCCCGAGGTGAAGACCATCGGCTTCAACCCGGAGATCGGGCTCTGGCCGTTCACGATCGGCCCGCGGATGACCAAGGAGCTGCTGTTCACCGGTCGGGCCGTCACCGGCACGGAGGCAGCGGAGATGGGGATGATCAACGACGCGGTGCCAGCCGACGAGCTTGACGCCGCCGTCGATGACATCGTCTCGGACATCACCGAACTCGACCGCGACATGCTGCTCTACGCGAAGCGGATGGTCAACGACGTCTACGAGCAGATGGGTATGGGGTCGATGATCCGGACCGGAATCAACTACGACATGCTCGGACACCTCTGCGAGTCCCGGGACCGATTCAAGAAGCTCGTCGACGAGGAGGGGCTCGAGGCCGCCATCGCGGCGGAGTTCCCGTCCACAAGCCAGGACCTCAAGAACGACTGAACGGGACCACCACGGGCGCGACCGACGGTTCCCAGTGGCCACGCCGCCGACGGTCTGTCGGCTTGTGAGATAGATTTATCGCCCCGGATTCGGAACCGGCTACTAGCGCTCCATGAACTTCGCATCGCTGCTCGACCTCCACCGACGGAACGACCCCGACGCCCCCGCAGTGCGCTACGAGGACGTCGCCTGGACGTACGGCGAACTCGACACTCGGGTCAACCGATTCGCCAACCTACTCGAGGCGCGGGACGTCGCGGACGGGGACCGTGTCGCACTGCTCGCCCCGAACGTCCCCGAGTACGTCGTCGCCTACTTCGGAGCGATCAAGCGCGGCGCGGTGCCGGTGCCGGTCAACAACCGACTCGGGAGCGAGGAGATCGCGTACGTGATCGGGGACGCGGAGCCCACCGCCGTCTTCGTCAGCCACGACCTGGCGGACACCCTCCCGGCCCCCGACGACACCACGGTCGAGTTCGTTCAGGTGTTCGGACCGTCCGAGCCGATCGACGAGACGCTGGCCCCCTATCCTGCCGAGTTCGACACGGTGACGAAGCAGAACAGGGAACCGGCGAGCATCATGTACACCTCGGGGAGCACCGGTAGCCCCAAGGGGGTAGTCCACCAGCACGGCTACGACTTCGCGGTCGCGGGCGGCCGCGTCGCGTTCTTCGAGCTGGACAGGACCGATGTCGGATTCGTCCTCTCGCCCGCGTTCCACATCAGTGGCGAGACGATCATGCTCATGGCGGTCTACCTCGGGTGTCCGTTCGTGCTCCAGCGAGACTGGGGACTCGAACGGTTCCTCGAGAACCTCGAACGGCACGGTGTCACCTTCATGCACCTCATCACGACGGTACTGGTGGAGATCGCCGAGAGTTCGAGCGAGCGTCTAGACCGCTACGACACCGCTGAGCTAGTGCTCGTCGTGACCGGTGGTGGGTCGCTGACCGCAGAACAGATCGAGTTCTTCGAGACGCACGTTGGCGGGTTCGTGAGCGAGGGATACGGACGGACGGAAGGCGGATCCGCCTTCAATCCCATCGGCGCTCGTCGCCCGAGTTCGAACGGAGTACCGCTGGAGAACAGCACCGAACTACGGGTCGTCGACCCGTCGACGAACCGACCACAACCACCGAGCGAGGAAGGCGAGATAGTCGTCCGAGGAGACGGTGTCACGGTCGGCTACCACGATCGGCCGGGACTGACCGGGCAGTACGTCGACGACGACGGGTGGATGCACACGGAGGACCTCGGTCGGTTCGACGAGGACGGTTACCTCTACTTCACCGGGCGGATGGACGACATGATAAAGACCGGCGGGGAGAACGTCCATCCACGCGAGGTAGAGCGGATCCTTCTCTCGATACCCGGCGTGTCCGAGGCGGTCGTTGTGGGGACGCCCGATCCGAAGTGGGGCGAACGCGTCTCCGCCGCCGTCGTCACTGAAGACGAGTCGATCACCGAGGCCGCAATCGATTCCCGCTGCCGCAAGCGACTGGCAGGGTTCAAAGTGCCACGACGGATCGTCTTCTTCGACGCACTCCCAAAGCAGGGGTCTCAGAAGATAAACCGCTCCGTCGTGGCCGACATGGTAGCCGAATCCGCGGAGGAGTGACTGACCGGAAACGACCAGTCGGATGCTGATAGCTGGATCCAGTCGACGGTCGAGCGGTCACCGATGCCCGGTCTACATCGACGAGGTAGACAGAAAAAATAATAATCCATATCAAAATAATAGAGTTCCCCCCATGATGCGTGGCGGCTCACCGCCGACGATCCTGACCACGAAGTACTATGTCTATTTCTGGAGGGAGGTAGCGGCTTCGGCGAGATCTTGGCCGGGAAATTATCAGTTATTATATGCTACTGTGTTGATATGTAGTCTACCAGATCCTGTTTCGCGCTCGGCGGCTGAAATCGGCAGACAAATCGGCCATAAACCGTGAAGAGTCATTTATTTCCGCCCATTAGTCGCCGAGAAAAACGGTCGTGGGAGACCGAACGGGGCACCCCCCGACTCGATCAGATAAATTATGGATTATTTTGTTTGGCAGCTCCGTCTCCGGCCGGGGCATTCAGGGCTCGGTCCGGAGCAAGCACAACGCTAATGAGCGCTTTGGCTACGACTACGCACATACACGGCCGGCGACGACGATCGCGTCGCGAACGTTCGGTTTTCCACCAGCTGCCCCGACGGACTGACCGGACGGTCGAGGACGTCGAGGCAGAGTTCCACGGCGATCCCGGACGCGTCTGTTTCACGGCGCGCGATGGGCTCGACGACTTCGAGGTGCTGTTCGGCATTCGCTGGTTGAGTACGTACATCGACGTTCTGATTGGTGCGATTCGTGGACGGTCACGACGGTTCAAGCGAATCCACCGGCAACCTCGACACATGCCCGAGTCAGGCACTGCGGCGGCATCGACCGACGGCACATCGACAGCGACAGCGACGACACCCGAGAACCCCATCGCCGCGAACACGAGCGATTTCACGCATCCAGTCACCTGGATCGACGCCGCCGGCGACGCGGTCGACGCCGCGGAGGTGGCGCCCACCCTCGACTACCCGTACCTGGACGTGGCCGGGGCGACCGTCGTCGAGGTGGTCGGCCGGGAGCTGGGCTTCGCCCAGGGGCAGGCCGCCGGTTTCGCCGTCCCCTCTATCGAGTGGTTGGCCGATCGCTTCCTGTAGCGCGACCGGTGGCGCTCGTCGTCCGGTCAGGATTCCGAATCGTCTCCCCGACCTTTATGCTCGCCCGGCCTTCCCCCACCTGGTCGCCATGACCGAACCGGACATCACGCCGACAGAGACGAAGAACACCGGACCCAACTGGAGCCTCTACGCAACGTTCGCCTCGGGCGTCGGCGTCACTATCGTCTTCGCCGCCTGGGCCGTGAACAAGTTCACCGGTGGGAGTGGTAGCGGCGACTGACGGCTACCCCGGGCCCACCAGCCCGACCGCCCTTCCGAACCTTCGCCACGTCCCGGGTCGGCCCGGACGTCGCCGGGTTCGTGGAGAACCCGGTGACGCTCCGGTCGTGGTGAAGTCAGCAAAATCGATAGCCGCTGGAGTCCGCGCTCGCCGACGATGCCGAGAGGGAGGAGTGGTCAATCGGCTCGGGGGAACCGTCATCCCTCGTACCGGAATGCGCCGCAGACGTCGCCGAACGTCCCGACGGCGTCGTCGAACGCCCGCCGCGAGAGATAGCCGTCCGCGCCGACGTACGACCGGCCGGAGTCCGAGACGGTGTGGCCGTGAACCGCCGCGGCGAGGACGATGCTCTTCGCGTCGACGCGGACGAGGTGGACGAACGCGACCGTCGGCGGGTCGCCCCCGAGTACTCCCGCGTAGCTCTCGATTTTCGTCGACGTGTCGACGCACGTCCCTCCGCGTTCGGCGACGAACGTCGGCCCGCGCTCCCACCGTATCCGCTCCCGGGGACTCCCCACCTGGTCGAGCCCGGCCCGTCGAAGGAACTCGTTCCCGACGTCGCTGGTGATGAGGTTGGGGAGCGAGCGGTGGGCGAGCGGGTTGAACGACCGGCCGAGCACCGACGCGCTGGGGGTGCTCACCACGCCAACGTTCGGCGCCGCCGCGGAGAGCGGGCTATCGCCCCGCGAGTCGCTCGCACCCCCGGACGGCGCGGTGGCCTGGTATATCGCCACGTGGCTTTCGACGGTCGCCCGTACCTGCACGCCCCCGACGTCGCGCGATTGGGCTACCGTCACGGGCTCCCGGCGCACCTCCTCGAAGCCCAGCCGGTTTCGCGGACGCGGCGGCAGCACCACCGGCTGGGCGGTGAACTCGTACGTGCGGATGGAGCCGCAGCCGGCGAGCGTCGCCACGGAGCCGAGGCCACCCATCGCACCGAGGAGCCGACGTCGAGACAGTACGGAGGTCCCGGTCGAGGGCGTCGATTCGTGGTCGGGGGCCATACCCACTCCGGGAGGGGGACCCCATTGAATGTGCGAGCTACACAGTTAGCGTCCGCCGCGTACGGCGGCGTATCGTGGTCTAGGGTCGCCGTCGAAGCCCGACCGTCGGCGTGCTCGCCAAGGGATGACCGGGGTTGGGAGACGGTATCGCCGAGCGGCGAACCGGCGACGTTCGGAGCAGTAGGTCGCACCTACCCGGTCCCGAAACACTTTTGGACTATCAAAAATCCTTTCAGTCAGATGAGCGAGAGGGTTAGAGAGCGGGCCGGTCACGGATCGGGCCGGTGGGGGTCTGACCGATGACGACGGTCAGCACGCCGGCCCTTCACGTCGCCCTCCTCGCGGTATCGGCCGCCGTGACGGCGATACTGGCCGGCTACTCGTGGCGCCGCCCGGAGCAGGGGACCCGTCCGTTCGTCGGCCTGCTCTGCGTGTTCACGATCTACACGGCCGCGCAACTCATAGGATTGTTGACGATACATCCCACGTGGCGGCTCGTCTGGGAGAACGTCCAGTGGACGGGGACGGCGCTCATCCCGGTCTTCTGGATGCTGTTCGCGATGGAGTACACCGGCTACGACGGACTGATAACCCGGAAGACGATCGCCGCGCTGTCGGTCGTTCCACTGCTGACGATCCTGTTCACGTGGACCAACCAGTACCACGGGTTGATGTGGACGCACAACGTCCTCGTCCCGGTCGACGGTCTCGCCCTGGTCGAGGAGACGTTCGGGCCCTGGTTCTGGGTCTACCTGGCCTACACGTACGGGGTCCTCGCCGTCGGGTCCGCCCTCCTGGTGCGACTCATCTGGATCTCGGATTACCTCTACGCCGACCAGTCCGTTCTCCTCGTCGTCGGCGTGGCCGTGCCCGTGGTCGCGAACGTCCTCACCCTCGTCGGCCTCACGCCGATCCAGCACCCGGCACTCGACATGACGCCGTACGCGTTCACGATTACGGGGCTGGCGTTCGGCTACGCCCTGTTCAGGTACCGGCTGTTCGATCTCCTTCCGGCCACGCGCCAGCTCGGCCGACACGGCGCGATCTCGCAGCTCGAAGACGGCGTCGTCATCGTCGACACCGGCCGGCAGGTCATCTACCTCAATCGAGCGATGGCCGACCAGCTGGACTGCGAGCCGTCCGAGGCGCTGGGCCGACCGGTCAACTCGCTGGTGGACGAATCGGCGCTGCAGTTCGGCACGGAGGATTCGGTGATAGAGCTCGACCGCGACGGACGCGTCTACGAGATCCGGACGTCGCCGATACACGACCGGAGCGACCGCCTCATCGGCCACACGCTGATCAGCCAGGACGTCTCGGCCCGCAAGGAACGCGAGCGGCGGCTGGCGCGACAGCGCGCCGAACTCGAGACGCTGAACGAGCTCAACGCGGTCATCCGCGGCGTCAACAGCGCGCTCCTCTCGGCGACGACCCGCTCGGAGATCGAGGAGGCTGTCTGCGAGCGACTCGCCGCGTCTCCGCTCTATCGAGTGGCCTGCGCGGCCGACGTTCCCACCTGGCGGGGCGACGCGGACCGGTGGACGGTCGCCGGGACGGAAAGCGGCCCCGGGCCGGCGGAGCTGCCCGCCCTCCGCGAGGAGTTCCTGCGCCCGGACGACGAGCCTCCCGGCCCCGTGACGATAACCGACGGGGCCGACGACGGGCAGGCCGACTGGATGGTCGTCCCCATCGTGTACGGACTGACCGTCTACGGCGAACTCGGCATGGCCACGCGACGCGACGACGTCGACGACCGCGAGCGCGAGATCCTCGCCGAACTCGGCGAGCTCGTCGGGCACGCCATCAACGCCGCCGAGAACCGTCGGCTCCTCTCCGCCGAGGCCGTCGTCGAACTCGAGTTCGTGAGCACCGACGACGGCGCGACACTCGTCGAGGTGACCGATCGGATCCCGGGACGCCTCGAGTTGCTGGGGTTCGTCCCCGGCGCGTCCAACGCGCCGATCGCGTACCTCCGTGTCGAGGGGACGTCCGTCGAGCGGGCCCGAGATGCACTCGCCCAGGCCACCGACGGGCAGGTTCGCACGATCCGGACGGGTGCCGACGGGGGCCATCTCGAATGGACGATCGCCAGTGATTCGCTGCTCGGCGCGTTCGCCGAGCAGGGCGCGAACATCTTGACCGTGACCGCCGAGGGCGGGACGGGACGGTACACAGTCGAGGTCACCTCGGATACGGACGTGCGCGTGCTCCTCGACCGGGTTCGGCACGCGTACCCCGACACGACGCTCGACGCCAAGCGCCAGCACAACCGTGCCATCGAACGGGTCGAGGGCGTTCCCGACCGGGCCATCGAGGACCTCACCGAGCGCCAGCGGGAGGCCCTGGAGGCGGCCTACCGGGCGGGCTACTTCGAGTGGCCCCGCGGGTCGACTGCCGAGGAGGTGGCAGCGAGACTCGACATCTCGGCGCCGACCCTCCACGCACACCTGCGGAAGGCCGAGCGGCGGCTGTTCGAGGACCTCTTCGGCGAGTGACTGGTTCGGGAGACGGCTGAACGGCCGCGTGGTCGCGTCGCGTTCCCTGCGATCTACGTCTGGGCGGGAACTCGCTACGCTCCTTGCCGGGTTCTCCTTGCCGAGGCCCGGCTGGCGCCGGGAGTCCGCTCAGAGGGTGTCGGCGACCACCATCCCCGCGTACCACTCGGACTGGTCTTCGCCACAGTGTGGACAGGTGAACCCCGGATGGTCCTCGCCTGCCCCGGCCGGCTCGAAGTGGTGCGAGCAGTCCCGTGTCCCGCAGTCACCGACGTACTCGCGGACGAACCGGTCCTCCAGCTCGGGGTAGTGCTGACGCAGCAGGTGGCCGATACCGCGCGCTCTCGTCTCCGAGTCCGACGACCCCTCGACGACCGCATCACAGAACATGCACTGCCATTTCATGCGAATCCTCCCCAGTCGGGGTTGGTGCCGCACGGGCAAGGCCCTTCGCCCAGGTTTCGAAGCCGAGACGACATCGCCCACACGCGCCCCAGCGACGGGGACGCGGGCGACGAACCGCGTCCGACTCACCGGCGGCGGTGCCCGGCCCGTCCGTCGGCCGGTTCGACATCTCGTCGGCGGGGTCCCGGACCGGACTCGACGAACGGACCCGGATTCGGCGTCGATGAACGGTCCCGTCAGAGAGAAGCGATCAGAACGGTCTATAGACGGTCTCGAACGGTCTCCTGCGCGGGTTCACACCCACGCGGGTAACCCCCGAGCGGTCCTACGAGTAGTCGAGGAGAAAGAAAATGACCACTCTCACCACTGGACGCTGGCTGCTCGTGGCGCTCGCGGTCGTCGCGGTCGCGCTCGCCCCGGCCGTGGTCAGCGCACACGGCAACGAAACGACTGCTGGCACGCCCCCGTACAACGGGACCGCCGCCGACTGGGCGGCCTGGATGGAGGCGCACATGGCAGAGCACATGGGCCCGGGCGCCGTCGAGTGGATGGAAGCCCACATGGGCGTGACCGTCGATGACATGGCCGAGGACATGGCCGACGGCGACTACGACAACCACGGCCACGGGACGTACGGCCCGGGCTACGGCCACGGTATGTACGGCCCGGGCTACGGCGGCATGTACGGTCCGGCCGACGGGAATGAGACGTACGGCCCGGGCTACGGCGGCATGTACGACCAGGGATACGGGTGCTAGGCCCCCCGTCCCCGACCAGCGCCGGTAGTACCGCCTTACGACTCCCGAGAGACAGAACACACACACAGACCATGAGACGACACATCGACACGCTCGGACGCGCGGTTCGTCGAACGGCGGCGCTCGGTCTCCCCCTGCTCGTCGCGGCGAGCGGCGCGGCCGCCGCCCACGGCGGGGGCGGCTACGGCGGGATGATGGGCGGCGGCGGGGGATTCGTCGGCGGGACGATGGGGCTCTGGGGGCTCCTGTGGCTGGGGCTCCTGCTCGCCGTCCCGCTCGCCCTCGGCTACTCGCTTCTCGGGCGAAGGTCAGACGGGACCGACGACCGGGCGCTCTCGGTCCTCCGCGAGCGCTACGCCCACGGCGAGCTCTCGGACGACGAGTTCGAGCGGCGACGGGAACAGCTCGAACGAATCTGACGGTCGAAGCGGAGCGGTGAGGACCCCGGCGGTGGCGCTGCCGGTCGACCGCGGCCGGTCCGACCCCCGGAATCCACCTGGCTTACAATCGATCACACGAACTCACAAATTGTTGGCTCTGTTGAAACTCTATTGTCTCGACAGCGTTCCCACTGAAACAGCCGTTAGGTAGGACTGCGACCTTTTCCTGCGCTCGCCTTCGGCTCGCTGGGAAAAGCTCGGCCAAAAGCCTGCGAGCCTCCCGTTGGTCGGCTCTTGGCCCGCTCGCTCCCTCCGGTCGCTCGCGGTAAGTACGCTAGCTGAACCGAACGAGATGGCCAAGGAGACCACCGAGATGGTCCCAGAAGCAGACGCCGACTATACGGTCATCGATATTGGTGCGGGAGAAGGTCGTGATGCGGTTTTCTTCGCTGAACAGGGGTGGGAGGTGTACGCGATGGATGTCTCGCCGAGTGGATTGGCGAAGGCCGAGCAGCTTGCAGCGAGCCGGGATGTGACGATCCATCCGATTGAAGCGGATGCGAACGATGGTACCCTCCCAGGGTCGATTGACGTCGTCTACTCGGCTGGCGCAATCCAGTACATTCGACCTGACAACCGTGAGGCGCGATTTTCTCATTTCAAAGCGCAAACGTCTACCGACGGAATTCATGCTTTGTTCGCGTTCGTTGACCATCCCGATATTCCGACACCCCCTGATTGGACGGAGAACGAGTACTTCTACCAGCCGGGAGAGTTGGCAGGCTACTATGATGAGTGGGAGATACTCCAGGTAGACGAGATCGTCTTTGACGATGATTCGGGTAGTGAGCCTCACCAACACGCAGCAGAGATACTATTCACGCGGAACCCAACGTGAGACAGCGCCTCGTCTGTTGGGTGTACTCCCGATATCTAACGTATAGAGCGCCTCGTCGATGTTGTGAGTGAGACATCCGACAACGAGTTCACGGAACTGCTTCCACCAGCGCTGTGAGGGGGACGATTGCGTCATATTTCCGTTTAAAGCTAGAGTTCACCGTCTCGTTCTGACTACGTTGGCCGTAGAGGTCGGCGTCCAGCCGAGCGTTCCACGCTTCGTGGAGCGACGAAAATTCTCGGTGCTCGATAAGCGGACGAACATCATTTTCACGGGCTAACGTGCGAATCTTCTGGTCATCGTATCCTTTGTCGCCGAAGAGAATCGCTACATCACTGGTATTCCGCTCGATGAGCGACGGCGCGAGCTGGGAGTCGTGTTTTCGCGTCGTCGTCACGTGTAAGTCGATGATTGCGTTCGTTCTCGTGTCCACGAGAGGTGCGACTTTCAACTGCTGAATCGGTAACTTCGTTCGCTTTGTGTAGTGTTTCGAGGCGTGACTGCGGTCGAACCCGGAGGCGTCGATTCCACCGACACCGTTGGTCGGAAGAAGCGTGACTGAGAGATCAAGAAGAACCCGCCAGACTGCCATATCGAGTCGGTTGAACGCCTTGCACAACGTGAGGGGAGAGTTCCTCAAGGTCACTGACATTCCGAACCCGGGGCATCTCAATGAGTTCGTCGAGAAGCATCCGGTAAGTCGTATTTTTCCGTACTTTGAGGCAGAGCAAGACGACGTGTTGGTGGAGTGTGTACCGGCGTTTCGAGAACGTCGAGGAGTAACGAGTGACAGCTCGGCGGGCCAAGTGATATGCTTGCGCCACGAACCGGCGTAACCGCGATCTCGGGAGGGCCTGCATCCAGTCACACTATCGGACGAACCTGTAACTCTCTGAGGGGTTCAACAGAGCCAAATTGTCACATCCGTGTCCCCACCGACTGCACGGTCGGTCGACACCACCCACGACCGCTCCGACGTGCGTCAATCGTCGAGATACGCCCGCTCGAATCGTGTGGGCGGGAGCCGCAGCTCGTCGAGGTCGGGGCGGTGTTTCAGGTTGTAGACGACCTGCAGCTCGTCGGTTATCGGCATCCCGTTACAGGAGAGGCGGATGCCCCGGTCGAGCATCTCCGAGGGGAGGATGTGGTCGACGGGCATCGCCAGTTCGCCCGACAGCACCGCGACCGCGCAGTTCGCGCAGGCCCCGCCCCGGCAGGCGTAGGGCCACGCGAACCCGCGGTTCTCGGCCGCTTCCAGAAGCGACTCGTGGGGCTTGACCACGAAGCGCCCGTAGTCCACCGGAGAGAGGTCGGCGGCGGCCGCCTTCTCGAAGAGGTCGTCGTCGTCGAGTGACCACCCGTGGTCGTCGAGCACCTCGTAGTTGAGGTACTCGACCCGCGACGGCCGCGGTCGGGTGTCCTCGACGACGTCGCTCCCGTCGTCCCGGTCGACCGCGGTGACGCCCGATTTGAGCTCCTCGTAGGCGGCCTTGACGGCCTGGAACTCGCGGGAGGACCCGCCCTGGTCGGGGTGGGTCTCCAGCACCCGGCGTCGGTACGCCCGATTTATCTCGACGTCGGCGGCGTCGGGGTCGATCCCGAGAACGTCGTAGGGGGAGGCCACAGGTAGGGCTAGGCAAATCACGCGGATAAGTCCACTGCCCCGGGGCGGTGGTCGAACGAGAGCGCCGAGTATCCCGAGGCCGGACCCCGAGAGGGTAACACGACAGCGTCAGCGACACACGGATGGGAGCCGAAAGGCGTTCGGAATGGGGGAGGGGCGAGTGAACTCCTCTCATCTAACACCCAGTTTATTTTTGTCCACTAGAGAGATAACTGTTTAGGTAAAATGTATAAAAATTGTCCCCATCGGACGGGTCGCGCCGGCATCGGCGCGCCGACGTCGCGAGCCGCTATCGGGCCGCTGGGACCGGACCCGGAGTCGAGAGCGGGCCGACCACCCGGGGCACGTCGGTCCGTCGACGCTTCCGGCGACGTGGCCCGGCATCGACCGGGAGCGGTTCAACTGGGCCACCGTCGCGATACTACTCGTCATCGGGCTGAACATCCTCCGCAAGACCGGACCGGCGGTCCTCGGACACCGCTGAACGTCTCCTCGCCTCGTCGTCGCGAACCCGCCGCGGCCGGCGTCGACCGACGGACCCCCGATTGAACGAGAACCGACCGACTACTCCGTCGTCGGCTACTCGTCTCGGGCCGCGACCTCGACCGTGACGCCGTTCGGCCGGTACGGGTTCGCGGCGAAGCCGCCCTCGTTCCACGGGAAGGCGTCGGCGTCCAGGGCGTCCCGCCAGTCCTCGGGTGCCGAGACGGTCGCCGGCTGCCGGCGGCCCAGGCCGTCGGTCGCCCGCGAGAGCAGGTGGTGGCTCCCCGGTTCGGCGTCCCAGTCGTACCGGAAGAGCCGCCACGCGCCGGCGTAGTCCGGACCGAACAGCTCCGCGTCGGCCCACGTCTCGCCGTCGTCGGTCGAGACCGCCACCCGGTCGACCCCGTCGTCGCCGGCCCAGGCCACGCCGCGCACCTCGACCGTCCCGTCCGGTCGCGGCGTGACGGGCGACTCGCCGTCCGGCGTCCCGATGACCGACATCACGTTCGCGTCGAACGTGTAGGGGTACTCGACCGCGCCCTCGATCTGCTCCCAGGTGTCGACCGCCGGGACGGTCCCGTTCTCGTCGGGCTCGACGCCCGAGGGGTGGAGGCGGTAGGCGACCTGCTGCCAGTAGGCGTGGACGCCCTCGCGGTCGAGCGAGCCCTCGACCACCATCGTGTCCATCAGCCGGAGCTCCGCGAGCCACTTGACGTTGTTCACCCCGTACCAGCCCGGGACGATGAGCCGGACCGGGTAGCCGTGCTCCGGCGGGAGCGGCTGGCCGTTCATCTCGTAGGCGAGGATGCAGTCGTCGAGGGCCTTCGAGAGCGGGATCGAGCGCGCGAAGACGTCCCCGGCCTCCGAGGGGTCGCCGCCGATGGCGGTCAGCCACCGCTCGTCGGGCGACTCGACGCCGTGCTCGCGGAGGACCGAGGAGACCGGTGTCCCCGTCCAGATGGCCGTGCCGGCGGCCTCGAACCCCCACTGGACGCTCCCGGTCTCCGGTCGGTGCTGGCCGCGGCCGTTGCCGGCGCACTCCATCGTGTGCGCGACCGCCACCCGCGGGTAGTCCTCCCGGAGCTCGGCCACCGACAGCCCGCCGTCGAGGTCGCCGGTGAGGGAGACGCGCCACGACCCCTCGTCGATGTCGGGGATGTCGTTCCGATGGCAGACGAAGTGCTCCGCGACGGGCGTCAGCCAGTTCGCGAAGGTGGCCCGCCGGGCCGCCCCGACGACGGTGTACTTGTCGGCGTCGTCCCGCGTCTCCGCCACGCCGCCCGACCGCCCCGCCACGACGGCCTCTATCTCCCCGTGACGGCTCGGTCTCGGTGCTTCGATGTCGATGCCCATAGGTACCAGTTGACAGGCTCGGCGAAGTAGTTTTCTTCCGCGAACTGGCACTGACGGGCTCGTCGACCCCGCACGGGGGGGGACGTACCGGCACTTGCCGGACGTAACGGCAATGGCCGGACGTGGTGACTCACGACCGGACGTGGCGGCACGTGGCGGCTGGGGGGGCGAGTCGACCGCGCTGCCAAAGAGTAATGCCGTCGTCGCGCGAGACGGTAGCATGACCCAACGGACAGAGCGGGCGTGGCTCGCGGCCGTCGCGGACTTCATCGACCGGCCGGTGCCGGACCGGGTGCGGGCGCACGGCGTCCGGACCGTCACCGACGTGCTGACGGCGACCGTAGCGGGCACGGCCGTCGAGGAGATCCGGTCGGTCGGGGAGACGGCGACGTTCCCCGACGGCCCCTCGACCGTGATCGGCACCGACCGCACCGCCGGACCCGGCGAGGCGGCACTGGTGAACGCCGCCGCGAGCATCGCCCAGGAGATAGAGGAGGGGCACAACGAGGGCGGCCACGTCGGCGCGGGGACCGTGATCGCCGGGTTCGCGGTGGCCGAGCGCGAGGACCTCGACGGCGAGGCGTTCGTCGACGCCTGCGTCAGGGCCTACGAGGTGGCCGCCCGGCTGGAGTGGGGGCTCGTGGAGCCGAAGGGGGCGCTCAGCGAAGGGCACCCCTGGCTCGTCCGGAACCCGCACGCGACGTGGACGCCGGTCGGGCCGGCGCTCGCGGCCGGGCTCTGCCTGGGCCTGGACGCCGAGACGCTACTGGAGGTCATCCGCGTCGCGGCGAACCTGGCTGTCGTCTCGATGCACGACCCGTACCGCGAGGGCGCGCCGGCCCGGAACTTCACGGCCGGGTTCTCGACGCAGGCGGGCGTGAGCGCCGCGCTCGCAGCGGCGGCGGGGCTGTCGGGCTCTCGGGCGGCGACGGCGGCGGTCTACGACCCCGTCAGGGAGCTGTCGGGCGACGCCTTCGACCGGCGGTTCGCCGCGCTCGGCGAGCGCTGGGAGAGTGCGCGGAACTACGTCAAGTACGCGCCGACCTGTCGGTACACGCACCCGCCGCTCGACGCGCTGTCGGCCGTTCGAGACGAGGTCGACCCGGACGCGGTCTCGCGGATAGACGTCTACTCCTTCCGGAACGCGGTCGACCTCGACGACCCCGACCCGACCCCGTTCACGGGTGCGAAGTTCTCCGTACCGTACGTGCTCGCCTCGTCGCTCCGCCGGGGCGACCCCGCGTTCGGCGATTTCGACCCCGAGGCAGTCGCGGACGAGTCCGTCCTCGCGCTCGCTCGACGCGTCCGGCTCCATCACGACCCGACGTTCGAGTCCGCCTTCCCCGAGCGATGGAGCGCTCGCGTCGAGGTCCGCCACGACGACGGGCGGGTCGTCACGGGCGAGTGTCGCCATCCCCGGGGCGACCACCGGAACCGGGCCGACGAGGCGACGTTCCGCGAGAAGTGCCGCGACGCGGTCGCGTGGCGGTTCGACGACGGCCGGGCCGAGTCCGTCGTCGAGGCGTGTTTCGACCTGCCGAACCGGGACGTGCGGGACGTCGGTGCGCTGCTCCGGGCCGAGCCGTCCGGTCCCTGAGTCAGTCCACGATGCCGACGGCGCGGACCGGCGAGCCCGTCCCACCGCGCACCTTGAGCGGGAAGGCACAGAGGGTGTAGCGTCGGCCGGCGACCGCGTCGAGGTTCGCCATGTTCTCGTAGTTGAGCAGGCCGTGGGAGGCACAGACGTCGTGGGCGGGGTAGTCTTTCGTCTCCATGGCCGAGCCGTGGTCGATGCTCGGCGCGTCGACGCCGATGCTCCCGACGCCCTGCTCGGCGAGCCAGGTGGCCCCGTCCCGGGAGAGCCCGACGTACTCGGTGAGGTAGGCGCGGCGCCCGGCCGGGTCGTCGACCGCGTAGGTGGCCGCCCGGTGCCCGGTGTGGAGCGTGACGGCGTCGCCGGGGCGGAGCTCGAGATCGGCGGCGTCGAGCGCCGACCGGAGGACGGACTCGGTGACGAACGCCTCCTCGGAGACGGAGGAGACGTCCAGCCCGACCGCGTCGCCGTAGAACCGCTCCAGCGGGATGCGGTCGACGCTCCCGTCGCTCGTCGGGTCGAGGTGGGAGAAGGCGTCGACGTGGGTCGGCCCGTGCTCGCTCACGAGGAGCGTCCGGACCAGCGGGTGCTCCGTCTCGTCGCCGGTGCGACGGGCGGCGAGCTTGCGGCGGATCGACTCGGTCTCCTCGTCCACCGCCGCCGACCAGGCCAGCCCGACCTCCTCGTGCGACGCGCTCGTCCAGATGCGGGTCTCCTGGGCACCGGGGAAGGTCGGCTGCCCCGTCTCGACGTGACCGGAGAGGTCTATCAGTTCGACCATGGGGGGCACAGAAGAGGCCCCAGACGATAAATGCGACCGGCGACCACGGACGAGGCCGACGAGACGAAGCTACGCCGCGCGGCGGTCGTCAGTATCAGTTCCGATAACCGAGTGCATAGATACTTATACCCGACCTTCGACCTCCTGCCTGGAGGCGACGAGTATGTCCGGACCGCCGACGTCCGCTCCGACCGGCCCGGCCGGTGGGGCGCCCGCGTCGGGCACGAACGCGCTCATCCTCGTACCGAGCGACGGCCGCGTCGAGCGCCAGTCGGTCGCCGACCTGTCGGGTGTCGACCTGACGACGGCGAACGCGCTCGCGGTGACCTACGGCGAGGACGCCGAGGCGTGGCTGAACGACTGGTACGACGACGTGGGCGGGCCGGCCACGACCATGGCCGTCCTCAGCCCCGGCGAGTTCACGCGATCGACGGCGGCGACCAGCGCGCCGAGCACGCAGACGCTCCCCGGCTGGGGCACCGTCGAAGCGTTCGACGACGCCACGGACTTCGCCTACCTCGGGCGACGGACCAGGGAGTTCCTGCGGCGCTGGGCGGTGACCGCGAACCAGACGGTCCTCACGTTCGAGACCGTCTCGGACCTGCTTGACCTGGTGGACTGCAGGACGGCGTTCCGGTTCCTGCACCTGTACACCCGGCTGACCCGGGCCACCGGCGCGCACTGCTGGTTCCACCTCGACCCGGCCGCGACGGAGGAGCGGACCGTCCGGACGCTCTCGCCACTGTTCGACGAGACCCTGGCGTACCACGACGGCACGTGGGTGCGGAGCTAACGTCCACAGCGACCCCTGTGGACCGGTTTTCTGACGCCTGACCCGCGAGCCGCCGCGAGCGCGTTCGCGGGCCGGACCGACTGTCCACCTGCATGAGCCGGCCCTGGCTTTCAGAACGCCTTTATCCGGGCGTGGGGAAGGACCGGGTATGTTCCTGCCCTTCCGCGAGGAGGTCGAAGACGCGCTCTCCGCGGCGCTCTCCCGTCTCGACCTCCCAGCAGACGACCTCGGGGTCGAAGAGCCCCCCGAGAACGTCGACGCCGTGCTGGCGTCCAGCGTGGCCTTCCGGCTGGCCGAGGTCGCCGGCTCCCCGCCGCCGGCCGTCGCGGCACAGCTCGCAGACGAGATCGACCTCGCCGAGGCCGACTACGTGGCCGAGGCCGCAGCGCTGGGGCCGTACGTCAACTTCACGCCGTCGGCGGCGTACTACCGCGATTCGCTCGCGGCGGCCGACGACGACGAGTACGGCCGGCTCGCCGACCGCGGGGAGTCGGTCGTCGTCGAGCACACCAGCGCCAACCCGACCGGGCCGATCCACGTCGGCCGGGCGCGCAACACCATCCTCGGCGACGCGCTGGCCCGCGTCCTCGACTACGCCGGCTACGACGTCGAGCGCCACTACTACGTCAACGACGCCGGCCGGCAGATCGCGGTGTTCACCTGGGCCTACGAGACCTTCGACGAGGAGGCGCTCCCCGAGCCCAAGCGGGCCAAGGCCGACTACGAGATGGTCCGCTACTACCGTGCGGGCAACGAGTTCCTGGAGAACGCCGACCCCGAATCGGTCGACGAGGCCGAATCGGAGATACGGGCCATCATCCGGGGGCTGGAGGAGCGCGACCCCGAGACCTACGAGCGGGTCGGCGCGGTCGTGAACACGGTCCTCGACGGGATGCGCCAGACACTCGACCGGCTGCCCGCCACGTTCGACGAGTTCGTCAAGGAGACCCGGTTCATCCGGAACGGCGCGACGGCGACCATCGTCGACCGGCTCAAGGACAGCGAGCACGCCGTCTACGAGGAGGCGGCCTGGCAGCTCGACCTGGAAGAGTGGGACATCGAGAACCGGTTCGTCTTCCTGCGCTCGGACGGGACGACCCTCTATACGACCCGCGACCTGGCCCACCACGAGTGGAAGTTCGAGCGCTTCGACCGCGCGGTCACGGTCCTCGGCGAGGACCAGCGGCTCCACGCCCAGCAGCTCTCGGCGGCCCTCGACATCCTCGGCAACGACACCGACCGGCTGACCAACGTCTTCTACTCCTGGGTCAACCTCCCGGAGGGTGGCATGAGCACCCGGCGGGGGACGGGCGTCGACATGGACGACCTGCTCGACGAGGCCATCGCCCGCGCCCGCACCGAGGTCGAGACGCGCATCGACGACCGCATCCGGGGCGACGAACTCGAGGCGGCCGACGTCGAGCGCATCGCCCGCCAGGTCGGCATCGGCGCGGTCCGCTACGACATCGTCTCCAAGCAGCCCTCGAAGACGATCACCTTCCGGTGGGAGGACGCCCTCGACTTCGAGGCCCAGAGCGCCCCCTACGTCCAGTACGCCCACGCCAGGGCCTGTGGCATCCTCGACGCGGCCGACGAGGACCCGGCCGCGGGCGATGCGACGGTCCTCACCGATCCCGCGGAGCGTGCCCTGCTCCGCCAGGTCGCCCGCTTCCCGGCGGTCGTCGAGTCGGCCGCCGCGGAGCTCGAACCGCACCAGGTCGCCACGTTCGCGCGCTCCTTCGCCGACGCGTTCAACACGTTCTACCGGGAGTGTCCGGTCCTCAAGGAGGGCGTCGACCCCGAGGTCCGGGCCGCCAGGCTGGCGCTGGTCCGGGCCGCCCGCCACACCCTCGGCGGCGCGCTCGGCGTGCTCGGCATCGAGGCGCCCGAGTCGATGTGAGCCGGGACTGAAGAGCAGACCGACCGGACCGAAACGGCCCAGACGGGACGAACGAGTCGGGGTGACGCTACCCGGCCCTACCCCATCAGGGAGCCGCCGACGAAGAAGATGGCGGCAGCGCCGATGGCGAGCGCCAGCACCACGAACAACACTATCCAGCTGAGCGGAATCGAGCCCGGTTCTGCAGCGGCCATACTGAGTCGTGGGACGACGAAGGGGCTTAGTTATTCCCGTTTCGAGCCGAGCAGGCCGCCCGTGAGCCGCGCGAGCAGGGACGGCTTACCGCCGCCCGTCTCGTCAGCAGTGTCGCCGCCCGTCTCGTCCGTCGCGTCGCCGCCCGACTCGTCCGTCTCCTCCGGGACGACGGTGACCCCCTCGGGGCCGTCGCCGGCGTCGGCCGACGACTCGGTTGCGCGGCCTCCGGCCCCCGCGTCGCCCGCTTCGTCGTCTCCGTCCGCCGCCCCGGTTTCCGGCTCGTCGTCCTCGTCACCCTCGTCGTCCGCCGCGTCATCGCCGTCGTCCGGCGTCACGGTCACGCCCGTGGTCGGCTCGTCGTCGGCGTGCTCCCCGTCGTCGGCATCCGCTTCGTCGGCGCTCTCTCCGTCGACCGCCGCTTCATCGGCCTCTGCGTCGTCGGTCTCGTCGACGGCGGGGCTCACGGTCACGTCGGTCGTCGGTTCGTCGTCGGCCTCCCCCCCGTCGGCGCCGTCTCCACCGGCGTCGGGGTCGTCCCCGTCGACGGCGACGGTGGCCTCGTCGGTCGAGCCATCGTCCGCAGGCCCGTCGTTCGCGTCCGGGTCCGCCTCCGGGTCGGCGATTGGGTCGAAGGCGGGCGCCTCCCTGTCGTCCGAGGACGCGAGGACGTCCTCGATGGCCGACTCGATGGCCTCGGGGTCGGCGTCCGCCACGGGCTCCATCGTCCCCTCGAACTCCGCGTCGACGACGACGCCCTCGGCCGACTCGGCCGCGGCGTCGTCGGTCGCGTCGCTCCCGGAGGCGTCGCCGGTGGGCGCGGCCGCTGTCGCCGCGGCCGGCGTCTCGTCGACGTCCTCGAAGAGTTCGGTGACGACCTCGCGGTAGGCCACCGACGCCGGGTCCTCCGGGGCGAACTCGGCCAGCGGGGTGGCGGCAGCCGCGCTCGCCAGGACGGTCTCGGAGGCCGGGACGGTCCCGAGAAGCGGGACCGCCAGGTAGGCCGCGAGGTCCTCGCCGCTGGGGCTGTCCGGCAGCCCGAGCGAGATGACCAGGACGCCGCGGACGGTCCCGCCGAAGCGTTCGGTCAGGTCACGCGTCTTCTCGGTGTCGCGGACGGCCGCCACCAGCGGGGTCGTGACGAGGAGGACCTCGTCCGCGAGGCCGAGGGGGAGCACCGTGTCGTGGCTGAGCCCCGCGCCGGTGTCGACGAAGACCGCGTCGTACCGCTCTCGGAGGGCCGCGAGCACCTGGCCCAGCCCGGCCGGGTCGGCCCCGCCGAACCCCTCGACGCTGGTGTCGCCGGCCACCACGTCGAATCCGTGGGGGGTCTCGGCGACGGCGTCCAGCGCGTCGGCGGTACCGGCGAGGACGTCGTGGAGCGTCGGCCCCTCGTACTCGCCCTCGATGACGTCGGTGACGTTCGCCATGCCGAGGTCGGCGTCGACGACGACCGCGGAGCGCCCACTCGCGGCGGTCGCCGCCGCGAGGCTCACGGCCGTCGTGGTCTTGCCGACGCCTCCTTTCCCGCTCGCGACCGCGAAGACGCGCTGGACGGACATGTGTAGCTGTTTGCAGACACCGACGACACCAATATAAACCTATCCGCCGCCAGGGGGGCACCCGCGACCGTTCCGGCGCCGGGTCGGTTCGACGGCTCGGCGGGGCGATTCGCCGGACGCGAGTGACTTACACGGAATTACATAGAATTACAAGCGCTTACAGACGGTTCCGGCCCGGTCCGAACCGGGACGACGGGCGGAATCCGAAGGACGGGACCGCGCCCCGGACCGGTCTTCCCGGTGTCACGCCGTCGCCACCGGAAACCGTTCTGCGCCGCGGCGGCCCCGTCTGGGCGCTCGGATCGCCGGTTCACTCGGAGACGTACAGCGAGTAGGTGATGACGGCGAAGCCGAGTGCCGTCAGCAGGCTCTCCACGACAAGCGCCTGGTCGCGGTTGGCGAGGAGCACCTGGTCGGCGACGCCCGCGAGCAGGGAGCCGAGCGTGACGGCCCCGAAGCCGATGGCGAGCGCGCGCAGCGCCGGCGACCCCGTCCGGGCGTACGCCTTGAACGAGAAGTACGTGATGAGCCCCCCGAGGACGAGCGTGATGGTCTTGAGGCCGACGACCAGCGTGGTGAACCCGCTCATGTCTCCTTTCGCACCTCCGCCCAGAGGCTCTCGATGCGTCTTTCGGGGGCGCGGGCCGGTCTGGCGATGGACACCGCGAACTCCCGCTGGTCGTCGAGCGCGATGGCGACCTCGTCGAAGGCGACCTCGTACCGCGTGGCGTGCTGGCCGTCGCGGCGGATCTCCGTGCCCTCGTCGAGCAACGAGGCCTCGGAGAGCAGGTCCAGTTTGCGATACGTCGTCGAGAGGGGCACGTCTGCGGCCTCGGCTATCTCTTTGGCGGTCATTGGTTCCTCCAAGGCGATGATGATGGTGCGACAGTCGCCGTCGTCGAGGGCGTCGAGCACGTCCTGTAGCTCGGGTGCGGGCTCCTTCGCCATCGGGTCACGCACCATAGGTGCCCGTAGCGCGCTACAGTATATAATAGCCGGGAAACCGTCCCGCGACGAAGGTGCTACTTCCCGCGACGAAGGTGCTACTTCCTGGGGTGAGCAGAGAGCCCGCGTCCGAGTCGACGCCAGCGCGAGGGGCGAACCGATAGCCGGCTACGCTATCGGCGGTTTCAGGTCGAGCACCGGCGTCCCGTCGAGCATGTCCACGCCCCGCACCCGGAGCGCCGAGTCCTCGACGTCGAGGACCGCGCAGGTCGAGAGCATGACCGGGTTCGGCCGGTTCGGCGACCGGGTGGTGAAGACGCCCCGGCCGCCGTCGCGCTCCACCGTCAGCGACGATCGGTCGGCGCGGTCGGCGAACCAGACCACCACGACCTCGTCGCCGTCCCACGCCTCGAGCCCGGCGGCGTAGCGCTCGGCGACCTCGATTCGCCCCTCGGCGTCGTCGAGGAAGCCCTGCCGGGGGACGTCGTCGGTCGTCTCGAAGGGCGTCCGCGCCACGCCGATGGGTTCGCAGTCCATACGGACTCTCGCGGGCGGAGACTGAAGGCTGTTGTCGTGGGCGGTGCGGGCACTGTTCAGATAAGCGATGGCCAGCCGAACAGTCGCCACCGGGCGGGATGGAAAGGGGCCGTGCGCGTGGCGGCTCCGCCGCCACGTTTGAGGTGGCCGGGCGGTCGCCCGGCCACCCGCTGGACGAACCCCGGGGACGTAAGGACCGCAGTCGCGAACGCAGTGAGCGAGGAGGACCGCAGCGAGCCGCGGGAGTCCAGCGCACGGGGGCTTTCGAGGTAGTCTCAACCGCTGTCTCTGCCGGTTCGGTCATATCTGAACACCACCGACGTGGCCGCGGAACGAACGGGAGCCCCCGAGCCGCGAAGCTGGGAGAACGCGGGGAGCAGGACCGCAATCAGCGGAAGATGGGCAGTCGAAACCGATACACCAGGACGTAGGCACTCAGGTAGGCGGCGGTCCAGAGCGCCGCCTGCGGGACTGGGTCGCTCCCCGAGAGGTGTATCCCCGAGACGACGACGAGGACCATCCCGACGACGCCCCAGCAGACGGCGGAGACGACCAGCGCGAACACGTACTCGCCGAGCCGTCCGAGCGACCAGTCGCCCGCGACGACGGGGTAGGCCGCGCCGAGCGCCAGCACCCCGACTATCAGGTTCACCGTCGCGGGCGAGACGGGCGAGCCGAGGAGCGTGTTTCCAAGCGAGGCAATCGGGTACAGGACGACCGCAATGCCCACCACTGCGAGGAGGACCTGGAAGGTCGCCGAGAGCCAGTCGTCCAGTCCGCGGAGCGCGGTGGCCATGGGCTATGCTCGTCGTCATCGCCCGTGACGTTTGTGGTGTGGACCGTCAGTCGAAGCAGAGCGCCCAGACGAGGTCCGTGCGTTCTCCGTCGGCTCCAACTTTGACCGTCCCGGAGAATCGATAGACCCCATGTGGTACACAGACTTCCGAGTCCTTCGGCAACACGAGATCGTAGCTTTCGTTTGTGGTCTCTCCCGGCTGTATGTCCACGTATCGCAGTATGGGCTCGGCGATCAGGCTGCTTTCATTGGCACGCCAGCAGCCGCCTGACTCGAAGGAGTGATTTTCGGGATTGGTTCGCCAGTCCGCCATCAGATGGGTGCCGGTGTCGATATCGGTCCCGTGAGATATCGGGTTCGGACCGTACGTAAAGCGCCGCTGTGTAGCTGCGGTGTTTCCGACGATGACCTCCATCCTCGCGGGATGTCTCGAGGTGTACTGCCTCGTGATTCTGACGTTCAGAAACACGTCATTATCCGGCGGGTTCACTCCAATACCGATGTGTGGGAACGCCGATTCCGCCCCTGTAGTTACGGTCCCACCCCCCGGGGAGGGACAGCTCGAGACCAACTCAGCGACTGAGGGATGGGATTGCTCGAGCGTTGGGTTCGCCGTCGTGACCCGAGTAGATTCTGTACTCGACCCAGTCCTCGATGGAGCGCCGACGCATCCGGCGGAGAGAGTTCCCAGGATTGTCAGGAGACTCCGGCGGTGCATGCTCTACATCCCGTCAACAATCTAAAAATCTTTTCTGGCAAGTGTTAAGCATTAGGCGGACCGGCGGCGGACAGAAAGGGGCCGACCGAAAACGGGTGGGACCGAAAGACGGGCGAGCGGTCGAGCCGGGAGACGGGCAAGCGGACGAACCGGCAGAGGGCAAGCGGACGAACCGGCAGGGGGCAAGCGGGTAATCCGGGCTCAGAAGCCCTTCCCGAGCAGCTCGCGGGCGATGATGTTCTTCTGAATCTGGGTGGTGCCCTCGTATATCTGGGTGATCTTGGCGTCGCGGTAGAGCCGCTCGACGTCGAAGTCGTTGACGTAGCCCGCGCCGCCGTGGAGCTGGAGGGCGTCGTCTGCCACCTCGACGGCGGTGCGGGAGGCGAACTCCTTGGCCATCGACGCGAGCGTCGTCAGGTCCTCCTCGGCGTGTTCGATGCTCCAGGCGGACTTGTAGGTCAGGTTGCGGGCGGCCTCGGTCTGGGTGTGCATCTCCGCGAGCGTGTGCTGGACGGCCTGGAAGTCGGCGATTGGACGGCCGAACTGCTCTCGCTCCTGGGTGTAGGCGAGCGCGCGCTCGCAGGCCCCCTTGGCGATGCCGACGCCCTGGGCGGCGACCATCGTCCGGGTCTCGTCGAAGAACTGCATCAGCTGCAGAAAGCCCATGCCCCGGGTCCCGACCAGGTTCTCCTCGGGGACGCGGACGTCGTCGAAGACCAGCTCGGCGGTGTCGGAGGCCCGGATGCCCATCTTGCCGGTGATCTTCTCGGCGGAGAAGCCGTCACGGTCGGACTCGACGATGATCTGCGAGAAGCCGGTGTACCGGTCCTCGACCTCCGGGTCGGTCTCGCACATCACGACGAAGAAGTCGCCGACCGAGCCGTTCGTGATCCACATCTTGTTGCCGTTGATGACCCACTCGTCCCCATCCTTCTCGGCGCGGGTGGTGATGGAGGTGACGTCGCTGCCGGCCTGGGGCTCGCTGATGGCGGTGCCCATGACGGCGTCGCCGGTGGCGATGGGCGGCAGGTACTCCGCTTTCTGCTCCTCGGTGCCGAACTCCATGATGGCGTCGGCACCGAAGGAGGTACTGGAGACGGAGAGGCCGATGCCGGGGTCGACCGCGAACAGCTCCTCGATGATGAGCGCGGCCTCGACCGGGCCGTAGCCCGCGCCACCGTACTCGACGGGGATGTTCGGGCCGGTCAGCCCCATCTCCGCGGCCTTCTGGACGACGTCGTAGGGGTAGGCCTCCTCGACGTCGTACTCGGTGGCGACCGGGGCCATCTCGTTGTCGGCGAACCGCCGGACCTCCTCGACGACGGCCTTCTGCTCCTCTGTCAGCTCGAAATCCATGGACGCTAGTTGGGAACTCAGCGTCAAAGAGTCTCTGGAACTGCCGGAAACGGGTGCGGCGTTGTGCTCGCCGGGTCGGACCGACGCGCCGCACGAACGTGTTCGGCAGAACAGGGAGCCCCGACCGGCGCGTAGGTGGCGCATGGCACCGACCCTCGACGTCCGGGAGATACCGGGCGAGCCGTTCGGAGACATTCTGGCCGCCGCGACGGACCTCGACGACGGCGAGACGCTCGTGCTGGTCAACGGCTTCGAGCCCGAGCCCCTCTACGCGGTCCTCACGGCGCGCGGCTTCGCGTACGAGACCGAGCGCATCGCCGACGACGAGTGGCGCGTCCACATCACGCGGGCATGAGCGTCGTCCCCGACGACATCGACGCAGAGCGGGGACCGCCGATGAGCACCCCGCTCCGGCACTTCGTCGTCGGCCTGGGCTTCCTGCTCGCCGGGCTGGCCGTCGGCGGGCTGGTCGCGGCCGGCGTCGCCCCGGGGCTGGCGGTGCTCGCCCACGTCCACCTCCTGCTGGTGGGCTGGGTCTGCGTGACCATCATGGGCGCGATGACGCAGTTCGTGCCCGTCTGGTCGGGCGCGCCGCTTCACTCCCGGCGGCTCGCCAGCGCCGAACTATGGCTCGTCGGGGCGGGCGTCGCCGGCCTCGCCGTGGCGCTGCTCGCCGGCCGGGTCGCCTGGCTGCCGGTCGCCGGGAGCCTGCTGTTCGCCGGCATCTGGACGTTCGGCTACAACCTCGCGCGGACGCTCGCCCGGGTCGATTCGCCGGGCGTCACCGAGCGGCACTTCGCGCTCGGGGTCGGCTTCTTCGCCCTCGTCTCGGTCCTGGGCATCCTGCTCGCGCTCGACTTCGCCGTGCCGGTACTCCCGGTCGCCGGCGTCACGCACGCCCGGCTGCTGGCCGCCCACGCCACTCTCGCGGTGTTCGGCGTGATACTGACGACGGTGTTCGGCGCGCTCTACCAGCTCGGGACGATGTTCACCCAGACCGAACTCCACGGCGTCGACGTCCACCTCCGGCGCGTAGAGGAGGTCGGCTACCCGGTCGGCGTCCTCCTGCTCGCCGGCGGGCGCCTCGTCGGGAGCCCGCCGGTCGCCCGCGTCGGCGGCGTCCTCGTCGTCCTCGGGGCACTCTCGCTCGGCGTCGTCCTCGGGCGGAAGCTCCTGGAGACTCGGGTACCGCGGACCCCGATGCTCTCCCGGTACGCCGTCGTCGCCGGCGCCCTCCTCCTGTGGGCCGTCCTCGCGGCTCGAACCTGGGTCGCCGACCCGCTCGCCCGGTCGGCGTGGTTCGGCCCGGCCGGCGTCGCCCACCTGCTGCTCGTGGGCGTCGTGGCCTTCGTGGTCGCGGGGACGCTCTACCACGTCGTGCCCTTCATCGTCTGGGTCAACCGCTACAGCGACCTGCTGGGCTACGAGAAGGTGCCGATGATCGACGACCTCTACGTCGACCGGGTCGCCGCCGTCGACTTCTGGGCGCTCCTGGGCGGCGGGGCGTTCGTCGCGCTCCACGAGGCGGGCGCGCCCGGCCCGCTCGCGGTGGTCGGCGGGGCGCTCGCGCTCGCGGGCGGGGTACTCTTCGCGGCGAACCTGCTGGGCGTGCTCTGGCGGCACAGCCCCCAGCCGCTCTCGCGGGTGGTGCTCGGTCGCCTCGTCGGTCCCGCGGATGCGGCGAGCCAGGGCGAGAAGTAGTCAGCCGAAACCGTCGGGACCCAGACAGTGCGTTCAGGTGTAGACGCGGGTGACGTGCCCACCGCAGCCACACTGCTCGACGTACTCCCACGTCACGTCGTCGCCGAACGCCGCGTCGAGCGCGTCGAAGAGGTACGTCTCGGGGTGGCCGTGCTCGCCGTGCGTGACGAGGTTGACGTGGTGGCCCGCGCCGGTGTGCTCGACCGCGTCGATGGCCTGCGCGACGACGAGGGCGCGGCTCTCGGCGTGCTGGGGCTTCTCCAGGTTGGCCGACCAGGAGTTCTCGTGGACGCGCTCGGTGACCGGTTCGGCGTCGTGGTCGTGGGTCTGAGACATACGAGAGAGTTGGGTCGCTGGATGGGAGTAGTCGACGCCGAACGTGTTCGGCCAGTTCCCTCTGCGTGGGAGCGGTCCGCACGGGGAGGCGAACACGTTCCGGACAACCACCATGGGGGGTCCCCGGGAACGACCGCGCATGGCTGGAGACGCGAATCTCGCGGTGACAGTGCTCACTGGGCTGGTCCTGGTGGGTATCTCCGCCTGGCTGTCACGCATCGAGGACTGGCGGTCGTACGCCCCGCTCGCTGCCGGCGCGGACTACGGGGAGGAGACCGGCGGCGCCCACGGAACGGGCGGTGCGCACGAGGAGAAGCCGGCGGGTCTCATCCGGTGGCTGACGACCGTCGACCACAAGGACATCGGCATCATGTACGGCGCGTTCGCCGTGCTCTCCTTCGCCTGGGGTGGCACCGCGGTCATCCTGATGCGGACCGAGTTGCTCGGGCCGGAGACCGACTTCCTCCAGCCGACCCTCTACAACGCGCTTTTGACCAGCCACGGCATCACGATGCTCTTCCTCTTCGGGACGCCCATCCTCGCCACGTTCGGCAACTACTTCGTGCCCTTGCTCATCGACGCCGACGACATGGCGTTCCCGCGCATCAACGCCATCGCGTTCTGGCTGCTGTCGCCCGGCGCGCTGCTCATCTGGGGCGGCTTCCTGCTCGCCCCGCTCGGCGCGTACGTCCTGGCCCTCGGCCAGCTCGTCTTCGTCTGGAACGTCGTCACCTCCTGGCTCGAGGGGCCCGCGGTCGCCGACGGCGACCCCTGGGACCTCGCCGAGCACGGCGCGATGACCAACGAGTGGCGCTGGTTCGAGCGCCAGCGGCAAGCGACGGTCGCCGACGGGGGCGGCGAGGAGGCAGCGGACTGAGCGGATCCGGGGGCACAGCGCGCCCTCCGGGGGGCCGCCCGATCCCGCACGAGCCGCCCCGGACAGCCACGTCGCGAGACCCGAACTGGTTCGCCCGAACGCATTCGGCGTGCCGGGACCCAGTTCCGGCATGGTCGCGACCGACTTCGACGCCGAGCGGACGTACGACGACGAGCGGTTCACCGCCAGGACGATCTTCGAGACCGAGCGTCAGAAGGTCGTCCTCGGCTTCTTCGCGCCGGGACAGTTCATCCCGGTCCACGCCCCGGACAGCGACGTCGCCATCACCGTCCACGACGGGCGGGGCGTCGTCCGAGACGGCGAGACCGAGCACGCGGTCGCGGCCGGCGACGTGGTCGTCGTCCCCGCGGGTGTCGAACGCGGCGTCCGCGCCGACGCGGACAGCCGGCTGGAGGCCACGCTCGTGACGGCACCCCCGCCGACCGACGCCGAGCACGCCCCCGTCCGGGAGGGGCTGGCACACGGCGTCTTCGACCCCGAACATATTCGGGAGAAGTAGGATGTGGGCGGGGAGAGAAGCACGCTCGTATGCCGACACTCGACATCCGCGACGTGCCGCCGCCGGAGCGCCACCCGAAGATCATGGACGAGTTCGCGGCGATGGACGGAGGCGAGACGCTGACCATCGTCAACGACCACGAGCCGCGGCCGCTGTTCTACCAGATGCAGGCCGAGGTCGAGGACTTCGACGCCGAGAACTACGCGGTCGAGCAGCGCGGGCCGGCCGAGTTCGTCGCCCGGTTCCCGAAACAGTGACCGACGTCGCCTCCCTCGACGGCCTGACGGCGACGCCGCACGACCAGCCGTTCCCCGGCGCCGAGCCGAAGACGGTCCGGCTCCAGCTCTCGGCCGGCGAGCGGGTGCCGGCCCACAGCCACCCGGACCGGGACGTCCTCGTCTACGTCGTCACCGGCGACCTCACGGTCGAACTCGACGCCGAGACCCACGAGCTCTCGGCCGGCGACCTCCTGCGCTTCGACGGGCGCAGGGAGATATCGCCGGTGGCCCGCACCGACGCGACGGCCCTCGTGGTCCTGGCAAGGAAGTAGCCGGACTCGGTCCGAACGGAACGTTCTACTCGTCCCCGCCGAACAGCGAGAGCGCCACCGCGACTGTGCGCTCGTCGCCCGCGTCCGCCGCCGCCCGCAGCCCCGCGTCCGCAGGTTCGAGCAGGGCCGCGACGAGCCGGTCGGCCATCGCAGCCACAGCCTCGCGCTGCGCTGGAGACAGGTCGCCGTCGAGTCGCGCCAGCGCTCGGGCGAGCTCACGGCGCTCGATGCGGGCGGCCCGACGGTGGATGTGCGCGACGGCGGCGGTCGTCGGCTCGTCCGTTCGAGGAGCGTCGGACATCCTCACGGGTGCGCCGGGCCGGCGTCGGGTGGGTCGTCCCAGGGGAGCGGGCCGTCGTAGCCGTCCGGGACGTAGGCACAGAGCGGGTCGCTCGCCAGCGGGTCGCCCGCGGTGGCGTACGCCCGCGACCGGCTGCCGCCGCAGACGTGGCGGTAGGGGCAGGCCCCGCACTTCCCCCGGAGGGCGTCGCGGTCGCGCAGGGACCGGAAGAGCGTCGAATCGCGGTAGCAGTCGACGACGGACGTCTCGCGGACGTTGCCCGCGGCGACCGGCAGGAACCCGGACGGGTAGACGTCGCCGACGTGGCTGACGAAGGCGAAGCCGTCGCCCGCGAGGATGCCCCGGCGGCGACGCACCCCGGCCGCCGCCCCCGCTGGGTTCGAGTCGCCCGCGGCCTGGCGCTGGAGGGCGACCCGCCGGTAGTGGGGGGCCTCGGTCGTCTTCACGCGGAACGGGGCCTCGTCGTCGACCGTCGCCAGCCAGGCCATTACCTCTTCCGCGCGGTCCGGGGGGATGGCGTCGAGCGCACGACCGCGACCCACGGGCACCAGGAAGAAGACGCTCCAGAGCACCGCGCCCAGGTCGGCGACCAGGTCGCGGAGCGCCGGGAGGTCGTCGACCGTCTTCGCACAGACGGTGGAGTTGACCTGGAGCGGGATACCGGCCTCGCGGGCCTGCCGGGCGGCCCGGAGCGTCTCGTCGAAGCTCCCGGACTCGCCGCGGAACGCGTCGTGGCGCGCGGCCGTCGCCCCGTCGATGCTCAGCGCCATCCGGCGCAGACCGGCGTCGGCGAGCGCCTCGACGTCCCCGCGGGTGAGCGACCGCGTCCCGCTCGGGGTGAGCGTGACGTTCAGCCCGACGTCGGTCCCGTACCGGACGAGGTCGACGGTGTCGGGCCGCGCCATCGGGTCGCCGCCGGAGAGGACGACCAGCTGGTCCTCGTCGAACTCGCGGGCCTGGTCGAGCAGCCGCCGTCCCTCGGCGGTCGTTAGCTCGTCGGGGTGCCGGTCGGGTCGTGCGTCCGCGCGGCAGTGCTCGCAGGCCAGCGCGCACGCCTGGGTCAGCTCCCAGACGAGCACGAACGGCCGCCTGTCGGTGTCGACTGGTGGACGCATCGTCACGCCTGCCGCCAGATGACGGTCAGCACGGCCTCGTCGGTCTCGACCGTCTCGTAGACGTAGCCCCGGTCGGTCAGCTTCGGGTAGAGGTGCTGGGGCGCGCGGTCGTTTACCTGCACCAGCACCGCGTCGTCGGGGAGGTCGACGAGCGCCTCCAGGGTGTTCGCAAGCGGCTTCGGCGGGCCGAGCGCGCGCACGTCGAGTGTCTCGCTCGGACGGTCCGCGGGTGCGTCGGTCGCCGCGATCGCACGGTCGGCCCAGGTGGTCAGGGACATACCACAACCGACTGGACCGAGACCCGCGACGCTTTCGCCGAATATGTTCGCGCAGACCTTTTGGCGTTCGGGGCCAGAAGATCGAACATATTCGCCATGCCGAACGCGAAACTCACCATCACGCTGCCCGAGGGAGTCTGGGTCGGCGACGTCTCGCGGTCCCACCCCGAGGCGACGTTCCGGGTGCTGGCGGCGCTGCCCGCCGAGGAGACCGGCGTCGGACTCGTCGAGATAACCGCCCCGGATCTGCCCGCCGTCGTCGCCGACATGGAGACCGACGACGGCGTCGGCGGGCTGGAAGTGCTCGGCGCGTACGAGAACGAGGCGGTCGTCCAGTTCGAGACCGGGGACGCACTCCTGCTGTTCTCCATCAGGAACTCCGGTGTGCCCCTGGAGCCGCCGGTCGACATCCGGGACGGCACCGCCACGCTCGAGGTGACCGCCTCCCAGGAGCGCCTCTCGGCGCTGGGCCGGCAGCTCGAGGCGTTCGGGCTCCGGTTCTCGGTCGAGTACGTCCGCCAGACGCTCGAGAGCGACCCGCTGCTCACCGACACCCAGCAAACGCTGCTCGCCGCGGCCGTCGAGCGGGGCTACTACGACACGCCCCGCCAGTGTACGCTCACCCAGCTCGCGGAGGCGGTCGGCATCGCCAAGTCGACCGCGAGCGAGACGCTCCACCGCGCGGAAGAGCAGGTCGTCAAACAGTTCGTCGCGGACCGCCTCGACCGCCACGTCGACCAGTCGGACCTGGTCGGCGACGGCCCGTAGACGCGCCGGCCACCCGACCACGCCGAGCCGGAGGGCGGCGACGCCGTCACTCCACGACGACGGCGCCCTTCATCCCCATCGACTTGTGCGGCATGCAGTAGTACTTCGTCGTCCCGCTCGCGTCGAAGGTGTGCTCGAAGGTGTGTCCGGCCGTGCCGTTCAGGTCGGCCTCGAAGGAGCCGTCGGCGGCGACCACGTCGTGGCTGCCGCCCTCGCCGGTCCACTTCCAGACGACCGTCGTCCCCTCGGAGACGCGGATTGCGGGCGGGTCGAACGCGAAGTTGCCGTCGTTGCCCGTCGCGCCGACCTCGACGGTCACCCGTTCCGTGCCCGTCTCGTCGACGACGCCGTCGAAGTTGCTCGTGTCGTCGAACCAGCCGCCGAAGTCGGTCGACCCGCCGCCGGACCCGCCGTTGCTGCCACTGCTGTCACCGCCGTCACCGCCGCCGCTCGCATCCGGCGCCTGTGTGTCGCCGTCGTTTCCGGCGTCGCTGGATGCGCTGCTACAGCCCGCGAGCGCGGTCGACCCGGCGAGCGCCGCCGCGGCCGTGGCCCGCAGGAACGTCCGTCGGTCGAGGTCGCTGTCTCGACTCATTGCAGGTCGGGCTACGGCGCACCGGCGAAAACCTCCGGCCCGGATTCCCGGTCGCCGGGAAGCGACCGAACCCGTTCGGCCAGGGGTTTTCACCGACCGAGCGCGTACCGTCCCTCACCATGGCTGTCTCGAAGGAGACCGAGAAACCGGTGACGACGGTCGAGGTACGCTGCACGGGCCACGTCAGGACGGCGATCGGGGAGCCGAAGCTCACCTTCAGCTTCGAGGGGACGACCCTGCGCGAGTTCCTCGAGGCGTTCTTCGAGGTCCACGACGTGCGGGAGCTGGTCATGGCCGAGACGGAGGCGGAGGCGACGGCCCGCGGCTGGGCGACGCCCCCGGAGGAGCTGCCCGGGACGTGGCGGAAGAACCCGGAGGGCGAACAGACCAGGGCGTACGCCCGCGTCTGCGTCAACGGTCGGTTCAACGAGAACCTCGACGGGCTCGACACCCGGCTCTCGGACGGCGACCGGGTGGCGCTCATCTACCCGTTCATGTTCTGCCTGTAGCGCCGATCCGCCTCTTCTGCCGGTAGGCCCGGCCTACCGGCCGTCGCGGCCATGGAGGGAGGTCGGGTCAGACCGTGCATAAGTACTCGACCGGAACATGTTCGCCCAGATTCCCTTCTCGTGGAAATCTGCTCACCCGTTCAAGTCGATGGCGTCGGAAGCACCACCTGGAGAGGTACACTGCTATGCTCGGAACAACTCGACGGCACGTCCTGCAGGCGCTCGGTCTCGGCGGCGCGGCATCGTTCGCCGGCTGCTCCGCCCCGACGAACCCCCAGGACGCGCGGAACGTGAACGCGAATCAGGGAACGACGACGATGAACACGAAGCAGCCGACGGTCGACCGCGTCGCGGCCGACCCGACTGACATCCCAGACCCGGTGGACTGGACGAGCCCCAAGCACCACGACATCACGCTCGAGGTGAAGGAGGTCGTCGCGGAGATCGAACCCGGCGTGACGTTCAACTACATGACGTTCGACGGGCAGGTCCCGGGGCCGATGATCCGGGTCCGGCAGGGGGACACCGTCTCCTTCACGCTGAAGAACCTCCCGGATAACATCCGCCCGCACAACGTCGACATGCACGCCATCTACGGGACCGGTGGCGGCAACGTCGCGACCACTGCGAACCCGGGCCAGTCGAACAGCGAGTCCTTTACGGCGATGTACCCGGGCGCGTTCATCTACCACTGCGCGGTGCCCAACCTGGACATGCACATCAGCTCCGGCATGTTCGGGATGATCGTCGTCGAGCCCGAGGAGGGACTGCCCCCGGTCGACCGCGAGTTCTACTTCGGCCAGCACGAGGTCTACACCGACAAGCCGGCGGGCACGAAGGGCCACCACAACTTCGACATGCAGTCGATGATGGCCGAGAACCCCAGCTACGTGCTCATGAACGGCGAGAAGTACGCCTTCACGCCGGACAACCGCGGCGCGGTCCCGGCCAAGCAGGGCGAGACGGTGCGGGTGTACATGGTCACCGGCGGGCCGAACCTGACCTCGAGTTTCCACCCCATCGGCAACGTCTGGACGAAGGCCTACCCGCAGGGCGCGCTCGCGACGACGCCGATGGAGTACGTCCAGACGCAGTCGGTCCCACCGGGCAGTACGTTCGTCGGCGACCTCGACCTGCCGGTCCCCGAGACCATCAAGCTGGTCGACCACGCGCTCTCGCGGGTCGCCCACAAGGGGATGCTGGCCGAGATCGCAGTGGCGGGACAGAAGCGCCCCGACGTCTTCGACCCCCAGCAGAGCGGCTGAGCGGCGGCTTTACTGTCGACGGTAGACGACGACGCCAGCCGACCCAGGACGACCGACAGCCGACCCAGGACGACCGACAACCGACCGACTTCTCGCCGACCGCGACACACCGACAACCGACCGACTTCTCGCCGATCGCGACATACCGACAACCGACCGACTGCCGACTGACGGCCACCCAGAACCGACCATCTGCCGACCGACCGCCGACCAGCGTAGAACGCGGCCGTACGGTACGGGACCCCCGTGCAGGTCAAAGCTTACTTACGGAGCGACCGGCTATCATCGTCCAATGAGTCAGCCCGAGCAGGGCGAGCAGTCCGAGGACCGCAAGAAGTACGAGTTCCGGAAGCTCATCGAGGAACTCGACGCCTACACCGGGAGCGGCACGCAGCTCGTCACCATCTACATTCCGCCCGACAAGCAGATCTCCGACGTGGTCGCGCACGTCGTCCAGGAGCACAGCGAGGCGAGCAACATCAAGTCCAAGGACACCCGGACGAACGTCCAGGACGCCCTCTCCTCGATCAAGGCCCGCCTGCGCTACTACGATACGTTCCCGCCCGATAACGGCATAGTGCTCTTCTCGGGCGCGGTGGACGCGGGCGGCGGACAGACCACCATGGTCACGCGGACCCTGGAGAGCCCGCCCCAGCCCATCGAGTCGTTCCGCTACCACTGCGACTCGGCGTTCCTGACCGAGCCGCTCTCGGAGATGCTGGCCGACAAGGGCCTCTACGGGCTCATCGTCCTCGACCGGCGCGAGGCCAACGTCGGCTGGCTCCGGGGCAAGCGCGTCGAGCCGGTCAAGAGCACCACCTCGCTGGTGCCGGGCAAGCAGCGCAAGGGGGGGCAGTCGGCCCAGCGGTTCCACCGCCTGCGCCTGGAGGCAATCGATAAGTTCTACAAGGAGGTCGCGGGGATGGCCGGCGACCTGTTCGTCCCGCACCGCCACGAGCTGGACGGCGTCCTCGTCGGCGGTCCCTCGCCGACGAAGGACGAGTTCCTGGACGGCGACTACCTCCACCACGAGCTCCAGGACAATGTCCTCGGCAAGTTCGACGTCGCCTACACGGACGAGTCGGGGCTCTACGACCTCGTCGACGCCGCCGAGGACGTGCTCGCCGACGCGGAGCTGATGGACGACAAGGCGGACGTGGAGGAGTTCTTCAAGCAGCTCCACGACGGCGACCTGGCGACCTACGGCTTCGAGCCGACGCGCCGCAACCTGGTGATGGGCGCGGTCGACCGCCTCCTCATCAGCGAGGACCTCCGCCAGGACGTCGTCACCTACGTCTGCCCGAACGGCCACGAGGAGCGGGAGGTCGTCGACAGCCGCCACTCGACGCCGGAACACACGTGCACCGAGTGCGGCGAGGTCGTCGCCGAGGGCGAGCGCGAGGACGCCATCGACCACCTCATCGAGATCGCGGAGCAACGAGGGACCGAGGTGAAGTTCATCTCCACCGACTTCGAGAAGGGCGAGCAGCTCCTGACCGCCTTCGGCGGCTACGCCGGCATCCTCCGCTACTCGACGGGCGTGTAAGGCGGCGGTTGACGGCGGGCGTACCGTGGACTGTCGGAGACGGTCACGGACAGCCAGGGGACTGCGACTGGCGGTCGACGGGCGGCAGTCGGCAGTGGACAGTCTCCGGAGGCGGTCGGAACCCGCGCAGTTCTGTGTCGTCTCGGACGACGAACTCCCGCGCCAGGAAACACGGCCCCGCGACCGCCGCGTCCCATTCAGACCAGCTGTTCCAGCTGGCGGCCCCGGCGGTCGAGGTCGACGGCGGGGTCCAGCGCCGGGTCGTGGGCCAGCCGGTCCATGACGAGGAAGACGTCCACGCCGGCCCGTTCGACGCGGTCGAGGAGGCCGTTGAGCTCCTGGCGGTAGATGGCGATGGAGTCCACGAGCGCGAGCACCAGCACCACCAGCCGCGCGGCCTCGGGGTCCTGCGGGAAGGCGTCACTGATGGCCGTGAAATCGGGGAGGTCGGCCGGTGCCTCGTCCTCGGGCGTGACGCGCAGGCAGTGCGTGCAGACGGCGGCAGCCGCGCGGTCGTCCGGGAGGTACGCCCGGAGGTCGGGCGGGACCACGAAGACGAGCGTCTCGGCACCGCAGTCGGGGCAGGTCATGCCCGTCCAGAGGCGCGGGAGCGTGAAAAAGGTGGGCGGGTGTGGGGAGATTATGTAGGCGGGTGGTTCGTCGAGAAATCGCCGGATATCGGTGACTTACAAAGAATTACAAAGAGTTACAAACGGTTGTGGACGGGTGACAGCCGGCTCGCAGCGTGGCGGAACGTCGTACAACCTGTCGATACCGCCGACTCCGCCCTCGAATCGGTTGAAGACACCTCGAAAGCCCCGGCGGGCTGGACTCGGGGGTAGCGAGGCGGCTCCGCCGCCTCGGACCGTGCGAACGGCGCGAAGCGCCGTGAGCAGACCTTGCTTCGCGCGGCCTCCGGCCGGGCTTGCGGCGTCCGCCTTCGTCCAGCCCGCCGCCCCTTTCAATCCCGCCCGGATGAATAAGTCAGCATCAGCGGAGGGTGGGATTGAAAGGGGCCGGTGGCTCGACCCGTCCCGGGCGAAGTAAGCACCGCAGGCCGGAGGCCGAGGAGCGCAGCGAGCCCCGGACGGTCGAGCCAGCGGGGGCTTTCGAGGTGGTTACGGTGTAACACTCACGACAACCCGAAACCAAGCAATGTAGCAAACTGCGCCCGCTGACGAAAACACACTCACTACCAGAACAGAGAACCACCAAGACGAAGACCAGCGAGAGAACCCACCGACAACCGAACCCCAGAAAATCCAGTCAGTCCGAGGTCGCCGCGACGGCCTCGGCCTCCGCCTTCCGCGCTTCCTTCTCCTCGCGCTCTTTTTTGCCCTTGATCTTCTTCATGCGGAAGATCTCCTCTCGCTCCTGCTCTTCGAGCTTCTGCTCGATGAACGCCTGGTTCTCGTAGAGGTCGGGCAGGAGCTTGAACTCCAGGGCGTTGACGCGGCGCTTGGTCGTCTCGATCTCGTCGAGCATCTTCTTCATCGCGGTCTCGACCTCGGCGGCGAGGATGACCGAGTCCAGCAGCTCCTCGTAGGCCTCGGCGGTCTCGTCGATGCGGGCGCTGGTGCCCAGCACGCCGTAGCCGCGCTGGCTCAGGTCCTTTTTCACCCGGCTGGACTCGATCTGCGGGACGACGACGCCCATGATGTTCTTCGACTCGATGGTGATCTCGGGGTGCTCTTTGAGCGCGGCGGCCGCGCCCCGGACCGCCACGTCCCCCTCCATCGCGCGGGCCATGTCGATGGTCTGCTGGGCGCGCTGGTAGTCCCCTTCGAGCCGGGAGCGGATGTCCCGGGCCTGATCGAGGATGTCCATGAACTCCATGATGAGGCCGTCGCGCTTCTGTTCGAGCGTGTCGTGGCCCCGCTCGGAGAGCTCGATGCGGTCCTCGATCTCCATCAGGTTCTTGCGGGTCGGTTTGACGTCCTCGGCCATTCCTATCTCACCCTATGGGAGCGAGGCGTTTAAGCCTCCGCCTCGACGGCCTCGGCCGTCTCCGCTTCGCGGTAGTACGTCTCGATGAACTCCTGGTCGATGCGGTTGAGCTCCGCCTTCGGGAACATCGAGAGCAGGTCCCAGCCGATGTCCAGCGTCTCCACGATGGAGCGGTCGGTGTCGAAGCCCTGGTCGACGAACTCCGTCTCGAAGCGGTCCGCGAAGTCCAGGTACTGGTTGTCGCGCTCGGAGAGCGCCTCGCGCCCGACGATGTTCACCAGGTCGCGAAGGTCCTTGCCCTCCGCGTAGCCGGCGTAGAGCTGTGCGGAGACGTCCGCGTGGTCCTCGCGGGTCAGCCCCTCGCCGATGCCGTCGTCCATCAGCCGCGAGAGGCTGGGCGAGACGTTGATCGGCGGCTGGATGCCCTGGCTGTTCAGGTCGCGGTCGACGTAGATCTGGCCCTCGGTGATGTAGCCGGTCAGGTCCGGGATGGGGTGGGTGTCGTCGTCGCCCGGCATCGTGAGGATGGGGATCTGCGTGACCGAGCCGTCCCGGCCCTGGATGCGACCCGCGCGCTCGTAGAGCTGCGCCAGGTCGGTGTACATGTAGCCGGGGTAGCCACGCCGGCCCGGGACCTCCTCGCGGGCCGCGCCGATCTCGCGCAGCGCCTCGCAGTAGTTGGTCATGTCCGTCAGGATGACCAGGACGTGGTAGTCCTTCTCGAAGGCGAGGTACTCGGCGGTGGTCAGCGCCAGCCGCGGCGTGACCGTCCGCTCGACCGCGGGGTCGTCCGCGAGGTTCATGAAGACGACCGAGCGCTCCAGCGCGCCGGTGCGCTCGAAGTCGTCCATGAACTCGTTTGCCTCCTCGGCGGTGATGCCCATGGCCGCGAAGACGACCGCGAACTCCGAGCCCTCCTCGCCCTCGCCGCTCTCCTCGGGCACCGTCGCCTGCCGGGCGATCTGGAGCGCGAGGTCGTTGTGGGGCAGGCCCGAGGCCGAGAAGATGGGCAGCTTCTGCCCGCGGACCAGCGTGTTCATGCCGTCGATGGCGGAGACGCCGGTCTGGATGAACTCCTCGGGGTACTCCCGCGCGTACGGGTTGATGGCCGCGCCGACGATGTCGTGGCGCTCCTCGGGGACGATGTCCGGGCCGCCGTCGATGGGGCGACCGGAGCCGTCGAGGATGCGCCCGAGCAGGTCCTCGGTGACGGGCATCTTCATCGTCTCGCCCAGGAAGCGGACCGACGAGTGGCGGTCGATGCTCTCGGTCCCCTCGAACACCTGGATGGCGACGTGGTCTGAGGTCGACTCGAGCACCTGGCCCCGGCGGACCTCGCCGGAGGCGAGCTCGATCTCGACGATCTCGTCGTAGCCGATGGGCTCGTCGGTCTCGACGAACACCAGCGGCCCGCTGATCTCGGTGATTGTCTGGTACTCTTTCATGTTAGTACAGCTCCCTGAGCTGCTCGGTGATGTCCGCTTCCAGCTCGGAGACGAAGCTCTCGTAGTCCTCGGCGGTGCCGATGCGGTTGAGCCGCGGCGCCGCGTCGGTGGCCTGTATCTCGTCGACGGGGACGCCCGCGTCGAGGGCCTCGAAGGCCTCGTCGTGGAACGTGCGGGTCGCCTCGAGGATGAGGTAGCTCTTCTCCGGCTCGCAGTAGGAGTCGACGTCGTGGAACGCGTTCTGCTGGAGGAACGCCTCGCGCAGGTAGCGGGCGACCTCGAGGGTGAGCTGCTGGTCGTCCGGCAGGGCGTCCTTGCCGACGAGCTGGACGATCTCCTGGAGCTCGGTCTCCTCGTCGAGGACGTCGACGGCCCACTGGCGCATCTCCGGCCAGTCCTCGCGGACGTTCTCGGAGAACCACGGGTCGAGCTGGTTCTTGTAAAGCGAGTAGGACTCGTTCCAGTTGATGGCCGGGAAGTGACGGCGCTCGGAGAGGTCGGCGTCGAGCGCCCAGAACGTCTTCACGATGCGCAGGGTGTTCTGCGTGACCGGCTCGGAGAAGTCGCCGCCGGGCGGGGAGACCGCGCCGACGACCGAGATCGAGCCCTCCTGGCCGTTGAGCGTCTCGAACCGGCCGGCGCGCTCGTAGAACTCCGAGAGGCGCGCGGCGAGGTAGGCCGGGTAGCCCTCCTCGCCGGGCATCTCCTCCAGCCGGGAGGAGATCTCGCGCATGGCCTCGGCCCACCGCGAGGTGGAGTCGGCCATCAGCGCGACGTCGTAGCCCATGTCGCGGTAGTACTCCGCGATGGTGATGCCCGTGTAGACACAGGACTCGCGGGCCGCCACCGGCATGTTCGAGGTGTTCGCGATGAGGCAGGTCCGGCTCATCAGCGGCTTGCCCGTGATGGGGTCTTCGAGCTCCGGGAAGTCCTCGATGACCTCGGTCATCTCGTTGCCGCGCTCGCCGCAGCCGACGTAGACGACGATGTCCGCGTCGGCCCACTTCGCGAGCTGGTGCTGGGTGACCGTCTTCCCCGAACCGAACGGGCCGGGGATGGCGGCCGTCCCGCCCTTCGCGATGGGGAACAGGCCGTCGAGGATGCGCTGGCCCGTGACCAGCGGGATGGTCGGCGAGCGCTTCTCGACGGAGGGGCGCGGTTTGCGGACCGGCCACTCCTGGAGCATGGAGATCTCCTCGCCGTTGTCGAGTTCGACGACCGTCTCCTCGACGGTGGAGTTGCCGCTCTCGACCGCGACGACCTCGCCGCCCTCGTAGTCGGGCGGGACCATCACGCGGTGTTCGATGCTCTCGGTCTCCTCTACTGTGCCGACGACGTCGCCGGGGGCGACCGAATCGCCCTCGGCGACCGTGGGCTCGAACTCCCAGGTCCGCTCCAGGTCGACCCCCGGGGCGTCGACCCCGCGGTCGAGGAACGCACCCATCGCGTGCTCGAGCACCTCGAGCGGGCGCTGGACGCCGTCGTAGATGGAGTCCAGCATGCCCGGGCCGAGGTCGACCGAGAGCGGCTCGCCCGTGTTCTCGACGGGCTCGCCGGGGCCGACGCCCGAGGTCTCCTCGTACACCTGGACCGTCGTGACGTCGCCCTCGATCTCGATGACCTCGCCCATCAGCCCCTCGTCGCCGACGTAGACGACGTCGTTCATCTTGGCGTCGAGCCCCGTGGCGGTCACGACCGGACCGCTCACGCTCTCGATGACGCCGTCTTCGCTTTTGTCTGTGGTCTGTGCCTGACTCATTGGTTGTCACCTTCGTCTTCCATTAGGTCGATGCCGATCGCGCGCTTGATCTTCTCGCGGAGACCGCCGCTGCCGGCTCCGCCGCCGAGCGTCACGAACGTCGGCTCGACGCTTGTCTCAACCGTCTTCCGGGCCGACCGGGAGAGCGCGTCGAGGTCGTCGTCGTGCATCACGACGATGCCGACGTTCTCGTCCGCGACCATCTCCTCGACGGCCTCGTCGAGCGCCGTGCCGTCCGCCTCGGGCGAGACGTTCGCGAACCGCCGCACGCCGGCGAGTCGGAACCCCGCCGTGAACTCCGGGCTGCCGATGACCGCAATCTCCTGGCTCATAGTTTGACGAGCTCCTCCTCTATCTCCGCCTCGCTCAGCCCGGCCTCGCGGCCGCGGGCGATGGCGCGGATGTTGTCCACCTCTCGCTCCTTCGCGAGCACGAACGCGAGCACGGGACACACCGAGAGCGGGTAGACGTACGAGAGGTGATCCGAGTACGAGAGCAGCGCCTCCTCGAGTGCGTTCTCGAAGCCCACGAGGGAGTCGGCGTCCTCGAGGTCGTCCAGCGCGTCGGCGATCTCGTCGCCGTAGACGCTGGCGCGGAGTCGCTCGATGAGCTCGGTGCGGTTGCCCGCGAGCTGTCGAAGCTCGGTCTCGTCGAACAGCCGACCGCCCTCGATGAAGTAGTCGGCTGGGTCGAGGTCGACCTCGGCCCGACCGATGCGGAGGGCGTTCCGGACGTTCCGGAAATCTATCTCCGCCTGGAGGAACTCCTCGTAGAGCTCGGTGGCGCGGTCGCCGGGCACCCCGTCGTCCAGCATCGCATCGAAGTACGCGCGGTCGACGGCGTTCTCCAGGGGGACCAGCAGGCCGGTCCGCTCGTACTCGTCGAACGCGGCCGCGAGGTCGGCCCCGAAAACCGTGTCTTCGAGGAGTTCGACCGCCTCCGCGACGTCGGACGCGGCGACGAGCGCGTCGAGGCGGGCGTCGCTGAGTTCGCCAGCGCGGATGAGGTCGGCCTCGATGGTCTCCTGGTCGGCCTCGGAGTAGCGCCCGCGGAGCACCGTCTTCACGTTCCAGGCGTCGAACTTCCGCAGGTAGCGGGCGATCTGGGCGTAGAGCAGCCCGTCGCTGTACTGCAGGAGGTCGTTGAAGTGCTTCGCGAGGTTCGCGTTGAGCGCGTACTCGATGAGGTCGACGCCGGCGTACCGCGAGCCGAGCTCGTTTATCTCGGTCTCGTACTCGGTCTCCTCCATGAAGCGGGCGATCTCGCCCGGCCCCATCCGGAGGAGCTTGCGGTAGTCCTCGTCGTCGAACAGCGACGCTCGTCGGTGGCGCACCCGCGCCGTCACGTACTCGTAGTTCGAGGCGCCCTCGGTGCTCATTGCTCTCCGTCGAACAGTCGGGCGCTGATGTCCTTCAAGTTGTCCTCCCAGACGTCCTTGAGCACCGAGTCGAACGTGTTGTTCACGCGGACGCGGCTCTCGGTGCTCTCGACGACCACGCCGCCGAGGCAGTCGTACTCGCCGGCGTACTCGTAGCCGTCGTAGTCCTCGAGGATCCGCCGGACGAGGTCGGCGTCGTCGGCGTTCGCGTACACCTGGACCGAGCTGGCTTCGAACTCCTCGGCGGCCGCGTCGAGGAGCTCGCGGGTGAGCGCCTCGCGCTCGTCCTCGGGGAGGGACGCCAGGCGCTCCTCGACCGTCTCGCGGACGTCGTCGAGCACGTCGCGACGCGCCTCGAGACGCGCCTGCTTGGCCTCCAGCTTCGCGCTGGAGAGCTTCTGCTCTCGCTCCTGGGCGATCTCGCGCTCGACAGCGCGCTCGGCCTCCTCGCGGATCTGCTCGGCGTCGCGCTCGGCCTCGGCCACGACGTCGTCGGCGCGCGCCTGGGCCTCGGAACGTATCTCCTCCGCGCGCTCGCGCGCCTCGTCTCGGATGTCCTCTGCGACTGTTTCTAGGCTCATGGATGAAGTTGGGGGGGCCGCTACTGCACCAGGAAGATGACCACGAGCGCCAGGATAACCAGCGTCTCCGGGATGACCGTCATGATGAGGCCGATCCCGAAGAAGTCGCGGTCCTCCGCGATGGCGCCGACGGCGGCCGCGCCGATACCGCGCTCTGCGATGCCCGCACCGAGCGCGGCGAGACCGACGCCGAGGGCCGCTCCCGCGACGGGGGGAATACCGTACGCCACTTGGTCGGTCGCCATCACTACCAGGTTTGTCAGCAGACTAATGATTTCGAGCATTGGTTTACTTAGTCCTCAGTGGTGTGGGTTTTCTGGTACCCGAACGGTTCATACTTGGCCCCACCCCCTTCATAAAACTTCCCAAAGAACTCCACGTACTCGAGACGTAGGGCCTGTAAGCCGGCGCTCGTGATGCCGAGCGCGAGCACCATGGCGTGCCCGAAGACGAGGATGAGCAACCCGGGAATCCAGCCGACGGGGCCGGCGGCGAACAGCCCACCTGCTAACATGTTCACGACGAACGCGATGCCGACCTCCGCGATGATCTCCGCGGTCAGCCGGGAGTAGGATAGCACGTGGACCACGCTGTTCGGCGCCTCGACGGAGCCGATACCCTCGCCTTTGATCAGCAGGACGAGGCCGACCGCCGCGACCACCAGTCCGGCGACGCCGAGCGAGGCCGGCAGCCCCGTGAACCCGAACGGGAGCGGATCGCCGCTGAACACGGTGTAGATGAAGCCGGGCTTGGAGTTGACTGCGCTCGTGCTGAATATCCACGTCCAGATGCCCAGCGTCAACATCAGCCACGACGCGCTCTCCAGCAGCGCGTGAGTGAAGCTGTGCGAGAGCTTGTTGCGGAAGTCGAACACCCACGCGACGGTGAGGTGGACGAGCCCGACCAGCATCGCCACGACCAGCCACATCTGCGCCCACGAGGCGTAGTGCTCCTCGAGGCCCTTGTGCAGCGGGGCCTCCCCGGCCCACAGGTAGTGGGCGATGAGGTGGGTTCCCATTATCTCGCCGTAGAACAGGCCGAACAGCGCGGTCAGCGCGCCGGCCCAGATGGCGATGCCGCCGAAGCTCTTGAACCCGGGGCTGTCGAAGTTCGTGTAGATCCAGTAGCCCATGGCCACGTAGAGCAGCCCGTAGCCGACGTCGCCGATCATCAGCCCGAAGAACACCGGGAAGGTGAGGAAGACGACGATCGTGGGGTCGATCTCGGCGTACTTCGGGACGCTGATCGTCCGGACCAGCAGCTCGAACGGCGAGGCGAACATCGGGTTGTGCTGGAGCACCGGCGGCCGGTCACCGCCGACGATCTCGCCGCCGTCCGCGACGGCGGCGCCCTCCTCGACGGAGTCGACGGGCTCGACGGCGTGGGCGTTCCCGTGTGGGTCGTAGCTCGCGCGTTCGAGCTCCTCGACGTCGACGCTCTCGCCGGCGGCCTCGCGCACCGCGTGCTCGAACGCGTCGACGTCCTCGCTCGGGAGCCAGCCCTCCGCGACGAACGCGTGCTCGGTCGTGGCGAACTCGAGCGGGATCTCCCGCTTCTGCACGTCGATGGCCAGCTTCTCCTCGACCGCGAGCAGGAAGCCCGCGTGCTCCAGGCGCGCGTCGTTCAGCTCCGACTCGACGCTCTCGATCTTCGATTCGAGCTTCTGGCGCTCGTGTTCGAGCTCCCGGACGTACTCGCCCGGACTCCCCGACGCGTCGGGGATCTCGACGCGCGCGAACTCAGTGCCGACGAGCGCGTCGTCGAGTGCGTTACCGTCGTAGTCCGCGGCCGGTCGCACGAACACCGCGACGGTGTGCTCGCCGGCGAACGTCTCGAACGCGTCGACGCCGTCGGCGGCCGACAGCGCCTCGCGGAGCGCGTCCACGTCCCCCTCGCCGACGGCGACGGAGAGGCTCTCGTAGCCGGAGAGCAGGTCGAGGTCGAGACCCAGGTCCACGAACGGCTCGACCGCGTCGATGCGCTCCTCGACGTGTCGTAGCGCGTCTTCGAGCTCCGACCGGCGGTCGTCCAGCTCGTTGACCGCCACGCGGACCTCCTCCAGCTGCTCGTCGAGGGCCTCGTCGGTGACGATGCGCCTGGGACCGGCGTCGGCCGCGTCGACGTCGAGGATGGATTCGAGCGAGCGGACCGTGACGAGCTTATCGGAGGCCTCCTCCGCCCCCTCCAGGGGGTCGCCGTTGGAGAAGCCCGACCAGGAGCCGTCGTAGTCGGAGACGTGGAGGAGCCGCAGGTCGTGGGCGGCCTCGATGACCTCGGCCATGACGGCCTTGGAACCGGTCACCGAGACCTTGCTCATTCGCTCAGGTCTGAGCATGCACCGCCTCCCGGAACTTCTCGAGGACGAACTCGACGGCCTCGTCTTCGTTGCCGGCCGCGCGCTCGACGAGTTCCTCGCGGGCCTCCTCGCCCTCGGCGAGTAGCTCCTCGCGCTCGGACTCGATCTCCTCGCGGGCCGCGACCATGCGCGTCTCCCGGAGCTCCTGTGCGTCGGTCTCCGCCTGCTGGCGGATGTCGTCGGCCGTCTCGCGAGCCTCGGCGACGATGTCGTCGGCCGTCTCGCGAGCCTCGGCGACGATGTCGTCGGCCTCCGACTCGGCCTCCTGTATCCGTTCGAGAACCTCTGGCCTCGGCATACTTACCACGCGAAGGTTGCGGAAGCGTCTATAAGGGCGTTGCGGAAATCGCCCGCGCGACCCCAACTCCGAGAGATTATAGGCTCCCGGACGAAAGCACAGACCTGATGGGGATACTCGAGGACAAAGCCCGCGCCCGCCTGTTCTACCGGTACCTCTCGAAGGTCTACGACCGGGTCAACCCGTTCATCTGGAACGAGTCGATGCGGACCGAGGCGCTCTCCATGCTCGAGTTGGGCCCCGACGACCGGGTACTCGACGTGGGCTGTGGCACCGGCTTCGGCACCGAGGGCCTGCTCGAGCACAGCGACTGCGTCCACGGGCTCGACCAGAGTGTTCACCAGCTCGAGCAGGCCTGGGCGAAGCTCGGCAAGCACGACCCGGTGCGTTTCTCCCTCGGCGACGCCGAGCGGCTCCCCTTCGTGGACGACGCCTTCGACGTGGTCTGGTCCTCCGGCTCCATCGAGTACTGGCCGGACCCCGTCGCCACGCTCGCGGAGCTCCGACGCGTCGCCAGGCCCGGCGGCCAGGTGCTGGTCGTCGGCCCCAACTCCCCCAACTCGACGGTGTTCCAGAGGCTCGCGGACGCCATCATGCTGTTCTACGACGAGGACGAGGCCGACCGGATGTTCCACGCCGCGGGCTTCGAGGACGTCCGCCATCGGACGATGGGGCCGTCGTACAACCCGGAGATAGCCATCACCACGGTCGCGCGCGTCCCCGAGTAGCGGCGACCGTCGAGAGAGCGGCGCCCACCCTGTTGGTCGGTGCGCTGTACCGTCGCCCGCGCCGAGCCGACGGGCTGGCTCCGGTAGTAGAGCCGGACCCTGACGACGTCTCCACGCGATAGTGGTGGCGCGTTCGTGGCCGCGAGACGGACGCTGGCGGTCTCCCCGGCGGACCAGTGAGGGTCGGCGGCCACGTTGAACGGGCCGACCGGACCGCTCCCGAACCCGCGGGCCGCGAAGAAGGGGACGGGCGGTTGGCGGTCGAGAGGAACGCCGTCCACCGTGACGCGCACTCGCAGGTCGCGCACGTCGAGGGTCGGCCCGGCCGCGAGCGTCAGCGCGATGCGACCCGACTCGGTCGCACTGGCGGTGACGACGACATGGACCGGCGCTGTCGAGGACGTGCGGTCGGCGAGGCCGACGGCCGTGGCTCCGAGCGCGCCGGCGGCGACGACCGCGACGAGGAGCAGGCAGACGACGGCGACGACCGGGGAGACACCGCGTTCGGGCACGGCCCGGAGTGGTCCCGTCTCCCTACTTCAACCTTCGGCCCGGACGGCGCGCGCCGACGTGGTGATTCGGGTGCCCTGGTGGACCACCGTCACGTTGAACGTCCCCGGGGGGCCGAGCGTCCATAGCGCCCCGTCGGGTCCGGTGTCGCCGACGGTCTCGCCGTCGATCCGGACCTCGCCGGCGAGCGGGGTGCCGGTCCGGTTCGTGAGCGTGACGCGGAGGGGACCGCCCGCGTAGGTGCGGTCGACGGTCAGCACATACTCGCCCTCGAAGGTCTGCTCGGCCGGGCCTGGCGGGAGGAGGTTGAGGTACCTCCACTGGGTCGCCCGGTAGACCGACTGGGCGCTGACGTCGTACCAGAGTTCGAGGCGGCCGCCCGGGTACGTCCCGTAGTAGAAGTACGAGTCCCGGCCCTTGAGCGACGCGCCGGACGAGCCGATCTGGAGGGTCTCGAGGTTCGGGTAGAACCGCGGGGCGATCTCGTTGGTCATGGCGGCCGTCGAGGGTCGCCGGGAGTCGTTGACCGCGGCGTCGACGTGGTCCGCGCGGTACCACTCGCGGACGTAGACCGAGTTCGCCTGCTGGTCGCTGAGCGCCGAGAGCGCCACGCCGTTCGGCGACGAACTGACGAACAGCGTGAACGGGTCAGTCCGACCCAGGACGGCGTTGCCCGCCTTCTTGCGGACCGGGCCCTCGAAGGCCGCCAGCCGCGAGCGGAGGTGCTGGACGCGTTTCTCGGCCAGCGAGCCGCGGGCGGTGTAGTCACTGACCCCGTCGAGGACCGATTCGAGGTCGGTCGCCTTCGCGTCGAGGTAGGCGAGCTCCTGGACGTAAGCCCTCGCGGAGCTGTCGCCGCGGTTGTACGCCGCCCGGGCCCGGGCCTCCCGGCGCTGCATCGCGGCGATCTCCGAATCCACCTGCGACGTGACGTTCAACAGGAGCTGTTCTTTCGCCGACGAGCCCTCGAGCTTCCCGACGCGCTCCTCGAAGCGATAGCGGGTGAAGCGCCGCTCGAGGGCGCTCTGCTGGACGTCCAGCGTCGTGGCGACGTCGGCGGTCGGACGAGTGAAGTTCTGCGCTCGCACGTCCTCGAGTAAGTACACCCTAGTCGTGTTGTTCCGGTCGAGGGCCGGCTGGGCGACGGCCGCCCGGGCGGCCGAGTCGGACGACGGGTGTGCGCCCTGGGCGTCCGAGAACGCGAACACACCCGGGGCCGAAAGCAGGAGGAGGAGGGCGAGGAGGGCAGGAGCGGTTCGCACCATACCGTCGCAATACCTGTCGTGACGCTAAAGTTCCTGCGGAGCGTTCCGGCGTCGCTGAAACGGCCTGAGATGGGGCGAGACGTTTCAAAGACCCCGCTGACGTTTCATCGAGCGATGGAAAGCATTTTGACGGCTGCCGTTCCAGGCGGTTGTATGCGGTCGCACGCCGCCCTGGTGGCCGTCGCGTTCGCCCTCCTCCTCGTCACGACGGCCGTCGCGACGCAACCGGCAGCCGGCGCCGGAAGCGACGGCCAGCCCACCGTCGTCGTCACGATACAGCTCACCCAGAACGGCGACGCCCACTGGACCGTCGCCACCCGCTTCGCGCTCAACTCCTCGAACGACACCGCGGCGTTCGAGCGGCTCAGCACGGAGTTCGAGAACGGCGGGAACGTCGGCTTCTCCGCCGACGACTTCCGCCCGGTCGCCGCGAAGATGGCCGACCGGACCGGCCGCGACATGCAGATCACCGACGTGAACCGCTCCGGCTACGTCGTCGAGGGGAACAACAGCACCACCGGCGTGCTGGCGCTGAACTTCACCTGGACGAACTTCGCGAAGACGACCGACGTCCGGGTGTACGTCGGTGACGCCTTCCAGGGCTGGTTCGACCACCTCACGGCGAACCAGCAGCTCCACATCGAGGCCCCGCCGAACTACGGGGTCGACACCGCGCCCACGGCGTTCACGAACGGGACCGTCACGTGGACAGGGCCGTACCAGTTCGACCCGGGACAGCCGCGCGTGACCTTCCTCAAGGGCGCACAGCGGACCAGCACGACCAACCCGCCCGGCGGCTTCCAGGGCAACGCCCAGATGGTGGTGGCGGTCCTCGCGGCCCTGCTCGTCGGCGGGCTGCTCGCCTACGTCTGGACCCACCGCGATTCCTCGGAGGCGGGCGCACCCGCCGGGACGACGGTCGCGGACCCCGCGACGGTCGAGTCCGACGGCCCCGCCGACGTCCCGACCGATGGACCGTCTGAGAGCGACGACCGACCGGACGACAGCGACCCGACCGGCGACCCCGGAACCGGACCGGCCGACGCCGAGGCGACCGACGACGGGGACGACGACGTGGACCTCGACCTCCTCAGCGACGAGGAGCGCGTCGAGCGGCTGCTCCGCGAGAGCGGGGGCCGGATGAAGCAGGCGACCATCGTCACGGAGACCGCGTGGTCGAACGCGAAGGTCTCACAGCTCCTCTCCGGCATGGACGAGGCGGGGCGGATCGAGAAGCTCCGCATCGGCCGGGAGAACCTCATCTCGCTGCCCGATTACGACAGCGAGGAGTGAGGGGGGCGGAGACTCGGTTCGTCGCCGCCCGGTCCACCGGATAGAGCGTGCCCCGGCCGAGTCGCGACGCGAGGGAGAAACGGCCGGCAATGGGCGACGGATTCGACAACGTTTAACCCCGAACAACGACGAACGTAGTACGACCAGCCACTATGAAGATTCTCGTCACTGTCAAGGAAGTGGCCGAGGTCGCGGACGACTTCGAGATCGCCGGCACCGCGATCGACGAGACGTACCTCGACTACGACCTGAACGAGTGGGACGACTACGCGGTGGAGGAGGCCGTCCAGATACAGGAGGCCGGCGACGACGTGGAGGTCGTCACGGTCACCATCGGCCCCGGGCGCGCCGAGGAGACCATCCGGATGGCCCTCGCAAAGGGGGCCGACCGGGCCATCCGCGTCTGGGACGACGCGCTTGACGAGGCCCCGCTCCTCGACGTGGAGGCAAAGACCGACATCCTCGCCGCCGTCGTGGCCGAGGAGGAGCCGGACCTCGTGCTGACCGGCGTGCAGGCTAACGACGACGCGTTCGGCGCGACGGGCGTCTCGCTCGCCGACGAGATCGGCTTCGAGTGGGCGGCCGTCGTCAACGGCCTGGCGCTCGACGACGGGGGCGAGCTGGCGCACGTCCGCCGCGAACTGGAGGGCGGCGTCGAGGAGCTCGCCGACGTCGAACTCCCCGCCGTGTTCACCATCCAGACCGGCATCAACGAGCCGCGCTACGCCAGCTTGCGGGGCATCCGGCAGGCCCAGCGCAAGGAGATCGCGGCGACGACCCTCGCCGACCTGGGGCTCGACGCCAGCGCCGCGGAGAGCGAGCTCGTGGTCACCGCGATGTACGAACCGGAGACCGAAAGCGACACCCAGTACCTCGAGGGCGACGCCGGGGCGCAGGCGACGGCGCTCGCCGACCTCCTCCGCGAGATGGGGGTGGTCGAGGGATGACGATACTCGCCGTCGCCGAGCACCGCCGGGGCGAGCTCCGCGACGTGAGCCTGGAGCTGGTGACCGCCGGCCGCGAACTCGCCGACGCCGCCGACGCGGAGCTCCACGTCGCGGTCGTCAGCGGCGACGTGGAGCGCTACGCCGAGTCGCTCGACCGCGAGGGCGTCGACGCCATCCACACCGTCGCGGCGGGCGAGGAGTTCAACCACGACGTCTACGTCCAGGCCGTCGCGCAGCTCGTCGGCGAGCTGGACCCGACGTACCTGCTCATGCCCAACACCGTCGACGGGCTCGACTACGCGCCCGCAGTCGCCAACCGCCTCGACCTGCCGCTCGTCACGGACGTCATCGGCCTGGAACTCGACGGGGGCCTGACCGCCACCCGCGAGATGTACGGCTCGAAGGTCGAGACGACCATCGAGGTCGAGCCGCCGGTCGCGGTCACCGTCCGGCCCGCCGAGTGGCCCGCCGCCGAGGGAGTCGGCGACGCCGAGATCCAGGCCTTCGACGCGGACGTCGACGACTCGCTGGTCCGCTCGACCGTCACCGGCTTCGAGGAGGCCGCCGCCGGCGACGTGGACATCTCCGAGGCGGAGTTCATCGTCTCCATCGGCCGCGGCATCGAGGAGGAGGACAACCTCCCGCTCATCGAGGCGCTCTGCGAGGCCACCGGCGCGACGATGGCCTCATCGCGGCCCATCGTCGACAACGGCTGGCTCCCGAAGAGCCGGCAGGTCGGCCAGTCCGGGAAGGTCGTCACGCCGCAGGTCTACCTCGCCATCGGCATCTCCGGGGCGGTCCAGCACGTCGCCGGCATGAAGGGCGCGGACACCATCATCGCCGTCAACACCGACCCCAACGCGCCCATCTTCGACCTCGCCGACTACGGCGTCGTCGGCGACCTCTTCGATGTCGTGCCGGCTCTCACCGACGCGTTCGAGTGAGCCAGTAGCGTGGTCCGGGGCGGCTTTTTCGCCCACGTTTTTGCCCGGGCGAACCCCGAGAACGTCGGGTCCGACGCCATCCGGATTCGGCACCGGCGCCGACGGCACCGCGTCACCGATTCGGAACGCGGCGAGACCGACCCACCCCCCGTTGTAACCGTTTGTAAGTCTATGTAAGTCCATGTAAGTCTCCGGCGTCGCCGATTTTCGTCTATCGACCGACTGTAGCGGCGACCGCCGTCCTGACCCACGTCCCTGCCCCGTCTCCCGCTCAGGTTGCGGCCGAGCCAGCCGGCGCTCCCGGCACCGAATCGTAGAGCCGACCCATCCGCGCGGCGACGGTCGGGTGGAAGGAGACGGCCGAGGCGAGCAGGCCGGTCGTGGACAGGACGAGGTGGCGCCGGGCGAGCGCGTGGAGCGCCTCGGCCATCGGCGACGCGCCGACCACCCGGGCGGCGTAGGCGTCCGCGTCGAACTCCGTCCACCGGACGACGCGGGCGACGGCCAGGAGGTACGGGACCACGAGGACTGCCGCCGCGAGGAGCGCGTGGGGCACTTCGAACTCGGCGGCGGCGATGAGCGCGACGACCGGGACCCCGACGAGCAGGTAGCGGCCGACGACGTGTCCGCGGCGGTGGTGGCCGACCTCGTGGGCGACCACGGCGGCGAGTTCGTCGTCGGAGAGCACGTCGAACAGGCCGGCCGTGACGAAGACGTAGCGGGCACGGGGGAGCACTCCCGCCGCGAACACGCTCCCGACGCGGACGCCGTCGTCGATAACGCGGAGTGCGACGTCGTCGGGGAGCGAGCCGACGGCGCTCGCCTCGTCCAGCGTGGGCGACCGGGCGCGGAAGACGTAGGCCAGCAGGTACGGCAGCCCGGCCATCGAGACTGCGGAGAGGGCGACCACGGTCGCGACCCGCGGCCAGCCGGGAGGCGTCGCCCAGACGACCACCGTCGCGACGAGCGCCGCCAGGACGGGCGCGGGGAGCCGGGTGGCGAACCAGGTGACGACCTGGTGGGCGGCCAGGTCGAGCGCGCGGGCCTCCCGCCGGTACGGGAGCGCCGCGAGCTGGACGGCGAGGGCGACGACCAGCACCGGCCCCAGGAGGGTCGCCACGGCGACCGTCGCCGTGCCCGACGGTTCGCCAACGGCGCTGGGGACGACGGCCGCCAGCAGCGATCGGACCGCGCCGTCGAAGCCGTCCACGACGGCTAACGCGATGGCGGCGAGGCCGCCGAAGAGGTACGACCGGCGGCGGAGTCGGCGAAGCGAGAGGGCGGCTTCGTGGCCCGTCTTCGCACGGCGAGTGTGCACGGCTGCCCGCCGTCGCACGACCCCGAAACAACCGATAGCGAGGAGGACATGGGCGAGCACCGCGACCGCGAGCTCGGGGACCGCCACGGTCGTCGTACTGGCGGGAGCGACAAAGGCGTTGTCGTGGGCCGGCGAACCAGGCAGTTCTCGACACCGCCGGCCGGCGAACCCGTCACGTATTTCCGCACCCCGGGCGGACAGCACAGTAATGGAGTACGTCGAGATGCGACGCGACGCGGTCGAGCGGCGCTTAGAGGAGGTCGTCGCGCGCGTCGAACCCGAGGCGCTGTCCGCGGAGATGCGACACGTCGTTCTCTCGGGAGGCAAGCGGGTGCGACCGACGCTGACGGTGCTGGTCTGCGAGGCCGCGGGCGGCGACGTGCGCCGGTCGACCGGGGACGGAAGCGACGACGGCGTCCCCGCCGACCGGGAGCGCGCCCTCGACTTCGCGGCCGGCGTCGAGCTCGTGCACAACGCCTCGCTCGTCGTCGACGACATCATCGACCGCTCGGCCGTGCGCCGAGGGACGAAGAGCGCCTGGGCCGAGTACGGCCACGGCCAGGCCATCGTGGCGAGCGACGGGCTGCTCGGAGAGGCGTTCGCGCTGTTCTCGGCGGACCCCCGCGCGATGGAGGTCGTGGCCGACGCGATGGTCGAACTCGGCGAGGGCGAGGCCACCGAACTCGTCGCCAGGCCGACGACCGAGCGCGAGTACGTCGACCTGGCGCGGCGCAAGACCGGCGCGCTGTTCCGCGCCGCCGCCCAGCTCGGCGCCATCGCCGCCGACGCGGACGGCGAGAGCATCACCGCGTTCGGCGAGTACGCCGAGCGGGTCGGCATCGCCTTCCAGATCCGCGACGACGTGCTCGACGCGACCGCCGACGAGGACGCCCTCGGCAAGCCCACCCGGCAGGACGAGGAGATGGACCGGCCGTCGCTCGTCCAGGTGACGGGGATGGCCCCCGCCGAGGCCAACGAGCGCGCCCACGAGCAGGCGGTCGAAGCTCGCCGGGCGCTCGACAGCATCGACCTCGTGGACAGCGAGGCGCGCCGCTACCTGGAGGAGCTGGCGGTGTTCGTCGTCGAGCGCGAGCGGTGAGCGGTCAGACCGTCTCGGTCTCCCGGGGTCGTTGGCGCGTCGACTCGAGCACCGCGAAGGTGAGCGTGCTCAGGACGCCGAGCAGCGTCCCGGCGGTGAGGACGACCGCGAGGTCCGTCGCCGAGGCACGGCCGATGAAGTAAGCGCTGACGGCGTAGAGGACGGCCGTGATGGCGATGACGTAGAAGGGGGCGTTCAGGTAGCGCCACCGGAACCGGCCGGCGAGGTACTCGTCGGTGATCTGCCCGAGGCTGGTGGTGAGCGCGGCGGCCCCGAACCAGATGATGGCACCGTAGACCAGCGCCGACAGCACGGTCGGCGTGCCCAAAAGCGCCGAGGAGTTGGCCTTGACGGTCGTGAGCGCGGTCTGCGCCTGGACGCCGCCGATGATGAGGAGGACCGCGGCGACGACGTAGCTCACGATGGTGACCCGCCCGGCGTAGAGGCTGTTCCGGGCGCGCTCGACCGTGCGGTCCATCGCGTCCTCCAGGCCCAGCCCCCGGAAGAGCGCGTACAGCCCGAGCAGCGCCGACGTGAGCCCGAGCACCGCGCCCGGGAGCCCGAGGAGAGAGGCGAGGATGGCGAGCGGGTAGATGAGAAGCAGGATGCCGAGCGGGACCAGGATGGTGCCGCGCGTCTCGGGGTCGTCGATGACCTGCTTGATGGTGTAGTACATCGATTCGAGGTCCTGGGCCTGCCGGACGACGACCCGCCGGACGCCGTTGATGGGGACCCGCGACCGGACGACCGGCAGCACGCTCTCGTCCTGGGCGCCGTCGGTGACGACCAGCGCCTGCACCGGCTCGGCGGTCCCCAGCCCGGCGAGCACCGTGTCGACCTCTCGGCCGATCTTCCGGTTGGCCTCGACGTTGGCCGTCTCGGTGCCGGTGACGACGGCGACCTCGACCTGCTCGTCGGTTATCCGGTCGTAGATGTGGACGCCCTCGAAGAGGACGTTCACGTCGCTGTCCTCGGGGTCGGCCGTCGCGAGCGCGACCGCCGCCGACTCGACGGCGTCCCGGCCGACGACGGGGGTCTCCATCCCCGTCTTGCGGCCGATGTCGTCGTCGAGGTCGACGCAGAGGACCAGCAGCATCGCCGGTGTGTACGCCGTCGGGATTTAACTTCTTTCGGGGTCGGCAAGGTGGGGATGGTCGGACTGTTTCACAACCGCTTGACGTGGCACTTGTTGACCGTCTCGACGTTCTTGGACCACCTCTTCAGTAGCCACCTCGAAAGCCCCGGCGGGCTGGACTCGGGGGTCTCGTTGTCGTTCGAAAGACGCCCCTGGTGTCTTTCGTGATGACGAGAGAGCAAAGCTCTCTTGAACCACGCTCCTCGGCCTCCGGCCTGCGGCGCTTACGTCGTCCGCCGTCGTCCAGCCCGCCGCCCCTTTCAATCCCTCCCGTGACGGTTGCCCAACCACAGGGAGGGATTGAAGGGGGCCGGTCGCTCGACGAAGGAAGGCGACGCAAGCACTGCAGCGACCGCAGGGAGCGAAGCGCACAGCAAGCCTCCCGAGTCGAGCGACCGGGGGCTTTCGAGGTGTTCCCGAGCGGAATGCAGAACAGTACGACGAACTCCAAACAGACCCGAACAGCAATCGAACCGATTCCACACCGGTTCAGACGTGCGCCGGAGCCAGCAGCGCCTCGCGGTCCTGGGCGGCGAGCCAGTCGCAGAGCTGGACGAGCTGGTCGGTTGCGGCCTCGAAGAGCCGTTCACCCGCCTCGGGGGTGGCCTCGGTCTGGTCGCCGAAGACCCCGCTTTTCGAGTTCTCGATGGCGTCGTAGAAGGTGCGCGCGCCGTGCTGGTAGGCGCCGTCTATCGGCAGTTCGACGACGCCCTCGTCGCGGGCCGTCTCCAGCTCCTCTTCGCGGACGAGGTCGGTCAGGTGCATGAGCATCGCCGTCTCCTTCGGCCCGCCGTGGGGGCCGTTGTGCTCGAAGATGTCGTGGACGAGGTCGTGGATGCTCTCGTCCCACATCCACTCGACGGCGTAGGCGGTGCCGTCGTCGCGGAGGCGGCGGCCGACCTCGCGGAGGTGGACCACGTTGCCGCCGTGGGCGTTGACGTAGACGACGCGGTCGACGCCGTGGTAGGTCAGGTTCCGCGAGAGGCTCTCGACGTAGTCGCGGAACGCCGGCGCGTCGGCCCACATCGTCCCGTGGAACTGCCGGTGGTGGGGGCTGACCCCCACGTTGATGGTCGGGGTGCAGAGGTAGCCCGACCGCTCGGCGGCCTCGCGGGCCAGCGACTCCGCGATGACGTGGTCGGTGCTCTCGGGGAGGTGCGGGCCGTGCTGCTCGGTCGAGCCGACGGGCACGATGGCGAGCGACTCCGAGTCGAAGTACGCGCCCAGTTCGGGCCAGGTGTGGTCGGCGAGGTACATACCCGGAGATGGTCGACGACCGCACATAACAGTACCCAACTGGTCACCGGCGGGCAGCGACCCGGCACCGACCGGACGACCCGACGACGGCAGACGCAAAGGTTTAGACTGGTGGGCCGCTACCTGCCCGTATGCCGGACTGTCCACTCGCAGACGAGTGCCCCAGTTTCACCGAGCGCATCGAGGGGATGGGGTGCCAGTACTACGGCGACCGGGGGAGCAAGGAGTGGTGCAACCACTACGGCCAGCCCATCGAGGACATGAAGACCGCGCCGGTCGTGCTGGGGGAGGAGGTCGTCGTGGACATCACGGACCTCCACGAGAGCGGAGCCGGCATCGGGCACACCGAGGACGGCTTCGTCGTGAT